>Ga0123328_1002339_pt1 | contig 17149 bp, 14 predicted proteins | sample BioC12SIPDNA_2_FD_89702 | JGI IMG/M metagenome (GOLD analysis project Ga0123328, IMG submission 89702) | Anaerobic biogas reactor microbial communites from Washington, USA - Biogas_R1_A C12 SIP DNA | ecosystem: Engineered > Bioreactor > Anaerobic > Unclassified | place: Washington, USA...
TCAACCGGATGCGCGAACTGGCCCGCCGGACCTCGCACACGCCCGCTCCCATGGACATCAACGCATCCGTGCGCGAGACGGTGGACTTCCTGATGCCGCAGTTCCGGCTCTCCAACGTGGAGCTGCGGCTGGAACTGGCCCCCACGCTGCCCCCCGTGCACGGCGACAAGCTGCGGCTGGAGCAGGTGCTTCTGAACCTGCTGTCGAACGCCCGCCAGGCACTCGAGGAGCAGCCCGTGCGCCGTCTCTGCGTGCGATCCTACGTCGACACGCGCGCGGACTGCCCGGTCACGATCGAGATCGAGGACACGGGCATCGGCTTTGCGCCCCACGACCGCGAGAAGCTGTTCCGGCCCTTCTACAGCACCAAGAAGGCCGGCCATGGCACGGGGCTGGGGCTCTCGATCTCCCTGAGCATCGTGCGCGACCATCAGGGGGAGATCGAGGCGGAGGGGACGCCCGACAAGGGGGCGAAGTTCACGGTGCGCCTGCCTGCGGCGACGACGTCCGACAAAACGGAGGCCCGCGATGCAGTCACCGCGTGATGAGGCGGAGACGACGGTCGTCGTTGTGGACGACGACGAGGCGGCGCGCTCGTCGATCGGCCAGATGCTGCGGCTCCGGCGCTACAAGGTGGAGGCGTTCGCCGCCGCCGAGGTGGCGCTGGCCTGGCCCGGCCTGGGGGCCGCCGCCTGCGCGGTCGTGGACGTGAAGATGCCGGGCATGGGCGGCGAGGAGTTCCTGGCCGAGGTGCTCCGGCGCTCCGGGCCGCCCGTCATCCTGATCACCGGGCACGGCGACGTGCCGATGGCCGTGCGCTGCCTCAAGGCGGGGGCCTACGACTTCGTGGAGAAGCCCTTCGAGGACGCCGTGCTGCTGGCGTGCGTGGGCCGCGCCGTCGAGAAGACGCTCCTGCGCCATGAGGGCGAGCGCCTGCGTCGGCGCCTGCTGGACCTGGCCCCGGAGGAGGAAGGGCGGTTCGGCATGGTCGGCCGCAGCCCCCTGATGGGAAGACTCTTCCAGCAGATCGAGGTCGCCGCCGGCTCCGACGCCCAGGTGCTCATCGTGGGCGAGACGGGCGTGGGCAAGGAGCTGGTCGCCCGGGCCGTCCACGAACTGAGCGGGCGCCGCGAGGGACCGTTCGTGCCGGTCAATGCCGGCGCGTTGCCCGAGTCCATGGTCGAGAGCGAGCTGTTCGGCCATGCGCGGGGCGCCTTCACCGGCGCCGACCGCGGCCGCGACGGCAAGCTGGTCGCCGCCTCGGGCGGAACGCTCCTCCTGGACGAGATCGAGAGCCTCTCGGAGCGCGCACAGGTGGGGCTCCTGCGGGTGCTGGAGGACGGCCTGGTCTACCCGCTGGGTATGGACGAACCGCGCCGTGTCAACATCCGCCTCCTGGCCACCTCGAAGGTCGACCTGCACGAGCACGTGCGTGAGGGCCGCATCCGGGAGGACTTCCATCACCGCCTCGTGGTGCTGACCATCCACGTGCCGCCGCTGCGCGAGCGCGCCGAGGACATCCCGCTCCTGGTGGCGGCCTTCGCCCGGGCGGCCTCCGAGGCGCACAACTGCCCCCTGCCCACAATCCCCGATTCCGCCCTGCAGGCCATGGTCGGGCACCAGTGGCCGGGCAACGTCCGCGAGCTGAAGCACGCCGTCGAACGCATGGTCATCACGGCCTGCGACGGCGTCGCCGGCCCGTTCATGGTCTCCGACCTCGGCGAGGGCCGGCGGCTGCTCTCCCTGCCGCCCGGCCCCGGACGCCTGCGCGAGGCCCTGGAGCAGACCGAACGCGTCGTCATCGAGTCGGCCCTCCGCGAGCACGACGGGGAGGTCAGCGCCGTGGCGCGCGCCCTGGGCATCTCGCGGCGCGCACTCTACGAGCGGATGCGGCAGTACGGCCTGCGCCGCCAGGACTACCAGGAGTGACCGCCCGCCGGCCTGTGGGCAGATCTCCCGCGGGGGATCTGTGCCCATGCGCCCTCTCGGGCGTCGCCCCGGCCCTCAGAGGGGGCGTCCGGCCCGCGCCCCCGCTTTCGATGGTGCGACGCCGCCCCGGCCCGACCCTCACCCCCTCCTTCCGCCGCCCGTCGCAACATGCTTCCTTGCCAGGTGTTAAGACACCCCCGGCGGGCGAGCCGGCACGGCATGACGTTTGCTCGTCTGAACGGCCGACACGGAACCTCTTCTGCGTGATTGCACGCCCATGAGAATCCAAGACCTGTCGGAACGGATCGGCGCCCGCATCGTGAGCGGCGAGGCCACCCTGGAGGTGAGCATCGACGGGGTGTGCGCCGGCGATCGCATCAGCGACCTGCTGGCCCAGGCATCGAGCAGTTGCCTGCTGGTGACGAACCTGGTGGGGCCGTCGCTCCTGCGGGTGGCGGAACTGATGGACGTGCCGGCGATCTGCCTGGTGGGCGGCATGGAGGTCGAGCCCGTGATGAAGAAGACGGCCGAGCAGCAGGGGCTCGTGCTTCTGGTCTCCCCGTGCGACATGTTCGAGACGTGCGGCCGGCTCTACCGGGCCCTGAAGGACGAGGCATGAGCAGGGCCTGCTACAAGATCAAGGGCGGCGACTTCGAGCGGGGCGGCACCGCCGCCAGCGGCCTGAAAGAGGCGCTCAAGCGCATCGGGGCCGAGCCGGCGGCGATCCGGCGGGCCGTCATCGCTGCCTACGAGGCCGAGATGAACGTCGTCATCCATGCGCATTCCGCGCTGATGTGCGTCCGGATGCACAACCACCAGGTGGACGTCGAAGTGGACGACCGAGGGCCCGGGATCCCCGACATCGAGCTGGCCATGCGGGACGGCTACTCGACCGCGCCGCCCGCCATCCGCGAACTCGGATTCGGCGCCGGCATGGGCCTGCCCAATATCAGGAAGAACTCGGACGCGTTCAGCATCGAGTCCACCGTGGGCCACGGCACACGCGTGCGCTTCAGCGTGACCATGCGCCAGCGGGAGGGCGTCCGGTGGGAGCGCAACAGCCTGCGGATCGTCGGCGAGGCCTGCACGCACTGCCTCCGGTGCCTCCAGGCCTGCCCGACGCGGGCCGTGCGCGTGCACCGCGACGGCCCGCAGGTGCTGAGCCACCTCTGCACGGACTGCACCAACTGTGCGCGGGCCTGCCCGTCCGGCGCCATCACGGTCGACGTGCCCGACGCGCTGCCGGCCCGCCCGACCGGCACGATCATCGTGCCGGTCGCCTTCATGGTGCAGTTCGGCGACAGCGCCACCCCGGAGGACGTCGTGGACGCGTTGCGCGAGATCGGGTTCGGCCAGGTCGTTGTCGCTTCGGCGGCGCGGCGCGCCCTGCGCGAGGCCTGCCTGGAGTGGGCGAGCCGCGAGGCGGCCGCCCGGCCGGTCATCTCGCCGACCTGCCCCGCCGTCGTGAACCTCATCCAGGTGCGATTCCCCTCGCTCATACCCCACGTCGCCCCCTTCCTGCCGCCCCTGGAGGCGGTGGTCCACTCCACGCGGGGCGAGGGCTGGTTCATCCCGCTCTGCCCGGCGCACTGCACCGCCGTGGCGGGGGCCGCGGCGCCGTCGCTGCGGCTCACCTCGCCGGCAGCCGTCCGACGGGCACTCAGCCCCATCCTGGCCAGAACCGCAGGGCCGGCGCCCGCGCCGCGCTGGGCCGCCCCGCCGCACGAGGCCCCCTCGCCGGACGTCCTGCAGATCGCCGGCATGCACCACGTGATGAGGCTCCTGGACGGCATCGAGACGGGCCTGTACGGCGACCTGACCCTGGTGGAGCCCTACGCCTGCGAGTTGGGGTGCTTCGGCTCGCCGCTGCTGTGGGAGGACCCCTTCGTGGCGCGGCACCGCTGGCTGCACGTGGCCGACAGCTTCCGGGCGCGCGCGGCGGCCGTGCCCCGCCCCCGGGCCCTGGAACCCCGGGAAGGCGTACGGCTGGACCCCGACATGGATCGCGCCATCGCAAAGCTGGCGCAGATTGAGGAACTGGCCCGTTCCCTGCCGGGACGGAACTGCGGAGCGTGCGGAGCCCCCGACTGCACGACGTTCGCCGAAGACGTCGTGCTCGGGCGCGCCACGATCAACGGTTGCCACAACTACGTCGCCCCACGGGAGGACGCCGAGTGAAACTTCGTGAGATGGCCGAGAAGCTGTGCTTGAACTGCCTGACGCCGGACCTGGACCTGGAGGCCGGGCCCGACGTTGCCGGCGGGCATTCGTCCGACCTGCTGAGCGACGTGCTGGCCAACGCACCCGCCGGCGGCGTGCTGGTGACCATCCAGGTGCACATGAACGTGATCGCCGTGGCCTCCCACTGCGAACTGGCCGCCGTGATCTTCGCCGCCGGTCGCCTGCCGGACGAGGCCCTGCGGCGCAAGGCCACCGAGGAAGGAATCGCCCTGTTCAGCGCGTCCCGGTCGACGTTCGACGTCGTCGGCGCGCTCTATGCCGAGGGCCTTCGGGGACACGTCGGGTGAGGATATTCCGGATCGATCTGCACATCCACTCGGCGCTCTCCGCGTGCGCGGACGATGAGATGACGCCGCCGGCCATCGTGGAGGCGGCCCAGCGGGCGGGACTGGAGATGATCGCCATCTGTGACCACAACGCAGCGGGTAACACGGCGGCCATTCAGGCTGCAGCCGGTCCTTCGCCCGTCGTCCTCGCCGGCATGGAGATCACCACCGCCGAAGAAGCGCACGTCGTCGGCCTGTTCCCGTGCCCCGAGGCCGCCGAACGCGCGGCCGCCGAGGTCCGGGCCGCCCTGCCGCACGCCGACGCCCTTCGCCGCGGCGTTCCACGCCGCGGCTTCGGCGCCCAGCGGCTGATGACGCCGGACGGCGTCTGCTGCGGTCTGGACGACGCGCTGCTCTCGGCCGCCTCCGCCCTGTCCCTCTCGGACGCGGTGGACGTGGTGCGCCGTCATGGCGGCCTGGCCGTGGCGGCGCACGTGGACCGGCCGTCGTTCAGCGTGCCGGCGCAGTTGGGCATGATGCCGGCGGACGTCCGCTTCGATGCGATCGAGATCTCGGCGGCGGGCGCCAGGCGCGGGCGGGAAGCGGAGTTCGCCGCCCTGGAGCTGCCGATCCTGTTCGGCTCCGACAGCCACTCGCTGGAGGAGATCGGCGCGGCCTGCACCATGCTGCGGGCGGCCGAGCCGAGCTTCGCCGAACTGGCCCTGGCGCTACAGGCCCGTGCGGGACGGGAGGTCGGGCGTGCGTGACCTGAGCCTGCACATCCTGGACATCATCGAGAACTCGATCCGGGCCGGCGCATCGGAGGTCCGGGTCGTGATTGCGCAGGACGTGGAGGCGGACCGGTTGGCGATCTCCATCGAGGACAACGGGCCGGGGCTGGACGTGCCCGAGCACGTCGTGTTTGACCCCTTCTACACCACCAAGAAGGGGAAGCGCATCGGCCTGGGGCTGAGCCTGTTCCGCGAGGCGGCCATCCAGGCCGGCGGCGGTCTGGAACTCTCCCGCTCCAGGCTGGGCGGGCTGGCCGTGGAGGCGGTCCTCGGGCTGAGCCACGTGGACCGGCCGCCGCTGGGCGACGTGGCCGGAATGGTCTCGGCCGTCGTGTGCACGAATCCCGATCTGAAACTCTGGTGTACCTTTGCCGTCGTCCCGCGCCGGGTGACCGTCTGCGTGCGGGACGTGCTGCAGTCCCTGTCGCCCGGGGATCGGGCCGGGCTGGCCGTCGCCCGCGCCGTGGCGGAACGGACCCGGCAGGCCATCGCGACCCTCGAGTTGTTGCCCTGAGCGTTCATGCACCCAGGAAGGGAGCCGTACATGTGCGACGAATGTCAATGTCGATGTGACGGGGAGCCATCGCAGGACGAGCTCCTGGCCCGGCTGGACGAGACGATCGCGGAGTACGCGGGCAGGCCGGGCGCCCTGATCCCCGTCCTGCAGATCGCGCAAGGCATCTTCGGCTATCTGCCCGAGGCGGCCCTCAAGCGCGTCAGCCTGGCCTTCGGCAAGTCATACAGCGAGGTGGCCGGCGTGGCCGGGTTCTACTCCTTCTTCGCCACGCAGCCGCGGGGCAAGCACCTGATCCGCGTCTGCCTGGGCACCGCCTGCTACGTGCGCGGCGGCAAGAGGGTGCTGGAGGCGCTCAAGGACGCCCTGGGCATCGACGTGGGCGAGACGACGCCGGACCGGCAGTTCACCCTGGAGGTCGCCCGCTGCTTCGGCGCCTGCGGCCTGGCGCCGGCTATCATGATCGACGAGACGGTGCACCATAGGGTGCGCGCCCTGAAGGTGCAGGAGATACTGGACCAGTACCGCGAGCCCGCCGCCGCGGCGCCGACAGGAGAAGAACCATGGTAGAACGCATCCGGAACCCCAAAGACCTGGCCGCCCTGCGTGAGCGCTCCGTGCGGGAGCAGCAACTGCGGGCCGGGGCCAGGGACGTGCGCGTGACCGTCCACATGGGCACCTGCGGCATCGCCGCCGGCGCCTCCGACATCCTCGTGTGCCTGATGGAGGAACTGGCGTCCGCCGGCGCCGAGAACGTCACGATCCACCGCTCCGGTTGTGCGGGCCTCTGCCAGCAGGAACCGATGATGACCGTGGAGGACGCCTCCGGGCGATCCGTCTGCTACGGGCGTCTGACGGCGGACAAGGTTCGTCAGGTCGTGCTGGAACACATCGTCGGCGGCCAACCCGTTGCCGATTTCACTGTCAGGACATAGAAGACCGGGGGAAGGGCAGAACCCATGGACTACACTCGCACGCACATTCTGGTCTGCACCGGCTCGGGATGCATCGCATCCGGCGCCCTGGAGGTGGTGGCCGCCCTGCGGGAGGTGATCGAGGATCTGGGGCTGGCGCCCGAGTGCAAGGTCATCGAGACGGGATGCCTCGGGCCCTGTGCCGTCGGGCCCGTCGCCGTGGTCTACCCCGAAGGCGTCTTCTACGAACGGCTGACGCCCGAGGACGCCCTGGAGATCGCCGAGGAGCACCTGCTCAAGGGCCGCGTCGTCGAGCGCCTGACCGCGCGCGGCGCGGCGGTCGGAGAGCGCGTGCGCAGCCTGCAGGACGTCCCGTTCTTCCAGCGGCAGGTCAAGGTCGTCCTGCGCAACTGCGGCGTCATCGACCCGCAGCGCATCGAGGAATACGTGGCGCGCGACGGCTACGCCGCCCTGAGCCGCGCCCTGACGGAGATGGCCCCCGACCAGGTCGTCGCCGAGGTCAAGCGCTCCGGGCTGCGCGGCCGCGGCGGCGCAGGCTTCAGCACCGGGCTGAAGTGGGAGTTGACCCGCAAGGCCCCCGGCGAGCCGAAGTTCGTCGTCTGCAACGGCGACGAGGGCGACCCGGGCGCGTTCATGGACCGCAGCGTCCTGGAAGGCGATCCGCACAGCGTCCTCGAAGGCATGGCGCTGGCCGCCTACGCCGTCGGCGCCTCGCAGGGCTACGCCTACGTGCGGGCCGAATACCCGCTGGCCGTGGAGCGGCTCGGGAAGGCCATCGAGCAGGCCCGTGCCTACGGCCTGCTGGGCAAGGACATCCTGGGCACCGGGTTCGACTTCGACGTGGAGATCCGCATGGGCTCCGGCGCCTTCGTCTGCGGCGAGGAGACAGCCCTGATGACCTCCATCGAGGGCAACCGCGGGGAACCCCGCCCGCGGCCTCCGTTCCCCGCGCAGAAGGGCCTCTGGGGCCTGCCCAGCCTGCTCAACAACGTGGAAACCTACGCCAACGTGCCCGTCATCCTGCTCAAGGGGGCCGACTGGTTCGCCTCCATGGGCACGGAGAAGAGCAAGGGCACGAAGGTCTTCGCCCTGGCCGGCGCCGTCAACAACACGGGTCTGGTCGAGGTGCCCATCGGAACCCCCCTGGGCGAGATCATCTACGATATCGGCGGCGGCGTGCCCGGCGGAAAGCAGTTCAAAGCCGCCCAGGTCGGCGGGCCGTCCGGCGGCTGCATCCCCCGCCAGCACCTGAACGTCCCGGTCGACTATGAAACCCTGACCGAGCTGGGCGCCATCATGGGCTCCGGCGGCCTGGTCATCATGGACGAGGACACGTGCATGGTCGACGTGGCCCGCTTCTTCCTGGACTTCGTGCAGGACGAGTCGTGCGGCAAGTGCACGCCCTGCCGGGTCGGGACCAAACGCATGCTCGAGATTCTCACGCGCATCTGCGAAGGCCGCGGCGAAGAGGGCGACATCGAGAAGCTCCAGGAACTGGGGCAGACGATCAAGGACACCGCGCTCTGCGGCCTCGGCCAGACCGCGCCGAACCCCGTGCTCTCGACGATCCGCCACTTCCGCGACGAATACGAGGCCCACATCCGCGACAAGCGCTGCCCGGCCGGGACGTGCGCCGAACTCGTGCGCGCCCCGTGCCAGAACGCCTGCCCAGCCGGCGTCAACGTGCCCGGCTACGTGTCACTCATCGCCGAGGGACGCTACGCGGAGGCCCTGCGCCTGCATCGGGAACGCAACCCGTTCGCGTCCGTCTGTGCGCGCGTCTGCTTCCATCCCTGCGAGTCCAAGTGCCGCCGCAGCACGCTCGACGAGCCGGTGGCCGTTCGAGGGCTCAAGCGGTTCCTGGTCGAGCAGGAGGCCACGATCCAGACCCCGGAGGTCCGCGAGAACGCCGATAACGCCGCCCGCAAGGTCGCCGTCATCGGCGCCGGGCCGGCCGGCCTCTCGTGCGCCTACTTCCTGGCCCGCATGGGATACCGGCCCCTGGTCCTGGAGGCCGAGGACACGCCCGGTGGGCTGCTCGTCCAGGGCATCCCCGCCTACCGCCTCCCTCGCAACGCGCTCGAACGCGAGATCAACATGATCCGCCGCATGGGTGTGGACATCCGGACGGGCAGGCGCCTGGGCGTCGACTTCACGCTGGAGCAGCTCCGCAAGGACGGCTGCGAGGCGGTCTTCCTCGGCGTGGGTGCGCCCGCCGGGCAGCGCCTGAACCTGCCGGGGGCGGATGCCGCAGGAGTGACCGACGCCCTGACCTTCCTTCGAGACTACAACGTGACCGGCGTGGCGTCCGTGGGACGCAACGTGGCCGTCGTCGGCGGCGGCAATGCGGCCGTGGACGCAGCCCGCACGGCCCTTCGGCTCGGGGCCGAGTCGGTGAAGATCCTCTACCGGCGCACGCGGGCGGAGATGCCCGCCTACGAGGAGGAGGTCCTGGAGGCCGAACGCGAGGGCGTCCGCCTGGAAACGCTGGTGAACCCCGTCGAGATGGTCGTCTCGAACGGTCGCGTCCAGGGCGTCCGGTGTGCCCGGATGGTGCTCGGCGAGTTCGACCGCAGCGGACGCCGCCGGCCGGTTCCCTCCGACGACGGGCACTTCGCCGTCGAGTGCGACCAGGTGATCGTCGCCGTCGGGCAGGCGCTGCCCGTGGAGATGCTCAACGGCCTGGAGATCGAAACGACGCCCTCCGGGTACATCGCGGCGGACAGACGGACGGGCCGGACGTCCGTGCCGTGGCTCTTCGCCGGCGGAGACTCCGGCACCGGCCCCGCCAGCGTGGTGGAGGCGATCGGCGCGGGCGAACGCGCGGCCGTCGGCATGGACGGCTACCTGACCGGCCAGGAGCATGCCTTCTGGCGCGAGCCCTTGGACGTGGACACGTACTTCGACCCCGACGCCGATCCCGAGCCGACGGCACGGGCCCGGGCCAAGACGCTGGACGTGAGCCGGCGGAAGGGCAATTTCCAGGAAATCGAGCTGGTCTGGTCGGAGGCGGTCGCCCGACGCGAAGCGGCGCGCTGCCTGCGGTGCGACTACCGGGCCGAGGAATAAACGAAGGGAGACTCACCCGTCATGCCGACGATCACAATCGACAGTATCCGGACGGACGTTCCTGCCGGGACGACGATCCTCGATGCGGCCCGCTCGGTTGGGGTCGCCATCCCCACCCTGTGTCACCTCGACGGCGTGCACTCCGTCGGCGCCTGCCGCGTCTGTGTGGTGGAGGTGGAGGGCGCCAAGGCGCTGGTGGCCTCTTGCGTCATGCCCGTCTCGGACGGCATGGTCGTCCGAACCAACACCCGCCGTGTGCGCAATGCCCGGCGCACGGTGGTCGAACTGCTCCTCTCCGACCATGAGGGCGACTGCCAGACCTGCCATCGCAGCGACGACTGCGAGCTGCAGGCGGTGGCGCGGAGCCTCGGCGTCGACACGATCCGCTATCCCGGCGCCAAGAGGACCCGGATCGTGGACGAGAGCACGCCGGCCCTCACCCGCGATGCCGCCAAGTGCATCCACTGCCGGCGGTGCGTCACGATGTGCTCGGAGGTGCAGGGCATCGGCGCCCTCTGGCCGCAGGGCCGCGGCTTCGACACCGTCATCGGCCCGGCCTTCGCCTCCAGCCTGGACGACGTCGTCTGCGTCCAGTGCGGCCAGTGCTCGGCCGTCTGTCCCGTGGGTGCCATCAACGAGCACGATCAGATCGACGACGTCTGGCGCGCCCTCGACGACCCGGCCAAGCACGTCGTCGTGCAGACCGCCCCGGCCATCCGCGCGGCGCTCGGCGAGTGCTTCGGCTATCCCCCGGGCACCCTGGTGACGGGCAAGATGGTGACCGCCCTGCGCCGGCTCGGGTTCGACGCCGTCTTCGACACGAACTTCACCGCAGACCTGACCATCATGGAAGAGGGAACGGAGCTGCTCACGCGGCTGCGGGCGGCGCTGCTTGAGAAGCAGGACGTGGCCCTGCCCATGTTCACGAGCTGCTCCCCCGGCTGGGTGAAGTACCTCGAACACTACTGGCCGGACATGCTCGCGCACCTCTCGACGGCCAAGTCCCCGCAGCAGATGTTCGGCGCGGTGGCCAAGACGTACTATGCCGAGAAGATCGGATGCGCCCCCGAGGACATGGTCGTCGTGTCCGTCATGCCCTGCACGGCCAAGAAGTTCGAAGTCAGCCGGCCCGAGATGCGGGACAGCGGCGTGCAGGACGTCGACGTCGTCCTGACGACCCGCGAACTGGGGCGCATGATCAAGCAGGCCGGCATCGAATTCGGCTCGCTTCCCGACGGCGAGATGGATTCCCCGCTCGGGCTCTCGTCGGGTGCGGCGGATATCTTCGCCAATACCGGCGGCGTGATGGAGGCGGCCCTGAGAACCGCCTATGAACTGGTGACCGGCCGGCCGCTGCCGTTCGAGAACCTGCACGTCGAACCGATCGCCGGACTCGAGGGCGTCAAGGAGGCGTCCGTCGTGATTGACGGCACCCTGCCCGAGTGGAGTTTCCTGGAAGGTGTGACACTGAACGTCGCCGTGGCCCACGGACTGGGCAACGCACGGCGCGCCATCGAGCACGTCCGACAGAACCCCGCCGCCTACCACTTCGTCGAGATCATGACCTGCCCCGGCGGATGCATCGGCGGCGGCGGCCAGCCCCGCATGGTGAGCGACGACGTGCGCCGGGCGCGCATCGCCGCCATCTACCGCGAAGATGAAGGGAAGGAACTCCGCAAGTCGCACGAGAACCCGGCGATCCAGCAGATCTACAAGGAGTTCCTGTCCGCTCCCCTCAGCGAAAAGGCCCATCACCTTCTGCACACGCACTACACGGCCCGCACGCGAGTCTGACCGCAGGCGGGCGGCTCGTATCGGGAGGCGAGGATGAGGCACCAGCCGCCGCTCATCATGGTGGTGGACGACAATGTGCCGTTCCTGGACGTCGTGGAAGTCGTTCTGAGTTCCCGGGGGTACCGCGTCGCCTGCTGCACCGACCCGGACGATGCGCTGGCCAGGATCCGGGCCGAAAAGCCCCATCTGGTGGTGGCCGACGTGATGATGGCCGGACTGGACTCCGGGTTCTCCCTGTCCCGCCAGATCAAGGGGAACCCGGAACTGGCCGGCACGCCGATCATCCTCGTGACGGCGCTGACCAGCCGCCGGGGCTTCGACTTCACCCCCCGCACGCCGGAGGAACTGGCGGCAATGAACGCCGACGCCTTCCTGGCCAAGCCCGTCGCACCCGAAGCCCTGCTGCGAAAGGTGGAGGAGCTTCTGGCACGCTCTGCCGGCGCCGAGACGTCGGCACCGGATCCATGACATGACACCCGCAGCGCCCTCGCAGCCCCGGCGCTGTGCACGAAGAGGAGGCCCGGCATGCCGGCCCTGCCCACAATGACCCTCAGCCCCGGCGCCGTGGATTTCATCGACGACGCCCGGATCGAAACCCTCCTGCGCGGCGGCGAACCCGACCCCGCGCAGGTGCGCGACATCCTCGCCCGAAGCCTGTCCAAGCAGGACCTGGACCCCGCCGAGGCCGCCGTCCTCCTGCGCGTGCGCTCGCCCGAACTGGTCGAGGAACTCTTCGAGGGCGCCCGGAACCTCAAGCAGGAGATCTACGGCAACCGGATCGTGCTGTTCGCGCCCCTCTACATAGGCAATAAGTGCGTCAACGACTGCCTGTACTGCGGGTTCCGCCGCTCCAATCCCGAAGCGATCCGCCGCACACTGTCGCAGAACGAGATCCGCGCGCAGGTCGAGGCCCTGGTCAACAAGGGACAAAAGCGCCTGATCCTCGTCTGGGGGGAGCACCCCGACTACGATGCCGCGTTCATGGCGCAGTGCGTGCGCACCGTCTACGACACCCGCGTGGGGCGCGGGGAGATCCGGCGCGTAAACATCAACGCCGCACCCCTCGACGACGACGGCTATCGCGTCATGAAAGAGGCCGGCATCGGCACCTACCAGGTGTTCCAGGAGACATACCATCACGCAACCTACGCCGCCCTGCACCCGCCGCACACGCGCAAGGGCGACTACCTCTGGCGCCAGGACGCCCTGAGCCGGGCCTTTGAGGCCGGCCTGGACGATATGGGCATCGGAGCGCTCTTCGGCCTCTACGACTGGCGGTTCGAGGTGCTGGGACTGGTCAGCCATGCCCGCTACCTGCAGGATCGCTACGGCGTCGGCCCCCACACGATCAGTTTCCCGCGCCTTCGCCCGGCCTCCGGCCTCGTCTCCGAGAGCGCCCACATCGTCAGTGATGCCGATTTCCAGCGTCTCGTGGCCATCCTGCGCCTGGCGGTGCCCTACACGGGCCTGATCCTGACGGCCCGCGAGCAGCCCGCCCTCCGTCGGAAGGTCATGCCCTTCGGCGTCTCGCAGATCGACGCCGGCAGCCGCATCGAGATCGGCGGCTACACCGAGGTCGGAGACGCCCAGGTGATGGAGCGCGAGCAGTTCTCCCTGGGAGACATCCGATCGCTGGACGAGATCATGCGGGAACTGCTCGAGGACGGCTACATCCCCAGCTTCTGCACCGCCTGTTACCGCATCGGCCGCACGGGCGAGGACTTCATGGGGCACGCCAGGCCCGGCCACATCAAATACTGCTGCGAGCCCAATGCGCTCTCCACGCTGTCCGAATACCTGGCCGACTACGCGCAGCCGGAGACGCGCGCCGTGGGCGAGCGCCTCGTGGCCCGGACCCTTCAGGAGATGGCCGAGAAGCAGCGCCGCATCGCTGCCGACCTCGTCGAGCGCGTCAACGGCGGCGAACGCGACGTCTACGTCTGACCGGCGCCGTGCCCCGGCGTGTGCAAGGACGCGCACACGCCGCGCTCAGGATCCCGGAGGAGCCTCGCAGTGAATGCCGTCCCGCAGCCCCTGGGCCCGCTGGGCGAGGACGACATCCTGCAGTGGCTGCGCGAGGACGACGAGGCCCGCCTCGAAGACCTGTGGCGCGCCGCCGATGGCGTCCGGGCCGCGTGCGTCGGCGACGAAGTCCATCTGCGCGGCCTGCTGGAAGTCTCCAACCACTGCGTCCGCCGCTGCGCTTACTGCGGGATCAGCGCGCTGGTGCCCGGCGTGTCGCGCTACCGCATGTCAGAAGAGGAGATGCTGGCCGGCGCGCACCGAGCCCGCCGGCTGGGCTACGGAACGCTGGTCATGCAGTCCGGCGAGGACTACGCCGTCGAACGCGACCGGCTGAGCAGGGTCATCCGGCAGATCAAGGCGGAGACAAGGCTGGCCGTCACGCTGAGCCTCGGCGAGCGCCCGCAGGACGACCTGGCCGCCTGGCGCGAGGCCGGCGCCGACCGCTACCTCCTGCGGTTCGAGACCTCGGACCGCAGCCTGTATGAACTCCTGCATCCGCCCCACGCCGGGATCGTCTCGGACCGCATCGACATCCTCCGTCGCCTCCAGCGCCTGGGCTACGAGATCGGCGGTGGCGTGATGGTCGGCATCCCGGGGCAGACCCATCGGAGCCTGGCCCGGGACATCGCCATCTTCCGCGAGATGGACATGGACATGGTCGGCGTGGGACCCTACGTCGCCCACCCGGCCACGCCCCTCGGGTCCGGTGCCGTCCGCCCGCCCGACGTCGGCGCCGAACAGGCGCCGTGCACCGATCAAATGACGTGCAAGGTCGTGGCGCTGACGCGGCTCGTCTGCCCGGAGGCCAACATCCCCAGCACCACTGCACTCGGCACCGTTGCCGGCGAGGACGGCCGGGCGCTGGCGCTTCGGCGCGGCGCGAACGTCGTCATGCCGAACGTCACCCCCCCTGCCTACCGTGCCGCCTACAGCATCTACCCGGGCAAAGACACGTCGGTGGAAACGGCCGACGCCTGGCAGGAACGCTGGGGCGAACGCCTGGCCCGCATGGGCCGAACGGTCGGCACCGGGCCCGGGCACCGCCGCCGGCGCTTCTACCCCGACAGGAAGATGTAGCCGATCCGCACGTTGGTCAGCAGGCTCACGAGCGTGCTGATGCCGATCACGCTGCTCTCGGCGACGATGACGCCCAGGAAGAAGGCGCGCGCCCCGCGCAGCACGTGCCCGCCGGCGAACTTCAGAATCAGCACCTTCGTCAGCCAGCCCAGGAAGAACGAGAAGTAGAGCTGCGTGGCGCTCCACGAAGACGCCACCGCCAGCCCGAGCGGATGGATGGGCCACCAGTAGAACGTACTGCGCAGGATCGTCAGGGCGAACATGAGCCCTGCCCCCAGGAACATGCCCCCGTACGACGGGCCGGCCACCTGTGTCGGGTTCACAAGCATCGCGTGCACCCGGTTGAACAGCGACAGCGGATAGTCCTTCGTGCTGTGGATGTTGGGGATGTTCAGCGCGCCGCGATCGAAGTACACCCACCGGAGCGTCGAATACCCGGAGGCCACCATCGCCACCAGCAGCGTGATCAGGATGATCGGCACGAGCCAGCGACGGCCCCTTCGGAAGATCGACGAGATGCGGAACGCGTTGGCGACGTGCGGGCTGAAGGTCTCCCGAGAGTCATACGTCAGCAGCGCGTGCTGCACGTGGGCCACAACCACCGCAGGCCCCGTGAACGCCCGTCCACCCGTCATCTGGAAAAGCACCTCCGGCGGCGACCACGACTGCTGCGTGAAGAACAACCCGCCCTGCGCCACCATCCGGGCATGAACCAGCACCACCGTGAACTGCAGCCCCAGCAGCAGCAGAGTGCCCCAGAGGCTCATCTGGAAGTGATGGTACCAGACCACCATGCCCGTCAGGGCCCCCAGCAGCCCCCAGAAGGCCAGGCCGTAGCCCACCGGCTCGGCCGAATCGTCGACGTCCCGCCCGGCGCCTAAGGCCTTCCGGATCACCTGCCAGATGTGACGCCGCGCCATGTAGATCATGCAAACGGCAAACGCGATGAACGCGCCCGTCTGCTGGTAATACATGAACGGGCTGCTCGGCCCACCCGACAGCGGCCGCCCGAGGTAGAAGAACGTCATCACCTCGCCGACCCCGAACAGGTAGAAGAGCCAGATGCTCAGGGAGACGTCCGCAGGCACCAGGAAGGCGAACCCGATCGCGATCGGGAAGAAGTAGCCGTTGCGCATCCCCGTGCGTGCCCAGTCCGTGCCGCTGATGAACTGGCTGACGGGCAGCGCGGGAAGCCAGCCCGTCGGCGAGTCGAAGAACAGCGGGGCCAGCCGCACAAGCCCGAAGGCAATCGTCACGACCGCCCCGATGACGAACGGACGGTTCCGCATGAGCAGCGGCAGCCCCCAGCGGGCATCCTCGCCCGCCCCCTCCGTGAACTCCAGCGGAACACGCGCGACCGCATAGATCAGACGTTCATTGTCGACCCACTGCTTGCGCAGGATGCTGAACAGGAAGATCGTCGCCAGGTAATACAGCCAGATGTAGACCGCCCAGGTGACGATCACCGGCGTCAACTGCCCCCACGGCACACGCACGACCTCCCCCCGCCGCGTGCCCTCGTAGAAACGCTTGGCCACCGGCGACCGCCCGATCTTGCTCAGCAGAACCCCCTCCGGCGCCTGCTCCAGTATGCTGTCCTCCCAGAACAGGTCCGCGCGCTGTGACAGATACGGCGCCGACGTCGTGATCGGAAACCAGTACCGCATCAGCCCGCTGGCCGGCACCGTCGAGGCGACCAGCATCATCGAGCAGACGAGCATCAGCTCCGACTGCTTCAACGTCCATCGCCTGCCGAACAGCCGCAAAACGCTGTTGACGAGCAGGACCAGGAGCACGATGAAGAAGATCACGCCGACCGGGAAGTGATTGCCCGTCAGGTAGGTGTTGCCGACCCGGAAGTCGTTGATCGGCACCAGCAGGCACAGACCTGCGACGGCGGCCAGCCCGATGAAGAACGCGCGCCATGTCATGGGCGAGGCATTTCTGAAGCGGGTTCCCGACTCGTGACAACAGACCATGCAGAGTATAGACACGCCGCCCCGCAGAGTCAATCAGCACACCCCGGCGGCGTCCCGTCCGGCCGGCACGAATGCGAAATAAGGGCTTGACATGCAGGAGCGATATGTGTACAAAATGTGCGGAGGGGTGGCAGAGACGGGGAGGCAGGGATGGCGCGGCGCGCGTTCGTGTGCCTGCTGGCGCTGTTCCTGGGGCTCAGTGCGGTCGTCGCCCTGGCGGCCGCCCAGACGTTCGACGACGCCAGCGTGGGAGACCAGTTCATCCCCATCGTCCTGGAGATCGGCTGGGGCGTGGAGCTGGACAAAGCAAAGGTGCGGCTGCAGTACAGCGATTCGGACCCGGCAGGGGTCACGTACGGGGGGACCCCGCCCGTCTACGCCCTGCCGGCGGGATCCGGCGATCTGCCATCTGGACGAAGAACGCCGGGGAGGCGCGCGATGCACGCTCGGTCGCGGCCGGAGGCCACTACGTGCCGTCGGGCTCGTACGACCCGTCGGACCTGGGATTCGGGGAGCCGGGGCCCCGGGA
>Ga0123328_1002342_pt1 | contig 17137 bp, 16 predicted proteins | sample BioC12SIPDNA_2_FD_89702 | JGI IMG/M metagenome (GOLD analysis project Ga0123328, IMG submission 89702) | Anaerobic biogas reactor microbial communites from Washington, USA - Biogas_R1_A C12 SIP DNA | ecosystem: Engineered > Bioreactor > Anaerobic > Unclassified | place: Washington, USA...
CACCCACTCCCTGGAGCAGTGCCTTGCCCTCGCGGACCTGTGGCTGGCCACCCCCTTCAGCGAGGGGGAGCGGCACCGCCGCCGGGTGGACAAACTGGGGTGAACTCCGCCCCCTGGAACCGAATCCCATGAAGAACCTGACCCCGAAGGACATTGTGCGGGAACTCGACCGCCACATCATCGGCCAGGACGAGGCCAAGAAAAAGGTGGCCATCGCCCTGCGCAACCGCTGGCGCCGCCAGCAGCTTCCGGACGACCTGCGCGACGAGGTGGCGCCGAAGAACATCCTCATGATCGGCCCCACGGGGGTCGGCAAGACCGAGATTGCCCGGCGGCTCTCCAAGCTCGACGACGCGCCGTTCATCAAGGTGGAGGCCTCCAAGTTCACCGAGGTGGGCTATGTGGGCCGCGACTGCGAGTCCATGATCCGCGAGCTGGTGGAGACGGGCGTCAAGATGGTCCGCGAGGAGATGCAGGCCGAGTGCGGGGAAAAGGCGCGGGAGAACGCCCGCAAACGCCTCATTGACCTGCTGTATCCCGGCCGCAGGGGGCGAGGCGGGCAGGCTTTCCACCCGCTCAACCCCTCCTCCGGCGACGAGGGCCCCGCCCGCAACCTCGCCCAGGACGAGAGCGACGAGAAGGTGCGCCTCATGGTCGCCGAAAGACTCGACGCGGGCGGGCTGGAGGACAAGGAGGTGGACCTGTCCGTCCGTGAGCAGGGCGGCCCCCAGATGTCCCAGTTACTCGCCGGAAGCGGCCTGGAGGAGCTCGGCATGAACATGCAGGAGGCCTTCGCCCGCATGTCGCCGCCCAAGACCCGCACCCGCCGGGTGACCGTGGCCGAGGCCCGCGAGCTCCTCGTGCAGGAGGAGCTGCAGGAGCTGGTGGACATGGACCTCGCGGCGCGCCGCGCCGTCGAGCGCGTGGAGAACTCCGGGATCATCTTCCTGGACGAGATAGACAAGATCGCCGGGCGCGGCCAGGGCGCGGGCCAGGGGCCCGACGTCTCCCGCGAGGGCGTGCAGCGCGACATCCTGCCCATCGTCGAGGGCAGCACCGTCATGACGAAATACGGCCCCGTGCGCACCGACCACGTCCTGTTCATCGCGGCGGGCGCGTTCCACGTGTCCAAGGTCTCCGACCTGATCCCCGAGCTGCAGGGGCGCTTCCCCATCCGCGTGGAGCTGTCCAGCCTCACGGCGGCCGACTTCGCGCGCATCCTCCGCGAGACGCACAACTCCCTGATCCGCCAGTACGAGGCCATGCTTGCCACGGAGGGGGTGGCCCTGGTGTTCGAGGACGCCGCCATTGACCTCATGGCCGAAATCTGCGCCCAGGTGAACCAGGAGTCGGAGAACATCGGCGCGCGGCGGCTTCACACCATCATGGAATACCTGCTGGAGGACCTCTCCTTCGACGCGCAGCAGCATGCGGGCGCCACGGTCACGGTGACCGGAGACATGGTCCGCGAGCGCCTGTCGGGAACCCTGGTCAAGCAGGACCTCTCCCGCTACATTCTCTGAGGGCCCCATGGAGCGGTTTCCCCTGATCGAGGACGCCGGGGCGGCGGTCGCCGCGATGTCCGGCGTGGCCGATGGCGACTGCGGCCGGCACGGCGACGCGGACGCCCGCGCCCGTTTCCTTGCCCGTTGGGGGGCGCCTCCGGCCCCCGCCTTCTTCGCCAGCCAGGTGCACGGTGTCCGCATTCTCCGGGTGGACCCCGGCCCGGGCGCGGGGGAGCTGCTCGCGGGCGAGGCGGACGGCCTGATGACCAACGCGCCGGACGCGGTCCTCTGCGTGGGCGTGGCGGACTGCGTGCCGGTCTGGCTTTTCGACCCCGTGACCTGGAGCGGCGCGTTGCTGCACGCGGGCCGGGAAGGCTCGGTGGCCGGGATATGCCCCGCGGGTGTTCAGGCGCTCCAGGAAGCCTACGGGGTCTCGCCCGGAGACCTGCGTGCCCAGATTGGCCCCTCTGCGGGCCCCTGCTGCTACGAGGTTTCGCCCGAAATGGCGGCGGAATACCGGGACCGGGGCTTTCCGGTCCGCGGCCGACATCTTGACCTCTGGGCGCTGAACACCCGGCAGCTGGTCGTCGCCGGGGTGCCTCCCTCCCACATCGCGGTTTCCGGCGAATGCACCCTCTGCGGAGACCGGTTTTACAGTTTTCGCAGGAATAACAGCCGGGAACGGAACCTCGCCGTGCTGCATCTTGGAAGAAAACCGGACGGGGCGGAGCGGTAGAAATGCCCCAATAGCATCATCTTGCGAAAGCCGAATCCGGGCATGATTTGCGGCCTGCCCCCTGTGTGTGGTACCATGGCAGGCTAACGTATGCCGCTTTGACAAAGTGGGTTGCCGCCCACTTTTTTTATTGGGACCAGGTCTCCGGCCGCCGCCGTCCGCGGGGGCTGGCTGGAGGCGCGCGGAGCGTGTGCCTTTTGATAGAAGTGACCGGACAGCTTTGGCGGATTGTGGAGCCCGAACTCGCTGAGTTGGGGTTCGAACTCGTGGAAATCGAGTGCGTTCCCCACGGCCGGGGCCAGATTGTCCGCATATACCTGGACAAGACGCCGGGCCGGATCAGCCTGGACGACTGCGCGATGGCCTCGCGGGTGCTGAGCCCCGTGCTGGACGCGGAGGACGTGGTTCCGGGCGGGTACATCCTGGAGGTGTCCTCGCCGGGGCTGGACCGGCCGGTGCGCAAGCCGGAGCATTTTGTGAAGTACACGGGCGAGCAGGTCAAGCTGACGACCCACGCGCCCGTGGGCGGGAGAACCCGGTTTACCGGCGTGATCCGCGGCCACGAGGACGGGATGATCGTGCTTGAAGTGGACGGGCAGACAGTGTCCATCCACGGCGAGAACCTGAAGAAGGCGAGACTGAACCGGTAGTACGGAAAGGTGGACAGCCTTGGCAGACGACCTTAAAATCGCGTTGGAGCAGATCGAGAAGCTGAAGAATGTGGACCGGGAGACCCTCCTGGAAGCCATTCGCGGCGCCATCGAGATGGCGGCCCGCAAGGGCATCCACCGGGCGGAGAACATCACGGTCGAGGTGGAGAAGAACACCCTGTCCTTCCTGGTCTTCGAGATCAAGACGGTGGTCGCGGAAGTGCGCGACCCGGCCCTGGAAATCTCGCTGGAGGACGCCCGCAAGCTCAACCCGGACGTGGTGGTGGGCAACCGGCTCAAGGTGCGCACGCAGCCCAAGGACTTCGGCCGCATCGCCGCGCAGACGGCCCGGCAGGTGATCATCCAGAAACTGAAGGACGCCGAGCGCGACCGCATCTATGCGGAGTACAAGGAGCGCGAGGGCGACATGATCACGGGCAACGTGAAGCGCATCAGCTCCGGGTGCATCTTCGTGGTCATCGGCCAGGTCGAGGCGGTGCTGCTGCCGGGCGACCAGTCCCCCCGCGAAAACTACAAGGTGGGCGACCGCATCCGCGCCCTCGTGGTGCGGGTCGAGAAGACCCCCAAGGGCACCTCGGTCAAGCTGTCCCGCTCCGCGCCGGACCTGGTCCGGTCCCTGTTCGAGCTGGAGGTCCCCGAAATATACGAGGGCACCGTGGAGATCCGGGCGCTCGCCCGCGAGGCGGGCAACCGCACCAAGGTGGCCGTGGCCTCCCGCGACCCCAATGTGGACCCCGTGGGCGCCTGCGTCGGCCTCAAGGGGTCGCGCGTGCGCGCCGTGGTCGAGGAGCTTTCCGGCGAGAAGATTGACATTGTCCGCTGGAGCGAGGATCCGGTCCAGCTCTGCGTGAACGCGCTGAACCCCGCCGACATTCTCAAGATGCAGCTCGACGAGGAGGCGAAGACGGTCCAGGTGATCGTGCCCCAGGACCAGCTTTCCCTGGCCATCGGCAAGCGCGGGCAGAACGCCCGCCTCGCCTCGAAGCTCATGGGCTGGAGCATTGACATCCGCGGCGACGGCGAGGGCAGGGCCCCGGAACCGCCGGAGCCCGCGGAAGCGCCCCCGGAGGCGGACGAAGCGGGGGGGGAACAGGGTTCGGACGAACCCCTGGAGGACGCCGACGGCAACGCGACAACAGACGGCAACTGACGCAGCTTTTCCGATCACGTTTTGTCCCAATGCGGTTCAAGGCCGCGCACGCCGCCGCGCCCGGTTAGGTGCGGGGTTGGTGTTGTGGAGGTTTGAGTAGATGCAGACCATTTCAAGTTTCACGGAGAAACTGGACCTTTCCCTTGACTGGGCGATCAGCTCGCTCAGGCAGCTGCGCCATTCCATCGCCGACGGCGGCACCGAGATAGACGCGGACCAGGAAGAGCTGCTCATCGCCCTGGACGAGGAGCCCGGTCTGCTCGAAAAGAAGCTCGCCGAGCTTGCCAAGCAGGACGCGGCGGCGGCGAAGAAGGAGGAGGCGGCGGCGAAGAAGAAGGCCGCCGCGGCGAAGAAGGCCGCGGCAAAGAAGCCCGCGGCAAAGAAGCCTGCGGCAAAGAAGCCTGCGGCAAAGAAACCCGCAGCCAGAAAGAAGAAGACGGACGGGGACGAAGAGGCGGAAGAGGCGCCGACCGGGGAATCCGCCCCGACCGCAGTGATTCTTCCCGACCCGGAGACGGGGATGGAACCCGTGGCGGTGGTGGAAGAGGTGGCGGCCGTGGTGGAGACAGTGGCGGAGGCTGCGGAGGCCGCGGAGGCTGCGGAAGACGCGGTGATCGAGGTTTCCGCCCCCCCCGAGGCGCCGGAGGCCGGGGAGGCCCCCGAAGCGCCCGCGGCGGCCGTGGTCCCCGAGCAGGAGCTTATCGCCGTCATTCTCCCAGACGAGCCGGTCACGGAGGAGGACGCGGAGCGCGCCGAGCAGGCGGCCATCGAGGACGCGGCCACCGAGCAGCTGGGCGCCCTTGCCCGCGCGGAGTGGAAGCAGCGCGAGATGGAGCGCCTGCGCGGGCAGCGCAAGGTGGAGAAGGACAAGCAGCCCCCGCAGGAGGAGGTCGCCGCGCCGGTGCCCGACCCCGAGGTGCTGCGGGCCGTGCTCGAGCGGGACCGCCAGCGCAAGGAGCGCCAGCAGGCCCCGCCGCCCGCGCGCGGCCCGGCGCGGCCCGGCCGCGACGCCGCGGCGGCCAAGCCCGGCGGCCGCAAGGAGCAGGCCCCCGTGCTGCTCACCCCCGAAGAGCTTGAAAAGGCCCGCGCCCGCAGCATGGAGAAGCGCGGCGGCGCCCCGACCAAGGCCGCCAAGCAGAAGCAGAAAAAAGAAAAGGCCGAGCGTTTGCGCGTCGTCGAGGAGGACATGCAGCGCGAGGCCGTGCTCGCCGTGCGCGAGTTCCAGTCCGGCTCCGCCGCCACGGGCTCCAAGAAGTACCGCCGCAGGCGCCGCGACGGCGATGACGGGGGCGAGAGCGGCGTGATGCTGCTGGGCACCGTCGTCGTCGAGGAGACGCTCACGGTGGACCAGCTCGCATCCCAGCTCGGCCGGAGCGCCGCCGAGATCATCGTGGACCTGATGGACATGGACGTCATGGCCACCAAGAACCAGGTTCTCGACATGGAGCAGATCCGCCACATCGCGGACAAGTACTCCTTCAACGTCGAGGTCGCCATCCCCGAGGAGGAAAAGGTCTTCGCCGAGGAGCCCGACAGCCCCGAGGACCTCCTCCCCCGGCCCCCCGTGGTCACGGTCATGGGCCACGTGGACCACGGAAAGACCTCGCTGCTGGACCGCGTCCGCCGGACCAACGTGGCGGACTCCGAGGCCGGCGGCATCACCCAGCACATCGCCGCGTACCAGTTCGAGCTGCCCGGCGGCGGCGTGACCTTCCTCGACACGCCCGGCCACGAGGCCTTCACCCAGATGCGCGCCCGCGGCGCCCACGTCACCGACGTGGTCATCCTGGTCGTGGCCGCCACCGACGGCGTCATGCCCCAGACCATCGAGGCCATTGACCACGCCAAGGCGGCCGAGGTCCCGATCATCGTCGCGGTGAACAAGTGCGACCTGGAAAACGCCCAGCCCGACCGCGTGCGCCAGGAGCTGACGCAGTACGGGCTGGTGGCCGAGGAGTGGGGCGGCGACACGATCATGCGCAACATCTCCGCGCGCAACGGCGACGGGGTGGACGACCTCATGGACCTGCTCACGCTCCAGACGGAGCTGCTCAACCTGCGGGCCAACCCCAACAAGCGCGCGCGCGGCGCCGTGCTCGAGTCCGAGATCACCACGGGCCAGGGCCCGGTGGCCTGGGTGCTCGTGCAGTCGGGCACCCTCCGCGTGGGCGACACCTTCCTTGCGGGCACGACCTCCGGGCGCGTCCGCAGCATGGTGAACGCCCGGGGCGAGGAGCTGAAGGAGGCCGGGCCCTCCATGCCCGTGGTCGTCACCGGGTTCAGCACGCCGCCGGACGCCGGCGACATTTTCATCGTCACCGAGGAGGAGCGGGTCGCCAAGAGCATCGCCGAGAAGCGCGCCGCGGCCCAGCGCCTCAAGCGCGGCCCCGCGGTGAAGCACATGACCCTGGAGGACTTCCACAAGCGCTTCTCCGAGGTGGAGAAGAAGGTGCTCAACGTCATCGTCAAGGGTGACGTGCAGGGCTCCGTGGACGTGCTCCGCTCGAGCCTGGCCAAGCTCGGCAACGAGGAGGTCAGCGTCAACATCGTCCACGGCGGCGTCGGCGCCGTCAACGAGTCCGACATCATCCTGGCCGGCGCGAGCGACTCGGTGGTCATCGGGTTCCACGTCACGGCCAACCCGAAGGTCCGCAAGCTGGCCGAGCAGGAGGGCGTCGAGATACGCACCTACCTGATCATCTACGAGATGATGGACGACCTGCGCAACGCCCTCGAGGGGCTCCTCGCGCCCGAGAAGCGCGAGGCCATCACGGGCCACGCGGAGATCCGGCAGGTCTTCCGCTCTTCCGCCCTGGGCAACATTGCCGGCTGCCACGTGGTGGACGGCGAGATCACCCGCAGCGCGCTGGCCCGCCTCGTGCGCGACGGCGTGGTCGTCTACAGCGGCAAGATAGACTCCCTGCGCCGCGGCAAGGACGACGCGAAGTCCGCCGCCACGGGGTTCGAGTGCGGCATCAAGCTTGAGCGCTTCGACGACGTCCGGGCCGGCGACGTCATCGAGGTGTACAAGATTGAGCAGATCGCCAAGACCCTGGACTGATCCGGGGCCGTGACCATCGGGCTGCTGGAGATGGACTTTCTCGTGCCCGGCGCGCGTTCCCTGAAGGAGAAGCGCTCCGTGGTGAAGGGTCTGAAGGACCGGCTGCGCGCCCGCTTCAACTGCTCCGTCGCCGAGGTGGCGTTCCAGGACGTCTGGACGCGTTTCCGCCTGGCCGTCTGCGTGGTGAGCGGCGACAGCCGCTTCGCCAACACGCAGCTGAATGAAATTGTCAACCACGCCTCCACGCACCGCGGCGCGGTGCTGGCGGACTACCGGATTGAGATGCTATGAGCGAGAACAGCAGGGCCACCCGCGTGGCCGAGGTCATACGCGAGGAGATCGCGCGGCTCCTGACCAAGGGGCTCAAGGACCCGCGGATCGGCTTTGTCTCCGTCATGGAGGTGCGCATGTCCCCCGACCTGCGCCATGCCAACGTCTATGTCAGCCTCTACGGCGGCGAGGCGGAGCGCAAGTCCTCCCTCATCGCGCTCCAGAACTCCGCCGGCTGGGTGCGGCGCGAGGTGGGCAAGTGCCTGCACGTGCACCACACCCCCGAAATCCGGTTCTTCCCGGACAGCACGCTGGACCGGGTCTACCAGCTGGAGGAGGTCTTCCAGACCATCCACGTGGAGCAGCAGAACACCCCCATGCTCCGCATGACCCTCGCCGAGATGGTGGAGGAGCTGAAAACCGCCGAGGCCCCCCTCGTCGTCACCCATGTCAACCCGGACGGCGACGCCGTGGGCAGCCTGCTCGCCGCGCGCCTCTTTCTGCGCGCCCTCGGCAAGACGCGCGTCTCCTGCGCCGTTGACGGCGCGGTCCCCGCAGCCTACGCCGCCCTGCCCGGCGCCAAGACGATCCTGAACGCCGAGAGCGACCGTCCCGTGTTCGACCGCGTCGTCCTGGTGGACTGCGCGCGGCTGGACCGCATCGGCGAGATCGCGGACTGGATTCCCCCCGCCGTTCGCGTGCTGGTTCTTGACCACCACGACGAGGAGGGCCCCCCCGGCGGGGCCGGCATCATTGACCCCTCCCGCGCCGCCGCGGGCGAGCTGGTCGCCGCGCTCTTTGACGCCGCCGAAATCCCCTGGGACGCCGACGCGGCCACCTGCCTCTACGTCGCCCAGGCCACCGACACCGGCGGCTACCGTTTCGCCAGCACCACCGCCGGAAGCCACGAGCTGGCCGCGCGGCTCATCTCGGCGGGCGTGGACCTGGCCGTGTGGAACGAGCGCATCTTCAACACCATGGCCGCCCGGAAATTCCAGCTTCTGCGCCGCGTGCTCGACCGGGCCGAGTTCCTCCGCGGCGGCGAGCTCGCCGTCTCCTGGGTGGGGCAGGCCGACTTCGAGGAGACCGGCGCGCTGGCGGAGGACACCGACGGCCTGATCAACTATCTCCGCCAGGTGGACGGGGTCCGCGTGGCCGCGTTCTTCACGGAGCGCGCGCCGGGCGTCTGCAAGGCCAGCCTGCGCTCCGCCGCCTCGTTTGACAGCGCCCGCTTCCTCCGGGAGTACGGCGGCGGCGGCCATTTCATGGCGGCGGGCGCCACGCTGGACATGCCGCTGGCGGAGGCGCGGAAGACCGTGACCGCCGCCCTGGCGGCCGCCATGGACGACAACGGGACGGAGGCGCCATGAACGGCGTGCTGCTGGTGGACAAGCCCGCGGGCATGACCTCGCATGATGTGGTGGACCGCGTGCGCCGGGCCGCGCAGCAGCGGCGCATCGGCCACACGGGCACCCTGGACCCCGGCGCGACGGGGCTGCTGGTGCTGTGCCTGGGCGCGGCCACGCGGCTTTCGGAGCATCTCACGGGCCTCGACAAGACCTACGAGGGCACCATGCGCCTCGGCGTGGTCACCGACAGTTATGACATGGACGGGGCCGTGGTCTCCGAGCATCCCGTGCCGGAACTGGCCCAGGCGGACATCCAGGCCGTCTGCGACACCCTCACGGGCGACATCCTCCAGACGCCGCCCATGATGAGCGCCGTCAAGGTGGGCGGCAAGCGCCTCTACAAGATGGCGCGCAGCGGCCAGACCGTCGAGCGCGAGCCCAGGCCCGTGCATGTGGAGGCCTTCGACATCCTCTCCTGGACCCCGCCCGAGGCGGGCCTGCTCGTGCGCTGCGGCAGCGGCACCTATGTCCGCGCCCTGTGCCACGAGGCGGGCCAGACCCTCGGCTGCGGCGGCATCCTCGCGTCCCTCCGGCGCACCCGCGTCGGCGCGTTCAGCGTCGCCGACGCCGTCGCCCTTGACGCGCTCGACGGCCCCGACACCGTGCGCGGCCGCCTCATCCCCATGGAGGACGCCCTCGACCTGCCCGTGGTTCGCGTGGACCGCGCGCGCGCCGCCATGATCCTCACCGGCGCCGCCATCGCCACCTCGATCCGGCCCGCCCCGGAGGATTTCCCCGACGGGCTCGTCCAGATCAAGTCCGAAGACGGCCGCCTGCTGGCCCTGGGCACGGTCGTCGCCACGGAAACCGGCGCGCTGGTCCGGCCCCGCCGCGTCTTCATGCCGGAACAGTAGGGGGAGGGTTCGTGGACACCGTCGCCGACATCCTCTCCTGCGCGGCGCATCCGCGGCCCACGGCCCTGACCGTCGGCAGTTTTGACGGCGTCCACCTCGGCCACCGCCGGCTGCTCGAGACCCTCGTCCGCGCGGCGGATACCCGCGGGCTGGTGCCCGCCGTCATGACCCTCGACCCGCACCCCCGCCAGCTTTTCGCCCCCGCCAGCGCGCCGAACATCCTGACCACGGCCGCCCAGAAGAACCGGCTGCTCGCCGCGGCGGGCGTCGGCGCCCACTTCACCCTGCCCTTCACGCGCGAGACCGCCGCGATGGACCGCGAGGCCTTCGTCCGCGACGTGGTGGTCCGGCAGTGCGGCGCGCGGCTGCTTCTGGTCGGGCATGATTTCCGTTTCGGCCGCGACGCCGCAGGATCCTTCGAGTACCTCCTCGAGCACGCCGGCGCCTTCGGCCTCGAAGTCGCGCGGGTGGACGCGCTGGTTCTCGACGGCGAATGCGTCAGCAGCACCCTCATCCGAGAGCGCGTCCTCCAGGGCGCCGTGGAGGACGCCGCCCGGTGCCTGGGCCGGCCCTACGCCCTCGAGGGGCCCGTCCTCGCCGGGCGCGGCATCGGCCGCACCCTCGGCTTTCCCACCGCCAACCTCGCCCCCGGCAACCTCGCCGTCCCCGCCCACGGCGTATACATCGCCGAGACTCTGGTGGACGGCCGCGTCTGGCCCTCGGCCGTCAACATCGGCATCGCCCCCACCGTGCGCAACGAGGACGCCCTCGTCGAGACCCACCTCCTCGGCTTCACCGGCGACCTCATCGGCAGGACCGTAGAGATCACCTTCCACCGCCGCCTCCGCCCCGAGCAGCGCTTTTCCTCCCTCGAAGCCCTCAAAGCCGCCATCCGCCGCGACCTGGACACCGTCCGCGCCCATTTTTCCTCCTGACCGGCCCCTTTCCCGTGTCCTCCGTGTCTTCCGTGGTGAACCCTTCCCGCGAACCCGCGCCGCCTTTCGGGGTCCAACCGTGTGTCCCGCAGGTGAAATCTTCCGCGGTGGAGGGTACACTTGAGGGGAGAACGGGCCGACCAACCACAGGAGGATGCCCCCATGAAACCGATTTGGATGCTGGTTGCGGTGATGTGCCTTCCGCTGTTTGCCGCCGCGCAGGACCCCGCCCCGGCGGCGCCGCCCGCGCCCGCGCCCGCCGACGCCGTCGCGGCGCTGGAGACAACGCTTTCGGACCAGACGGACGTGGCGGTGACGGTGTACAACAACGACCGGGCGCTGGTGCGCGACCGGCGCAAACTGAGCCTGGCCCCCGGCACGCTGACGCTGCGCTTCATGGACGTGGCCGCGTCCATCCAGCCGGAGACGGTGAGCCTGGTGTCGCTGAACGACGGCGGCAACCTGCACATTCTGGAGCAGAACTACGAGTTTGACCTGATGAGCCCGGAAAAGCTCATGGAGAAGTACGTGGGCCGCGAGGTGACGCTGGTCAACAAGAGCAACGACCTGAATTTCTTCGAGCAGAAGGCGAAGCTCCTCAGCGTGAACAACGGCCCCATCTACGAGGTGGAGGGGAAGATATTCCTCGGCCATCCGGGCCAGGTGGTGCTGCCCGAGCTGCCCGGCGAGCTGATCGCCAAGCCGACACTGGTGTGGATGCTGGAGAACGGCGGCAGGGACCACGAGGTCGAGGCGACCTACCTCACCTCCGGCATGTCGTGGAAGGCGGACTACGTGGTCACCATGAACCGTGAGGAGACACAAATGAACCTTGAGGGCTGGGTGACCCTCAACAACCAGTCCGGAACCACCTACCAGAACGCCCAGCTGAAACTCGTCGCGGGGGAGGTGAACGTGGTGCAGGCGGACATGATGCCCGCGCCCGCCATGGAGATGATGAAATCGGCGGTCGGCGGCCGCGCCCCGCAGATGGTCGAGGAGTCCTTTGCCGAGTACCACCTCTACACGCTCCAGCGCCGCACAACGGTCAAGCAGAACCAGTCGAAGCAGGTCAGCCTGCTCTCCGGAAACGGCGTGGCGGTGAAGAAGATCTACGAGTTCCGCGGCGACATCGCCTTCTACGCCAGCAAGATGGAGCCCATCAAGAACCAGAACGTGGACGTGTTTCTGACTTTCCAGAACGACGAGAAGAACCAGCTCGGCATCCCGCTGCCCGCGGGGGTCATGTGCGTCTACCAGCAGGACAGCGGCGGCATGTACCAGTTCTCCGGCGAGGACCGCATCAGGCACACGGCCAAGGACGAGCAGGTGCGCCTGCGCCTGGGCAAGGCCTTCGACATCGTCGCCGAGCGCATCCAGAGCGACTACCGGGGCGTCGGGCCGACCATTCACGAGGCCGAGTTCCGCATCCCCGTGCGCAACCACAAGGACACCCCGGTGACCGTGGACGTCGTGGAGCCCATGCCCGCCACCTGGACCATCCTTTCCAAGTCCCACGACTTCGTCAAGAAGGACGCCCACACGGCGGTCTTCTCCCTCGACATTCCGGCGGACGGCACGGTCGAGCTGACCTACCGCGTCCGCGTGCAGTGGTAGGGGAGGAGGCATGCGGCGTGTGCTGACGGCGGCGGAGATGCGCGAGGCCGACCGGCGGTGCATCGAGGACGTCGGGATTCCCGGCGCGGTCCTGATGAACACCGCCGGCGCGGCCGTCTGGGCCGAGGCCGCGCGGTGGCCGGGGCCCGTGGGCGTCGTCTGCGGGAAGGGCAACAACGGCGGGGACGGCTTTGTCGTCGCCCGCCTCGCCCTGTGCGCGGGCCGCGCCGTGCGTGCAGTTCTCATCGGCGACCCGGCGGCGGTCACGGGCGACGCGGCGGTTTTCCTGCGCGCCTACGAACGCCTCGGCGGCGTCGTGGTCCCCGCGTCCGACCCGGAGGCGGCGGCCCGCGAGACCGCCGCCCTGCGCGGGTCCGGCGTGCTGGTGGACGCCCTGCTCGGCACCGGCTTCGCGGGCGGGGTGAGGGGCGCGGCGCGCGCCGTCCTAGAGGCCTGGCCGGAGGGGATTCCCACCGTGGCGGTGGACATCCCCTCGGGGCTCAACGCCGACACGGGCGAACCGGGCGGCGCCGTCGTGCGCGCCGACACCACCGTGACCTTTGCCTGCCTCAAGCGCGGCCTGCTCGCGGAAAGCGCCCGCCCCTTCACAGGGCGCATTATCGTGGCGGACATCGGCATCCCCGAAGCCTGCCTGGAGGGACTGGGAACGCTCATCCCGAATGACGACAGGTGATCCCCATGCACTTGTTTCTTCCCCGTAGCGCCGGCGTCCCGCCGGCCTTGTCTTTGACGCGGAGGATCTGAACGATGCGCTGTTTCGCGGCCTTCGAGACCGGCCCCGCCGCGCGGGCGGCGCTGGGGGAGTGCATCGCCTCGCTGCGCCCCCTGGGCGGGCAGGTGTCCTGGGTGCGGCCGGAGAATCTTCACCTGACCCTGCGCTTTCTCGGCGAGGTGACGCCTGAGCAGGCGTCCGCGTATGCGGCGCGCCTGCGGGTGCTGGTGTCCGCATTCCCGGATCTCCGGACAAGCGACGGCCCATGCGTCCGCTCCAGGGCGCAGCAAGCGGCGCCCCTACAAGAGGATTCCCGGTGTCTTCGTGTGTGCCCGGGGCATGGGCAGGTAGGGGCGCCGCTTGCCGCGCCCTCTTCTTGCCCGGCAGGACAGTTTCACCCGGTGGGTGAGGAGCATCCCTTTCACGACATCACGCATTCTCCGGCGCGTTCACATGGCGCACCTGATCCCGTCCCTCGCCTTATCCGGCGATTAGGGGCATTGCCTCCGCTTGAACTCGTGGCGGAGGGGCTGGGCGCGTTTCCCAGCCTGCGCCGCCCGTCGGTGCTGTGGGCGGGGGTGAGGGCGCTGTCGGGCGACCTTTTGGCGGTCCAGCGGGCCGCCGAGGCCTGCGCGGCGGCCATCGGCCTGTCCCCCGAGCCGAAGCCGTTTCATCCCCACCTGACCCTGGGCCGGGTGCGCGCCCCGCGCGGGCTGGCCCCCCTGCTGGAGGCCTTCGCGGAGTTGGCCGCCGCCGCGCCGCGCTTCGGGGATGCATTCCCCGCGCCCGCCGTGGCATTATTCCAAAGCGAACTGAAGCCCGGCGGCGCGGTGTACACGCGCCTGGAGGAGATTTCCCTGCAATGGCGCTCATCGTCCTGAGAGTCACGATTGGCAGCGCCCTGACGCTGTGCATGATGGCCGTGCTGCTGCGGTGGAGCGCCCGCGCGCTCGCCGTGGACCTGCACCGCGGCTATCTGCGTTTCGTGCCCCCCCTCACGGACCCCCTCCTGCGCGGCTGCCGGAAACTGTTCCCCCCCACGCACGGCGTGCCCGACTGGTCGCCCCTGCTCGTCCTCCTCGGCCTGTGGATCCTCCGCGTGGTCTTTGCCGGGTATTAGGGCATTTCAAGGGTGAAAACGCCCCATCTCAACCTGAAGTTGCTCTAGCCCCTCCGCCTTGCCTGCCGTTCCCGAAACAGACCGGGCGTCCCGCATGTTATCATCTTCAGCGGCGCGGGTGCCTCTCCGCGCCGTGAATGAAGGGAACAAAGGAACATGCGCCTGATGAACCTCCCCATGACGGCGATGGCGCTGGCCGCGCTGGCGGCCCTGTCGGCGTCGGCGCAGCCCGCCGCGGATGCGCCGTCCCCGCCGCCGCCGACGGCGCGCGCGTCCTCCGATGACTTTGCCGCATTGCCGGTCTATCCGGAGGCGGCCCGGCTGGAGGCCTTTCTGGACGATGAGGCGGTGTTTGTGGAGAAGGCGCGGACCTTTGACCGGCTGCACACGCGGCTGGCGGACCTGCTGCTCGCCCGGGCCACGGCGCTGCAAAGGGAGGGCGGCACCGGCGAGGGGGCCGCGCTGGTGGAGGACGCGCGGAAGAACCTCGCCCTGGCGCGCCAGGCCTACGAGCTGGGCCTGCGCCGATATCCCGACAACCCCTCGCTCCAGAACTACCTCGGCGAACTGCTCTATGACCGCTTCGACGAGCAGCAGCGGGCGGTGGAGCTCTGGCTGAAGGCGGTGGCGGCGGACGCCGCGCATGGGCGCGCGCACAACAACCTGGGCATCCACTGCTTCCACGTCGGGCAGTACGCGGAGGGGCTGAAGCATCTGGACGCCGCCCTGGCGCAGGAGCCCGACAACCCGGACTACCTGTTCAACATGGAGCAGATGTATCTCGTTCACTGGCCCAACCTCATGACCCTGCGCCAATGGACCGCCGCGGAGACCTACGCCGAGGCCATGCGCGTGTCCGGAAAGGCCGCAGCGCTTGCCCCAAAGGACTTCGAACTGGCCCGGGACCACGCCCTCAACTTCTTCGCCGCCGAGCGGATGAACACCCAGCCCGACTGGAAGAAGGCCGCCAAGGCCTGGACCGCCGCGCGCACCGCCGCCCGAAGCGACGACGAGGTCTTCTACACCTGGATGAACGAGGGGAGGGTCTGGCTGCGCGCCCAGGACGGCCGGGAGGCCGAGCGCTGTTTTCTGGAGGCGGTGGCCCTGCGTCCCCAGAGCGGTCTGGCCCAGGGCCTTCTCACCGACGCCCGGTCGTTGAAGTAGGCCGTCATGGAAGCCTCCCCCGAAACCGCCGTCCGCGCGCCCCGAAGGCTCCACGCCCTGCTCCACAGCAAGAAGGCGGGCTGGGCCGCCGTGGTCCTGCTCGCCGCGCTGGCGGTGTTCGCCTTCGGCCCCCTGGGCGTCCGTTTCTTCCTCGTGCCCTCGTCCTCCATGGAGACCACGCTCATGCCCGGCGACATGATCGTCACGGTGCGCGCGGACACCCTCCGCAGGGGAGACATTGTCGTGTTCCGCCACAACGGCGAGTACCTCGTGAAGCGGGTGGCGGGCCTTCCGGGCGACGAGTTGTCGGTGGCGGACGGCGCGCTGTTCCTGAACGGCAAATACGCCTCGGAGCCCTACCTGCGCGAGCCCATGGGCTACGTCATAGACCCGCCGGTCCGCGTGCCCGAGGGGCAGATGCTCTTTCTCGGCGACAACCGGAACCACAGCGACGACAGCGTCCCCGACCGGAAAGAAGAGGGCTTCGACTTCGCCGACCGCGAAAGCGTCATCGGCCGGGTCGTGTTCCGGTACTACCCCTACGACCGCATGGGCAGGATACGGTCCTACCCCCTGACCAACACGGCCGGGGAGTGATGTAGACGCGGCATCCTGCCGCGTTCTTGGGGTTTCCGTTGGCCAAAGAACGCGCCAAGATGGCGCGTCTACTTTGCGGGCGGTCTCGCCAGCTTACTTCATTGGCAGCGAAGCGAACCCATCGCTTGCCCGCGAGACCTCCCACTCCCCCGGCGCGGCGGCGCGCGGGCCGCCGGTTCGGGTACAATAGGCCCGATTCTGCCGGCAGGGAGCGCCCATGCGAGGCTACCAGGACACATACACCGACGATTCCCCCTACGGTTTCGGGGGGCACGGCGTCACCTACATGGTGCGGCGGCTCATCCTTCTCAACGCCGCGGTCTTTGCCGCCCAGCTCCTCCTTGCGCCGCTGGAGGCGCTCTCCGGTGTCACCGCCGTGGAATGGTTCGGGTTCGTGCCCGGCGACTTCATGCGCGGGAGCCTGTGGCAGCCCCTGACCTACCAGTTCCTCCACGGCGGCCTCATGCACCTCGTCATGAACATGCTCTGGCTGTTCTTCTTCGGGCCGGACGTGGAGCGCCTGCTGGGAAGCCGCCAGTTCACCGTGCTGTACGTTGCCTGCGGCGCCGTCGGCGTGCTGCTGTCGCTCTTTTCCCTCGGGCTGTTCGGGCAGAATCCGGTGATTGTGGGGGCCAGCGGTTCCGTGCTCGGCGTGCTGGTGGCCTTTGCCGTGGCCGACCCCGCGCGGCAGATACTGCTGTTCCCCCTGCCCGTGCCCATGAGCGCCGCGACGCTGGTGGCCATCATCGCCGCGCTCAACCTGGTGTGGGCTTTCGGTGAGACCAATGCCTCCGTTTCCACGCACCTCGGCGGGATGGGCATGGGCTGGGTGATGATGCAGCTGATTCCCCGTTACCAGCAGTGGCTGCGCCAGCGCAACCGCGAGCGGTGGCAGAAACGCAACCCCGGGGGCGGCGACGACGACCCCGACAACATATTTGAGTTCCGCCCAAGGGACTAGGCCCGGGCCTGGTCCGAGACGGCTGGACAGGAAGGCGCCATGCCCGGTTTTCAAGAGCTGGTTTTCCTCGCGATCATCATCATCGTGCTGAGCTGGGCGGGGCTCTGGCCCACGGTCATGCGCGCCCTGCGCGAGCTGCGGGGGGAGCACATCCCCGACCCGCCCCAGGCCCCCCCGAACCCCCGCGACGCCGAGGTGTGCTACCGCCTGCTGGGCGTGTCGCCCTCGGCCCCCTGGGAGGAGATCGAGCGCGCCTACCGCAAGAAGGCCAAGGTCCACCATCCCGACCTCGGCGGCGACCAGGATGCCATGCGTGCCCTGAACGAGGCCTACGCCCTGCTCAAGAAACTGCGC
>Ga0123328_1002344_pt1 | contig 17130 bp, 13 predicted proteins | sample BioC12SIPDNA_2_FD_89702 | JGI IMG/M metagenome (GOLD analysis project Ga0123328, IMG submission 89702) | Anaerobic biogas reactor microbial communites from Washington, USA - Biogas_R1_A C12 SIP DNA | ecosystem: Engineered > Bioreactor > Anaerobic > Unclassified | place: Washington, USA...
GCGATGCGGCGTCGCGGCTGGCGCAAGGGGCATTGTGGCGGCTGCCGCTGCGGCACGCACCCGTGTGGCACTGCTCTGTGAGCAGTGTTTCGCGTGGTAGCCCTGAAGTGTGGCACTGCTCTCCGAGCAGCGTGGGAAGCGTGTGCGTTCTCGACTCCCCCCGCTCGCTTGCGCTCGGGGCTCGTTGGCTTGCGATGGCGAGTGGGCGTTTTGAGTACGTCGCTGACGCGCCGCATCCCCGCGCTCGTTGGTGTTTGACGCTCGTTGATTGCGCTCGCGCTTGGGGCTCGTTGGCGTTTGACGCTCGTTGATCGCGTGCGGCACGGCTCTGTGCTCGGTGTTTGCGCGATGGTGTGGCACTGCTCTGGGAGCAGTGCATGCGTGGAGGGCTTTCTCGCCATCGGCCCCGCCACCAAGCACGCCCCGGTCGCCACGGGGGGCGACCGCTACAGAGAACACGCCGGTCGCCACAGCCTGTCCGCCCCGCCACGGCCTGCCTGCCTCACCACGGCGGAGGGGGCGACCGCTACAGGGAACACGCCGGTCGCCGCGGGGAGCGACCGCTACAGGGAACGCGCCGGTCGCCGCGGCTTGGCTGTCTTCGACGCTGAGCTCGCCGAAGTCAGGGGGCGACCGCTAGGATGAATCGCGAAACGCTCTAATATTCCAGGCGGCCAAAGTGTCGCATACCGACGGCGAGGGCGGCGGCGGCGGCGGCGACATTGAGGGCGACGACGCCTAGGAGCCAGCCGAGCATGGCGCCGGTCAGGGTGTCGTCGGTGCCGGTGCGGGCGATGTGGAGGCTCATCACGCCCAGGCCGGCCAGCGAGGCCACAACCAAGGCCACGGAGAGCAGCAAGCTGACCGTGCCGCCGAAGCCGCCGGCGATGCGGGCCGGGTTGCGTTCGGTGAAGATCGGCATACGGGCACCCATGCCAATGCTCACGCCGCACAGCCCGATACACACAGCCACGCTGGCCCCCAGGTGCGCGACGGCCAAGCCGGTTGGAAGCTGCAGACGGTAGACGGAGATACCCATCACTGCCAGGGCAGCCAACAGCGTGATGGTCAGGGCGAAGAGGAACTTGGCCATGATGATCCGACTTCGCGGCAAGGGCAGCAGCCCCAGCAACCACAACTGCTGCCCCTCCAGCGAGACGATCGGGAAGACGAATCGGCTGGTGAAGGTGGCCAGGATGAGGCAGACCGCGGTCTGGTTGAGGAAGGCGATAAGCACGTGCAGGCCCGGCTGGGCGAGGTCAACCCACCATCGCTGTACATTGCCGACGTAGAGGGCCAGCAGGCCGATCAGAATGGCCATCTGCGACCATTGCAGGGGATCACGAAGGAAGCTGCGAAGGTCCTTGGCAGCGAGAATCCGTTGCCGCCAGGGAAGATAGGCGAAGACCACATCGCTGAGCCAACCGAGCAGGCGTCCCGACCGTCTCGAGCCGCGAGCGGAGACCTGGGCCCGTGCAAAGGCCCGCGTGAATCCGCCGGAGACGAGTCCGACGGCCACGAAACTGGCGAACAGCGCGTTGGCCGCGGTGACGAACAAGTAGAAAGCGGCCGGTGCCGTCTGACCTTGGACGGCGAGGTTGATGCCCTTGGAAACCCAGGTATGCGGCAGCATGGCGTTCTGAACCAGGGCAATGCGGTCGTAGAAGTGCTGCAACCACTCGCTGGAGGAGACCGGGGCGTAAATGATGCGGTAGAACCACCCGCCGCCCAACACGAGAAGAAGCCCCGCGACCAGGATGATGATGCGACGCGGAGTTTTGGGGGCGACCATGGCCACAGTCCAGGCGAGGACCAAGCCCAGCGCGCCCGGCACAGGGATGAACAGCAGGAACAAGCCCAGGAACAACGGGTAAAACGACCACGGCTCGCTGAAATGACGAGAGAGGGCCATCATCAACGGTAGTCCCAGCAGAAGCAGCGACCAGCTCGACAAGACCAGGCTCTCGATGTAGCGCACGATCACCACGTCACGGGCGGCCATGGGCGTGGCCATGAGAAAGGCGCTCTCAAGCCTGCGAAACAGACCGCCGTAAGCCAGAATGGCGCTGGAGAAGGCCAGCATGGCGGTCAGGGCCAGGAAGAAGAAGGTAAAAATGAGCGGCGTCGCGACGATGCCTTCAAGCACCGGCTGGCGAACAATACGAAGCGTACGTTCGAGCAGGTAATACAGCCCCACCCAGATGACAACGATGGACGCGGCGGTGCTGAGCAGCCGCAGCGGCCGCTCACGAAGCGCCTGCCGCAGGGTGTTGCTCAGCATCCGCGATCGCAGCGCCAGCAGCAGGCGCACGCCGTCGACCGGCAAAGCCGCCGACGTGACAGGGGGTGGATCGGCCTGGTCAGGTGCACCGTTCATGGCTGAATGCAGCTTATACCACGGCGCGATCTCTGCCTGCAAGCCAGAGGGAATCCCACGTATTGGGGGGACGTGACTCGCCGCCAAGTGGCTCCCGGTGCACAATGACCCATGCCCAGGACCCAATGCCCAATCAATGGTCCAGCCAGAACACGGAACTTCGGCCACGGCTGGGCGCGTTTGCCATCGGGGTGCCACTCAGACCCCGTGAAACACCGAGCCGCGGGGTTCAGGCGGCAAAATGGTAGAGGAGCCACAGGGCGGCCCCGACGGCGTACATGCCGACCACGATGGTCACCCAACTAATCAGGGCGGCGACGGGAATCTCCCGCACCTCGGCACACTTGGTCGTCTTGTAAACGAGAGCCACCGCCAAACATAGGGGCAGCAGCCACAGGTGGTGCCGCTCAATGGGTAGCGGATGGATGAACAGGGTAGCCAAAAGCGAGGTCATGCCGAGGCCCTCCGTGGGGTGCGTGCGGGGCCCGTCCGGGTCTGCGACAACTCCGGGCGATCCACCCGACCGAGGACATCGAAGATGACCAGCACGTTCAACATGCCGGCGATGGCCGTGTAGACAACGCCGACCTCTTCCGTCTGCCCGTAGGAGATCCACCCGGCGGGATCAGCCCCTTCCGGGATGGTGAGGTGTCGGCTCCAGACGACGGCAATCAACGGGTGAACGCCGGCACAGATTTGGCCAAGGAACCAGAGTGAGCGGTCCTGGGGGTTGACCGTATTCTTGACACCCCCCGCAGCCACACCGGCCCAAAAGGTCAGAGCGATGACTACGAGCAGGGTGATCCCGCGGGCTCGCTCGCCGACGTAGAGATGCCCGGCTCCGGGAAGGAACCAAGCGAGCAAACCGGCTGCCACCATGCGAACGGCGGGCGGGGGCTGTGTGGTTTTCTGTTTCATCGATCCTGTGGACTTTCAGAACACTGACAAAGCCCAGGCGGCCTCGTCCGAGCCGCGTCGTCAAGCCATGGGCCCGCCGTCACGAAACACAATTCCTCATGCCCGGGCACTGGGCACACTGGGACGAGCCGGGTGCAAGCCCGCAACATGACTCGCCATCGCCCTGCTGCCGAGCGGCGAACACACTCAACTGCCGCTTGACGCGAAGGCCGCCGCACTTCGGGCAGGCCACTGGCTCGGTAGAGCTCATCGACCGGGCCAGATGCTCAAACGCCTGCCCACAGTCGTCGCACCGGTACTCGTAAATGGGCATCACAACCTCCCGGCCGACAAACGCCGACCGATACTGGCGGCGAGTATAGGTCTGCCCCCCTACCGACGCAAGGGACGCGTCACCATCATGACACCCAGGGGTGCATCCACCGAACCGTGGCGGCTGGCGGGCCCGGCACGCGCCGTCGTGTGCCGCTGCTGTGTCAGCACTGCCTCTCCCCCGAAATACACTGCTGGCAGAGCAGTGCCACACGGATGAGGCCTGCCCCCAAACAAAAGATGCACCCGACACCCAGGGGTTGTGCTGACACCAAGGCAATCGCCAAGGGAATCACAGGCGGCGGCGGCGATGCGGCTTGAACTTGGCTCCCAGACCTCGGGGCGACGGAGGCACTGCGACCTGTTCGGCTTCAGAGCCCGGCTCGGTGCTCGGACCGGGCACCGCGGCATCGTGGGAGCCATGGTTCGGCCGCCAATCGTCGCGAGGAGGCCGTGGGACAAACCCCTCGATGGTGATCGGCGGCACTTCGCGGTTGATCAGTACTTCGATGTCGGTGAGCCGTTTGCCTTGGTCACGGGTGACCAGTGAGATCGCTTTCCCAAACGTCCCCATGCGAGCGGTCCGCCCGATGCGGTGCACATACGAGTGAGGATCGTCCGGAATGTCATAGTTGACGATATGGCTGATGCCCTGGACATCGATGCCCCGGGCAGCCAGATCCGTGGCCACCAATACATGCAGGTTGTGCCTTCTGAAACGATCCATCACCCGTTCGCGTTTCGCTTGCACCAGATCGCCGTGTATTTCGCGGGCGTCGATACCCGCGTCGTGCAATTGCCGGGTCAGTTTGTCCACGCTCCGCTTCGTGTTGCAGAACACGATAGCCAGTCGCGGCTTCTCCTGCTCCAGCAGCATGCGCAACGCCCGGAACTTATCCCAAGGATCCACGGTCACGTAGACCTGCGTGACTTCGTCCACCGTCAGTTCGTCGCGCGAGACATTGACCTCGATGGGATCGGTCATGTAGCGTTTGGCCAACCGGGTGATTTCGTCGGTCAGCGTAGCGGAAACCAGCACCGTCTGGTGCGGACAAGAAATCTGCCCGAGGATACGCCGAATGTCCTCGCGGAAGCCGATATCCAGCATCCGGTCAACCTCATCCAGCACGACGAAGCGGATCTGGTCGAAACTCAGTGCTTTGCGCTCGAGGAAGTCCATGACCCGTCCGGGCGTGCCAACCACAACACACGGCTTGCGACCCAGAAGGTGCAATTGAGCCTTGATCTTCTGCCCGCCGTAGACCGGCACGACCCGCAGGTCGAGGCCCTCGCACATGCGACGCAACTCGGCGGCAACCTGGACGGCCAACTCGCGCGTGGGCACGAGCACGAGGAACTGCAGGCCCTCGTTTCGCCGGATCATCTGCAGGACCGGCAGGCCGAACGCCGCCGTCTTGCCCGTACCCGTGCGGGCCTGCCCCAGCACGTCCCGGCCCGCCAGGACCAGGGGGATGACCTGCCGCTGGATTTCCGTCGGAGTCGCAAACCCCATTTTCGCCAAGGCGTGCAGCAACGGGGCTTCGATGCCCAGCTCAGCAAACGCCTCCGGTAAATTGTGATTTTTGTGCATTTCCGCGCGAAGTGTCCCTTACGTTGTCCACCGAACACCGCCGACTGGGCGGGTGTCCTGAAACGGGTGTGCGGCCAACCTCACTGGTGTGGCTCCAAGCATCACCCGTGTGGCGCCGGCGTCTCGCCGGTATCCGTCGGCCGAGGGAGGGGACGACGCTACAGGGTTTCGGGACGCGCCCGTAAAACGCGTCCCGAAACCGTATGGCGTCGCCCCCACCCGGTAACTAGCGCATACTGTACCTCATACAAGGCCGGTTCGCCAGTAAGCGGCCTCTTGACCCAGCGATTCCGCAGGCATGCCTGTGACCCGTGTGGGGCCGGCCGCGTACGCGAGGAGGGCGACCGCGGGGCAAAATGGGCCCGGCTACGCCCCAGCAATGCCCGATAAAGCAGGCATACTCGGAAGCGAAGCAAGTCCAGAGCCCAGAGTGCATCGCTTCGGCAGTACCTACCCCGTGCCCCGCGGTAGGCGAGTGACGCCTAATCAAACGCAGATCCGCTCGGCGCTGCTGGTCAGGGGCAGCTTACCGTCGTGTTCAGGGCGTTCCGGACGGTGACGAGATCGAAGATATTGACCATCCCGTCGGCATTGACATCCGCCCGGAAGCTGTCGGCCGTCACCGGCCGATTCAACTCGTTACGAACCTGCACCAGGTCCAGGATGCTGACCGCACCGTCGGCGTTGACGTCACCCGGCAGCACCCGGAAGCTGGCCTGCCCACCGAGCAGCGGTTGACCGTTCGCGTTGGCCAAACCCGCCACGGTCACCGTCAGGCAGGCCGGCCCATCGATGCCACTCACCTGGAGGGTCAGCCGATCACCTTCCAGCGTCATTCCTTCCACTGCCCCGGTGGAAAGCATCACCTCAGGACCGCCCGGCGTTTCGCCGGCCGCAAAGACCGGCTCACTGAAAACGATGACCAACTCCGTCACGCCGCCTTGCCGACTTTCGCCCCACGCGAACGCCTGGCCATCCAGTGGAAGATCGATGTCAAATACCCCGGCCGCACCATGCTGGCGCCTCGAGATCAACCCCACGAGGATCGGGAAGCCTGCGTACTCGTGCGCTCCCATGTCCACCACCGCCACACCATCCCCATTGCCGTCCGCGATTCTCGCGAGGCCGTCCAAATCCACTTCTACGTCTGTTGGCCGCGGGGCATCATCCCATCCGTCGATGCACAGCGAACCGGGCAGCAAACGATAATTGCCGTACCGGCTCGCGAATCCGGGGTCCCCGGAGATATTGCCTTCGATGCCGGTGGGGTCGGCAATACCGCTGTAGTTGTAGGCGATGTTGCCATGGACGCAATTGTTGCGCAGAGTCATCGTCTTGTTGTTCACCTTCAACACCCCGGACGAGTTGAACGCGATGATGCTGTTCTCCACCACCAGAGACGCTCGATCGTTAGCTTCGACGCTGCCACCAACGGTCGCGCTGTTCCCAGCGATCGTGCTGTTCATGATTGCCGTGCGCGAAGCGGCCAGGTAGATGCAGAAGACTCCGCTGCCTTCATTCGCGGTGTTCCCGGCAATGAGGCTGCCGACAATTCTCGGAGAGGCACTGCGACAGCATACCCCGCCCCCCCAGTTGGCCGCCGTGTTGCCCTTGATGATGTTGTTGGCGATGACCGGGGAAGAGCTCGAGCAGTAGATTCCACCACCGGAAGTCGCGTTGCCGTTCGTGATGGTGAAGCTATCGATGCGGGCCACGAGGACGTTACTGGCGGTGACCACCGAACCTCCCGCCTGGCCGTCGAGCACGGTCACACTGGCCCGCAGGTTGCGATCGCTCTTGTGGTCTTCCGTGCCGTCGAAGCCGCCGAAGACGGACGCGGCCGAGCGAAGCGCGATGCGTTCCCGATAGACGCCCGCTTTGACCCACACATCGCCATAGCGGTCGGCAACCGAGTCAATCCCCGCCTGGATAGTGCGTTTCGCCTGTTGCCACGAAGACCCATCGTTGGCGTCGTCGCCATCGGAGCTGACCCGCACGATCACCTGAGGACCGGCCTGCCAGACCGTACCGTCCGATTCGTCGGCTCCGATATCCACGCTGCCGCCCTGATTGCGCTCTTCGCCATCGATATCCAGTGTGCCCGGCTCAGCCATCGCGTCATCGCCCGCATCGACACAGGGTGACTGCGGCTGGATGTGCCAGTTTCCATAGGCGGGACTCACGAACTTCGGATCTACGGAGATATTGCCGTCGGTCCCCACGGGGTCGATGAACCCGGAGTAGTCGTAAGCCATGTTGCCGTAGACGCAACTGTGTCGCTGCGTGAGCGGGCTGCCGGAAAGATAGAGACCCGAGGAGTTGAAAGCGACGATTGTATTGGTGATCGTCATGACACTGTAGGAGGCTACTCCACCACCATAAACACCACTGGATGTGCTGTTGTACGCAATGGTGTTGTTGATGAGCGTCGCGAAGCCGTAGTGTGCGTTGAGCCCCCCGCCCATGCTTGATGCTCTGTTGACCGTGATGACGTTGCTATCAACCTCCGCCCTACAGTACGAGAGGTATATACCGCCCCCGTCTTCGGCACTATTGTCGCTGACAGCGTTCCGGCTGATGGCTGCGGCCGAATAGCGGCAGTAGACCCCGCCGCCGTCAGACGCGATGTTCTTCAGGATCTTGTTGTCCGCGATCGCCAGAGCCGAGTCCCGGCAACAAACGCCACCACCTTCGGCTGCGTTGCCGTTGGTGATCGTGAAGCCGCTGATCGCACCCGCCAGCACTCCGTCCGCGGTGACCACTGAGCCCATCTGCTCGCCATCAAGCACCGTCTCATTCGCTCGGCAATCGCGATCCCCCGTTTCGTCCTCGTTCCCTGCGAAGCCGCCGACAACAGACACCGCCGAGCGAAGCACGATACGTTCCCGATACACGCCCGCCTTAACCCAAACATCTCCATATCGCCCGGCTACCGCGTCGATTCCTGCCTGAACGGTACGCTTGGCTCCCTCCCAAGAGGAGCCGTCGTTGGCGTCATCGCCCTCCGGGCTGACTCGTACGATGACCCTTGGGCCAGGCTGCCACACCGTACCGTCGAACTCATCCGCACCGATATCCACGCGCGTCCCATGGATCCTCGCCTGCCCGTCGATGTCTGTCCAACCGGGCTGGACAATCGCATCATCCCCGACATCAATGCACGGCGAACCCGGCTTGAGGTGCAGGTCGCCGTGGACCAAGCTCGCGAATTTCGGATCGGCCGAGATGTTGCCGTCCGTCCCGACAGGGCTGGTCAGGCCCCGATAGTCGTGCGCCATGTTGCCGTAGACACAGTTGTATCGCAACGTCGGGGTGCTCGAACCGCTCACACCGATTCCGGACGAGTTGAACGCGATAATGCTGTTCGCGATGGCCGGAGACGCATCCTGGCAGTAGATGCCTCCGTCGGAGTCTGTGGCGGTATTTGCCGCGATGGTGTTGTTGGCTATAACCGGGGCCGACTTCAGGCACAAGATGCCACCGCCCTTCGCCGCTCTGTTCGACTCGATCACGTTGCAGGCAATGATCGCCGAAGAACCGTACCAGCAGCAGATCCCACCTCCTCCGTACCATCCGGATCCCGTTGATGTGTTATCCGCGATCGTGTTTCCAGCAATGACAGGCGACCCGTCGGTAGAGAATATCCCGCCTCCGTTCATCGTCGCGATGTTTCCGCTGATCGTGTTGTTGATGATGACCGCGGAAGACTGCGAGCAGTGAATACCGCCTCCCGCATTGCCCGTGATGGTGTTGTTGGCGATGGTTGGCGAGGCCTGGAGACAGAAAACCCCGCGGTTGGTTCCACCGCGGATCGCGAAGCCATCGATCCGCGTGGTCTGGGTCGCTCCTTCCGGGGAAGTCACCACGCTGCCGTTCTGGTTGCCGTCCAGGGTCGTTTCGTGAGCCTGGAAGTCGCGGTCGGCGAGGTCGAAGGTGGCTGGGTCTTCGTTACCGGCCAAGCCGCCGTAGAGAGCCACACCGTCTTTGAGAGTGATGTTCTCCACGTAAGTCCCGGTGGCGACCCACACCTGGTCACCGGCGATGGCAGTGTCGAGACCCGCCTGGACGGTCCGCTTGGCGGCGGCCCAGCTCTGGCCGGTGCCGGCGTCCTTGCCCGACGTGGAGACGAAAATCGTCCCCGCCCAAGCCGGTACGACGAACACAAGAGCTGCCATGACAGCCAGACGCAGACCCAGGGTGTTCTTGCTCGACATGCTGTCCTCCTTCATCTGTTCGCGCCAGTTCCATCGGACACCGCCCGGCATACACCATGCCGCCGGGAGCCAAAGACGAAACACCCTGATTGCCAGGGCATGGATCGCGTGCGAGAGGTAGGACAGTACACGGCACGCGCCACTGTCAGCATCCTACCAGAATAGCGACGCTGGCGCCAAGCCCTACGGGGAAGTCAGGAGTCGAGAATCAAGGAGCGGTAGCGAGCCCCATCCGCCGACGCGGGGTTTCCAGGGGAGGCGGTTCTCGGACGACAGGGGACGCAGCCAGCGATCGCAGATTACGGATTTCAAATTGGAGAGCGCAGCAACCTCCGCGGTTTCACGGGCCGCACAGGTCTGGCACGGAGCACGCAGGGGGCGGCTCCGCCCGGAGACTACCCTTGCGGTACGGAGCGGTTATAATCCGCCCGCATGAGAGCAGATCTGGAACGAATCCTCATCCCGCGGGAGCGCATCGCGGCCCGCGTTCGCGAGTTGGCTCAGGCGATCGCCCGCACCTACGCCGGCAGCGAAGAGGACGGTATCACACTGGTAACCATTCTGTCGGGGTCGTTGATCTTCCTGGCCGACCTGATCCGCGAGCTGCCGATCCGCATGAAGCTCGGACTGGTGACCGTATCGAGCTACCGGGGAGCGACGACACAGGCGGGAGAGGCCCGGCTCCGTGATGCCCTGAACGTAGACGTGACCGGTCGGCATGTGCTGCTGATCGACGACATCCTGGACACGGGGGGCACGCTGCGACTGGTCCGAGACGAGTTGGCTCGGCACGCCCCGAAATCCGTGCGGACCTGCGTCCTGCTCCGCAAGCCAAGCAAGGCCCCCGTCGATGTGCAGGCCGAGTTCGTCGGATTCGATATTGAGGACCAGTTCGTGGTCGGCTATGGTCTGGACTACAACGACCATTACCGCAATCTGCCGGACATTGGCATCCTGCGGAGGGAGCTGTATGCGTAGCCGTCCAACCGAGCCGGAGCCGAAGGATTCCGTAAGCAAAGCCGCTGGCAGAGCCGCTGGCAGAGCCGCTGGCAGAGCCGCGACCGCGAGGGAACGGTCCGGGCAACCGCTTCCTCACGGTCGCGGCTCTGCTTACGGTCGCGGCTCTGTATGTGGCTCTGTGCGTGGTCCCGAGCAACTGCCGTGCGGGCAAACGTTGCCGATCCCCTTCAGTGACGCGCCGGACGCGGGGGCCCATCCGCAGGAATTGAACCCAACGCAGAGCCTGCTGCCGGCCCACCTGCTGGACGGCGACGAGGTGGTGATCCTGGCGATCAAGCCGTCGCTGTGGTTTGTGCTGTTCCTGTCGGCGAGGTGGCTGGCAGTCATGGCCGTCATGGTTGTGCTGGCAACCTGGTCCGAGTTGCGGTTGCCTTGGGGCGACGGCGCGACCGTTGTTCAGGCGGCCGTGGCCCTGGGGGCGGCTCGCGTGGGCTTCGCCCTCTTGCAGTGGGTGGCGCGGCTGTATGTGCTGACCAACCGGCGAATCCTTCGTCTACGGGGCATCTTAAACATCGATCTGTTCGAGTGCCCGCTGAACCGTATCCAGAACACCTGCCTGACCTTGGCCTGGTACGAACGACTGGCGGGTTTAGGCAGTATCGCATTCGCCACGGCCGGAACCGACGCGTACGAGGCCTCGTGGATGAACGTGAATCACCCGCTCGAGGTGCATGAGCAGATTCGGGCGGCGATCGACCGGGCACGCAACCCAGGCGGCGATCTGTAGCCGTCCTCGAAGTGGCGGCAACAAACAGAGCCGCGACCGAGCAGAGCCGCGACCGTGAGGGAGCGGTTCCGCTGCACACTGAGAACAAAGGGACATGAAAGCGTTTTCCCGATATCTCTATCTCCTGCTGACGCTGGTAGGCGTGTACGCGACCATGGCGGCCTTGTCCGGGCTGGAGACGCGGGGCCACTGGGACGTGCGAGAATGGCGCTTCGACGTACCAAGATTTCTCGTGCAGGAGCGGCCGGACGGCACCTGGGTCTTCAACGAGTTCAACCAGCGCAAAATCCTCGAACAAGCGGGCATCAATCTGACGCTGGGCGTGGGCATGACCTTCGTCATCCTGACCGGCGGCATCGATCTGTCAGTGGGCTCGCTTCTGGCCCTGTGCAATGTCGTATTCGTGCGTGTGGTCCTGGCCATGGGGCCGCAGGGAGAACCGGGGATCGGCATGGTCGGCGTGGGGCTGGCCGTCTGCACCTTGGTGGGCGCGCTGTGCGGAGCGGGTAACGGGTGGCTCACGGTAGGCCTGGGCGTGCCGTCCTTCATCGTCACCCTGGGCACACTGCTGATTCTGCGCGGGGCGGCGTTCTGGGTGAGCGGAGGCGAGACGCAACTGCTGGCCTGCCCGGCGGCGATGACCGTATGGATACCCATCGGCGTGTCGGTCGTGGCGGTGGCGGCGGGCGGCGTCTTCCTGGCAACGACGCAAGCCGGTCGCCAGGTCTACGCCGTCGGGGGCAATCCGCTGGCCTGCGAATACTCGGGCCTCCGCACCGGACGCGTGCGGGTAATGTGCTTTGCGTTCTGCGGCCTGTGTGCGGGCTTGGCCGGCATGATCTACTGGTCACGCGTCGCGACCGGCAGCTACACCGCCGGCGAGGGCGCGGAGCTGTTCGCGATCGCCGCCGTGGTCTTGGGCGGAACGCGCCTCGCTGGAGGCGAAGGGTCCGTCGTCGGCACGATGATTGGTGCCCTGATTATGGCCGTCCTGGCCAACGGGCTGGACACCGCCTCGGTCCACGCGTCCACGCAGAAGATCGTCGTCGGTTGCGTCCTGGTCGTGGCCGCGTATCTTGACAGCAGACGAGGACGCGGCGGAAACGCACTGGCGATCCGCTGACTCCGATGCGACAGTCCGCGGCATGGGAAACGCGTCGTTGGGCAAACGCGGCAAACGCGATGAGCGGCCAAAACTGAGGAACCGGCTTACCGCTTCGTGGGGCAAACGTACAACCCATCACTACGAGATTTCTGATCAGGAGAACCGCACATGACGAAATGGTCGGCATACGTGGCAGCAGGGGTTTCCGCTCTGGCTCTGACGATCCTCATCGGCTGCTCCCGCGAAGGCACAGAGTCAACGAGTAGTCCGAGCGGTGGTCGACCACGGGTGGCCCTGATTATGAAAGCCCGAACCAACCCGTTCTTCGAGCGCATGGCGGCGGGTGCCTCGCAGGCCGGTGAGGATCTCGGAGCCGACGTGCTGGTCCTCGACGTTGACAAAGAGACGGACACCGCGGGCCAGGCGGCCAAGGTCGAAACCGCCGCTGCCAGCGGAGTGCAGGTCGTCCTCATCGCCCCTGCCGACTCCAAGGCCATCGTCGCCCCGCTCCTCCAGGCCCAACGCCGCGGAATCAGGATCATCAACCTCGACAACCGCATCGACGCCGAGGCGGCCGAGAAGGCGGGGCTCAAGATCGAGGCTTTCATCGGTCCCGACAACGTCGAGGGGGCCCGTAAGAGCACGGCCGCCCTGATCGAGCGGATTGGCGGTGAGGGCAACATCGCCATGCTCGAAGGCATCCGCGGCGTGGACAACGCCGAGTCCCGCAAACGCGGCTGCACGATTGCCGTGCAAGACACCGCAGGCAAGGTCAGCATCGTGGCCATGGACACCGCGGAGTGGGCGACCGAGCCGGCCCAGAAGAAGATGGAGAGCATCCTCAACACCCGCCCGGACATCAAAGGCGTGTTCTGCGCCAACGACATGATGGCCCTCGGCGCGATCCAGGCGATCGCCTCCGCGGGGCGGACCAGCGACGTCATCGTGACCGGCTACGACAACCTCGAAGCGGCCAAGGCGGCCCTCCGAGCGGGCACGCTGCACGCGACCATCGAGCAGCATCCGGACCGCATGGGCCGCATGGGCGTCGAGGCGGCCCTCAAGCTCATCCAGGGCGAGTCCCTGCCCCCGCAGATCGACGTACCCACCGACCTGGTAACCGCCGAGACTCTGGCCGCGGAGTGACCGGCGACGGCGATCGGTAACGGCCGGCCCAGCCACCGGCACTTGTCGGACATGCGGAGCCGAGCCCGCCGTGACGGGCAGAAAAACGCCATCGGGCTTGAAAACTGATGATGCCATCATCAGTTTTCACGGATGAAGGTGAAACGCACCGCACGGCTTCACCGGTGGGAGGCATGATGACAACCCCGACGATTGTGGTCGTGGGCAGCTCGAATACGGACATGGTGGTCCAGGCAGAGCGGATGCCCCGGCCGGGCGAGACCGGTCTTGGGGACCGGTTCAGCATGGCGGCCGGCGGCAAAGGGGCGAATCAGGCGGTGGCGACGGCCCGGGCAAGCGGACAAGTGCGCTTCGTGGCCCGGGTAGGCAACGATCTGTTCGGCCGGCAGGCGATTGAAGGCTTTGTCCGCGATGGGATCGACGTAATCCACGTCGTTCGCGACCCGACAGAGCCTTCCGGCGTCGCCTTGATCTGCGTGGCCGCCGACGGTCCCACGCCGGCAGGAGATCACCAACTTCTTGGCCAATGGTGGCCAAACACCTGAGTGAACCCGGCAGGTTGCGAGGATTTTCGTGCGAGCAAAGCTGGAAATACTGTGGGAGGATGAGAACCTGCTGGCGGTGAACAAGCCGGCGGGCTTGTTCAGCATTCCCGGCCGGCAGAAAGGGGACGCGGTTCGCGACCTGCTCGCCAAGCTGCTGCCCCCGGGCACCGAACTGCGTATCCTGCACCGGTTGGACCGAGACACCAGCGGCGTACTCCTGCTAGCCAGGACACTGCCGGCTCAGCAGGCCTTGTCGCGGCAATTTCGTGAAAGAACGATCGAGAAAACCTACCTGGCCATCGTCCGCGGGTATGTCGATGAGCCCGAAGGCCTGATCGACGTCCCCATCGCCCCGCACGCCCAGGACTCGACCCGCATGCGTGTCGCCGGCCGAAAAGGACTGCCCTCACAAACCGAGTGGCAGGTGCTCGAACAATGGCCGGGCATCGCCCTGCTTCGCTGCAGGCCACGTACCGGTCGGCAACACCAGGTCCGCGTGCACCTTGCGCATCGTGGATGGCCGTTACTCGTGGACGGTATCTACGGCAGCGCCACCGAGTTCCTGCTCTCCACCGTCAAAACCGGCTATCGCCCCAGCGGCCGACACGCCGAGCGACCACTCATTGATCGCCTCACCCTGCATGCCGAGTCCATCAGCTTCACGCACCCACACACCGGCCTGCGGCAAACCGTTACCGCCCCATTGCCCAAGGATTTCCGTGCGGCGTTAGCTCAATTACGCAAGCTGTAGCCCACACTCTCCACGCTTCCTTTCCCCGTCATCGCCGCTGATTGCCACCACGCAGGCGGGCTTGTACGCTTCCCAGCCACAGGATAGCTCATGGCGCTTTCTGGTAGCGGTCGCCCACTGACTTCGGCGAGCTCGCTTCGTCTGAGCTCAGCGTCGAAGACAGCCGAGCCGTGGCGATCGACGAACTTGGCGAGGAAAGGCGAAAGCAGCCGGGCAAGGTTGGCCCGCGCCTCCTGCCGTGGCGCCCGCTCCGGCCCGGCCTGTCCTATGGCCTGGCCCGAATTGCTCGAAGAACTCAACAAGACATCCTGCTGGCCGCTATTTGAACGTCAGCCGGATCTCGGCGTAGACCATGCGCGGCACCTCGGCTACATCCTGCAGCATCGAGGTCCCTTCGAGGTGGTGATTGTCGAGGAGATTCCGCACCCCGACCGCCACCGAGGCGCGGTCCTTCCAGAACTCGTGCTCCGCCCGGAGATCCAAACGGAAATACGAGGAGATGTTACGCCTGGCGGGTGGCAACACCGGATTGAGCCCGTCGGTATCACCGGTATAGTACAGGTGAGCCGACAAATGCAGATCCTCTCGCGGACTGTAGCGCGTGCCGACCATGAACTTGTGCCGCGGCGGAGAGAGGTAATCAGTCCGCGAGACGGATGCCCCTCCCCGAGCGTCTAAATTCTGAAAGGTGTATGTACCCAGGAGCATGAGATCCCTGGTCAGCGCATACTTGGCCTCCAACTCGGCACCGTAGGAGTAGGCATCGTAGCCGTTTTCGAGGTTGAAGCGAACGAGGCCGGGCGGCCCCAAACGCGGGGCCATGATGACGAGATCATCATACGAATGGCAGAAGAGCGTGGCCGCGGTCTCCAAAGAATCGAAGAATCGGCCCCGATATCCGAGTTCGTACGCAACCACGGTCTCTCGCTGGATATTCCGATCCGCCGAATAGTAAGCCATCCCCCCAAAGAAGGGGATATGATCAAACCGCGTCCCGGCCGATGGCATCTGAAACGCCCGCGAGACCGCTCCATATACCAAAGAGGTATCCGACAGATCATAGGACAGGGCCACCCGCCCGCTGGGTTGGAAGCCGCCGTAAAACTCGTAATCGATCCTCCCGCCCAGGCTCAGTCGCCATCTCGGGGCAAACCGCCAGTCATCCTGGGCGTACAGCCCGATGATCGCCGTGCTCACGAACCCCTTGCTCAGCATGAAGGGCTCCGCGTTGGTCGCATCCAGCAAATCGGTGCGCGTGTCCACACCCCAAGTGAACCAGTGGTCCTCGGCGGGCTTGAAAGTGTGACTGAGCTGCAACGCGAGTTGCTGGTAGCGGTAATCGATGACCGGCAGGTGGGGACGAAGCCCGAAATCGTTGACGTACCCGTTCAAGGTGATGCTGCTGTCTGGATCGATGCGATGTTCCCATTTCCCGAGTATAAAGGCGCTCTGGCTATTCGAGTTAATCTGGTCCATGAAGCGACCAAGAGGCGCGACCGGATACCCACCGTTCACCGCCGCACCGCCGCCGGACAGGGTGAACGTATCGTGAGGGCTGGCCTCGTAAATGGAGTGCACGTTCATCCGCGGGCTCTTGATGTCGTCGTCGAGGTTGCCCAGGATCGTTCCGCCGCGCGCGAAGCCATCGCTGCCCTCGTACTCGCCGGAGACTCGCAGCCGAAGCTTGTCCTCCTCGAAGGCATAACCGAGGTACTCCTTGTGAGCCCCTCGTGATCCGCCGCCGCCCGTAACCGTCAAGCCCAGTTGCTCCGAGGGATCCTTGGTGATGATGTTAATCGCCCCGTTGAGCGCATTGCTTCCCCAGGTAACCCCCGCTGGCCCACGGACCACCTCGATGCGCTTGATATCCTCGATCTGCAAAGGCCAGTCGCCCCAGAAGTTGCCGCCGAACCAGGCATCGAAGATCTGTCGGCCATCGACCAGCACCAGGACGGAGTGGGGCATCATCCCGTGCAGACCGCGAGGCGATACCGCGGTCACGCCCCACGACAGCTCGGCTACATCCACACCCGCGGCCAGTCGAAGGGCATCGGCAACGTTCCGGGCGCCCGCAGCCCGGATATCCTCGGCGGTGATAACGCTCACCGCATAGGGCAGGGAGGTGATCTTCTCCGCGCGTCGCGAAGCGGTGACCACCATCGGCAAATCCATTTCCAGCAGGTCGATGTTGTCAAGCTCGTCGTAGTTGAGTTCCAGTAACGAACCGATATCCGGCCGGCTTGCAGGCGAAGATGTCGACGTGGCCGGAGCGGTCGCCGGAGAGGCGCCGTGGCTGAACGCGACTACGGACAATGTCGCGAAGCAGGCAATCACACCCGCCGTCAAGATTCGGGTGTACACGCCATGACGGGGCGGCTCAAGTTGATCGATGGTATCAGGATCGACCATGGTGCGTCCCTTCAC
>Ga0123328_1002346_pt1 | contig 17126 bp, 9 predicted proteins | sample BioC12SIPDNA_2_FD_89702 | JGI IMG/M metagenome (GOLD analysis project Ga0123328, IMG submission 89702) | Anaerobic biogas reactor microbial communites from Washington, USA - Biogas_R1_A C12 SIP DNA | ecosystem: Engineered > Bioreactor > Anaerobic > Unclassified | place: Washington, USA...
GCATGCCGTACATGTTCGCCTGTTCGACGTAGGGCGCAAGCATCGACATCGCCGACCAGTTGTGAAGGGTCTTGCCGGTGCGGTTCATCGGGAACGCCTTGTGCGCGTCGAGATAGTTGTGCAGCCCGATTCCCAGTTGATGCAGGTTGTTGCTGCATGCCATGCGGCGGGCGGCCTCGCGGGCGGCCTGGACCGCCGGCAGAAGCAGCGCGATCAAGATCCCAAGGATGGCAATCACGACCAGCAACTCGACCAAAGTGAAGCCGCGACGTTTCATCGTGCAGAACCTGGGCGAAAGGGGGGCAGTGGCACGGATGTTACGGAGACCAAATTAGTATTACCAATCGATGCCGCGACGGCAATCCCCCCACATGACGGAACTTCCCCCCGCCAAACGGTCCACGAAGAAGTTCCTTAACCTGTATCTGAACAACAGTTTGCGGCAGATCGATCCCCGCCGGCCAAGTCTGCTTCGAGGCGACGCGCCCGCAGCCCGGCCAATCGGCCCCCACCAGTCACGGGAGAGAGTCCTCGCGCGCCGCCTGGATGGCGGTCGTTGAATTGGCAGGCGGGCGATAATACAATGACAAAATTCGTGATACAGACTTCCATTTCTTGGCGGAACACTATGGACTTGGCCAATTGGGGCGTGGGGCAATTCGTTTATCGTGTGAGCCTCCTGCTGCTCTATCCGACCCTTGTGCTGCTGAGCCTGGGCTTCCTGAAGACGATGTGGCACCTCGGGGAACTGGTGCATGACACGTGGCTGGGGAGGTCTCGCCGCAACATGCAGACCGGCCGCCAGCTCCGCGATCTGGCCCTTGGCGAGGGGAAGTCGCTGGCCCGATCGCTCGAAGCGCTGGCCGAGAGCCGCCGTCAGCATCCGCAACTGAGAAGATTCGTGCAGAATCTGCTCGAGGAGCTGGACCGGGGGACGCGGGCAACGCTTCCAGCGAGGCTGGACCACCTGGTCGCTCAAGTTGAGGCCGAACTGGCTCGCGACGTGAACCGGGTTCGTGTCCTGGTCCGGCTCGGTCCGCTGCTTGGCTTGGCTGGCACCCTGATTCCCCTCGGACCTGCCCTGATGGCCCTGAGCGAGGGCGATCTGAGCAGCCTGTCGGCCCAGTTGGTCGTGGCCTTTTCCACAACGGTCGTCGGGTTGCTTGTCGGCGGGATGAGCTACCTGGTTTCCATCGCGCGAGCCCATACGGGCGATCTGGTGGTCAGCGACATCGAACTGGTGGCGGCGGTTGTATCGATGTCCCTCGGCCTGCCGCGGGAACACCGAACGAACGAACCGAACGCCCGGCTCGAAGCCGAGGAGGTCTCGGCATGAGAGGAAGAAGACGGCAACGGTTGATCGACGCGGTGGCAGAAGACGACCCTCTGAGCCTGGTGGCCAACCTCTTCGATCTGTCGATCGTCCTGGCCCTGGCTTTCCTGCTGGCGGCGCTCGGAGCGCTGAGCGTGGGCAACATCATGCAGTCGAGCGACGAGTGGATTCTCATGCGGCGGAGCCCGTCGGGGCAGACGGAGGTGCTCTCGCGGCAGGGCAAGACAATTCGAGTTCAGCAACTCAGCGCTCGCCAGGCGGGAGGGCAGGGAATGCGCCTGGGCGTCGCGTATGAGCTGGAGAACGGAGAGGTCATCTATGTGCCGGATTAGGCATGGCGGGGAGCGATTCGCCTGGTTGGCTCGGCTGCTTCCGATCGCGGTCCTGCTCATGCCACACCCCGGCTGGTCCCAGGATTCGGCTGCTCCGGCGGAGACGCCCCCCGAGGCTTCCCCGCGGGCCGGAGGGCCGAAACGCCGGCGTTCGCCCGGAAAACCGGTGCGGCTGGCGGTGCTCACCGTGGCGGTTCATACGCCGATTCTGGTGCGGGCCTATGACCGGTTTCGCGAGCAGCATGGAGACGGCAAGCTGGAAGTCGACCTATGGGTCGAGCAGCAATGGGCCGAGTCGCCCCGCCCGCTCGAGTTTGGGCAGTACGACATGATTCTCGCCCTCCGCTGTTCGATCCCGGGGCTCGCGGCGGCCGTGTCGGCCGCCGCGGAGCAGGGAGCCTGGGTCGTAAGCCAGTCCGACATGCAGTACAGGGACTGTGCCGTGCTCTTGGATGATCTCCCGGACCTGGCGGCCTATTACCGCCAACGCGGCGCGGACAACATGGTGGGGCTTTACGAGAAGATCTGTGAGCGGTTCGAAGTCCCGGGAGTCACGGCCCGATTGCCGGTGCCCGTTGCCGACGCAGGGATCTATCATCCCGACGCCAGCGAGGTCTTTGCCGACGGCCAGCACTACTGGAAATGGTATCAGGGCCGTCCGGGCTACGACCACGACGCCCCCAAGGTCGGCATCTTCGTCTACAACACCCTCTACCTGAACGACGAGACCGACTACTTCACGCAGCTCATCCGGGGAGTGGAACAGGCGGGGGCGAGTCCCGTCCTGGGATTCTGGTTCGTGCCGGTCGGACAGAATCGGGGTGGCGCGTCGCCCCTCAAGCGGTTCTTCGACGGGGTCGACGTGGTCATCAGTTCCAGCTTCCGGTTGACGAATGAAAAGCTGCATCACGAGGAGGCGCTGCTGGAGCTCGACGTGCCCGTGCTCAACAGCATCATCCTGAATGTAGCGCGGGAAGAGTGGAGCGGGAGCCGCCAGGGGATTCCCGCGAACTATCTGCTCAACAGCATTGTCTCCCCGGAATTCTCGGGGCTGATCGAGCCGACGGTGATTGCCGGACGGCAGCCGGTCACGAATCCCAATACCGGGCAAGACTATTTCCGGACGGTGCTGATCGACGACAACTACCGCTGGCAGGTCCGGCGGGCCCTGGCCTGGGCGACGTTGAGGCGCACGGCAGCGGCGGACCGGCGGATTGCCATCTTGTACTACAACCACAGTGGCGGGAAGCAGAACATTGGCGCCAGCTACTTGAACGTGACCGCCAGCCTGGAGGCCATCCTGGCCGATCTGGCCGCCCGGGGCTATCGGGTCGAGGGCGCGATCGATCGGCAGGCGATTGTCGATTCGATGCTCGCGGTGGGACGCAACGCGGGGCAGTGGGCTCCCGGAGAACTGGACGCGCTCGTCAGGAAAGGGGCCGTCCTCTGGCCGGTCGAAGAGTACCTGGCCTACTATGACCGCCTGCCGGAGCCCGTCAAGCAGCAGATCAGCCGGCAATGGGGCCAACCGCCCGGCGACCTGATGACGGTTGCCCGCGACGGGGGCGAACACTTCGTGCTGCCGGCATTTCAACTCGGCAACGTCGTCCTCGCGCCGCAGCCGGCGCGGGCTGCCAGCCAGCAGCAGGCGTCGCTCTATCACGACCCCTCCACCTGGCCCACCCACCAGTACCTGGCGTTCTACTTCTGGCTGCGGCAGCAGTGGCGGGCCAACGCCGTGGTCCACCTGGGACGGCACGGCACCCTGGAATTCCTGCCGGGCAAGAGCAGCGGTCTGTCCCGCGACGATCCGCCCGCCCTCGTGCTGGGAGATCTGCCCAACATCTATCCCTACATTGTCGACGGGATCGGCGAGGCCGTCGCCGCCAAGCGTCGCGGCCAGGCCGTCGTGTTGACCCATGCCACCCCACCCCTGACCGGGACCGGCCTGTACGGCGAATTGGCCAGATTGCAGGAATTGACCAACAACTACGGGAAGGCCCGAGATCAGAAGCAGACGGGACTTCAGGCCGAGTACTACCGGAGCATCCTGCAACGCGCCGGCGAATTGGGATACGCCTGCCACGACGAGGCGGGGGACGAGGCCGAACAGGGCGGACCGGCCGCTGAAGCGGCTGAGGAGGAGCAAGTCCACCGGATCGAACACTGGTTGGCAAGCGTCCAATCCCAGACGGGACCGCGCGGCCTGCACACCTTGGGCAAGTCCTATTCCCAGGCCGACGCGGAAGACATGGTCGCGCACGCTTTCCGCGATGAACTCGACAAGCTCCGCGCAGAGGGGCTCTCGGCCGACGCGGAGAGAACCTGGCTGGCGGCCGCCGCGGACGCCGATCCCGGCCCGCCCGGGCGGAAGGCCGCCGGCGATGCCGCCGCTGCGGACCCGCCCGACGAGGACCCTCGCGATCGCATCTCCGCAACCCTCTGGCACATGCGCCACAACCGGGAACTCGACTACCTGGCTCGGGCACTCGATGGCCGCTTCGTGCCGGTTGGACCGCCGGGCGATCCCTTGTCGAATCCCGGCATCTTTCCGACCGGCAGAAATCCGTATCAGTACAATTCCGACAAGCTGCCCACGCGCGAGGCCTGGGAACTTGGCAAGCGAATGGCCGAGCAGACCCTCGACCTGCATCGCCGGCAACACGGCGGCGATCCAGGCAAGCTGAGCGTTACCCTCTGGGCCAACACGATGCTTCGAACCCACGGCGCGCTCGAATCGGAAATTCTCTACCTGCTCGGCCTGGAGCCGGTCTGGAACCGGCGCGGCGATGTGGAGGACGTGAAACTGGTCTCGCCCTTGGGACGCCCGCGCGTCGACGTGGTCATGACCGTCACGGGCATGTACCGCGATTCGTTCCCGGAGAAGATGCTCCTCCTGGACAAGGCGGTTCGCCTGGCCCACGAAGCGCCGCCCGAAACAGGATACCCCAATCACGTTCAAATCAATACGGACAAGGCGGCCCGCGACCTGGCCGGCCGCGGCATCGGCAAGGAGGAAAGCCGGCGGCTCGCCCTGTTACGAATCTTCGGGGCCCAGACGGGCGTCTACGGCACGGGCGTCGACAATTTCGTCAAGGATTCCCACAACTGGTCGCAACGCACCGAGGTGGCGAGCCAGTACCTGGAGCGGATGTCTTACGCCTATTCCGGCGACGGCTGGGCCGAACCGGCTCCCGAGGTCTTCCGGCGGCAGTTGCGCGGAGTGCAGGGGGTGATCCACGGCCGCAGCAGCAATCTCTACGGCGTGATGGACCTGACCGAGAGCTTCGAATACCAGGGCGCTCTGGCCCTGACCATCGAGCAACTCGGCGGCCAACCGCCGGACTTGTACGTCAACGACCTGGTGGGGGGCCAAGAGGTCCACACCGCGCGCGAGGCGGTCGTGCTGGAACAGCTGAGCCGATACCAGAACCCGGAATTCATCCGCGCAATGATGGCGGAAGGTTATGATGGGGCCCGCTACTTCAGCCGCATCGCCGACAATCAGTTCGGCTGGGACGTGGTCAGCGACGCAATCACCGCCGACGACTGGAGGAACTACGCCGAGATCTACCTGGACGACAAGTACGAACTGGGCCTGCGGGAGTTCTTTGAGCAGAACAACCCGCACGCCTTGCAGAACACGGCTTCCCGAGTGCTGGAGACCCATCGCAAGGGTCTCCAGGAATTGGACGCCCAGACGCTCGAACTCGCCGCCCGCGTGTATGTGGAGACGGTGGCCCGGCACGGCGCGGCCTGCGCGGCGCACATCTGCGCGGGCGGAGAACTGAACACCTTTGCCGAACAGCTTGCCGGCGCTTCCGCGGCGCTTGCCGAAGGAACGCTGGAGACGTTTCGCCGACAATTGCAGCGGACGGGCAACAACGAGTTGACCAGGGCCGGCGCCTCGGATCAGCCCGCCGCCCAGCCGCAGCCGGTGGAAGGCCGCGTCTTGTCTCCTCCGCCCCCGCCGGTCGCTGCGGCGATCCAGAACGATCCCCCGGCCACCGCGCCGTCCAGCGCAGCACCGAAGTCGCCCCCTTCCACCGATCGCGCTTCGTCCGAGACGGCGAAGCCGGAGCCGGATGCGACCTGGTTGGCGGCATGGCTGGTGGGGATCCTGAGCGTTTCGGCGTTTGTTTTCGGCATGCTTTGGCGTGGCGCTCCCAATCGCCGATCGCGGCAGTCGGGCGCGGCTGGCAGACGGATCGGCCGGCGATAAAGGGTCTGCGGTGCATGGCGGCGGCCAGGCAGCCGATCCGAGTCGGAGTGGCCGTCGTCTCCGGGCGAGCGAACCTCGCCAGGAAGCCTGAAAACACCTCAACTCACCGGCAATCCAAGGAGATCTCCACCGTGAGAACAACAGCGCACACCACGCACACGCGGCGACGCTTGCGGGCGGTGCTGGCCGCCCTGGCCTTGGCCGCATCCTTCGGCAGATCCGCGGCGATTGGCAGGTTGGGTTGAATTGCCGGGCGTGTCGGCCGATCGGGAATCGATCGGGCCCGTCCGCGTTGGACCACCCTACGGGCCGTAGCGGCGGTCGCCCTTGGCGCGGCCGTTGCCGTTCCGCCCGGCACGGCTCGGGATCGTGGCGGGCAGGAGCTTGAAGTTGCCCGGGCCGAGGAGCTCTTCCACACGGTTCCACATCTCGCGGTTGATGTCGATCTGCATGCCGCGGCAGACCATCGGCACGCGGCGGCCGTCGGCAAGGTAGACCAGGAGTTGGAGCTCGCCGTTGCCGGGATATCCGCGGAGGATTTCATAGAGCCGGTCGAGCTTCTCCTCACCGTGCTCGGTTTCGGAGACGCGGATCTTCACGCCGCGGGTGTAGCGGCTTTGCAGTTGGTCGAGGGGGATCAGCTCGTTGACGATCAAGTTGGCCTCTTCGCTGCCGGGCCGCTTGTCGATCGAGCCGAGGACGACGAGGATCGCGTCGGGCTGGACAAGTTCGCCGTACTGGGCGAACTGTTCGGGCCACAGGATGCAGCGCATGATGCCGGCCTTGTCCTCGAGGTCCCACATCGCGTAGCGGCTGGGTCTGCCCGGCTTGGGGTTCTTCGTGTGCGAGTGCTTGATCGCCGCGAGCATGCCGCCGAGCATGACCTCGGTGCGGTGGCTGAGCTGGGCCGCTTCGACGCAGGTGTGGGAGCAATAGGTCGACAGCATCGCCTCGTGCTCGGCGAGCGGGTGGCTGGAGAGGTAGAAGCCGAGGACTTCTTTTTCCTTGGCCAGCTTGTCGCGCTCGTCCCATTCGAGGACCTCCGGCAGGGCGGCCGTGGCCACGTCCTTCTCGTCCTCCGGTTCGGCCATGTCGAACAGGCCGAGCTGCCCGTGCCGCCGATCGGAGGCCGCCGCCACGCCGGATTGCACGGCCCGATCGACGATCGCCATCAGTTGCGCGCGGCGGGTGCCGAGCGAGTCGAACGCGCCGGCCTTGATCAGCGTCTCGATCGTCGCCCGGTTGACCAACTGGGGGTCCACTCGCCGGCAGAAATCGAACAGGCTTGCATAAGGCCCCGATTTTCTCCCCCGTGCGATTGCCTCGGCCGCCGGCCCGCCGCAGCCCTTGATCGCGGCCAGGCCGAAGTAGATCTTGCCGTCCTTGACCGAGTAATCGCGCTCGGAGGTGTTCACATCCGGAGGAACGACCACGACCCCCATCCGCTGGCAATCCTCGAGGTGCTCGACAGTCGAATCCTTTCTGGTGAAATTGCGGTTGGGCATGTCGCCCGAAAGCAGGGCCGCCATGAACTCGACCGGGTAGTGGGTCTTCAGGTAGGCGGTCATGTAGGCGATCAGCGCGTAGGCGGTCGAGTGGCTCTTGTTGAAGCCGTAGCCGGCGAACTTCTCGATCATTCCCCAGAGCTGCTCGGCATCCTTGGCAGCCAGCCCCTTGTCGCGGGCGCCCTGGACGAATGCCTCGTGGTTCTTGGCGATGACGGGCAGCTTCTTCTTGCTGATCGCCTTGATGCACTTGTAGGCGTCGGCCAGTTCGATGCCGCCCAGGCGGTTGAGAATCCGCATCACCTGCTCCTGGTAGACCATCACGCCGTTGGTCTCTTCCAGGATTTCTTTCATGACCGGGTGGAGGTACTCGGCCGCCTTGCGGCCGTGCTTGACCTGGATGTAATCGTCGACCATGCCGCCTTCGAGCGGGCCCGGCCGGTAGAGCGCGTTGGTGGCGATGATGTCGCGGAAGCTGTCGGGCTTCATCCGCTGCAAAAGGTCGCGAATCCCACCGCTCTCCAACTGGAAGATGCCCTTGGTCTCCCCGCGGCAGAGCAGCGCGTAGGTCTCCTTGTCGTCGAGCGGAAACTTGTAGGGGTCGATCCGCTTGCCGGTCGTCTGCTCGATCAGGTCGACGACCGTGCTCAGGATCGTCAGGTTGCGGAGGCCGAGGAAGTCCATCTTCAGCAGCCCCGCGTTCTCGACGTCGCCCATCGACCATTGCGTGATGATCTCTTCCTTCCCCTGGACCCGCCCGAGCGGCACGTACTCGGTCAGCGGGCGGTCGGCAATCACCACGGCGGCCGCATGGGTGCCGACGTTGCGCGCCAGCCCCTCGATCTGCTGGGCCAGGTTGAGCAGCTCGCGGACCTCCGGATCCGTTTCGTACACCTGCCGCAACTCGTCGCTCTCCTCGAGGGCCCGCTTGAGCGTGATGCCCAATTGGTCGGGGACCTTGGCGACGATCTCGTTGACCCGCGGAATCGCCAGCCCAAGCACCCGGCCGACGTCGCGGATCGCCGCCCGAGCCGCCATCGTGCCGAACGTGCCGATCTGGGCGACATTCTCCAAGCCATATTTGTCCTTGACGTACTGGATGATCTCGCCCCGCCGCTGCTGGCAGAAGTCGATGTCGATGTCCGGCGCTTCCTGGCGGTGTTCGTCGAGGAACCGCTCAAACAGCAGGTCGAACTCCAGCGGGCAAACGTGGCTCAGCTTCAGCGCGTAGCAGACCAGCGCGCCGACGCCCGAGCCGCGGGCCGTCGCCTCGATGCCGCGCTCGCGGGCAACGCGGACGAAGTCCCAGACGATCAAGAAATAGTTGGGAAAGCCGAGCTTGCTGATCACCTTCAACTCGCGCTCGAGCCGCTCCATGACCTCCGGGTGGAGCTGGCCATCGACCAGGCGCTGGGGATTGTCGGCGTAACGCTCCTTCAACCCTGCGATGCACAAGTCGCGGAGGTAGTCTTCCGACGACTGCCCGCCGGGCGGCGTGAAAACCGGGAAGTGGCGGTGGCCGAGTTCCAGTTGAATGTCGACCGTATCGGCGATCTCCTGCGATCTGCTGAGCGCGTGCTCCAGCCCGGGCATCGCCGCGTACATCTCTTCCGGGCTGCGGAGATAGAACTGGTCGGTGTCCATCCGCATGCGGTTCTGGTCGGTGCGGAACTTGCCCGTGTTGACGCAGATCAGCACGTCCTGAGCCTCCGCATCCGCGCGGCTCACGTAGTGGACGTCGCTGGTCGCCACCAGGGGGATCCCCAGCCGGCCGGCCAACTCCACGGCCGGCCCGAGCGCCTGCCGCTGGATCGGAAGGCCGTTGTCCTGGATTTCAATGAAATACCGGTCGCCGAACACGCCGCGATACCAGGCGGCCACCTCGGCGGCCTTTTCCATGTCCGGCTCGTTGCCGCTTGTCAACGCGCGGCTCAGCTCGCTCGATGCGCAGCCGCTCAAACAGATCAGCCCTTCGCTGCACTCGGCGAGAATTTGCTTGTCGATCCGCGGGCGGAAGTAGAACCCCTCCAGATAGGCGGACGAAGCGAGTCGGAGCAGATTCTGAAAACCGGTGCGGTTCTGGGCCAGGAGCGTGAGGTGGAAGCTGGCGGCCTTCATGCTGCCGGCGCCCTTCTCGAACCGGCTGCCGGGGGCGATGTAGGCCTCGTAGCCGATGATCGGCTTGATCCCGGCGTCTGTGGCTCTCCGGTAAAACTCCAATGCGCCGTGGAGGTTGCCGTGATCGGTCAGGGCCAGCGCGTTCATCCGCAGGTCCTTCGCCCGGGCGATCAAGGCCCCGACCTTGCTGGCTCCATCCAGAAGGCTGTAGTGGCTGTGGCAGTGCAAATGGACAAAGGGAGGTGCGGTCATCCTCGTCCTCCGGGAGAGTATCTGGAATCGCACGTCTTGCGCGAAGAAAGGCTATCCGCGCGATTCTAGCAGCCCGGCGCAAGAATCCTAGGGTGCCCGATCGGGGGAGGAGCCGGCCGCTTTCATCTCCTCCAGCAGCTTCCAGCAGACAAGCTGCATCCGCGGCAGATGGAACGCGCCTTTCCAGAGGTTGCCCTTCAGACGCACGCTGACCCGGCCGTCGCGGTGCAGGTAGCCGTACCATTCCCCGTACCGCGGGTCGGGAAAGTAGGCGTAGGCCCAGTCGTGGATCCGCTGGTGCCAGCGGGCGTATTTCTCCTCGCCGGTCAGCTGGTAGGCAAGCAGCGTGGCGATGATCGTCTCGTTCTGCGGCCACCAGAACTTCATGTCGTGCCAGTATTCTTGGACCGGCAGGTCCCGAAGATCGACAAAATAGAGGATCCCTCCGTAGTCCGGGTCCCACCCCCGCTCCCACATCCAGTCGAGCATCCGGCAGCCCAAATCCACCAGCTCGCGATCGCCACGCAGCTTGCCCTCGCGCATCACGAACCACGCCGCCTCGATCGCGTGGCCCGGATTGAGCGTGCGGCCGTCGAAGTGGTCGAGGACCGACCCGTCCAGCGCGACCGTCTCCATCACGCAACGCAGATCCTCCTTGACGTGGTCGCGGCGGATCGCCTCGATGCCGCGGTCGATCCACGCCTCGGCGCCGGCCAATCCAATCGAATCGCGCAGTTCCTGGGCGGTGGCGATCGTGATCATCGGGATCGCGATGCTCTTGGTGGGCCGCGTGGCGGTGAATTTCGGCTCGACTCCCACCGCCTCCAGATCGTGGCCGACAAACCGCGCGAAGGTCGCCCGCGCCTGCTCGGCAAACCGCCCGTCGCCGGTCGCCTTGGCAAGCTCGCCATAGGCGATCGCCGCGAAACTCTCGGAGAAGGCATAGCGGCGCTTGCGGATCGGGCGGCCGTCGCGGGTCACGTGAAACCACATCCGCCCGTCGGAAGGGTCAAAACAATGCTCGTCGATGAAGCGGATGCCGCCGAGCGCCAGCTCGAGCCACTGCTTTCGCGGTTCGACGCGGTTGTAGAGTTCCCCCATCAACCAGGCAAACCGGCCCTGTTGCCAGACGCCCTTGTCCGTGTCGATCACCGTGCCGTCGCGATCGAGCGACGTCATGATGCCCCCGTGCAAGCGGTCCACGCCATGGTCGATCCAGAAGGGGAGCGTGTCCTCCAGCAACCCGTCGCGGTAGATTCTCAGCAGGCGGTCGACGTTCTGGGGGGTCATGGCAGCCGAAGCGAGGATCGTTTACGCCGGGGGCAATTCCGCAGGACAATCCAGGGCAGCCGCCAGGATAGCGAATATCCAGTGATCGCGGCAAGGCACGCCGCGGCGGCTGGGCGGCGGCAAATCCTCGGCCTTCGCGGCGACAGGCGGTTGAGCGGCGCGATCAAACCGGCGCGGCGCAGGTCAAGGTCCTGCCGGGTCCACCCGCAACTGCCCTTGCGGGTGGACGGGTTCAGGCACAAAGAGGGGGCCGCGGATTTCATGAGCGGCGGGCTTGACGTTGTTTGCCCCGCTCACACGGTGGGTGTCCGACACCTTGGGCCATCATAGAATTGCACGCGGGTCAGGCCGGGTCTATTCGCTGCGAGGAGATCGGGGGCACTGGGTGTCTCCTCGGAAGTCAGGCAGGGGTGATTTCGACGTGCGAAATGAGCCGGTGATCGCGGCTGCACGGGCTTTCCAGCAGAGGGGACAGTGATGGAACGGGGAGCAGTGTCTTTGCGCTTCAGAGAAGCGGATCTTCGCCAGCGGGTCGAAACCGCGGCGCGGAAGCGGCTGGCCGCGGAGCATCCCCACGGTTTCTATTTCGGCCAGGTCGAGTGTGTCTTCGAGGATGGCGTGCTTCGGCTCCGGGGGCGGGTGCCGACATACTACATGAAGCAACTTCTCCAGAACCGGCTCGCGGACATCGACGGCGTTGACGGGATCGATAACGCAGTCGATGTCGTCAGCAGCGTGGGGCTCAGCAGCGCCCGGCCAAGATAGGGCGCCTGTTCAGCGAAATCCAGGGGGAAAAAGCTTGGCGAACGCCAGAATTGCCGATCCTCCCGCTGCGCGCCTGTGGGGGTGTTGCACGGCATTGTAATTGAGGGTAAGATCGCCGGCGCCTTTGTTTACCCTCACTCTTTTCTGCACTGGCGAGGTAACACTGCCATGAAAGGGTCTGGCGTCGTCTGGTCGGCTTTTCTGGTTCCGATCCTCTTGCTGAACAGCGGTTGCGGCGATCCCTCTCCCCCGGTCGCCGAAACGCCGGCTGAACCGTCCCCCAAGACACCTCCACGGCCGCCCGCTGCACCGCGGCCGCTCGAACTGGCCGAGATCGAGCCGATCGCGCTTGACCCCGGCGCGGAGGCCTCGGTTGGACTGAAACTGGAGCGAAACGGCAACGAGGGAGTCATCGACGTGATTGTGGAGGGCGCGGCGGAGGGGATCGCGGTGGCGGCGGATCCGATCGCCGCGGACAAGAGCGAGGGGCAGTTGCTGTTGACGGCCGCCGCGAGCCTCGGCGAAGAGGCGCTGGACGCCCCGCTCCAGGTGATTGCGAAGATCGGCGATCTCAAGGCGGAACGCACCCTGCGCGTCTCCGTGCCGAAGGTCAACCTCCCCAGCGTTCAGCCGGTCGCGGAGGTCGTCCTTCAGCCGGGCACCGCTGCGCGGGTTGGCTTGAAGCTGGACCGCCGAGGTTTCACTGGGCCTTTGAACCTGGTGGCGGAAGACGTGCCGGCAAAGGTCACCTGCAAGGTCGCGCCTGTGGGCGACACGGCCGACGAGACCGAGCTGGAGATCGCGGTCGACGCCGGAGCGCCGGACGGAGAGCACAAGATTCTGGCCGCCGCGACCCTGTTCGGGCGGCAAGTCGCGGCCGAGGTTCCGCTGAAGATCGAAAGCCGGCCCTATCGCGTCGAGTCGTTCCGCGTGGTCACGATCGCGCCGGGAGAGAGCCAGCGGGTGGAGATGCCGATCGAGCGCCGCAGCTACAAGGGAGCGATCGACCTGGCCGCGACAGGTTTGCCCGCCGGCGTACAGATCAAGCGTGCACGCGTCGCCGACGATCAGGCCACGGCCGTCCTGGAGATTGCCGCGGACGCCGGCGCGGCGCAGCGCGTCGCCTCTTCGCAAGTCGTTTCCAAGGCGGGGAACCTCAGCGGCGCCGATCCAATCGTGATCCGCATCTCGGAGGGCGATGACATGTACTTGCCGCCCGGCGTGACCGGCAATCCGGAAATCGCCCCATTGCTGCGACGGGGTTCGATCGGCGGGCGGCTGACGGCCGAAAGCAAGCAGGCCCTGCTGGACTTCTACGGCGGCACGCCCGAATCGGAAGCGGCGGTGATGCGCGGACTGAAATGGCTGGCCGCCCACCAGCAGCCCGACGGAAGCTGGTCGCTGAAGGATTATCCGCGCGGCATCGAAGGCTGCGACTGCAAGATCCCGTTCGAGGAAAACCTGGACGACAACGATCCGGCCGGGACCGCCTTCGGCATCCTGCCGTTTCTCGGGGCCGGCGTTACGCACAATCGAGCCCCCGCCAGCCCGCCGGAGTTGGCCACCTACAAGGAAGTCGTGGAAAAGGGATTGGTCTTCCTGGCCAAGAACCAGACACGAAGCACGGATAAGAAAGACGGCCGCTTTCACGAGAACATGTACGCGCATGCGCTCGGCACGATCGCTTTCTGTGAAGCCTTTGGCCTGTCGGGCGACAAGCGGCTCCAAATCAACGCGCAACTGGCGATCAAGTACCTGCTGGCCGCGCAGCACGACCAGGGCGGCGGATGGCGGTACCGCTCGGGGCAGGAGGGCGACATGTCGGTCACCGGTTGGGTCTTCCTGGCGATCCGCAGCGCCCAGCTCGCCGGGCTCATGGTCGACCGGGCGCCGCTGGTCCGCGCCGAGCGTTTTGTCAATTCCTGCGCCGCCGGGCCGGAAGCGGCGAAGATGTCGCGATACGCCTACCTGCCCGGCCAGGAGCCCAGACTCTCGCTTTCCGCGGCCGGGCTGCTGACCCGCCAGTATCTCGGCTGGCGCAAGGATGAACCCGACCTGGTCGTCGGAGCCAGCTACCTGATGGAGAACTTGCCTCCGGAAAAAGGCGGCAGTCTCGGGGCGATCTACTATTACTATTACGCCACCCAGGTCTTGCACCATATGGAAGGGCCGAACTTCGACCTCTGGAATCACCGCATCCGCGAACACCTCATCCGCACCCAGGAAAAGTCAGGCCACAAGGCGGGAAGCTGGAGCCCCCAGGGAACCGATCAGGGACACCGTGGCGGGCGGCTCTATGCCACCTCGATGGCCCTGATGACCCTGCAAGTCTATTACCGGCACCTGCCGATGTATCGACCCGTCAGGCGGACAGGCGCCTGACCGGTTTTCAAATGTTCGCCGACGGCACGCCGGCCGAGGTCCGCGACAACCTCCGCCGGCTGGCGGACGGATCTGCGCCCGGCGGAGGATTTGTTTTCCAGCCGGTCCACCATATACTGGCCGACGTGCCGCCGGAAAACGTGGCGGCCATGTTCGACGCAGTCCGCGCGGGCGGAATCCGCCCCGCCAGGAGAAGCGCCCACCCCAGCAGGCGCGCGGCCCGAATCCGGGCGGTCATGGACTGGGCTGTCTCGGCCGCCGAAACCGCTCGACGGCAAACCCCTGGGGGGGCCTGCCATGCACCCCGGGCGGACTGCTTCGCTTGACACCCCGTTCGGTTGGAGACGCGACAATGGCAACCGAAACACCGACCTGTTGCCCACCGTTCGATCCCGAACCGTGGAATGACAAGGAGCTTGTCTGGCGCGACAAGCCGTTCGTGAAGGATCGGGTCCGCAGTTTTCTTCACATCCCGCTCAACTTCCGCTCCGTGATGAAGCGAAACATCGGTCGGATCGAGGCCGCCGAGGCCCTTGCCGATGAGCCGATCGTCGTCTGCGATGAGAATTCCCTCTGGGGGGCCGACGTCTACATCGCCGTCTCAAAGGAGGTGCCGGGCGCCTCGATGGCGACCCTCTCGGGTACCTTTCTCGCCAAGGTGTTCGAGGGACCGTACAAGGACATCCGCCGCTGGATCTGCGAGATGGGCAAATACGTCGAGTCGAAGAACAAACGCTTGAAGCGGCTGCTCTTCTACTACACAACGTGCCCGAAGTGCGCGAAAAAATACGGCAAGAACTACGTGGTCTTGCTCGGGCAGGTCTAAGCGCCGCGCCGGGGCGGGCGAACGGGTTTGCCCGCTGCCGGGTGAAGGCTTCCCGCGTTTCATGCAGCCGTCGCCGAGCAGCCGGTTTCATCGGATCGCCGGGGGGCCGATCGCGCCGCGCTGCATCCAGGTGCGGACGATCCGCTTCGCGCAGCGCGGACTTGCCCCGCGATTGGAGACGCAAGCGGTCCGGGGCTCGCAGAGACCGGGCCACGGGGCCGGGCGGCCTGTTGCTGGACAGGCGCCCGGTTTCCTCGTATTTTGTAGGGGACTCGGGCCCGCCCGGGCACGGCGCTCGGCGCCCCGCGGGCCCCCCGCTGCAATCTCCAATCCACGCGAAGGAACAGATCGTGAGCAGTTCCCCCATCGCTCCCGAAAGCCGTTCGGCCGAGGACCTCGATCGCTTGTACCGCCAGCGCATGCATCGCTTCGTGACGGCAATGCGCAACGCAAAGGCCGATCGCGTGCCGATCCGGCCGTTCCTGGCCGAATTCTGCGGCAAGCTGACCGGTCACGACGTGATGCAGGTGACCCACGATTTCGAACAGGCATTCGCCGCCGTCCGCAAGACCGCCCGGCTCCTCGACGTCGATGCCCTGGTGGGCAACATGGTCTATGTCTGGACCGGCCTGGTTCAGGCGCTCGGGCTGAAGTACTACGGAATTCCGGGAATCAACTCGCGGCCGGATTGCGGGTTCCAGTACCTCGAACCGCCCGAAGACAAGGCCTGGATGCGGCCGGAGGAATACGACCACCTGATCGACGATCCGACCGGCTATCTCTACGAGGTCTGGCTGCCGCGGATCTCGACCGAGATTGCCGCTCCCGGCGAAAAGTGCACCTACCGCAACCAGGTTACACTGGTCAAGGGCAGCCTCGCCATGCTCAGCTATTTCCAGGGCTTCGGCCGGCAGGCGGAACAGATGCGTTCCGAGGCCGGAATGCCCAGCGCCTTGTGCGGAATCCTCAAGGCGCCGATGGATATCCTCGCCGACAAGCTCCGCGGCTACATGGGCCTGGTGACCGATCTGCGCCAGCGCCCGGAAAAGGTCCTCGCCGCCTGCCAGGCGCTGGCGCCCCATATGCTTCACACGGCCCTTGCGGGCGCTGACCCGCAAAAGCTCCTGCCGATCGGATTCTGGATGCACCGCAGTTGCGTTCCCTTCATCAACCCCAAGCATTTTGAACAGATTCACTGGCCGACCCTCAAGCCGATCATCGAGAACCTATGGGCGGCCGGGCATCAGACGCTCTTCTATGCCGAAGGCAAATGGGGCCCGCACCTGGACGCATTCGCCGAGCTGCCCGACCGCAGCATCGTCTACCACGTCGACCAGGACGATGTCTTCGAGGTCCACAGAAAGCTCGGCAAGAAGTTCTGCATCTCCGGCGGCGTGCCCAACACAATCCTCAGCCTCGGCAATCCGGAGCGGGTCCGCGAGCACTGCCGGCGGATCATCGACGAGGTGGCGGCCGACGGCGGCTACATCATGGACGCCAGCGCCATCGTCCAGGACGACGCCCGGATAGAGAACGTCCGCGCGATGATCGAGTTCACGCGGGAATATGGAGACTACGGCGGCGAGCCCTGCGACGCGCAGCCGCAAGGAGCCGCCCCCGCGCCCGGCTTCAAGCCCACGGACATCAGCCCCTGGCAGACCGCCCGCCCAGCCGGCGTCTGCATCCCCTGGAGCGAAAAGCAGAAGGAACTGCCCCCCGTCCAGCGCCATGAAGAGATGGTCGAGCGAATCTGGAACGAGATCGAAGGCCTCGGCAACATGTTCATCTACCAGGTGCTGGTGTCGTTTTGAGGCGGGCGGAGGAGGTGTTGGCGGTTGTCAGCCGTCAGCGATCAGCCGTCAGAATTCCCAAGCCGGAGCTTGGGAACGAGGTGAGATCCCTACGCCGAAGGCGTTGAACAACACAGCCGAACAACAAACCCAAGCCCCAACGCCCAGCGTTCCCAAGCCGGAGCTTGGGAACGAGGCAAACGCCCCGCTTTCCGCTTTCCGCTTTCCGCTTTCCGCTTTCCGCTTTCCGCTTTCCGCTTTCCGCTTTCCGCTTTCCGCTTTCCGCTTTCCGCTTTATGATCATCCTCTCC
>Ga0123328_1002347_pt1 | contig 17115 bp, 15 predicted proteins | sample BioC12SIPDNA_2_FD_89702 | JGI IMG/M metagenome (GOLD analysis project Ga0123328, IMG submission 89702) | Anaerobic biogas reactor microbial communites from Washington, USA - Biogas_R1_A C12 SIP DNA | ecosystem: Engineered > Bioreactor > Anaerobic > Unclassified | place: Washington, USA...
AACAGGCCGATGGCGATGAGGGCCCCGATGAGGGCTGCCAGGATGTTCAGGAAAGCCGTCCAGATGGTCGCACCGATGCTGATATTTATCATGCCAGTGGAGGTCGGGTCCATCAGCCTGAGGGCCACCCAGATTATTCCGATGAGCAGGCCGACGACGAGCAGGACCACACCGATCGTGCGGCTCTTGCCGCTCCCAAAGTAGGCAGTGAACACGCCGGCCAACACCAGGAAGAGGCCCAAAGTCATCAGAAGTATAGTCAGGAATTCCATCAGTTCCATTTTTTCACCTGTCTTTAGAATTTAATGCCCGTGAGCGTCTTGGTGTCAATGACCCCGGGGATCGAGCGGATAGCATCCACCACAACTTGACCCAGGAGGTTGAAATCATCCGCCTCGATCTTCGCGATCAGATCGTACTCTCCAAAGAGGGGATGGAGTTCCACGACCTCTCTGACCTTGAGGAGCTCATTGTACACCTCATGCTCCTTGGCCGGTGCCGTGCTGATCAAGACAAACCCCACTGCCAAACTCTCACCTTAGAGCCCCATTAGTTTATCTGCCATATTAAATGTTTCGACCTCCAATGATTACCTGGCTACTGAGACCGCGGAATGCATCATCCAGGAAGGCGGGACAGAACAGGCTCGGCCCTGTCCTCCACCATCTCCCAGGTGGGGATGTTGGTGAGCGAGCCCCTGGTCTCGAGGACGAACGAGGCAGTGGCACAACCGTACGCCACCGATTCCAGGAGGCCATGCCCATAGTACTGCCCGGCGTAGAAGCCGGCGCGGAAGGCATCCCCGGCACCGGTGGGGTCCACCACCCTGGTAGGCTTAGCCGCGGGCACCGCCCAAGTGCCTTTGCCGGTGAACACCAGGGAGCCGGCCGCCCCGCAGGTGTTGATGATCGTGCTCACGTCGCCGAGCAGGGCCTCCGGTGAGGTCGCGCCCATATAATTAAGGGCGGTGCGGAGCTCGTTCCTGTTGCAGAAGAAGCGGTCCGCAAGGGGCAGCGCCCTGCGGAACGAGTCCTGGTCCCATATGTGATGTATCTCCTGGGCCGGATCGAAGGACAGGTCCTTCTCCAGCCTCCGGCACTCCTCCATCAGCGGCAGGTAGTGCTCCGGTCTCCCCGTGGAGATGTGAACGAAGCGGGAGTCCCGGACCGCTGCGGCGTTCACGGGGAACTTGCCCATGTCGCGCATGGGCCCCTGATATACAAAGGCCACCTGGTCCTCCTTAGAGTCGGTCACCAGGAGAACGGTGGAGGTCTCGTATCCCTCCACGGTCTTCACGCCCGAGAGATCTACGCCCCTATCCTCCATGAAGCAGCGGAAGTCGGGGGGCAGGTCGGGGCCGACGAAGGAGCACAGGGACGTGGGCACCCCCAGGGAAGCGGCCACGGTAGCTATGTTGGCGCCGGTGCCGCCGTAGTACCGGTGCTTCTCCAGTATGTCCACCGAGGTGTTGGGCTCCGGAAAGTGTTGGAGGCTCATGATCTGGTCCAGGCACACATGCCCGTAGACGGTAAGGAACGGCCTCATGTGCCCTCTTGCCATCCATGGAGGTACTTCCTCTGTTCCGCAGTCAGTTCGTCGATCCTCACGCCCATGACCTCCAGCTTGGTCCTGGCGACCATCTGATCGAGCTCCTCGGGTACGTTGTAGACCTTGGGCTGGAGCGCTGCATGGTCCTTCACCAGGTGCTCCAATGACAACGCTTGAATGGCGAAGCTCATGTCCATGATCTCCACGGGATGCCCCTGCCCGGCGGCGAGGTTCATCAGCCGGCCTTCTGCGATAAGATAGGCGTGACGACCGTCCCTGAAGGTGTACTGGTCCACTGACTCCCGAACTCTAATGGGGGGGCCGGCGAGCTCCTCCAATGCGGTCTTGGATATCTCGTTATCGAAATGGCCGGAGTTGCCCATGACGCACCCGCCCTTCAGGACCTCCAGGTGCTCCCTTCGGACGATGTCCTTGTTCCCGGACGCGGTGATGATTATGTCCGCCATCCTGGCAGCGTCCAGCATGGGCATGACCTCGAACCCGTCCATCTTGGCCTCGATGGCCCTGACCGGATCTATCTCCGTCACGATGACGTTGGCGCCCATGCCCTTGGCCCTCATGGCTATCCCCCTTCCGCACCAGCCGTAGCCAGCGACGACCAGGCGCTTACCGGCGATGAGCAGGTTGGTGGCGTTCATGAACCCGTCGAAGGTGGACTGCCCGGTGCCGTAGCGGTTGTCGAACATGAACTTCATGTGCGCATCGTTGACCGATATGACGGGGAACTCCAGCTTGCCCTCGGCGGCCATGGCGCGTAGGCGCACCACCCCCGTGGTGGTCTCCTCGTTGCCCCCCTTGACGTTCCCCAGGAGCTCGCGGCGGGAAGTGTGAAGGATGGTGATGAGGTCCGCGCCATCATCGATGACGAAGTCCGGCCTGATGTCCAGGACGGCGTTGAGGTTGGCGTAGTACTCCTCGTTGCTCTCGCCCTTCTTGGCATAGGTGTCCAGACCGTAGTGGCTCTGGAGGGCTGCGGCCACGGAGTCGTCGGTCGACAGAGGATTGCAACTGGCCAGGCGGACATCGGCCCCTGCCTCGGCGAGGGTCAGCGCGAGGATCCCGGTCTTGGCCTCCACGTGCAAGGCCATGGCGACCTTGACCCCTTTCAGCGTTCCATCCTCGACCAGGCGCTCCCTTATGGCCTGGAGCACGCCCATATGCGCGCGCGCCCACTCCAGCCGCCTGACTCCCTTGCCGATGAGCTCGTCCATGATACTCAGTTCCGAGGAACGGGGAGCCCCTTTATTTCATTTCGCCTTCCAGCAGCTGGCACATGAGCTTCCTGGAGAGGCGGAGGTTGAGAGAGTTGTCGAACTCCGCGATCAGCCTCCTCCTCTCTGGGACGTCGTGCTCCAGCTCCTTCACCGCCCGCTCGATGTTGGGCACTGCGCGAGTGAGCTCGTCCACGACCGTGACGTGGGATTCCAGGGATGTGCGGGAGAGGGGGTTGAGGTCGACCGCCAGGACCTTCTTGCCGGCTCTCACCAGCGCTCCCGCGCGGTCCCCGTCCTCGAGGGGGATGAGCACCACGTCCGCGGCATAGATCCCCTCGGTGCAGCACATCGCCCGGTCCGAGGCGATGCCTTTCAGCCTGGAGGACTGCACCCGGCCCAGGACATCCTCTCCGCCCAAGCGCTCCAGGTAAGAGACCACCCTCTCCACCCTCTCCGGGCTGCGATGGAATAGGTTGACCTCCACCATGGCGGGGACGGCGCGGGCCAGGGACAGCAGGCCCTCGGCGCACAACCCGGCAGCGTTGCCGTTGATGGTTATCACCGGACGCCTCGCTTCCAGAAGATATGCCGCTGCCGTGCGCTCTGCCAACCGGGCGGTGTCCGAGGTCCTCTCTCCCAGCAAGTAATCGAAGGCCTCTCCCCGCCCATGGGCGATGAGGCCAGTGGGTGCTACGACACCTTCCTTCACCAGGTCCGACATCCTCTCTCTTATCACCAGGGAACGGTAGCGGGGATGGTCCGGGGATATCTCCATGGTGCGAGCATCATCGAGGGTGAACAAATCATTATTGGTATTGAAGCGTACGAAATTATCATTTATGATGGGGGAGACGAAAAATAAATATGTCTATCGGTAGGTTTAAATACTGATTAATCATTGTACTTGAACATACCGGTCTTCAGACCCCTGGTGAATATGAAGCTTTTGGGTGTTATCCAGGAAATAAGTTTTGATGGCAAGCTCATTGTCAGAGGAACTTTCGCGCCCGGTTCCCGGGATAGGATCGTGGACAATAGGAACAAGCCTTTGGGCTACATCCGTAGGGTCTTCGGTCCCGTGGATTCACCTTATATCATGGTCGAGCCGGTAGGACGAAGCAACCTGCTAGCAGCAGTGGGGAAGCAGGTCTACGTCGAGGAGGCCACAAGATATGACAAAGGTAAGAGAAGGGACCGAAGAGATTGAGAAATGCCCTGAGTGCGGTGGAAAACACCTTGTGAGGGATTACGAGAGGGGCGAGCTTATCTGTGAGGATTGCGGTCTTGTCCTGGACGACCAGTTCATCGACCAAGGACCAGAGTGGAGGGCCTTCGACGTAGAGCAGGGAGAGAAACGCGCCAGGACCGGCGCGCCCATGACCTATACGATCCACGACAAGGGTCTGTCCACAGAGATCTCCTGGAAGAACAAGGACAGCTATGGGAAGAGCATCCCTACCAGGAACAGGGCCCAGCTGTATCGTCTCCGCAAGTGGCAGCGCAGGATCAGGGTGTCCAATGCCACGGAGCGGAACCTCGCCTTCGCGCTGTCGGAGCTGGACCGTATGGCCTCGGCCATGGGATTGCCCAGGAACGTGCGCGAGACCGCGGCCATGGTGTACCGAAAGGCGGTCAACAAGAACCTCATCCGCGGCCGCAGCATCGAGGGCGTGGTCGCCGCTTCCCTGTACGCGGCCTGCCGCCAGTGCAATGTCCCCAGGACCCTGGACGAGGTGGCCAACTCCTCCCGTGTGGGAAGAAAGGAGATAGGCCGGACGTACCGCTTCATGACGCGCGAGCTCAAGCTCAAGCTCATGCCCACCAAACCTCAGGACTACGTGCAGAGGTTCTGCTCTGAGCTCAAGCTCACTGGCGAGGTGCAGTCCAAGGCCGCGGAGATCCTCAAGGACGCGGCCAAGAAGGAGCTGACCTCGGGTCGCGGTCCTACTGGCGTGGCCGCCGCTGCCATCTACATCGCCTCCATACTGTGCAACGAGCGCAGGACGCAGAGGGAGGTCGCTGATATAGCGGGGGTCACAGAGGTCACCATAAGGAACCGCTACAAGGAGCTGACGGAGAAGCTGGGCATTGAGATCCAGCTTTGACCTCAAACCCTTTTTTCACATTCTTAACGATCCTCTTTTCCTTCGACTCCCGACTAATCTAAGGTCGGACCCTGGAAAGGCGCATGTACTCGGTGCCGTCCTCCTTGACCCAGGCGAACAGTATCTCCTTCTTGACCCCGTGGGCCAGACGGACCGCGCGGGACATCTCCGGCCAGATGGTCTCATAGTCCTGTGGCACGGCATGCACCAGCCAGCGAGCGTGCGATCTCTCTGGATCGTCCTCGTACACCCGGAAGTGAGAGCCATACTTGAAGCCTGTCTTGACCACCAGGCCTCGGGAGCGCAGATCGTTGTACGCCCTGAGCCGGAGGTCGAAGTCCTGCTGGAACTTCAGCGCCCTCTTCTTGAACCTTTCCAGGGGGACCTTCCTTCCGGAGACAATCGTAGAGACCTCCAGCCGTCCCAGCTCCATGAGGTACGCGGCCTCGATCAAGGAGAGCTGCAGCACCTTACCCAACTTCTTTCCGAAGAAGCCATGGTCGTAGACGCGCTGGGCGGGGCCCTCGTCGAATATCATGACCCGGTCCTCGAGCATAGCCGCCCTGACCGCCGGCCCTTCCCAGGACGTGTCGGCCACACCCTTGGGCTCGCTGCGGTCGGCATGATAGTATGTTATGTCCCCTTCCTCGTCAACTATAGCTATCAGCAGCTCCTTCCTCGTCCGCTCCGAGCGCTTCATACCCTCCATGAAGGGAGCGATCTTGAACACCGAGCGTTCGGATATGGCGGAGACCCAGTTCTTGGTGTGGCTGCTGTTGGGCGTCCCTCCGCGGGGGAACACCCGGAAGTCGAACTCATCGCCCGCAGGCTTCACCAGATAGCCCCGGGAGCGGAGGTCGCGGTAGACGATGTACTTTATCTCAAAGTCCCGGTGGGCGGAGGAGGCCGATGCCACCAGCCGCTCCAGGGAGATGGGCTCGTCGTCCATGACCACCTCCAGTCGGGCGCTCTCCACGAGGTAGATGGCCTCCATCAGGTCCATCTCCAGCCCGCCGCCTGATAACGGATAGCCGTAGAACCCCTTATTGTAGATCTGGCTCGCTTCCGTGGGGTCCTTGATGATGACGCTGTCCTTGACCAGCTCCCCGGGCATGTATCTGGCAGAAACTCCCCGGGGTATTAATCCTTTCCAAGCACCGGGGACCCCCGCCCTAGGCACTTAGTTCTCATCATGTGAGAAGAGAAGGGACCAGGTTTGAAGGTCGTCCTGCCCGGCCAGTGGGCCAAGGGGATCGTTCCGTCAGTTGGCTGTTTTGGGGACAGCTTATTTACCATAGAACGATAATATGAAGTTGTTAACCTGAAGTTAATAAGTAATGAGGTGAGAAGAATGGTGGAGCTTGACGCCCTCCTCTCCGTTATCGAGAACCCCGCGCGCAGAAGGATACTTGAGGCCCTGGTACGAGAGCCACACTACCCCCTACAGCTCTCCAAGGAGCTGGGGATGACCCAGCAGGCGGTCATCAAGCACCTCAAGGTGCTGGAGGCGCAGGGCCTGGTGAAGAGGTACCGGGAGGAGAGCGACCTGGGGGGCCCGATGCGGCACAAGTACTATCCCGCGGTCAACTTCACGATCGTGGTCGACGTGGGCCCCAACATATTCAATGCCAAGCTGGTGAAGAGGGAGCACGTGGCCTTGGCCGCCGAGGAGGCGGTCGATAGCGAGGAGGAGACGGAGACCAGGATAAGAGAGCTCAGGGAGAGGATGGCCGAGATCGACCATAACTTGCTTGCTCTGCAGAAGAAGAGGGAGGAGCTCATAGAGGAGAAAGAGAGGACCATGGACGAGGTCGCTCACCTCATGGCCGAGCAGCCAGATTACCGGCTCCGTAAGGCAATGTACGATTTCATAAACCGCACGGACCTCGATCCCGAGCTGATCCTTAGGGAGCTATCCTTGCAGGACGAGGCCATCGAACGATATCTGAGGCAGTGGCTGGAGGATTGATATGAGCGACAACGTGGACCCGAAAAAGATGGTGGAGAAGTACGTGGAGCAGATGATCAGCATGGCCAAGGAGGCAGGCCATATGCTGGACAAGACCATGAACGCCATGGAGAAAAGCTCCAAGGAGCTCGTGAGCAACATATCTCAGGAGACCAAGGGCAGCACCGAGGAGATGAAGCGCCTGGCCTCTGACGTCATGGGGCAGGTCAGGCAGGACATACCCAAGGTCCGGGCTGAGCTCCACGAGCTGGAGGCCAGGGCGAGGGAGAAGCTTAGGGAGTACGAGCGCAGATAAGGGTAAAATATATATAGAAGTGCAATCATGTACATCTACTAGACAACGTGTAGTTGTCTACTTAGTTGGAGGCACGATGAACCCCGATGTACCCGAGAGGGAGCGCACGCCGGTCCCGAAGCGGCGATGGAAGCCGCTGGACGGCCCCGAGAAGAACGCCCACGCATGGTCAGGCCCCAGTGTGTATGCGAGCGGTTGCGAGATGCAACCAGTCACATGGGATGTGTGGAGCGCACATTAGATGAACAAGTTCAAGGAATTAGATATGGGATGGTGAAAGGAATGGAGTCATCGGAGAAAGTATTGAAGGTCGCCGAGGCCAAATCCAAGGACGCTGAGCGCGGTATCGCTCGCGTCGATCCTGCTGTAATGGAGATATTGGGGATAACGGCCGGCGATGTCATCCAGATCGAGGGCAAGAAGCGGACGGTGGCCATCGTCTGGCCAGGGTATCCCGAGGATGCCAACCGCGGCGTCATAAGGATCGACGGCACCATCCGTCGCAATGCCCAGGCCAGCATCGACGAGAAGGTCGCCATCAGGAAGGTCAATGTAAAGGAGGCCCGCAAGATCCAATTCGCTCCTACCGAGACGCTGCGCATCATGGGTGGGGAGGAGTTCCTCAGCCAGAGCCTGGAGGGAAGGGCGGTCACCCGGGGCGATGTCATCCAGATCAACGTCATGGGGCGCAAGATCGACCTCATAGTGGTGTCCTTCACCCCCACCTCGGATGCGGTCCTGGTCCACCGGACCACCGAGGTCAAGATCAGCGAGAAGCCTGTGAAGGAAGGCACATCCAACATCCCCAAGGTCACATACGAGGACATCGGTGGGCTGGGAGAGGAGGTCAAGAGGGTCAGGGAGATGATAGAGCTGCCCCTCAGGCACCCCGAGCTCTTCGAGAGGCTGGGTGTGGAGGCCCCCAAGGGGGTCCTGCTCCACGGCCCTCCAGGTACAGGCAAGACCCTCCTGGCCAAGGCTGTCGCCGGCGAGACCAGCGCCAATTTCGTGACCATCGGCGGTCCGGAGATAATGTCCAAGTTCTACGGTGAGAGCGAGGAACGCCTGCGGGAGATATTCAAGCAGGCCCAGGAGAACGCTCCGACCATCATATTCATCGATGAGATCGATTCCATAGCGCCGAAGCGTGAAGAGGTCACCGGTGAGACCGAGCGCAGGGTCGTGGCCCAGCTGCTGTCCCTCATGGACGGGCTGGAGGCACGCGGCAAGGTCGTGGTCATCGGCGCCACCAACAGGCCCAACGCCCTGGACCCGGCCATCCGCAGGCCGGGACGGTTCGATCGGGAGATCGAGATCAACCCGCCCAACCGCGAGGGGCGTCTGGACATACTGCAGATCCACACTCGGGGCATGCCTCTGGAGAAGGACGTAGACCTGGAGAAGCTGGCCGACCTCACCCACGGGTATGTGGGTGCGGACCTCTCCGCCCTCACCAAGGAGGCGGCGATGCATTCCCTGCGCCAGATCCTCCCCGAGCTGGACCTGGAGCTGGAGTCCATCCCCATGGAGATACTCAACAAGCTCACCGTCTCCAGGGAGGACTTCGTGGCCGCACTGCGCGAGATGCAGCCTTCCAGCCTCAGGGAGGTGTTCGTAGAGACACCCAACGTCAAGTGGGACGAGATCGGCGGCCTGCAGGATGCCAAGAGGGAGCTGCAGGAGGCCGTGGAGTGGCCGCTGAAGTACGCGGCAGTGTTCGAACATATGAGCGCCACCCCGCCCAAGGGCGTGCTGCTGTACGGTCCGCCGGGAACGGGGAAGACCCTCCTGGCGAAGGCGGTCGCCACCGAGTCCCAGGCCAACTTCATCAACGTGAAGGGGCCGGAGTTCCTGAGCAAGTGGGTGGGCGAATCCGAGAAGGCCGTACGGGAAACGTTCCGCAAGGCCCGGCAGGCCGCTCCCTGCATCATCTTCATGGATGAGATAGATTCCATAGCTCCCGTCAGGGGCGGGGAGGCTGACAGCCATGTCACTGAGAGGGTCATCTCTCAGATGCTCACCGAGATCGACGGGCTGCAGAGCCTCCATAACGTGGTCGTCATCGCAGCCACCAACCGCCCTGACATGCTGGACCCGGCACTGCTGCGTCCCGGCCGCTTCGATCGCCTGGTCAGCATACCTGCGCCCGACCTCGAGGGCAGGAGGCAGATCCTCCGCATCCACACGGCCCAGAAGCCCTTGGCCAAGGACGTTGACCTGGAGGAGCTGGCAAAGAAGACCGATGGCTACACGGGAGCCGACCTGGCCGCCCTCACCAACGAGGCGGTCATGCTGACCATCAGGTCCCTGGTTGCCAAGGGCAAGGAGATGTCTCCCGAGGAAATCAAGGAACACAAGATATCCATGACCTTCTTCCTCCAGGCGCTGGAAAAGGTCAAGCCCATGTCCAGGACCGACCTGGGGAAGCTGCCGCGGATCAGGGAAGATTACGTTTACGTGAGGTGATGAAAATGGCTGACGACAAGAAGAAAGGACGCCGGACTTCCTGGGACGACCTCTTCGGCAACTTCGATGAGGAGTTCGAGGAGATGCGGCAACGGATGGACGCCCTCATGGATGGGTTCCTCAGCGGGAAGATCGACCCCAGTGTGACCCAGCCCATCGTCTACGGGTTCTCCATGCGTATGGGACCGGACGGGAAACCGCACATCAGCGAGTTCGGCAACACCGCGCCTGACAGCGTCCAGGTGGAGGGTGTCCGGGAGCCGCTGACCGACATCATCGAGGAGAAGGAGCGCATCCGCGTCATCGTGGAGCTGCCGGGCGTGGACAAGGAGGATATCCAGCTCAATGTTGAGGATAACCTCCTGGACATCTCCGTGGACCGCGAGGACCGCAAGTTCTCCAAGCAACTGGAGCTGCCGGCGGCAGTGGACCCCGATTCCACCTCGGCGTCGTACAAGAACGGCGTGCTGGAGGTCATCTTGAACAAGGTGGCCCCGAAGAGGCGAGGGCGAACTGTCAAGATCGACGGATAAGGGTGCGGAAACCTCTTACCTTTCCTTCATTTTTTTACCCAGTTCAGCTTCACTGGCCATACTCTTTTTCCTTGGAAAATGCTCATATAGAAGTTCACGTGTATAGATGGTCGTGCAGAGAGATGAGTTGATCGAGGCTGTACGCTCTGTACTGGCCAAGTCCGGTTTCTTCGTCTCCCGACCTCTGGCCATGAGGGGCATCAGCTTTGATGTGGTCGCAAGGCGCGACGATACCCTCCTGATCATCAAGATACTCAGCAATGTCGATGCCTTCTCCAAGGACAATGCCGAGGAGATGCTGACCTTGGGCGAGGCCCTGGGGGCCTCCCCGCTGCTGGTGGGCGAACGCTCCGGTTCGGGGGATATAGACGAGAGCATCGTCTACTCCAGGTTCGGGGTGCCCATCATCTCCCTCACCACGCTCTCCGACCATCTCTTGGAGGGTGTGCCTCCGTTCATCTTCGCCGCCCCCGGGGGGCTCTACGTCAAGCTGGACAGCGACATGATGAAAAGGCTGAGGGAGGAGAGGAGCATATCCCTGGGAACCCTGGCAGAGATAGCTGGAGTCTCGCGCCGAACGATACAGATGTACGAGAACGGGATGGGGGCGATGATAGATGTCGCGATCCGCCTGGAGGAGTTCCTCAAGCAACCCATCGTCCTGCCGGTGAACCCTTTCCAGCACTGTGCTCCCTCCAAGCCTAAGGAGAAGGAAAAGACGCCACCAGCCTCGGACATCTTCGGCACGGAGGTCTTCCAGCAGCTGAACCGCATGGGGTTCTCCATCCTGCCCGTCACCCGCTGCCCCTTCGAGGCGTTGAGCAAGGATAGACATATCATCATACTCACAGGACTGGGGAGGGATGACGGCAAGCTAAAGGAAAAGGCCATGGCCGTATCCGACATATCCAAGGTGACCGAACGCAGCTCGGTCATCTTCATCGAAAGGTCCCGCAGCAAGCATAGCATCGGAGGTACTCCCATCGTGGGCAAGGACGAGCTCCGGAAGATCACCGAGGCTTGCATCCTGTATGATCTGGTGGGGGAAAGGGAGAACGATGCGAAACATAAGGATTGAGGCGGCGGACATCACCCTTCTGCCCGTCGTTAAGGGGCTTGTCAGCGAGGAGGAGACCGTGTCCCGTATTTTCGATGAGATGCGCCCTGACGTCATCGCCATATCCATATCACGGGAGGACCTGGAGGGTCTGCACCGCCGTGAGGACTATGACAAGTATGAGCCCAGCGACCTCGAGATAATTTACCAGGCGTTCCTGGAGAGCTTCGGCGAGGTCCGCATACCTCCGCCGGCGTACGTCCGCGCGCTGGAGATATCGGAAGAGAAGGGGACGCCCATAATCCCCATTGACATGAACGAGGAGCTGTACACCGAGACCTACTGCCAGAAGGTGCGCACCCGGGACATGATAAGGGAGTCCTACTTCGCACGTCGGGCTACGGGGAAGACCTTCGACCTGTCCAGCCCTGATGCCTTCGCCCGCAGCTGGGACGCCAGGGTCAACAAGGCCCGAGGGTTCAGGGAGCTGGAGCGGGCACGTGAGGTGCACATGGCCAACACCCTGCGGCGGCTCGGAGGCAAGTACTCCCGGGTACTCGCGATCATAGAGTGCGAACGCCTGGATGGCGTGGCGCGAGCCCTGGAGGATGGTGGTCCTGCGAACCAGGACACTCTCATTAAATAATTACCGTACAATGCCAGCTCATGCAGGATGGGGTTCCCCCGAAGGGAAGATGGGGAGAAGCCGTGGACCGCCTGGTCCTTTTCTTGGAGCGGGACCGGCTGTCCATCATCGGGGTGTTCTTGTACATCCTCCTGGTGGCCCTTGTCAGGGACATATCCGAGTACTACCTGCTGGACCATATCTTCGTCATCGAGCCGCACCCCTGGATATACAGTATAGCGCACCACGTGGCCTTCTACTTCCTGACCTTCTTCGGCCTGGTGCTGCTGCTAGCGGCGTTCACCCGCAGGGGCGTTCGGCGAGCCGTTAACTTCGTGGCCTGTTTCTTCTGGGTGATAATACTCCCACCCTACCTGGATCACTTCATCTTCGGTTCCAGCGAGAACTATGCGTACTTCTCTCCTGCGGACTTCATCAACTACATCATGCACTTCAGCGGCTCCACGTTCCATCCTGGTCAGGCCATCGAGATCATTGCGGTGGTGGCCGTCGTTCTTGGGTACGGTCTATGGGTGAAGAGGTCCAGGTTCGGCTCCGTGGAGGGGAGGGTCCTGATGACCGTGGAGATGGCCCTCCTCGTGATCTTCACCCTCGTATCCCTGTTCATCATGGCGACCCCCGGGGCGTACATGCCGGTGGGGGCGATCAACGGGGTACCGGTGTTCCCCAGCTACGATGTCACCAGGTACCATCAGCTCCACCTGTTCATCTTTTCCTACTACCTCATCCTCCTACTGGGGATCATGGGGTCCCTCCTGTACCTGAACAATCCCAAGATATTCCGGCAGATCGGCCTGAGCCTGCGGCCGGCGCAGACCCTCATGTTCATGGGCATAGTGGCCGCGGGGATCGCCAGCGGTTGGTCCTCCTACGCCGGGAGCGTGTACGTGACGAACATCCTGGAAAGGCCATACTGGGTGAACGTGGGGTTCGTCATTCTCTCGTTGGTAAGCGCCATGCTGGCGTGGCTGGTGAGCACCATGTGGAACGACCTCAGCGACCAGGCGGGGGACCTCCCGGGCAAGTCCGGAAGGGCCTTGGCCTCCGGATTGGTGGGGAGGGGGGAGCTCGCGCAAATGTCGGTAGTGCTCTTGGCCATGTCCCTGATGGTGGCCGCTCTGCTGTCGTGGTGGCACGTAGCCATCCTGATGGTCATATACTCACTGTCCTACGTGTACTCCTTCCCTCCCGTGAGGTTCAAGGAGCGCATCCTCAGCCCGCTGCTCCTGGGGATGGGCACATTCCTCGCCTTCCTGTACGGTCACTTGACCCCTTTGAGCGCCGTGCGACTGTACCAGGGCGATCCGGAACTGGTATACCCAGACAGCTGGGTCCCGGTGATGCCCTCTCTCACCATGCAGGCGGTCCTCCTGGGCATGTACATGTTCATCGGTCTGGTGGTGGGCTCCATGGTCACGGACATAGATGGTTATGAGGAGGACAAGAGGGGGCGGGTCCAGACCGTGTACACGCAGCTGGGCCTGGAGCGCGGAAAAAAGGTGGTCTCGGCACTGATCCTCCTAACATCCCTGACGCCTCTCGCCCTGTTCCAACAGCTGACCGACGTGATCGTCTTCCCCCTCCTGGGAGCGGTGGCCTCGTACACCTTCCTGAGAACCGGTCGATCGAGGTACGTCCTCCTGGTGGCCCTGGTCGGCATGGCCTACGCGGGATGGCGTTTCCTGTCCGTGTGGGCCTAGGTAAGCGAGGAGAAGAACAGGTAGGGAAAGCGGCGCGCCACTAGGCGAAGCAGCGATTCCCATCCTTCCTCACCCCGGGAGATCCTGAGGCTGGTGGATACCAGCTCGGGATCACCATGCATCTTTTTCACCAGGGTGGGGGTGTCCACGACCCCGATGAGCCACTGGGCCGCGGGCGAGATGAATCGTGACGCCCGCAGGATGGGCAAGATCTCTGCCTGCACGTCCCTCTGGTATCTTTTCAAGGTGGAAGTTCCGCTTACCATTCCCTCCACCGCCGACGAGGCCAGGGAAGCGCTCTTCAGGGCGTTGGTCATGCCCTCCCCGGACATGGGGCTCGTCAGCCCCGCGGCGTCCCCCACCAGGAGGCATCTGCGGGTGTGCAGCGGGTTTCTCATCCTCATTGGTATGGGGTGGGCGGAGACGTGGGCTTCGGACGTGGCGCCGTAGCGCTCCTCCACGACCTTTCGCATGTGCTCCATCCCCCTGCGGTAGATGACGGCGGAAAGGTCCTTGCCCACCACGCCAATGTTCGCACCACCGCGAGTGGCGAACATCCAACCGTTGAGGGGGAATTTGAAGGTGAAGGGGAAGCGGGCAAGGGGAGTGTCCAGAAAGTGGAACTCCATGTGACCGCCGGGATCCCGCTCCAGCTGGCAGGTCATGGAGATCCCGATGCCCTGGTCGCTGCCGGGATAGAGGCCGAACAAAGATGATGCGGTGCGGCTGGTGGCGCCCTCAGCGATGATGAGGGCTTTGGTACTGACCATTCGGCCGTCGATGGTCAGTTCCACGCTCTCCGCATCCTCACGTAACTTGGAGATGCGGGAAGGCGTCCATAACTCCGCCCCCGCCTTCACCGCCCTGTCCACGAGATAGGCGTCGAACGCGGACCGCCGGACGGTCACCGCTGCCCGTTTTGGCAGCGAAAACTCCTCCCGGAACGAGGTATGGACCACGCTGACGGTGCTGATCTCCCTCTCAATGACCGTTTCAGGGAGGGGATCATCGAGGAGAGAGGCCGCGCGCTCGAGCAGTCCTCCGGCGCAGCACTTGTCCCGGGGGAGGGGATCCCGCTCCACCAGAAGGGTGCGCAGTCCCGCCCTGGCGCATAGGGCTGCCGAGCGGGCTCCCGCCGGCCCCGCTCCGGTGACCACCACGTCCAGCAAGGTTCCTCCGGATACCCTACCTTCTCCTCGATCTCCACCTGTTCAGCACCTGGCTGGAGGCCACGATGGCCACCGTGCCGAACACCGGTAGGAAGATCGCGAGGTCAATGTTCCCTGTGGTCACGTTGATGACCGATTCGCCCTTGGAGGCCACAGAGCTTATGGGGTTCTCGGTGAACCTCCAGGCACCGGCGGACATCTGGTTGTTCACGTACTCCCACATTGTGGGTCCGGCCCCCGGCTGCCTGCCGATCTTGGCACCCACCACGAGGATTATGTCAAGGTCCTGGTCCCCGTCAAGGTCGCCCAGCTCCACGCCGTGTATCTCGTAGTTGCCGGAGCTGGGGCACATGATGGCCAGCTTGGAGGTGGTCAGTGCTTGCGCGGAGAAAGATCCGTAGGACGACTGCATGATGATGTACAGCTTGGAGTTGGAGGTCATGTCCCCGCCGGTCGCCACCACGATGTCGTTGGGCTCATTGGCGGTGTAGACCCCCTGCTGCCTCTTCATGTCCCCCACGGTCAACGCCGAGATGTAGTAAGTGGGCGAGGTCCAGACCTTGGAGGCCGCCACGGTCCACTGAACGGTCGGGGAGTTGTGGGCGATCGTGACCTTGTCCAGGTACAGGGTGCTCTTCACCACGTCCGTGACCGCCCGGTCAAGGTCGGTGACGCGTATGTAGTAGTAGCTGTTGGGAGTGTAGGACAGGTTCGCGCTCAGAGTGGTGTCTGTAAGGGAGGTCATCTGCCCGATGGGGAAGTAGGTCTCGTTGTCCGGCGAGTAGGATATCTGGAACCCTTCCGCACCGCTGACATGCCCCACGATGCTGAGCGTCTGGTAGGCAGCTGGCTGATTGGGTATCCTGTAGATCCAGCCAACGGCCTGCGTGGCCACGAAGTCCACATCTACCCAGACGTAGTCGAAGTGTACCGTCTGGAGGCTGCTGGCGGGGTTCACGAAGCGTATCTGCAGCTTCGTGGTGATGTTGCTGTATGTGTCCGCGCCCGCACTGGTAATGTCGAAGGTGGCTGTCCTGGCCGTGAGGTCGCTGCTCAGCGGTTTGATGGTGGTGTTGGACCATGTCACCCCGCCGTCCAGGGAGTACTCTATGAAGTTCGAGGTGTTGAATCCGCTGTCCACGTGGAACTGCACATTGATTCTGGAACCCGCGATGGCTGTAGTTAGGTTGGACACGTCCAGGTAGTAGCTGTACAGCTGCATGGTCGTGCCCTTGGGGACATCATAGAACACCTCATCATCGTACTTGCTGTTGCTTAGTGAAGAGCCCGTGGTGTCGAACAGTATGTTCTTGAGGCCCGTCGAGGAGTAGGTGGGGTAAAGGACGTCCACCTCCGTCAACGCCTGGTAGACCGTGTTCGTGGACGCTAAGTTGGAGATCGGACCTACCACTGTAGCTGTGAAGTTAACATCCAGGGCTCCCATCTGATTGGGGGAGTCAATAGGCACCGATGCGCTGGCCAGCTGAGTGTAGATGATGTACACGGAGTTGTCGGTGGACAGGGTGCTGGTCCTCACCACATCTGGAATGCCGTCGCCGTTCATGTCCTCGGCCTCGACCTTGGGAAGTATCTGAGTATGGGACCACGGTGCATTTCCGGTCACGCTGGGCAGTGTCCTGAGGGAATTGGAGGTGCTGAAGGCGCCGGAGTAGGAGCTCTGGGACACCCACTGGTTGAGCCACACCTTGGTGGTGCCATCCTCATAAACGGCCACGACATCATTGTATCCGTCCATGTTGAAGTCTGCGACGTCCAGGTCGGCAGCGGCAGGATTGGTGTCCTTGTTCGCAGCGTCCCCGGCGATCCAAGCGTCGGTGCTGTAGAGCACGGTCTTGGTCCAGCTGGAGCTGCCGTCGTTCCAGAAGACGTACACGCCGCGGTTGAAGTACATGCCCCAGCTGTTCTCGTAATCGGCGGAGCCTGTGCTGGTGGCAGTGGTGTATACGACCACATGGATGAAGCTGGCCACCACGTCGGCGCGGCCATCGTTGTTGAAGTCGGCCACGGTGAGGGCGGCGCACATCTCATTGTTCGTAGAGTATCCATCATAGAACCTGTCCGTGGACACGGCGGTGGACCACACTGTGGCGTCCTCATTGGCGTTACCCTTGTTGGAATTGTATGCGGTCTGCGTGCCCGAGTATGCGTCGAAGGGGTACGATATGGGTCTGGCGCTGGACCATTCGGTGCCGTCGTTCTTCTCGTTCTCGTACCAGAACAGGTTGGCCAGGCTGGTGTCCTGAGCACCGACCACAAGGTCGTTCCTGCCGTCTCCGGTCAGGTCCGCCAGCGTCAGGCCCAGGGGCCCGCTGCTGGGATCGGGATCTATGACCCTCTCGTTCCACTGGTCTCCGCCCTCGAACCACGAGAT
>Ga0123328_1002352_pt1 | contig 17098 bp, 15 predicted proteins | sample BioC12SIPDNA_2_FD_89702 | JGI IMG/M metagenome (GOLD analysis project Ga0123328, IMG submission 89702) | Anaerobic biogas reactor microbial communites from Washington, USA - Biogas_R1_A C12 SIP DNA | ecosystem: Engineered > Bioreactor > Anaerobic > Unclassified | place: Washington, USA...
CGGGCGGGCGCGGGCGTGGCCGCCGTCACCTGGTGGGGAATTAAGGACTCCTCCGGCGCCTCCCTGGAAGTCGCGCTGGACGCCGCGCAGAGGGCGGGCGTGAAGATATGCGTCCATCTGGAGCCCTTTCCCGGGCGCAACGCCCAGACGACCCGCGCCGCGCTGGCGTATCTGGCGGACACCTACGGCGCGCATCCGGCGCTGTACCGCCGGGAAGGCCGCCCGATGGTCTACCTCTACGACTCCTACCTTACGCCGCCGGAGGAGTGGGCTGCCGTCTTCGCGCCGGACGGCGCGGACACGGTGCGCGGCACGGCCCTGGACTGCTGGGCCGTCGGCCTGTGGGTCAAGAAGGACGACGGCCCCAAACTGAAGGCCGCGGGCTTCGACGGCTTCTACACCTACTTCGCCACCGACGGGTTCACCTACGGGTCCACGGCGAAGAACTGGCCCGTCCTGAACGCCTTCGCCAAACGCCACAGCATGCTCTTCATCCCCAGCGTCGGCCCGGGCTACAACGACGAGCGCATCCGCCCCTGGAACACAGAGAACACGCGGAGCCGCGAGGACGGCGCGTATTACGACCGCATGTTCGCCGCCGCCCTCGCCCTGAACCCCGCCATAGTCTCCATCACCTCCTACAACGAGTGGCACGAGGGCACCCAGATCGAGCCGGCCGTCCCCAAGGCCGTCGAGGGCGTCCCCTACGAGGACTACGGCGCCCTGCCGCCGGAAGGATATCTGGACCGCACCCGGCACTGGGCGGAAAAGATGGGAAAGACCCCCTGCCCCGTCCTCTCCTGCGTGAACAGCGCGAACTAGGACATTTTCGCGCCGCCGTGCCGCTGACGCCCGCCGAGGATAGGGTAGGGAGAGCCGGTTGTCCGGCCCCCCCTCCCTCCGAACCGTGCGTGCGGATCTCCCGCACACGGGTCTCCGGTTGATGGTCTTACCCCGTAGGGGACTGAACGGCCAGTGCATGCGCTGTCGTCAGGCAGAACAGCCCATGCCCGGCAAAGTAGGCGTTTGGCCATCTCTGGTGGTCGCGTCCCCGGCCCCGGCCTTTGCCGCGGTGACGCTTGCGCAGTATGGAGCGCAGGCGCATGCGGACCCAGCCGTCTATTTCCGGAAACACGGTGTGGTGGGCGTGCATGAAGTACTCATACCAGCCCCGGAGCAGACGGTTGATGTCGGCGATGATTTTCTCAAGGCTGCTGCCGTTGTTTCGACGGGTCAGAGGACGCAGGGCGTCCCGCAGCTTCTTCTCGCTCTTGGGGCGGGGAAACCGGTAGTCACGGCCTTTGCGCCGCACAAACCGGTATCCCAGAAACTCGAACTGGCCGCCGTCCTCGTCCATGGACACCACCCGCGTCTTGTCCGGATGAAGCGTCAGTCCCGCCTCTTCCATCCACGCGCGGACAGCCTCCAGGGCCGATTCCGCCTGCTCCCGGCTCCTGCACAGCATCACAAAGTCGTCCGCGTAGCGCACCATCTCCACCCCCGACCGGGCCATCAGGTGGTCCAGCGGGTTGAGGTAGAGGTTGGCCAGCAGAGGGCTGATCACCGCCCCCTGCGGCGTGCCCGCGTCCGGCGTCCACGTCTTGAGCGGCTCCATCACCGGCTGGCTCAGATACTGCTCCAGCAGGGACAGAACCCGCCCGTCCGAGACCCGTTCGCGCACCCGCGCCATGAGGGCCTGCTTGGGGATGCTGTCAAAATACGCCTTGATGTCCGCGTCCACCACGTGCCGGTGGCCGCCCCTGAGCAGGGTGTCCACCCGGCGGAGCGCGTCTTTCGCGCCCCGGCCCGGACGGAAGCCGTAGCTGTGCTCGGCAAACTCCCGCTCGAAGACCGGCTCCAGCACGTTGCGCAACGCCGTCTGCACCACCCGGTCCCGCACCGTGGGGATGCCCAGAGGGCGCATGGCGCCGTCCCCCTTGGGTATCCACACCCGCCGGACCGCCTGCGGCGCGTAGGCGCCCGTCCGAAGCTGCTCCTGAAGGCGGGTCAACTCCGCCTCCAGGCGCGCCCCGAACATCGCCACGGTCACCCGGTCCACCCCCGCGCCGCCCCGGTTCGACCGCACTTTCGCGAAGGCCGACTCCAGGTTCGCGCGGGACCACACCTTGTCCATCAGACTAAACCACACGCCTCCTTTCACCCCCGTCTCGAGGGCCGTCAGCATCCGGTCCATCCACACGGACGGTTCCGTCCACGCCCACCGGGCGCGGACCTCTCCGCCTTGTTTAGCCCCGGTTTCCCCGGGCACTGGCGGCGGTTTCTCTTCCATCCGCGTGTCCTTTCCGAATCCATCTTCCTGCGCCCCTTCGCTCCACGCCCGTTGCGGCGCTTCATCGCTACTATGGGCGCTCTGACTCCTGCCCGGTGCGGCGCTTCGGGCACTCGCCCTGAACGCCGCGCCCAACCCGGACAGGTCTCCCCGCTTCACGCATCCTGCCTTCCGGCCATTCCGCCTCCAACCACGCCATGGACCCCGCGCATCGCTTTGACACCTTACCCATCAGCGTGCGCGGCGTGTTCCGGGCTTCGCCATTCGGTAGCAGGCTCGCCGGTCCATCACGCCGAATCGAGTTCGTCATCCTGCGGACTGGCCGTTCGCCTTCCGTTGCTCCCCACCCCGCATCGCTGCGGCGCAGTTACGGTCGGCTACAGGCCGGAGAAGGTTTACCTGGAGGGGACTCGCACCCCTCCGACAAAATGCGCTCGCGGGCGCACTGGCGCGGGCTTCCAGCCCGTGTCTTGGGTCATGGATGCAGCCCGAGAGACACGGGCTGGAAGCCCATGCCACCTCGGTGCCCCGCGCGCGGTGTTCTCTTGAAAACAATTCAGCCCAGCCCTAAGATGCTCTGGGCGGGCAGCCCGCCTGATACCCCCACAAGGAGTCTGAAAGATGAGAAGATGCCCAGTCCTGCTTCTGGTCCTCGCCGCCGTCGCTGCCCGCGCGGACGGCCCCGCGAAAGGCGTTATTTACGCGGATGCGAACGCCAACGGCGTCCGGGACGCGGCCGAGGCCGGCCTCCCCGGCGTCGTGGTCGCCAACGGCCGCGACGTGGCCGTGACAGACGCGGATGGGGCCTGGTCCCTGCCGGTCACGGACGACACGGCCCTGTTCGTCGTCAAGCCGACGGATTACGCCGTGCCCGTGGACGCCCACCAGCGGCCCCGCCACTATTATCTGCACAAGCCCGCGGGCTCGCCGCCGGGCGACGCCGCCCCGGGCGTGGACCCCACGGGGCCCCTGCCGGACTCCGTGGACTTCGGCCTCATCCCCAGGCCCGAGCCGCGCGCCTTCGACGTGGTCGTGTTCAGCGACCCCCAGGCCCGCGGCATCACGGAGGTGAACTATGTCGCCCGCGACGTGGTGCCCGAGCTGGTCGGCACGGACGCCGCCTTCGGCGTCACCCTGGGCGACACCGTCGCGGACGACCCCGGCCTCTTCAGGGAGGTCAGCGAGGCCGTCGGCACCGTGGGCATCCCCTGGTACTGGGTCTTCGGCAACCACGACGGCAACCGCAGCGCAAAGGAGGACCGCCACGCCGACGAGACCTTCGAGCGCTTTTTCGGCCCCGCCACCTATGCCTTCTGGCACGGCGGCGTCTTCTTCTTCGCCTTCCGCAACATGGAGCTGAACGCGGACGGCAAGCTCGAGAACCGCTTCCGCGCGGACGACCTGGCGCTGCTGCGCGCGTGCCTGGCGCAGGTGCCGGAGGAGGCGCTCGTGGTCCTGATGATGCACGTGCCCCTGCCCGCCGCCAAGAACTGCCGGGAACTCTACGCCCTCGTGCAGGACCGGCCCCGCGTCTTCTCGATGTCCGGCCACACCCACGAGCAGGCCCACCTCTTCCTGGACGCGTCCCGCGGATGGAAGGGCGCCGAACCGCACCACCACTACATCGCGGGCACCGTGTCCGGCGCGTGGTGGGTGGGCGAGCGCGACGAGACCGGCATCCCCCACGCCACCATGAACGACGGCGGGCCCAACGGCTACGCCGTCGTCTCCTTCGACGGCGCGGACTACCGCGTCCGCTACCAGGCCGCGCGGCGGCCTGCCGGATACCAGATGAACGTCTACTGCCCCGACGAGCTGCTCCGGGCGGAGGCGGCGGGCGCGGAGGTCACGGTCAACTTCTTCGCCGGGTCCGAACGCTGCCGCCTCGACATGACCCTGGACGGCGGCGCAACCTGGCTGCCCATGGAGCGCTTCACCGGCACCGACCCCGAATGCGCCCGCATGCGCGCCATGAACCCCCACCGCCTCGACGGGGTCTGGGGGTGGGACGTGGACGAGCCGGCCCGCACCGGCCACCTCTGGCGCGCCCGGCTGCCCGAGAGAATGGAGCCCGGCACCCACCTCCTCACCGTCCGCGCCACCGACCTCTTCGGACAAACCCACACCGGCCGCCGCGTGGTCCGCATCCTGGAGACGCCCCGGCCCGAGTGACCAAGAAGGAAGAAAAAAACATCGATGGGCAGGATGGACAGGATGCTCAGAAATCCTGCCCGTCCGTGTCAGGCCGCCTCTTCCGAGTCAGGCGCTTGAAATCCAGGGACGGGCTGCCGAAGTTGATGAGCAGGCCGACCTCGATGCCCGTGGCGTTGAGATAGTTGATGACCTGGGCCTGATGCTCCGGGATGAGGGCCTTGACGGCCTTGAGCTCAACAAGCACCTTCCCCTCGACCAGCAGATCGGCATAGAAGTCACCGACGGACTCCCCGCGGAACAAAACGCGAATGGGGCACTGGGCAGCGGCGGACAGGCCCTTCTGGTGCAGGGCCACGAGCAGCGCCTTCTCATAGACCGACTCCAGAAACCCCGCGCCCAGCTCGTTGATCACCTCAAACGCGCAACCGATCACCGCCTCCGTAATGTGCCGGTACTTAAGTCCCTCCCGCGCATTATGTCCGTCCATGCCTCCCCCCCTCCCTTGCGTTGCGTCCCGGGCGCGCTAAGCGCGCCGCGCTTCCATCCGCCTTATCCTGTCAATCCTGTCCATCCATGTGAATTCTCCCACCCGGTCGGCCGCTCAGTCGTCGGCGGGGTCGTCCGGGGTGAGGTGGTGGGAGTCGCCGGCCATCTCGCCCTGGTCCTCGGCGAGGCCGGGGGGCAGGTCGAAGTTGCCGTGCCGCAGGAACTGCATGCACAGCAGCGCCACCTGGCGGCTGTTCATGATGAAGGTGTGCGCGTGGTGGACCAGCGCCCAGGCCTTCATCCCCTCCAGCTTGGTGCTTTCCACGGTGACCACGCCGTCATTCGGCTCCTTGAAGGTCAGCCGCTGGCCGCGGTCGCCCGCGATGACCGCAAACTCCCCCGGCGGCACGGGCAGGGTCTCGTAAAACTCCTCGGAGGCGAGCTGCTGCCCGCTGTCCCCCGTGAACCACCGGTAGATCGGGTTGTCCTTGAACGCGCGGGCCATGTCGGCGGGCCGGTTGGGCGGCGCCAGCATCACGATGCGGCCCAGCCCCGGGGGATACCCCCTCTTGAACCCGTTGCGGAGGATGATGTTTCCCAGGGAGTGCCCGATGAGGTGGTACACCGGGGTCTCCACCTTCTCGGCGAGGAAGGCGCGCAGGTCGTCCGACAGCAGGTCCATGGTGGTGGCCTTGGCGCTGTAGGGGAAATTGAGGACGGTGTACCCGGCGGACCGCAGCCTCACCTCCATCAGCCACATGGAGGCCCGGGTGCGGCCCATGCCGTGGAGCAGAACCACGGTCTCCGACCCCGCCGCGACCTTCTCCGCGGGCGCCTCCGCGGCGGCAAACACGCCCGCCAGGACGCATACAAGCGCCGCAAAGGGCACGCATTTTCCGGTGGGTGCCGTCATGGGTTTCGGGGATGTCCTGTGGTGCGCACCCTGCAGAAGGCTGCGGGCGCGGGCGGGAAGTATAGGCGGGCGGACCGTGTCCGGGCAAGCCGCGGACCCCGGCCGCCTGTCAGAGGGCGACATCCACAACGGCCTGCTGGCCCTCGAGCACCTCGAAAGGCGCCGTCTTCCGCTCCATGCCGCCGCGGGCCGCCGGAAAGTCCTCTTTGCTGATGGGCTTCGACGAGGCAAAGAGGGTCACCTCCCCCTTGCCCGCCGGAATGCCCGGACACGCATAGGTTCCCGAACCGGACACGTCGAACAGCAGCCGCTCGACGGCGTTTTCGCCGCGGAACAGGGCGACCTCCACAAAAGCGGACCGGGGCGCGCCGCCCTGGTATGAGATGGCGCCCCCCACCGAGCAGTTGCCGGAGGCGTAGACAAAGTCCATCCAGGTCACCTGCGACAGGTCCATCGTGCCTTTCTGCTCGTAGACGCGGTCAAACCAGGGCGCCGAGGGCGACGGCGCCACGCGCGCAGCCACAGACACCTGGCCGGGCGGCAGCTTGAGCACCTCGTACTGCCCCGGAGTCGAATAAAGGGGCTCCAGGACACGGCTGCCCATGGTGGACCCGCTGGTCACGCGGAACTCCGAAAACACGGCGGGGAACCCGTCCACCGCCACGTCGCCGGTGAGGGCCCCCTTGCGCGGAAGCTGGATCTTGACCTCCGTCACCTTGCCGGGCTCGGAAACGATGATCGCGCGGCCCATGCCGTATTCCCGGTGGTCAAAGAGGAACCAGTTCACGCCCACCGGCAGGGTGTAGACGGCGAACTCGCCCCGGTTGTCCGTGTCGGCGTAGGTGAGCTTCCCGCGCACGGTGCCCTCGGGCGTGCCCTGGCGCGGCATCACGCGCACCCTGGACACGGTCAGCTCGTTGGCCCCGTACACCTTGCCTTTGATGACCGCCGACCGCAGCAGCGGAAACTCCAGCACCGTCCCGGGGTTCCACGCGTCGGTCAGGCTGAACGGCACCCCCAGGGGCGCGTAGCCGCTCGCCCGCGCGTACAGCGTGTATTCGTCCATGATCTGAAACTGGTCGGTGAACTCGCCGGCCGGATGCGACATCCCCCGGAACTCGGCCAGCAGGTAGGGCTGCAGCGACTGGTGCCGGCCCTTGCACGCCGCGATCTCAAACTCCGGGACCGGCTGCCCCGTGTTGGCGTCCGTCACGCGGCCCCGCACCGCGAACCGGAGCGGAAACCGGTCCACAATGTCTATGTCCACCCGCGCGTTCTTGCGGTCCGTGACCAGCCGCACATCGTGGGCCAGCAGCCGCCCCTGGTGGGAGATGGCCGCCTTGTGCTCCCCGCGCGTCACCCCCCTGATCTCAAAGGCGCCGTAAAGGTCCGTCTCCGCCGACGGGCCCAGTTGCCGGGTGAGGTCGGGCACCCCTCCAGGGCCCGGATCGGCGATCACCTGTCCCGTCATGTCCACATCGTACACCGTCACCAGCAGCCCCGGAATCCCGTCGCCGAAGCGCTTGTCCCCCACCCGGCCCTGAAGGGCGTAATTGGTCGGCATCGCCGCCCCGGGGGCCTGCGGCGGCGCATCGGAAGGCGCGGGCGCCGTCTCCGCGCCGGAGGGCGCCGCCGGCGTCTCCGGCGCGCTCTCCCCCTCGGAGGGCGGCGGCGGCGGCGCAACAGGGGGCGGGGTCTCTGAACCAGAGGCGGTCGCGCCGGGAACGGGGTCGGCGGGGGCGAAGAACGCCGCGTAGGCGAAATAGCCCCCGATCACCACCACCGCCAGCGCCGCAAACCCCGCCGCCAGGACGGCCGGGCTGACTCCGCGCCGCTTGGCCCTGCCGAGATGGGTCTCCTTGGCCGCCTTGATGGCCGCGATGTCCCCCGCCACCTCGCGCATGATGTGCACCATGCGCTCCTTGCTGGCCAGTTCCGACGCCAGGGCCGAGGCCACCTCTTTGCGCAGGGACTTCTCCACGTTTTCGAGGGTGCGGGCCAGGTCCTCGCCGGCCTCCTTCGGCTCGATCTTGAGCAGGTCGGCAATCTGCCGGGCGGGCGTGCCGCAGAGCACATGGAGCATGAAGCCCTTGCGCTCCTGCACGGAGAAGGGGCCGAGCTCCTCGTTGAGCGGGTCCATCAGCTCGGTCTGCAGCCATTTCAGGTCCACCGGCATGGCCCCGGGGTCCCGGTCCCGCGGGGCGAAGCGGTCCGGGCCCCGCTGCGCGAGAAGGGCGTCCGTCTCCCCCTGCGCCAGCGCGCACAGCCAGTGGCCCAGCTTGCCGGCGTCGGTGATGGAGACCAGGCGGTCGAAGGCCTTCCGGAAAGTGGACACCACCGCCCTGTCGGCCGCCGCCACATTGCCCGACTGCGCGAGCGCCGCCGCGTACACCACCGGCTGGTACCGCTCAATGATGTGGCGGAACGCGTCGGGCTGACCCTTGAAGATGCGCCGTATGGCGGCCCGGTCTTTGTTGACAGGTCTGAAAGCCACTGCGTCACCCTCGCGCGTTGCGCGGCCGTGCGGCGCGGAACAGCCCCGCCGGCCCGTCTTGTTCTCTCACGCACTCTGGCACGGCCGCCGGAACACCCGGGGTTCCGGCGCGCCGGTGCTTCAAGGCACCGGCACCATTATGCGGATGCGGACAAACGCGTTCAAGTCCCGCGGAGGGCCAAAACGGGGCGCCGCCGGGCGCGCGGCCTACAGGAACGCGTGCCCCTCGGCCTCGGGCTGGTAGACGATGTCCACCACCACGGCCCGGCGTTCCCCGCCGTCCTTCTCATAGACGAGGGTCTCGCCGACGCGGGACCCGAGCAGGGCGGTGCCCAAAGGGCTGAGCACGGAGATGTGGTCGGGGGCCCCGGAAAGGAACCCGGGGTAAACCAGTGTGCAGAGGCGTTCGCGGTGGGTCTGGGTGTCCTGCAGGATGAGGCTGGAGTTCATGGTGACCACGTCGTCGGGGACCGGCTCCCCGTGCAGGATCGTCGCGTGGTTCAACTCCTCATTAAGACGGCGCACCGAGCTCCAGGAGTCCTCGTCAACCCCTCCGGTCAGCAGCTCGATGCGCTTGTGAAGTGTCTCGCAATCGCGTTCCGTGACCACAATCTGCCGTGTGCTCATTGCGCTCCCTTTCGGTTGCGGACCAAATGCCCTGGACGGCGCGCCACACGCCGCCGTTAGCATAGTACCCTTTTCCGCCGCCATTGTAAACCCTGTTCTTGGAACGCCGCATTCCCCGGCAAAGGGGACACCCGGCCCGTCCGCCCCCGGAAGTCAGAAGCCGTGGCGGCGCAGGGTGTTGTCCACTCCGGAAAGGTAGGACGCCCCGAAAAGCCGGACATGCACCAGCAGGGGGTACAGGGTGTAGATGTCCCGCCGCAGCTCGAAAAAGCCCGGCCGCAGCGGGCGCAGCGCGGTGTAGGCGTCGAAAAAGGCCGCCCCAAAGGTGTTAAACAGCGTGATGAAGGCCAGCTCCACCTCCGGATGGCCGAAGTGGACCGCGGGGTCCAGGAATCCCGTGATGCGCCCGTCCCGGGCGAGCACGTTGGTCGTCCACACATCCCCGTGCAGGAGCGAGGGGTGCTCCGGCTCCTCCAGCCACGCGTCGAGCCGCCCGCAAAAGGCCGCCAGCCGCCGGTGCATCCCGCGCGGGAGCGCGCCCTCCTCCAGCGCCCGGCCGGCCATGTGAAGCAGCCGCCGCTCCCGGTAGAAGTCCACCCACGACGCGCAGGGCGCGTTGGGCTGCGGCAGCCCGCCGATGAGGGTGTCCCAGGGCAGCCCGTGCGCCGCGCCGCGCACATTGTGGAGCGCGGCCAGCAGTTCGGCGGCGTGGGCCTCCGCGACGCGGGAAAACCGGCTCTCGCCGGGCAGCAGGGTCATGGCCAGCAGGCGCGGCTCGGCGTGCAGCACCTCCGGCACGGGAATGGCCCCCGTCTCCGCGAGCAGGGAAAGCATGCGCCCCTCGACGTCCAGCCGGGGCTCGGCGCGGCCGTCCACCTTCACCACGATGTCGCGGCCGTCGGAAAGGCGCGCGCGGTACACCTCGCCCACGCAGCCCCCGGCCAGGGGCGCGAAGGAGGCCACGGCCGCCCCCAGCACCTCTTCCGTCCGGCGCGTCCAGGCGCTCACCCCGCGCCCTCCTCCAGGGCCTCCAGATGCGCCAGCACGCCCTCCACCCCCTCCTGAATCAGGTCCATCATCCGGTCAAAGCCCTCGGGGCCGCCGTAGTAGGGGTCGGCCACGCCGCCCTCCGGCCGGGACGCGGTGAACTCGGTGAACAGGCGCACCCGGCCCCTCAGCGCGGGGGGGCAGCTTTCCAGCAGATCCTCGACGTTGTTCTCGTCCATGCCGGCGACCAAATCGAAGCGCGCAAAATCGTCCGGGGACACGGAGCGGGCGCGCAGCCCGGAAAGGTCCACCCCCCGCTTGCGGGCCGCCGCCTGGGCGCGGGGGTCCGGAGTGGCGCCGGCATGCCAGTTGCCCGTGCCCGCGGAGTCGGCGCCGAAGCGCCCCTCAAGCCCGCGCCGCACAAGCAGCGCCCGGAACATCCCCTCGGCGGAGGGGCTCCGGCAGATGTTTCCCAGACAGACAAACAGCACCTTTTTCACGGGGGATGCCTTTCTTGGCGGGAAGGGGGGGCGCTGCGGGCGGACGCGGCTCAGGCCTCTCCGTCCGGCGCCGGGGTCTCGCGGCCGGCGGCGTCCACCAGTTCCTTGATGGCCTTGCCGGGCTTGAAGGTCACGACCCGCTTGCGGGAGATGGCGACGGACGCGCCGGTCCGCGGGTTGCGGCCCGAGCGGGCATTGCGGCTCTTGGTCTCAAAAACGCCGAAATTCCGCACCTCGAGGCGGTCCCCCCGCGCCAGCGTGTCCACCACGGTGTCGAGCATGGCCTGGACCACGACCGCCACCTCCCCCTGGGTGAACCCCAGCTTGTCGGCGATTTCGATGACGAGTTCCCGCTTGGTCAACCCTTGGCTCCTTCACGTTCGGCCCGGGGCCCGCCCGTGGGGCGCGCCGCGCCGGGGGTCACTGCATGCCCAGCGCGCTCTTGTACATGGAGCCGATGCCGCCGATGTCGAAGTACATGACGACGGCGATGACGGCGAGGACGGCCACCGCGATGAGGAGGTTCTTGGTGCCGGGGGCCATGCCGCCCCCGCCCCCGCCGCCCTTGCCGCCGCCGGCCAGCATGTCGGCGGTGACGATGAAGACCTTCTCGCCGCGCTCGGCGCGGCCCTTCTTGTCCTCAATGACCCCCAGGGTCTCGTTGATGGCGATGAAGGCGCGGTGCCACTCCGTCTGGAGCTTCTTGAGGGCCACCTCGGACTGCGAATAGATCGCCTCCAGGCTGGTGGCGCCGCTGATGATGTTCATCGTGTTGCCGTCCAGCGTGTAGTCGTCCATCAGGGACTGCTGGAGCACCTTGTGCTCGCGCGCCAGCTTGCTCTTGATCTTCAGGAACTGGTTCTCAAGCTGGGCCTTGTTCACCCCCGAATTCGGGTAGCTGCTCAGCACCTGGTTGAACAGGAGCCAGTCATTCATGAACTCCCGGCACAGTTCAACGCGCCGTTCCAGCTGTTCGACAACTTTCTGCTGCTTCTTGCTCAGGCCCATGGTGAAGGGTAGCTCCTATGGAAGAAAATAATGCGGCAAAGACCGGCGTTTACTCTATCACACGGCGGGGGTGATGTCAAACGCCGCCGGGATAAGTTCCCACGGAGGGCGGTGTTATGCAGACGGCGGCGGCGCACCCGCCAAAACCTCAGGTGAACCAGTTGCGCATTCGCCGGAAGAACCCCTCGTTGCCGAAAGTGAGCTTCTGGCCGCCCGTCTGATAGTACGTGCGCGGCGGCGTCCCCTCCACCTCCAGAAGCAGCACCGTGATGTTGTCAAGTCCCCCCGCCTCCAGCGCCTCGTTCACCAGCCCCTCCACCGCGGCGTCCAGACTGGCCGCGCCGGTCACCGTCGAGAGCATCAGCCCGTCGGGCACCATGTTGCTCAGGCCGTCCGAGCACAGCAGCAGCCGGTCGCCCGGGCAAAGCTCCAGGGCGAACAGGTCCACGTCCACCGCGTCCTTGATCCCCACGGCGCGCGTGATGAGGTTCTTCAGCGAGTGGTTCTTCGCCTCGTCCTCGTTGAGCAGGCCGTTGCGCATCTGCTCGGCCACCAGCGAGTGGTCGTCCGTGATCTGGCGGATGCCCAGCTCCTGCCGCACGAGGTAGACGCGGCTGTCCCCCACCTGCGCGACATAGGCCCAGTTGCCCATGACCGCGACGGCGGACATCGTGGTGCCCATGCCGGAGTAGGCGGGGTTGTCCTCGGACTCCTCAAAAACCGTCATGTTCGCCAGCTCAATGGCCGCCCGCAGGGCCTGCGGCGTGCCGCCGTGGAAGGCCGCGTCGAAATAACCCTCCCCCAGGCACTGCAGGGCGAGGCGGCTGGCATGCTCGCCCGCGCTGGCGCCGCCCATGCCGTCGGCCACCCCGAAAAGGAAGCCCCGCCACTCCACGTCCGCCGGGTCGTCCGGCACGAGGACCATGCAGGAGTCCTCGTTGTTCTTGCGCTTGCGCCCCACATCGCTGCGCAGCACCGCGCGGACACAGCCGCCCCCCCACTTAAAGGAACAGTTCAATCCGTCTTCAGGGCCGATGAACATCGTCCTGCCCGCTTCAGACATCAAGACGTCCCCCGAATGCGGGGAGCGGCAAACCGCCCCCCCCGTGTTGGGGCCTTTTCACACATGCCCGGCTTCCGCCCGGACTGCGCCGCCGCCGGCGCCAGCCCGGCCCGCAAACCGGCCGACTGCTATTTTACCACCACCGGCCGCGCGCCGCGCACACGCCGGACCCGTCCAGCATGGCACAGCCGCGGGGGGCGGCGCAACGGCGCGCCGGAACCGGTCCGGCGCGCCGGAAAATCCGCCTGGAATCAGTTGCTCTGGCGCCCGCCCGTGCCCACGGTGGACTTGGGGGCCGCCGCCTTCGCGGAGGCCTTGGGGCGCAGGCTGCGGCTGGTCGCCCCGGCGCGCCACATCTCGGAGTTCCTGATCTCGGCCAGTTCCTTCTGCAGGCCGGCCTGGTAGTCCTTCTTGCCCGTGCTGCGCAGGACGCGGCGGCACTCCTCGCCGCTCTTCACCCGCCGGTACAGCTCCTTGAACACCGGCAGGGTGGCCTTCTTGAACTTCGGCTTCCAGTCCAGCGCGCCGCGCTGCGCCGTCGCCGAGCAGTTCTGGTACATCCAGTCCATGCCGTTCTCGTCCACCAGGCGGATGAGGCTCTGCGTCAGCTCCTCGACCGTCTCGTTGAACGCCTCGCTCGGCGAGTGGCCGTGGGCGCGCAGCACCTCGTACTGCGCCTCCATGATCCCCGCCAGCGCGCCCATCAGCACGCCGCGCTCGCCCGTCAGGTCGCTGAACACCTCGTGTTCAAACGTGGTCGGGAACAGGTAGCCGGAGCCGATCGCGATGCCGAGGGCGATGGCGCGCTCGGTCCCGCGGCCCGTGTGGTCCTGGCCCACCGCAAAGCTGGAGTTGATGCCCGCGCCGCTCAGGAAGTTGCGGCGCACGTTGAGGCCCGAGCCCTTCGGCGCGACCAGCAGCACGTCCACGAACTCCGGCGGGATGACCTTGGTCTGGTCCTTGTACGTGATGGAGAAGCCGTGGGAGAAGTACAGCGCGTCGCCCGGCTTCAGGTGCTTCTTCACCTCCGGCCAGATCGCCTTCTGCGCCGCGTCGGACACCAGCATCTGGATGATCGTCCCCTTCTCGCACGCCTCGGCGATGGGGAACAGGTTCACGCCCGGCTTCCAGCCGTCCTTCACCGCGCGGTCCCAGTCCCGCTTGAACTCGGGGGCCTGGCCGACGATCACGTTGAAGCCGTTGTCCCGCATGTTAAGGCCCTGCGCGGGCCCCTGCACGCCGTAGCCGATCACCGCGATGACCTCGTTCTTGAGGACCTTGCGCGCCCGGGCCATCGGGAACTCTTTGCGTGTGATCACCTCTTCCTGCACGCCGCCAAAATCCATCTTCATCCTGCAATCCTCCGTTTCGGTTGGTGGAGACATGGGCCTGCCGGATCCGCGGCGGCCGCCCGCCCGCGGAAACTTCGCGGGCCGGCCGGGGCCGGGGCTGGTCGAAAAGACATCTCAACCGGACACGTCATGTCCAAAAATCAGCGTGTATTCTACTGGCATTTTGCGCAGTATGCAAATCTCCCGCCGAAAAAAAGGCGGTCCGCCTCCCGGTCATGATCGCGGCGGCCCGGTCACTCACCGCAACCCTTTGACCCGGCGGCTTACATTTCCCCATGAAAGTTGCGCAACACAAGTTCTGCAAAAAGGTTCGTGATGTTCTGGTCTTTACTCCGTCGCGGGAACACGTCTTCCTGGGTCCAGTCCCCATCCCGCAGCGTGGGGACCGGACCCCGCAGGGCGCAGCCCGGAGGGGGCAGGGCCCTACGCTGCGGGATGCGCCAACCGCATGGTCTTCCGGTGCTCGTGCCAGAGGTCCATGTTCAGACAGGGCGTTCCCTCGATCCATTCCTCGTGCTGTTCGACCGCCAGCGCCCGGACCAGGCGACGACAGTTCGCCTCGTTCGGGAATATGCGCACGATGTGCGTGCGGCGCTTGATCTCCTCGTTGAGGCGCTCAAGCATGTTCGTGGACTTCATGCGCTTGTGGCGGGACGGGGGAAGCCGGTAGAAGGTGAACGTCTCCTCGATGTTCTCCTCCACCCACGCGCACAGCTTGGGGTAGCGCCTCTGTCATCTCCGCCTCCAATACCTCCTGGAGAACCCCGCGAATCAAGGACCGGATCATTTCCTCGTCCTCCCGCAGCAGTTCCCGCCAATTCGGACCCAATGTGATACCCTTCTGCTTGGACATGATGTTTCCTTCTGGGGCCTGCGGCCCCGGTTCAATTACCCAGAAACATCATGTCCCTTTCTTGCAGAACTTTGGAAGCATAACCTTTCATGAACGTTTGCAGCACAAAATGGATGGGGGCGTTTTTTGCCCTCGCGGCGGTTTGGACGTGCGCCCCCGTCCGCGCCGAACTCCAGGAGGTCGCCGTCGGCGGCGAGATCACCTTCCGCGCGCGGGGGTTCATGAACGTCTACGCGCCCGGGCGCGCGCGCAGGCCCCTCGCCCCGGCGGAATGGTTCCCCTGGCGGGCGCTGGGCACGGACGGGCTCTCCAGCGCCTTTGCGTGGGACGACCGCGGGCCGGATTCGTGGTACACGGAGCAGGTGCTGCGCCTGAACGTGAACGCCCGCCTCTCGGAGGGGGTGTCGGCGTTCCTCGAACTTTACAATTACGACATCCAGGGCGAGGACTTTGTGTCCGATTACTTGACGGGACGCGACACGGTGAATCCGGGCCGGAACGACCTGGAGTTTCTCCAGGCCTACGTGGAAATGGACGGCCTGTGGGGCGGCATGGGCCGCCTGCGGCTGGGCCGCCAGCTCATGACCCTCGGCAAGGGCTGGCTCATCGGCGCGAAAAGCACCAGCCTCCAGTACTGCTATCTGGACGCCGCGCGCCTGACCGTCACCCCGTGGGAGGGCGTCACGGCGGACCTCTGGACCGCCAACGTCGGCGCCACGCGCCTGCTGCCCGCCGATGACCGCCTCTTCCACGGCGTCCACGCCACCTGGGCCGTCTCCCCGGCGCTGAACCTCACGGCCTTCTACATGCTCCTCCACGACGGCTCCCCGCTGGAGGACAGGTCCGGAGACCCGCTGATGGAGGCGCGGGAGCGCCTGCTCGGGCTGGACCGGTACGGGGCGACGTGGCTGCACACCCTCGGCGGGCGCGTCTTCGGCGAGGCCGGGGCCTGGGACTACGACCTGGAGGGCGCGGGGCAGTGGGGGGACGCCGCGCACCTCGGCGCGCGGTTCCGCCGCGTGAACCTCCTCGGCGACTACGGCGACGACGGCGCGGAATTCGCCGCCTGGGCCGCCGACGCGGAGGTCGGGCGCACCTTTGACGCCCGGTGGAGTCCCCGCGTGTTCGTGGGTGCCGCCTGGTATGACGGCGAGGACCGCCGCGCCGTCTCCTTCGGCGAGTGGATCAACCCCTTCGCGCGGCCCCGGGCCAGCGTCTCCTTCAACCGCCTCTACTCGCAGACAGACTACGACTCCATCGTCGGCGGCGGCACCAACATGTCCAACTTCTGGCTGGGACGCGCCGGCGTGCGGGTCCGTCCGGCGGAGAAATGGACCGCCCAGCTCCGCGTCATCTCCTACCACGCCGTCGGTGCCTTCGCGCGCCCCGCCGGCCTGCGCGTAAACGGCCGCTGGATCCCCTTCGCGCCGTCCCTCTCCTTCTGGGACCACGAGTCCTCCAAAGACCTCTGCGTGACCCTCGGCCTCTCCCTGCGCTACGACTACTCCCCCGACGTCTCCCTCACCCTCGCGTACAGCCACCTCTTCACCGGCGACGGCCTCGGCCGCGACGGCAACTTCGTCTTCGACAACGGCACCGGATTCGCCGGCGGCACCGCCTCCGACGACGCCGACTACATCGGCCTCCTCACGGAGATCACCTTCTAGAGCAGTTCAAGGTTAGGGTGCCGTATTTGAAGGAAGATGCCGGGAGCGCGCACTGAGGTGGCACGGGCTGGAAGCCCGTGTTTTGGCCATGGATGCGACCCAAGAAACACGGGCTGGAAGCCCGTGCCACCTCAGTGTCCGTGCCGGTCAGTGGCCGTCCGTGTCTTTGCCCCGCCTACTTCCGGTCCTTCTCGCCGCTGCGCCAGGCGGAGGCGCGGAAGGTCTTGCGGCGCTCCATCTCGCGGGCCCAGCGCCTGGTGCTGGGCGTGCCCGCGTTGTCCTTCACGATGACCACGCCGCCGCGGCTGTCGTTCTCGACGCGGGGCTTGCCGTTGACGAGGTTCTCCGTGACGATGGCGCGGTCCACTGCCGGGCCGAGGCGCACCTGCGCGCGGTTCTCCAGAAACTCGCAGCCGCGCACGGAGACGCTGCCGCCGAGGATGTCGAGGGACGGCGTGTCCACGCGCTTCTTCTTCCCCGGCTCGTCCCCGTCCTCGTAGCCCCACTGCATGAAGGTGCAGTCGGAGAAGCCGACGGTGCCGGTGCCGTCAATGACGGCGTTGCGCCGGGCGGGGCCCCAGAAGGCGCAGTTGACGAAGCGGACGGTGCCGGTGTGCGTCTTCCCCACGCGGATCATGGTGGGGTCGGGGCCGTGGAAGGAGACGAACTCGCCGTTGGTGATGAGGATGCCCATGGGCGCGCTC
>Ga0123328_1002358_pt1 | contig 17086 bp, 16 predicted proteins | sample BioC12SIPDNA_2_FD_89702 | JGI IMG/M metagenome (GOLD analysis project Ga0123328, IMG submission 89702) | Anaerobic biogas reactor microbial communites from Washington, USA - Biogas_R1_A C12 SIP DNA | ecosystem: Engineered > Bioreactor > Anaerobic > Unclassified | place: Washington, USA...
CATCGTGGTGGATGTGGGCATGCTCATGGGGATTATCGTGGACACCGTCAGCGAGGTGAACGATATCCCGGAAGGGGCCATCGAGCCGCCACCCAGTCTCGGGCAATCGGTGGATACCAGCTTCATCCTGGGTATGGGCAAGGTCAAGGACGATGTCAAAATCCTGCTGGATATCGACAAGGTTCTGACCACGGACGAATTGGTCGAGTTGCAGAACCTGGACAACGGTTGATCAGGCGCCGACGCCCGGTTCTTTGGCCAAGGTCGCTTGCAGACCGATCCGATGAATCGTTGGGTGGGCCCTTAAGGCGACTGTGGCCTGCTGTCAGGGGATACTGGCGTGGTTGAGGTTATAGACATTGCTGATCTGGCGGTGACGAACGAGCCCCAGGCCACCCTGGTTACCCACTCGCTCGGGAGTTGCATCGGAATCACCATCTGGGATCCCGAGACGCACGTGGGTGGTATGCTACACTACATGCTGCCGTCGTCGGTGATCTCACCCGAGAAGGGGAAGGCGAAGCCGGCCATGTTCGCGGACACGGGCATACCCGCCCTGTTTCGGGCCGCCTACGAACTCGGCGCGGTCAAGAAGCGGATGGTCGTGAAGGTGGCGGGCGGTTCCTCACTGCTCGACGACAAGGGGACGTTCAATATCGGCAAACGCAACTACATCGCTTTGCGCAAGATCTTCTGGAAAAACGGCGTACTCATCGAATCCGAGGACGTGGGCGGTGCGGTCAGCAGGACGCTCCGCCTCAATGTCGGTACCGGCAAAGTGACCGTCAAGAGGCGAGACGGGGAGGTCGAGCTGTGACACGCGTCGAGGAAATCCTGGACCAAGTCGGCAGTCTGAGCCCTCTGCCCGGCACGGTTCTGAGGCTGATCCATGTGATCAACGATCCTCAGAGCACCGTGGATCAGATCGTCGAAACCATCAAATACGATCAGGCGGTCACCAGCGAAATGCTGCGGATTGTCAACTCGGCCTTCTTCGGGTTGACTCGCGAGATTCAGTCTCTGCACGACGCCATGCGCTGCCTGGGAACGGTCAAGGTGCTGCAGCTGGTGATGGCCGTCCACACCAATTCCCTTCTGTGTAAGCCGCAGAAGGGCTATGGCATGGCCCCGGGCATCCTCTGGGAGCACTCGGTGGGCGTGGCGATTGCCTCGTCGCTGATTGGAGAGCGGATCGGGATCGCGAACCGCGGGTTACTGTTCACCGCCGGTCTTCTGCACGATGTCGGCAAGGTTATCCTCAACGAATACGTCGCCGCGGAGTTCGGCGAGATCGCTCGTCGCGTCGCGGAACTCAAGATCAGTTTCCTTGAGGCGGAGAAGCAGGTGTTGGGCTTTGCCCACGACGAGGTCGGAGGCCAGATCGCCGAGAAATGGCAGCTTCCTGAGCCTATCGTCCTGGGCATCCGATACCACCACCAGCCCAACGCCCTCGATGTGCCCGACACGGTGGTCGATGCCCTGCATTTGGCGGACTGCCTGTGTCTGCTCTTGGGAATCGGGCTGGGGGCGGATGGACTGTCCTACCGGGCGGATGAAGCGGTGATGGAACGTCACGGACTGCGTGAGTCCGACCTGGAGATGATTGGAGCTCAGGTGCTGATGGAAGTTCAGCGCGTCGAGCAATTGTTTGGGGAGCACCCGAGCACCGGCGAAAGCCGGGAGTTGTGCGCCACGTAGGAGAACGACGATGTCCCACGACGTCCTGATTGTGGATGACTCAGCGACCATCCGACAGATGGTCAAGAAGACCCTCAAGATGGCTGGCCTGGACGTGGGCAGCGTGTTTGAGGCATCCAACGGCATTGAGGCCCTGGCTCAACTGAATGACCATCCGGTGGCCGTCATGCTTGTGGATATCAATATGCCCACGATGAACGGCGTGCAGCTCCTGACCCGCATGCAGGAGAACCGCCGACTCAAAACCATCCCCATCGTGATCGTGTCCACGGAGGGAAGCAAACAGCGAATCGAGGAGTTGGAGAGTATCGGGGCGTTTGGGTATGTCCGCAAACCCTTCCACCCCGAACAGCTTCGCGATGTACTCAAGCCCCTGTTGGGAGTGAAAGACGATGTCACAGACCAAGACGGCGACATTGACGGAGATCTTTTCTGAGGTTCTGGCCAACCTGGCCTTTATGTTCACGGACGACGATCAAGCCGACGTCGGCGCAGGCGACGTCTGGCTTGAAACGACCATCGGCTACGAGGGCCCCTGTCGGGGCGAACTCTGCTTCCGCTGCCCCCGTGATTTCACGAGACAGCTCGCAGCCAACCTTCTCGGTATCGACGTCGAGCACGAGGAGGCGACCCACAAGTCCGAGGATGCCGTCAAGGAGTTCATGAACATCGTCTGCGGCCAACTGGTGACCACGTTGCACGGCGCCCAGGCGGTTTTCAACCTGACGATTCCCCAATGCCGCGAGCTTGCCGAGACGCCCAATCTGGATGTTGAGGACGATCCACGCATCTCGACGCTTTCCGTCAACGGATCACGTATTCAGCTTGTCTATCGGGCGGACGAAGACATCGAGCCGACCAGTTGACCCATTCGAGGGGAGATTGGCTTCCATGATCAAGGAGACTCAAGACCTTACCCAGGAGGACTACGAGCTGATCCGCAAGCTCGTCTACGCCAAGAGCGGAATCAACCTCGGCCCTCACAAGCAACAGTTGGTTCGTGCCCGCCTGGGCAAGAAGGTTCGCGCCGCGAATTGCCGCTCATTCCGGGACTACTACCGCCAAGTTGAGAAAGACCCCAGTGGCGCCAAACTCTGCGAGTTGCTTGATGCCATCTCGACCAACACGACGCACCTGTTCCGCGAGGTGCGGCATTTCAACATGCTGCGCACGCTGATTGAGCGTTTTGCCGAGCAGCAGTCCAAGGGGCGACCGGCCACGCTGCGTATCTGGAGCTCGGCGTGCTCGAGCGGCGAAGAGCCCCATTCCATCGCTATGGTGGCCTGGGATGCTTTGCAGCGGTATCCCGGTATCGAGGTCAGGATCCTGGCGACCGACATCTCCACGCGGATGCTCGAGAAAGCACAACTTGCGATCTACGAGCCCCATCGCGTCGGCACGGTGCCTCCCGACCTGCGCAATCGCTACCTGTGCCGCGTGAAGTATCAGGGTCGGCCGGCCCTCCAATTGGTCCCGGAGCTTCGTCGGACGATCACTTATTCCCGATTCAACTTGATGACGCCGACTTTCCCGTTTCGCCGTGGGTTTAACACCATCTTCTGCCGCAATGTGATGATCTACTTCGATCGGCCCACGCAGGAGACGCTGGTGAACAAGTTGGCTGGGCATCTGTTGCCCGGTGGCCATTTGATGATTGGACATTCGGAGAGCCTGAACGCGATCAAGCACCCATTGTCTTATGTTGAGCCGACGGTTTACTGCCGGTCATGATAGTCCGTGAGTTTCCTGGGAGTGCGTGGTGAGGAGTACCGGGCCCATCAAAGTCCTGATTGTTGAGGCCGCCGCGCTCGTTCGTTCGGTGCTCACGGTGGTATTGGGCCGAGACAGCGAGATCAAGGTCGTCGGCAGTGCCCGGGATGCCTACGAAGCTCGCGAACAGATTCTCACCCATCGTCCGGACGTCATCCTGCTCGGTGTTAACTTGCCGCGCATCAGCGGTCTCGATTTCCTGCGCAAGCTGCAGGTCCACTATCCGGTTCCGGTGATCATATGCGGTGACCCGACACCCGCGGGCCAGGAGGCCGCCATGCGGGCCCTCGAACTGGGCGCCGTGGCCGCGGTCGCCAAACCGGGTCGGACCACCCCGACCAGTCTGCGCGATATGGGTCGCGACCTCGTGTCACGGATTATCGAGGCCGCCGCCTCGCGGTCCGCCGTTGCATCGCCCGCACGGCATGCACTCCCCGCCGCCTTTCGGTCCACGGGCCTGAATCCGAACCTCTACGTCGTGGTGCTGGGGGCTTCGACGGGCGGCACACAGGCTATCCAAGAGGTGCTCAGCGCCGCACCCGGGGACTTTCCCCCGATCGCCATCGTGCAGCATATGCCCGCGGCCTTCACCGGCTCGTTCGCTCGGCATTTGGACGCGGCGAGCGATCTCGCCGTTTCCCTGGCAATCGATCATCAGCCCCTCCATGTGGGCCGTGCCGTCATTGCTACTGGACGCCAGATGAAAGTGGTAGAGACGGCCGGGGTCGTGCGCATCCGATACGGCGATTCCGAACTCGTCAACCGCCATTGTCCCAGCGTGGATGTCCTCTTCGAATCCGCCGCCCGCATCCGCTCGCGCCGACTCATCGGCGTGCTGCTGACCGGGATGGGAGGGGACGGGGCTCAGGGGCTCCTCCGGTTGAGGCAGGCGGGGGCCCTGACCATCGCCCAGGATTGCGAGAGCTGCGTGGTCTACGGAATGCCCAAAGTCGCTGTCGATCTGGGGGCCGTGCAGTTCCAGTGCAGTCCCGCCGAGGTTCCCTCTACCATCATCCAAGCCCTACGTTCGGGCCGCGCTCGTAGCCCGGCACTGGCGAACGATACCACTGGATTGGGCGCGGCGACGCAGTAAAATCGCCTGCCGGATACCAGGTAGAATCACACGTCAAACAGAAGCTGAACAAGGCGATGAGCATCAATCGGCTTGAGCGGAGCGGATCCATCGAGAACTTTCAGGAGGAGGCTTTAAGGTTGTCCGGGGCTCTAGCCGCAAAGAGTGAACCTGGGAGCCGTGCCCTGGTGTTGCCACGCGCGATCCTGAGGTATACTGAGCCGACCGCATGAGATGAGCGCGGGGAACCAGGGTAGGAGAAGTCGGCCATGGAGTGCAAGAAGGACCGGAATACGAAGATCTGCACGTGTACCTATGACTCGTGCGGGCGGCGCGGGGTGTGCTGCGATTGCCTGCAGTATCACTTGGCGATGAAGCAGTTGCCCGGCTGCTGTTTTCCTCCAGAGGCCGAGGCGACCTACGATCGCAGCTTCAAGGCCTTCGCCCGGGCGTGGGGGTTGTGAGCAAGCCGTGTGCACCGTGGTTCGGTATCGTGCGAAGCCGCAAACGGCCGGGAAGCATCCATGAGTGGTGAAGACCGCCGACCGATCATTCTGGCTTCGCAAAGCCCGCAGCGGGCGACGCTATTGACTGAGGCGGGCATCGCCTTTGAAGTGGCCTCGCCGCCGTGCGAGGAGCCCGACGCGGCCGCATGGTCGGGCACGCCCATCGAATACGCCGAGTATACCAGCCGACTCAAAGCCCGCAGCGTGGCCTCGCTGCATCCCGACCGTGTCATTCTCGCCGCCGACACAGTCGTGGCCCTGGCGGATCACATCATCGGCAAACCCGCCGACCGCGACGACGCCCGGCGTATTCTCACCATGCTGGGCGGCTCGGATCATGAGGTCATCACCGGGGTGACCGTTCTGCATGCGGCCGGTGGACGCGAGAGCACCCGACACGCGATCACGCGCGGGCGCATGCGGGCAATGTCGGAAGAGGAACTATCGGCCTATCTCGACGGCGGGCTGTGGCAGGGCAAGGCCGGCGCCTACGGTATCCAGGACGACGGTGACCCCTTCGTCACCCTCCTCGAAGGCAGCTTCAGCAATGTCGTGGGCCTGCCGATCGAGCTGGTCGCCGAGATGCTTGCTCCACTCGGTTAGAGCACTTGTCGCTCGATCGTAGCGGTCGCCCCCCGACTTCGGCGAGCTCAGTCGAGCTGTGGCGACCGGCGAGAACGGGATTCGCCACACGCGTCGAATCTTGAGGTCGGGGTGGACAAGGCATGGGGCGTGTACGGCGAGAGTCATGCCGTGCGGTTGTCCGAACACGACGAAGGTCGGCATCGTGGACGGCGACTACGTCGCCGCAGGTCGCCGCGGGGGGCGACCGCTACGGAGGCACGATCCCGTCAGTCGCCTACCGCTTTGCCGTCGCGGGCCCGGGGATCGGAGACGCCGTGGCGGACGCCGCTGGTCGGGTCCACGGCAATCGCCTGTACGTCTCCGATCCGCCGGGGCACGCTCACGAAGCGATGCCCCATCGCCTCCATAGCCTTCTTCGTGTCATCCGCCAGGCCCTCGGGCTCGTAGCGGATCTTGTCGGGCAACCACTGGTGGTGCAGGCGAGGGGCGGCCACGGCCTTGTCCAACGGCAGCCGGTGATCGATCACGTTGACCAGCACCTGCAGCACGGAGTTGATGATCGTCGGCCCACCCGGGCTGCCCAGCACCAGGACCAGCTTGCCGTCCTTGAGCAGCATGGTCGGGGTCATCGAGGAGAGCGGGCGCTTGCCGGGCTCGATGGCGTTGGCCTCGCCCTGGATCAGGTCGAACACGTTGGGCGAACCGACCTTGCTGGTGAAATCATCCATCTCGTTGTTCAGCAGGAAGCCGGCCCCGCGGACGGTGACCCCGCTGCCGTACCCGGTGTTGAGCGTGTAGGTGTTGGACACGCCGTTGCCGGCCGCGTCGACGACCGAGAAATGCGTGGTCTCGGTCGACTCGTAGGGCAGCGGGTCGCCCGGCCGCACCTGTTCGCTCGGCGTCGCCCGCTGCAGGTCGATCGTCTTCGCCAACTCGCGGGCGTAGCGTTTGTCCGTCAGCCCCTTGGCGGGCACGTCCACGAAATCCGGATCGCCGAAGAAAGTGGCCCGGTCGGCGAACGCCCGCTTCATCACCTCGACGAGCCGGTGATACGTCTCCGGCGAGCGCGGGCCCAGCGAACCCAGGTCGTACGTTTCGAGCATGTTGAGCATGGCGATGAGCACGATCCCGCCGGAACTGGGCGGCGGCATGGTCAGCAGTTCGTACCCGCGGTAGCTGCCGCGGAGCATCTCGCGTGGTTTCGCTCGGTAATTGCGCAGATCGTCGAGGGTGATAAGCCCGCCGTGGCGCTCCATGTCCTCGGCGATCAGTTGGGCGGTGCGGCCCTCGTAGAACTCGCGCCAGCCCTCTCTCTGTATGCGGGCCAGCGTGTCGCCCAGCTCGGGTTGCCGGAAGATCTTGCCGACCTGATGCAGCCGGCCGTCGTTGAGGAAGATGCGGTTGCTCTCGGGGAAGCGACCCAGCAGGCGGCGATTGTGCTTGAGCGAGTCCGACAGGGCGGCGTGGAAGATGAATCCGTCGGCGGCGAGCTTTCGGGCCGGCTCGATCACCGCGTCCCAACTCAACACGCCGAACTGCTGATGAGCCATGGCCAAGCCCGCCACCGTGCCCGGTACCGCCGCGGCTAGGTAGCCGACCGTCGACGCCTCGGGAATGACTTGGCCGCGCTCGTCGAGGTACATGTCGCGAGACGCCTTGGCGGGGGCCATCTCGCGGTAATCGATGGCTGCGGCGCGGCCGTCGGCCATCCGAATGAGCATGAATCCGCCGCCGCCGAGGTTGCCCGCGGTCGGGTAGGTGACCGCCTCGGCGAAAGCGATGGCCACCGCCGCATCGACGGCGTTGCCCCCTTGCCGCAGAATCTCATAGCCCGCGTGCGAAGCCAAAGCACTCGACGACGCGACCATGCCGCAGGCTCGCTTGCCGGGGGTAGCGGCCGGTTCGCCCGGTGCGGCGGTGGCGTTCCGCGCTGACGAGGGCGCGCACGCCGCCAGCGCCACCATGAGTACCAGGCCCCACCTTGCCATCCCCACGACAACCTTCATCATGTCTCTCCGAAGCGTCCCCGTGCGGGTAATCCATCTTGCCCAAACCGATTGATCCCGTCGCCGCGACGATAGTAACGCCAACGAGCCGTCGGCTTCCAGCCCGCGTGGTGTTTCCCGGCGCGGGCAAGCTTGCTCCGCATCCAACGAGCCGCGGGCTTTAGCCCGGTACGTGTTTAGCGTCGCCCGGACGCTGTACACTTACAACGCCGAAGGCGTTGGATAACAGAGCCCAGGGTCGCGCAGCGCACCCTGGGTCACAGGGCCGCCCGTCATCCCCAAACCCTGAAAGGGTTTCATACTTCTCTCGAGACGGGTATTCTTTCCCTGCCACCGTGAATGATGGCGCATGCAACCCTTTCAGGGTTGATCTGTGCCTGCCGGCATGGATCCCGGGGTGCGCTGCGCGACCCCGGGCTGTGTTCTGGAACCGCGTTGCGGTTCGGAATGCGGACCGCAGGCGGCGCCGAGGACGCTAAACACGTACTTAGCCCGCGCGGTGCTTCCTGGCGCGGGCAAGCTTGCTCCGCATCCAACGAGCCGCGGGCTTCTAGCCCGCGTGGTGTTTCCTGGCGCGGGCAAGCTTGCTCCGCATCCAACGAGCCGCAAGCTTCAGCCCGCGTGGTGTTTCCTGGCGCAGTGAACCTTGTACGCCTTCCAGGGACCGCGCGGGCTGAAGCCCGCGGCTCGTGGGGCTTTTGTCATACTCATCGAATCGTTCACTCTGAGCGGGTAAGCTACCCGACGGGGGAGCGACCTCGGTGACAGATCAGGAGATGACCGGGATGACACGATACCCGTCGGGCTGGCTTGCGGCGATTCTGCTGGTGATTGGGTTGTCGGCTCAGTCGTTGCTGCACGCGGCGGAGCAAACGGGATCGCCGGTGCTCGCTCGGGCGGCATTGGTCCGCAACGACGCGGGTGGCGATGAAGCGAGGCTGCTGGCCGCGCTGACTGAGCGCATCACCGCCGCGGGCTACGAAACGACACACATCGGTGCAGCCGAACTGGCCGACCCTGACGCCTTCAACGCGGAGCGATTCGACCTGCTGGTCATTCCCAACGGGGCCGACCTGCCCGCCAAAACCGCCCCCAACGTGGATCGCTGGGCGCGGCAGGGCGGCGACCTGCTCGTACTGCGGGCCCCACTCTGGCAACACCGCATGGTCGAGCTGGACGGCCGATGGATCCCGCGAGAGGAATACCAGCGGCGGGTGGCCCCCCGATTGCCGCCGCACGTCCTGGTCCGCTTCGAGCCCGCCGACATTGCCGACTGGACGCGGTCCTGCGGCCCCAACGACGGCGAGGCCCACTACGAGACCGTCGCCGAAGGGCCCGCCGACGGACTTCGCTCCATCCATGCGATCACCCACGGCTACGACAACTGGGACACCTTCGGCTCCCCGCCGCTCGAACGGCCCTATCCCGAGGGCCACAGCCTGCTGGTCTTCTCCGCCAAAGGGGGACCCAACACCACGCAGCTTGCGATCGAGTGGGAGGAGAAGGACGGCTCGCGTTGGCTGGCGGTGGTGTCCCTGGCCGAGCACTGGCGGCAGTACGTGCTGGGGCCGGAAGACTTCCTCTTCTGGCAGAGCGTCGAGTCCCGCCGCCGCGATCGCTTCCTCCCGGAGAACGCCAGCCGCCTGCGCATCGGCCTGGCGGTCAGCCATACCGTCAGCCTGGTGCCCGGCAAGCACGAGTACTGGGTGGGCCCCGTGGGCACCGCCCCGCGTACGGCGGAATATGAGCCGCTGCTCAGCGCCTGGTCGCTGCCGGTGCTCGACACGCTATCGCCAACCTACAAGTTCTTCGACTGCCATAACGTTGCCCACATCGAGATCGGGGCGGACCTGGAAATGCATGATTCTCTTCCCTTGGCCAAGGTGGTCCGGGCTTCACACCCGCGGGTTCAGGGCGGCGGCTTCGACAAGGGCCGGGCGTGGCGCTGGGTACCACTGCTGACCGCTCGCGACGCCCAACACCAATGGCGGGGCCACCCGGGGACGTTGCTGGTGCACGCCGACGGCCCCTTCAAGGGCGGAGCCTGGGTGTCCTTCGGGATCGCCGACGCGGACTGGTATTTGCATGACGAGATCCTCAACGGCATCGGACAACTTGCCGGGGGCATGCGCACCGGTGTGTTCATCCTCGATGGCGGGGCCAACTACTACACCTACTTCGAGGGCCAGCCCATCCGCCTGGGTGTCCAGGCGTTCAGCATCGGCCGCACTTTGCCGACGAACTGCTCCGCCCGTATCACCTTGATGGATCTCGACCGGGATGAGTTGGTCTACGACAAGACCTGGCCGTTGAGCTTCGCCGACCAGACGGTGCAGCGCGCCGAGGAGGAATGGCGTCCCACCCGCTGGCCCGCCAAGGGATACCGCTGCAGCGTGGAGCTCGGAACCGATCAGGGTATGCTGGACCGCGTCGAGCACGAGGTCCACGTCTGGCGGCCCAAGGAGCACAAGCAGTTTGTCACCGTCGAGGACGGGGCCCTGATGCTCGACGGCAAGCGCTGGCGAGCCCACGGCATCAACTACATGCCCTCTTCAGGCATCGCCATGGAAGACGGCCGGTTCTTCGAGCACTGGCTCGGGCGGCGCTCCTACGACCCCGCGATCATCGACCGCGACCTGGCCCACGTCCGCGACCTGGGCTTCAACTCGGTCAGCATCTTTGTCTACCACGAGTCCCTGCACGATCAGAACCTGCTGGACCTGCTACGGCGACTGGAGAACCTGGGGCTCAAGGCCAACCTGTCGCTGCGGCCGGGTACGCCCATGAACTTCCTCTGGCCCAAAATGCGCGAGATCATCGAACACCTTCGCCTGGCGGAGAACGACACCGTCTTCGCCTATGACCTCGCCTGGGAGCCGACCTTCGGCCTGCGCCAGGAGCGGGCGATCTGGGATGCCGACTGGGCCCGCTGGATCGAGGAGCGGTACGAGAGCATCGCCAACGCCGAGCGCGACTGGGGTGTTCCCGTGCCGCGCACGCCGAACGGGGCGATCACCAACCCCGAGCCGCACCAGGTGGACACCGACGGCCCGTGGCGGGTGATGGTGGCGGCGTATCGGCGGTTCCTGGACACACTTCTCTATAAGAAATACAGCGCCGCCCGGCGGCTGGTGCTCAGTGTCGACCCCATCCACCTCGTGAGCTTCCGCAAGAGCGAAGCGACCAATCCAACCTACCACTGGGACGGGCGCATCACTTACGATTTCCCCTATCTCGCGGCCGCGGTGGACTTCCTCGCCCCGGAGGCCTACGGGCGGATCGGCGATTGGCAGAAGGTCAAGCCCGGATGGTTCCAGGTGGCCTACGGACGCTGGGCGGCCCCACGCCTGCCCGTAGTCTGGGCCGAGGCCGGCGTGCATACCTGGGATATCGACCGGAGCCAGAACTCCCCGCAGCGCCTCGCCTTCCAGGCCGACTTCTACCGGGATCTTTACCGTATGTTCATCGGCAGCGGGTCGGACGGCGTTTTCTTCTGGTGGTACCCCGGCGGCTTCCGTTACGGCGAGAACAGCGACTACGGGGTCATCAACCCCGACGGTAGCGACCGCCCGGTCACCGCGGTTATCCGCGACCACGCCGCGGTTTTTCTGGACGCCCCGCCGCCCAAGCCCGCCGATCACCGGATCGAGATCGATCGCGACAACCACCCAGACGGCATCTCCGGCATCTACACCGCCGTGCAGGATGCGTTCTGGAAAGCCATCGCCGCCGACCACACGCCCGGCCTGCGGACCCGCGGTACCGGCACAACCTCCGCCGACTGCCCGATGCTGGCCGTGGGCAACACTCCCTGCGACGGGGCCAACCCGCCTAAGTTCCTCGACGCAGCCTTCGATCGCTTCGAGGTCCGCGACGCCGACGGATCATGGACCGAGATCCACAGCGGCGACCATGTCCGGGTAAGGGCCGGGCAACCCGTGCTGGCTCGTGCTACGCTCACCAATCTCGGCGAGGCCCGCTGGCTTAGCGAAGATAAGACCGATAACGGAACCGGCACCGTGGAGATCGTCGCCGTCCCCGGCCGCATAACCACACGTACGCCGTTGCCCGCCTCCGTGGGCCACGCCGACTCCATCACCTGCGAGTTCCGGCTCTGCGATGCCGATGCCATCTTCGGACCCACGGAGATCGTCGTACACCTGTCGGCCCGCGGCCGCACGCCCTTCGGCGAGCGAATCCGCATCACCCTTGAGCCGATACAGCCCCGCTGATTGCGTGCCGGCACATGGCTCACGGACAAAAAGCCCGCAGCGGCCACCCCATATCCAAAGCCCGGCGGCGAAAAAGTTGCCATATTACCTCTGGCAACTTAAGCCCGGGCCCTCGCCGCGCCGATGGCCAAGTAGGGGGCCCGTTCGGCTCATTCCCGACCTGTATAAGGTGAGGTACACGACATGTTGCAACGTTTGCTTCTGACGGTAGTTATGGCGATTGCGTCCGCCCCGGCGATGGGCCAGGTCAGCCTCTCCATTGCCAGCGGCGGCCAGGATACCGTCCGAGTGGCCCCGGGTCCGGTAAGCCTTACCATCGAGGTCACACTTACCAGTACCGTGACCCTCACCGGTTTTCAGTACAAACTGCTCGGGCCGGCCGAGGTACCCTTCGCCTTCGTCACACCAACTCGCCAGTCGACCGAACTTTTCGCTCCCCACCAGTTGTTCGCTAATCCGGAGGACGGAACGCTTCTCTCCACGATGCCCGAGTTGGGCTACTTCGTCTTCTTCAGTTCGAATGATTTGCCCGCTTGCGAAGACGGCGTGCTTATCGCCACGCTGTCCATCGAATCGGTGGGCGAAGTGGCTCCCGGTACCTATACCTTCCAGACCGGCCCTTCGTATGAAGGCGATTACATATGGGTCACCACAGGTGGTCAGCATGGAACGATTGAGACTGGTACCGTGGTTACCTTGATCGTTGAGGATGAACCCGGCGACGAGCCTGGTGACGAACCTGGCGATGAACCCGGCGACGAGCCTGGTGACGAGCCCGGCGACGAACCCGGTGATGAACCCGGCGATGAACCCGGCGATGAGCCCGGCGATGAACCCGGCGATGAGCCCGGCGACGAGCCCGGTGATGAACCCGGTGACGAGCCTGGCGATGAGCCCGGTGACGAACCTGGCGATGAGCCCGGCGACGAACCTGGTGATGAACCCGGCGACGAGCCCGGCGATGAACCCGGCGACGAACCTGGCGACGAGCCCGGTGACGAACCCGGCGACGAGCCCGGCGATGAGCCCGGCGACGAACCCGGCGACGAGCCCGGTGATGAACCCGGTGACGAACCTGGCGACGAACCCGGCGATGAGCCCGGCGACGAACCCGGCGATGAGCCCGGCGATGAACCTGGCGACGAACCCGGTGATGAACCCGGCGACGAACCTGGCGACGAGGATCCCCCTTTCACGCCATCACCACGGTCTTTGTGTGGCGCGGGAGCGGGGATGGCGACCATGGGGATCGGGTTGATCGGCCTGCCTCTCCTGCTGTTGGCCCGCCGCCGGCGACGTTCATGAGCCGAGTCGGCAGGGCGGTAACTTGACGGCCGCAGATCGGCGGTGGCAGGGGGGGCTTTGGGGCTTGGCCGCTTCGCGGTGGTCATCGAACCGAACCGCGGGTCTGAGCCGGCAGGGATTGCCTCGTCGCCCTGTGTCGTGGCCTCGCCCGAAAGTGCGCTGCGAATCAGGCAGGGACGGCCGCCGACAGTGACGCCTCATCCGCGGTCACGGGATGCTCGGCAGCGGTCACGCCAGCACGCCACCCCGTGTGCAGCCGATACAGGGCGATCACCGCACAGGTGGCTGGGATGGCGAAGAAGAACCCCGGATAGCCCATCAACTCCGGCCAGAACAGCGCTCCCAGCAGCAAGGCCATTCGCTCCATTCGCGGTGCCCGACCGACGATGTACGGTCGAAACAGCAACAGGTGCAGCAACTGCAACACGGCGAACGTGGCGAGGATACCCACCGCGAATGGGGTGAAAGGCGTCCGACTCTCCAACGCGTGGAAGGCGGCGATGATCATGGCCGGCCCGAGCCCCACCAGGTACAAGTAGGGGATCATGCCCAACAAACCCACCAGCATGCCCAGGGGAATGGCCAGCGGCAGACCCACATAGGTAAACCCCGTCGCCGCCAGCGCCGCAATCAACGCCGACGCCATCGCTTGCCGAACCAGATACTGACGCATGGCCGAGTTGAATTCCCGGATCCACGCCACAATCGGGCCACGATAGTGCTCCGGCAACAACGACCGCCACATCGCCTGCTGTCGCAGCGAATCGCTGAGCGACACAACGACGTACAGCGTCACCACCAGTGTGAACCCGATCAGGAAGGACCCCAGCACGATCACGATCAGGGCCCGCGTGCCGTTGATGAATACCTTCTCAATCGCCGAGTTGATCGTCGGGTTCCACCGCCGCTGGTTGACAAACTGAACGATGTCTTCGAACACTCTGCCAATGTACGTTCCCGCCGTGCCCGCGTGCAGGCGAGCCAGACCCTCGACCCGAGGTCGGTCGCGATGCCGCAGATACTCATTCCACGCGGCGAGATACTCCGGCCAGCCGGATTCCGACTTCGTCGCCAGTTCCGCCAGGCTCACCCCGACGCTCTCGTACTTGAAACCTCGGGCCCGTGCCGCTTGGGCGGCAAAAATGGACCGGGGAATCCCCATCTGCACGTCTACCCACACCTGGTGCAGATCGTCCATGAAGCTCCGCGTCTGGTTGGCGACAAATGGTAATCCCTTCCATCCGGCCGGGGTCAGCAGGCTCGCCACGAAGATCATGATCAACCCCACCGTCACCACCGGAACCCCGATCACCCGATGGACGGCCTGGGTTACCGGGTAAACCAGATACGCGAGGGAGACAATGATCGCGAGCGGCAGGAGGGCCGGCGAGAGATACCTCATCGCTACCAGGATCGCGCCGATCCCGGCGGCAATCGCCATCATGAACGCGTAGTACTTGGCCCGGTCGTACTTTCGCCGGCCGGCGGCGCGGCGACGCTCGGGAGCCTTCCACTCGCTGCGCACACCCACACCCTGAGGCCCGGCCGGTACGCCAGAGGCTACCTCTGCCGCGACAGTCTCCGTCCGTATTGGGTTGTCGGGGCGATCCATTCCTGGCGATACCTCTCCATGAACCGAGATTCCCCTGGCGAGGATGACGGCGCGACTCCCTTGTGAAACGTGACCCGCCCTTAGTCTAACGCTTTTGGGACCGCATGGCAACGCGGGCAGGCACCCTTCAAGGTTCGTCGGGCGGCACGAGAAGGTTGATGGGCCCCCGGCCGTGCCCTATCCCCGGAGCCGCGGCGATAGCTCGGGTGACGAAGCCCTTGGCCGATCGAGCCGCGTCCGGCAAGCCCTCGCCCCCGGCCAGTCGGGCGGTAATGGCCGCCGAGAAAACGCAGCCGGTCCCGTGCGTGCTCGTGCTCGCGACCCGCGGACCCGTCAGCCAAACCGGTTGCCCCTCAGACCACAGCAGATCCGCCGCCTCGCCCGCCAGCCCGCCACCCTTGATCAGCACGTGTCGCGGACCCATCCGCGCGATCGTGCGGGCAGCCTCGATCATCGCCCCGGGACCGTCGATCACCATGCCGGTCAGCGCGCTCGCTTCATGGATGTTGGGCGTGACCAGAAACGCGCAGGGCAACAGCCGGTCGCGCAGCGCCTCGGCGGCGCCGGCATCCATCAGCGCGTCGCCATGCTTGCTCACCATCACCGGGTCCACCACCAGCGGAAACTGGAAACGCGTCGCCTGCCGGGCCACCGCCTCGATGACCGCGGCACTGCCCAGCGCCCCGGTCTTCGCCGCCGCCGGGGGAACATCCGCCAGAACCGCCTCGAGCTGGGCCAGCACGAACGCCGGCTCGAGCACCCGCACCTCGCGGACGGCCACCGTGTTCTGGACGGTCAGCAGGGTAACCACGCTGGCCCCATAAACGCCGTGCTGCTGAAAAGTCTTCAAATCCGCCTGCAGGCCCGCTCCGCCGGATGGATCGGAGCCCGCTATGGTCAGGGCAACACAAGCCGCCGCGTGTGATTCTCCTCGCATGCCCCCAGTATAGCCGAGCTGACCTGCATCGCGTTATTCAATAGGGTGTAACTCGCCTCCCGCGGGCGAAATGACCCATGGCGAAGCCCCAATGACCCATGAAATCCGAATGACCCATGACGAACGTCCCCGCCCGCGGTTGGTGTTCTCCCGGATTATTCACGATTGAAATCAAACCACAGATGAACACGGATGAACACAGACAGAACAAGAGATCGACGTCAAACACAGCGCGCTGCGGGATCGGGATGCGTTGTGATGTCTAACTCCCGCTCTTATCAGTGTTTATCTGTGTTCATCTGTGGTTCCGATGAATCATTCGCGTTCTGGCTTCGGGCTTGGTCATTGATTGGTCGTAACCGTTCACGGGGCTCCGTGTGTCGCGGCGATTCAACACTGCCGACGGGTGAAATCGCGAGCAACTTGAACCACCAAGACACAGAGACACCAAGAGGAATGATCTGCGAGAATCGAGCGTACGACTGCTTGACCGGGCTGCATTCTTTGTGTCTTGGTGCCTTGGTGGTTCAGCTCGTGAACGGCTACGATTGGTCATTGGGCCTTGGGCATTCGCCATTTTGCCCCGAAAGCCACGCGGCCAGCGAGTTGCACCCTATTCAATACCGTTGGCGTTGTACGTGTATAGAGCGATTCACGCCCCATCGTAGCGGTCGCCCCCCGTGGCGACCGGCGTATTCCTTGCGAGTTCGCGGGCCACCAGGGGCGGCGGCCGCTACGCCATTGCGTGAAATGCTCTAGCGTCCGGGGACTGGCTCTTTTTTGCCGACCTGGAGGCTTTCCACATGGATCAGTCAGGTGACGGCATGGCGATACCGTTGCATCGGAAGGGTTTCAAGGCAAAAAGTGCCTGTCCCCCTTCCGCGGACGCTAATATGACAGCGCTGGATGGCGCTTTCCGGTAGCGGCCGCCCCCCGTGGCGGCCGGCGCCTGAGGCCCTTTCGCCGCCCAACGGCCGCCAGAGGCGGCGGCCGCTACGAAGCAGCGCTGTCATACTAAACACGTACATGGCGTTGTACGTGTATAGCGTTTTGCGGAGTACGCATCCGTGCGCCACCACTCCGCTGTGAGCCGTGCCTTGCGTGCAAACCTCACTCGCCACCAGCACCACCCGCCAAGCACGCATCGCTCAGCGAGCCCGCCCCGGCCGTTGACGGAAATCACCATCCGGCGCTGTCAATTTGATGGCCCTGGCAAACCCGCCCCCACCCTGATAAGCCCCTCCCCGCCAGCCGGCAGCAGCCGTCCCAAAATAATCGAAAATAACATTTGACAGACCTCATAGATGGGTGTATGGTACACCTAAGTACTGGGAAGGGTGCCGCATGTAGAATACGCCCCAAG
>Ga0123328_1002361_pt1 | contig 17063 bp, 13 predicted proteins | sample BioC12SIPDNA_2_FD_89702 | JGI IMG/M metagenome (GOLD analysis project Ga0123328, IMG submission 89702) | Anaerobic biogas reactor microbial communites from Washington, USA - Biogas_R1_A C12 SIP DNA | ecosystem: Engineered > Bioreactor > Anaerobic > Unclassified | place: Washington, USA...
GTACATGATCGGTCTGATCGAGGCGGGCAGACTCGACCTCAGGCCGATGATCACACATCGGATGGGGCTGGACGAAGCTCCGCGCGCCTATGGTCTCTTCGAACAGCGGGCCGACGGCGCGGTCAAGATCCTGCTCACACCGTAGACCCACGCGATGGAGCACCGCCGATCGAGCGGCCCAGAAAGGAAGACGACATGGACACAGCAGAGATGGAAGCACGTCTCGCCGCCTTGGAAGCTACGGTGATGGAATCGGCCCGGCTGGCCCGTGAGACCGCGGATGTCAGGGAGATCCAGGAAGTCCAGTACAGGTACCTGAACGCCCTCATGCTCACCCAGTGGGACGACTGCGCGGATTGTTTCGCAGAAGACGCCAAGGTAGACGTCTACCTGCACGAGCCGGTCAGCGGCAAGGAGAACATCCGCAGGTGGCTCAAAGATGAGCTCTCACAAACGCACGCGGGCTACGAGGGCGACGTCTGCGTCAACCCCATCATCACGGTCGACGGCGACACGGCCAAGGGCGACTTCATGCTCTTCATGATGTACTTCTACAAGCGCACCGGCCAGTCAATGTTCTGGGTCCAGGGACGGTATGACAACGACTACGTCCGTGAGAACGGCAGGTGGAAGATCGCCGCCATGCGCTGGAGCGAGGTGCATGGCCTTCCGGGCGGCGGCCCGCCGACCGGTCTATGGTGATGACGGGCGCGCTCATTGGATCGGCTCGCGGATCTGACGCAGGGTCTCTTGACATCCACCGCCCATACCTGCCACAATCGATAGAGCGAGCGCTCTATCGAAGGCGCCATGTCGACCAGAGCGGCCGCCTTCCCACCGTTGTGAGGAATATAGTGGCCTGTAAGAAAAGCTACAGGATCGAGGCCCTCATGACCAGCACGAAACGACACCTTGACGAGATGCAGCAACGGGTCGCCGAGGGCCCTCTACCCTCGGGCTCGGCCGACCGTGGCCTGACCGAGATGAAGCAGCACCTCATAGTGGACGGCGCAAGCAAGGTGCTCTTCGAGAAAGGCTTCCGCAAGACCTCCATCAGAGACATCGCCGCCGCCTGCGGCATGTCCATGGGCCAGCTGTATCACTACATATCGTCCAAGGACGACATCCTGTATCTGATGCACCGCCACAGCCAGGAGATGTGGCACCAGCATCTCGCGGACGCCGGCTTCGAGCAGATCACCGACCCGGTGGCCAGGCTCGAGCACGGACTGCGGATCACCATCAAGTACCTTTCGGAGAACCGGGAGCTGTACAAGTTCATGTTCACCGAGAGCAAGTATCTCGATCGGGCGACACTCGATAGGGTCCTCGCCATGGACGACCAGAATGTCGTGGGCTTCTACCGCCATCTGCTCTCGGAGATCCCCGGCCGTTCCTGGGAGGGGCGCGAGGCGGATCTGGCGGCCAACCTAGTCTCCTTCATCTGCGTCTTCCTGCCTATGCGGGGATGGAACCTCCATCTCCGTAGCGCGGCCGACGTGGACGAGGCCGCCGGGTTCATCGTTGACTTCATATTCCGTGGCCTTGGCATAGACCGCGGATCTGCTACAGGGGAGGCTTCCTGATGCTGGTGATCGGAAGGGCGGCCGTGCTTGGAGCGGGGCGGATGGGCACGGCTGTGGCGGCCCACCTAGCGAACGCCGGGATACCCACCCTGCTGCTCGATCTGGCTCCCACCGAACTGACTGAGGAGGAGCAGCGGAAGGGCCTCGATCTGGCGCACCCGACGGTGCGGAACCGCCTGGCCACGGCGGCCGTCACAACGGCCGCGAAGGGGCGTCCCGCCGCCTTCGCGCATCCGAGCCGCACCGAGCTCCTGACCCCGGGCAACTTCGAGGACGATCTAGCTAAACTGGCCGAAGTTGATTGGGTCGTGGAAGCGGTGGTCGAACGCCTGGATGTCAAGCAAGACCTACTGGCCCGAGTGGCCGAGTGTGTCGGTCCCAAGACCATCGTCTCCACCAATTCATCCGGGCTCTCGGTCAACGCGATGGCGTCGGTGCTCCCCGACGAACTGAAGAAGCGCTTCGTCGGGACCCATTTCTTCTTCCCGCCCCGGTACATGTACCTGCTGGAACTCATCCCGGGTGAGAAGACCGACCCGGCTGTCATCGAAGGCCTCAAGGAGTTCGCCGAGCTTCGCCTGGGCAAGGGCGTGGTGCTGAGCGAAGACACCCCCAACTTCGTGGCCAACCGCATCGGCATCTTCTCGACGGTCTACGCCATCAACGCCATGGACAAGTACGGCCTCAGCATCGAAGAGGTCGACGCGGCCAGCGGCCGGGCCCTGGCGCGTTCGGTCACCGCCACCTACGGCACCTCCAATCTGGCCGGCACCGACGTGCTTGCCTTCGCGGTCGACAGTCACTACAAGACGGCCGTCGACGACGAGATGCGTGAGCAGTGGCGGCTACCCCAGTGGATCCTCGACATGGTCGACCGCGGCTATCTCGGAGAGAAGACCGGGGGCAGCTTCTTCAGAGAGAAGCGCACTCTGGTGATCGACCCCAAAACCCTGGAGTATGTGCCGTGGCAGGATCCGCGGCAACCAAGCATCGCCGAGGCCAACAAGATCTCCGACCCCGTGGAGCGGGTGAAGAAGTTCATCTCCTTCGATGACGAGGCGGCGCGGTTCGGCTGGGACCTGCTGGCGGCGACGTTCGTCTATTCGGCCAACCGGGTCCCCGAGATCTGCAGCGACATCGCCCAGATCGATCGGGGGATGCGCTGGGGCTACGCCTGGGACCTCGGTCCTTTCGAACTGTGGGACGCGCTTGGAGTCAAAGAGACCGTCGAGCGCATGAAAGCGGAGGGGCGGGCTGTGCCCGAATGGGTGGCGGCGCTGGCGGCCTCGGATTCGCCCTTCTTCTACAAGAAAGAAGCGGGCGCGCTCAGCGCATGGGGCCCGGGCCAGAAGGAACACAAACCTCTGGCGGCCAGGTCTCGCGTCATCTCGCTCGCGAGCCTCAAGGCGGCCGGCAAGACCCTGGACGAGTGCAAGGACGCCAGCCTGATCGATCTGGGCGACCGCGTGGCCTGCATCGAGTATCACACGAAGGCGAACGTGGTCACCGAAGACATCCACCTGTTCACCGAGAAGGCCCTGGCGGAGGCCGGCGGCTCCTACGACGCTCTGGTCATCGGCAACGAGGGAGCCCACTTCTCGGGCGGGGCCGACCTTGGGATGATGCTGGAAAGGATCCGGCGGCAGGACTGGGACGCCATCGACGCGACGCTCCGCAATGTGCAGCGGGTCAGCATGCGGATGAAGTACGCGCCCATCCCCATCGTGGCAGCGCCCTTCGGCCGCGTCCTGGGCGGCGGGGTCGAGGTCTGCCTCCACTGCCACCGGGTACAGGCGCACGCCGACGTCAACATGGGGCTGGTGGAGACGAGCGTAGGCTTGGTTCCCTCCGCAGGGGGGATGAAGGAAGCCGTGTTCCGCACCATGGCGCCGGCCCAAGGCGTGAGCTGGCCCTATTTCATCATGCAGCGGTCGTTCCTGGCCATCACCATGGCCAAAACGAGCTCGTCGGCTTGGGAAGCCTTCGATCTCGGGTACCTCCGACCCGGCGACGGCGTGACCATGAATCGCGAGAGTCTCATCTACGCGGCCAAGCACGTGGCGCTGGGCATGCTGGAGGCCGGCTGGCAGCCACCCTTGCCGGTCAAGATCAGAGTCATGGGCGACGACGGCATGGGCAACTTCCGGTGCTTACTCGACAACACGCTCGAGAGCGGCTTCATCTCGGAGCACGATCACTATCTCTCCAGCAAGGTGGCCTGGGTGCTCTCCGGCGGCGAAGTTGAGATCAACGCTGAGGTCGATGAGCAGTATCTGCTGGATCTCGAGCGTAGAGCGTTCTTGGAGGTGTGCCGCACGCCCAAGAGCGTCGAGCGGATCCAGCACATGCTGAGCACCGGCAAGCCACTCCGCAACTAGTCTGCGGCCGGCGCCGGGTAGCGAAGGAGATCCTTCATGAAAGAAGCAGTAGTAGTGTCGGCGGTGCGCACGCCGGTAGGAAAGGCCCCCAGGGGGATGTTCAGGACCACGCAGCCGGAGCATCTCTCCGTGACCGCCATCCGCGCGGCCCTCGACCGCGCGCCCGGCCTCGACCCGGCAGAGATAGACGACGTCATCATGGGCTGCGCCTTCCCCGAGGCGGAGCAGGGGCTGAACGTAGCCCGCAACTACGCTCTGCTGGCCGGGCTGCCCGTGACCGTGCCCGGGGTGACTCTCACCCGGTTCTGCGCGTCGGGGCTGCAGGCCATCGTCTTCGCGGCGCAGACCGTCATGACCGGCCAGGCGGAGGTCATCCTCGCGGGCGGCATCGAGACTATGTCGCGGGTCCCGGGGGGCGGCAACAAGCAGATGAGCAGTTGGGAGATGCAAAAGGTCGAGCCCGATGTGTACCTGTGGATGGGTCTGACGGCCGAGCGCGTGGCGGAGCGGTTCGAGGTGACCCGCGAAGAGCAGGACGTCTTCGCGGCTGAGAGTCAGCGCCGGGCGCTCGCCGCCATCGAGAACGGCACGTTCGACGACGAGCTGGTACCCGTGGAAGTGAAGCACCGTTTGGCCGGACCGGACGGCTCGGTCGTGGAGGAGACCTCCTGGGCTGTCACCGATGAAGGTCCGCGCCCCGGCAGCACCTTCGAAGTGCTCTCCAAACTGAAGCCGGTCTTCAAGAAGAACGGCACGGTGACGGCCGGCAACTCCTCGCAGACCAGCGATGGAGCCGCCGCGGCCGTGGTGATGAGCGCCGAGAAGGCGGCGGCTCTCGGCCTTGAGCCGCTCGCCCGCTTCGTGGCTTTCGCGTCGGCCGGCTGCGAGCCGGGGCTCATGGGCATCGGCCCGGTCTTCGCCATCCCCAAGGTGCTCAAGCTCGCCGGAATGACGCTCGATCAGATCGAACTCGTGGAGATCAACGAGGCCTTCGCCAGCCAGGCCGTCTACTGCGCGCGGGAGCTCGGCATAGATCGCGAGATCCTGAACGTCAACGGAGGGGCCATTGCGCTGGGCCACCCGCTGGGCGCGACCGGGGCGAAGCTGACCGCCACCCTCTTGCATGAGATGAAGCGGCGTAAGAACCGCTACGGCCTCGTGAGCATGTGCGCCGCGGGCGGCATCGGATGCGCCGCCATCTTCGAGAGGGTCTAGGACCGTCGGTCCGACGACCGGGAAACACACGGCTGAACCGTAGGACGATTGGAGGCGACCATGGCGGATCTGTTCAGACTCGACGGGAAAGTGGCGGTGGTGGTCGGGGGCGGCGGCGGCATAGGCAAGGCTCTGGCGCTGGGGCTTGCCAGGCAGGGAGCCACGGTGGCGATAGCCAGCCGCAACCTGGAGAAGCTGGAGGGAGTGGCTCAGGAGCTGGCCGCCGACGCGGATGTGAAGACCCCGGTGAAGGCCTTCAAGATCGACGCCACAGACGAGGACAGTGTCAGAAGCGCCGTCCAGGAGATCGTGGCTGCCTTCGGCACCGTCGACATCCTGGTCAACTCCCAGGGTCAGAACATCAAGGAACCGTTCGACAGCCAGACGGTGGCCAGCTGGAACGTGCTGTTCGAGAACAACGTGAAGGGCGTCATGCTCTGTTGCCGGGAGTTCGGCAAGGTCATGCTCGAGAAGAAGAAGGGCAAGATCATAAACATCGGTTCCGTAGCCGGCGACCGGGGTGTCCCGCTCGCGGGCAATGTCGGCTACTGCTCCAGCAAGGCCGCGGTGGCCAACCTCACCCGTATGCTGGCCTACGAGTGGGCCAAGCAAGGCGTCAACGTGAACGCCATCGGGCCCTCGGTGATCTTCACACCCATGATGAAGAACGCCTTGCCGCCCGAGGTATTGGCGGGCGCGACGGCTTTGCATCCCATCGGGCGTGTGGCCGAACCCGAGGAGCTCATGGGCACGTGCATCTATCTGGCCTCAGCGGCTTCGGACTACATGACGGGCCAGATCATCTACGTCGACGGCGGGCGGAGCTGCTTCGCCTAAAGACTCGCCTGGAACGCTGGTCGACTTCGACAACCGAAGAGAAGAGAGGCTTTGACGTGAGAGTCGAAGATGTCAAGAAGATCGGGGTCTTCGGAGCGGGGACTATGGGCCCCGGCCTCGCGCAGTTGTTCGCCGCCGCCGGCTATGACGTGGCTCTGTATTCGCGAAAGGCCGAGACTCTTGAAAAGGCCATGGCCATGGTGCGGGCCAACTTTGCGACCATCATCGCGCACGGGGCCGCCAAAGGCGCCGCCCACGGGTCACCTACCCAGGCTGAGGCCGACGCGGCGATCGAGCGCATCAAGCCCACGCAGAGCCTGGAAGAGGCGGGCGGCGACGCGGATTTCGTCATGGAGACCATCGCGGAGAGCAAGGAAGCCAAGACCCAGCTCTACAGCGAGCTGGACGCCATCTGCCCCGAGCGGGCGGTCTTTGCCAGCAACACGTCCAGTCTCAACGTTTTCGAGTTCATCCCCGCGAGACGGCTACCGCGCAGCGTGTGCGCCCACTTCTTCACGCCGGCTCACATTATCCCCCTCGTGGAGGTGGTCCCGGGCCCGGAGACGACCGTCGACACCCTGGACCTGACCGCCGCCCTCATGCAGGCGTGCGGCAAGAGCCCCGTGCGCATGAAGAGATTCGGCCCGGGGTTCATAGTCAACCGCATCCAGCGGGCCATCGGCGAGACGGCCATGGACATGATCCAAGAGGGGCTGGTGGAGCCTGAGGAGATAGACACGGCCATCAAGGCCTCGCTCGGCATCCGGCTGCCCATCGTGGGAGTCATGCAGACCTTCGATTTCCAGGGCCTCGACATGCTCCTCGCCTATCAGAAGAACGTGGGCAAGGTGTACTCGTTCGTAGAGGAGCGGGTGGAGAAGGGGTATCTCGGGGCGAAGACCTCACGGGGCATCTACGACTACCAGGGTCGCAGCGAGGTGGAGATCCTGCGGAAACGCGACGAGCTCTATCTGCAGATGCTCGACTACCTCAGGGAGATCGGCGCCTTCGAGCCGGTCTAGCGGATGGATAAGCAACTCAAGCGCCCGGTATAGGGCGAGGGAGCGGTCCTATGAGTGACGACAGTTTCGCGAAGCTGCTGGAACCGGGGCAGATCGGAAAGGTGAAGACGCGCAACCGCATCTACAAGTCGGCTGCGGGCATGCACACCTTCGACGAGACCGAATTCGACTCGATGAACGAGAACAGCCTCGGGTTCTACGACGCCCTTGCCCGTGGCGGAGTGGGGATCATCTCGGTGGAGGCGCCGACGATCGACTATCCTCAGGGATGCCGGTGGCACTACCGCTACCGGATGGACGACGACAGATACATTCCCGGGATGAAGATCCTGGTGGACATGATCCACGGCCATGGGTGCCCCACGTTCATGCAGATGGAGCACGACGGTCCCTGGCAGAACCCGCTGTTCGACAACCATCCGGCTACCTACGACGGCCCGCCTATCGGCGCCTCGGCCGTCAACATCCCCAAGCCGGGCGACTTCCACCGCGACATGATCCGGCCGCTGACGGTCCCAGAGATCCGGGCCATCACCCGCAAATATGCCGACGCGGCCGAGCGGGCGCAGAAAGCCGGTTTCGACGGCATCGATATCAACGCGGGAAGCAGCCACATCGTCCACAACTTCCTGTCCCCGTGGTGGAACCGGCGGGACGATGAGTACGGCGGGACCCAGAAGAAGCGCGCCAAGCTGATGATGGACATCATCAGCGGCATCAAGGAGCGCTGCGGCGCGGACTACCCGGTAGTGGTCTGCCTGAACGGCTTCGAGGTCGGCTACCCCATCCAGGTGCCCGACATCCACTGTCTCACGCACGCGCAGTCGCTCGAGAATATGAAGATGGCCGTGGAGGCCGGCGCCGACGCCATCATGGTGCGCAGCCACTGGCTGGGGCTGCACGTCCCGGGGTTCCTCCCCGACTACATGTTCTACCCCGAGGCCCAGATGCCGGTGGACAAGATGCCCCCGCACTACTACTCGAAAGAACGGGGCCGGGGCGCGATGAGGATCATGGCTGAGGAGGCCAAGAAGATACTCGGGGTCCCGATCATCCTCATCGGCTACATGACCCCCGAACTGGGGGAGGAAGCTCTCGAGCAGGGGAAGGCCGACTTCATCGGCATGAACCGGCCTCTCATCTGCGATCCCGATCTGCCCAACAAGCTCATCGCGGGGCGGCCGGAGGACGTGCGGCCCTGCACTCGGTGCGGCAGCTGCCTCGACCAGAGCGAGACCTTCCTCCGCAAATGCCGTGGGAACGCGGCGCTGGGGTATGGTTATCAGAACCTAGGCCGGGCGGCCAAGAAGAAGAAGGTCCTCGTCGTCGGCGGAGGCCCCGCCGGCATGGAAGCCGCCCGGGCCTCCGCGCTGCGCGGCCACGACGTGACCCTTCTGGAGAAGGGCCCGCGCCTCGGCGGCCTGGTGCCGCTGGCCGAACTCATCAAGGGGCTCGAACTGGAGGACCTCCCCGCTCTGCGGAAGTGGTTCGAGCGGCAACTCAGGCAATTGGGTGTGAAAGTAGAGCTGGGCACAGAGGCCACGGCCGAGCGTATCAAGGTGCTGAAGCCCGACGCGGTGATCCTGGCCACCGGCGGAGTGCTGAACGCGCCACCCGTGGAGGGCGACCAGGCCAAGGTGGTGACCACGCCCGAGCTGCACACGCGTGTCAAGCCGTGGCTGCGGTTGTTCGGTTCGCGGTTCCTGGGCTGGGCCACCCATCTCTGGCTCCCCATGGGCAAGAAGGTGGTCGTCATCGGTGCCGGCCTGCACGGATTGGAGGTGGCTGAGTTCCTGGCCAAACGGGGCCGGACCGTGACCGTCGTCGAACCTACGGAGAAGATCGGCGAGGGCGTGATCGACTTCCGGCTGGGCTTGGCCCTCGACTGGTTCGAGCAGAAAGGCGTCAAGATCATCACCGAGGCAGGCAACATCAGGGTCACCAAGAAGGGCCTCGCCTATGACGACAAGCATGGGGTGAGGCACGAGATAGAGGCCGATACCGTTATGCCCACGGCGCCACTGCTGCCCAACGACACCCTCTACAGGGCGCTCGAAGGCAAAGTCCCGGAGCTGTACTTGATCGGAGACGGCAAAGAAGCCGGGATGATCATGCATGCCATCCGGTCCGGATACCACACCGCGAAAGCGATCTAGGGCGGGGCACCGCCGCAAGGAGGCACTCATGGCCGACCCTACCAGCTACGAAAACCTGCTCAGACGGCTCGAAGATGCAGAACACCGTCTGGCCAAGACCGAGCGCAACGCGCAGATAGCGCGCGACTGGGTGGAGATTTCCAACCTGCACGGGCGTTACAACCATCTGTGCCTGGGACACTACTGGGACAAGATCGTCGATGAGCTGTTCGCCCAGAAGACTCCGGGCGTCAAGGTGGAGATAGTGGAGAGCGGCGTGTTCCACGGCTTGGAGGGCGCCCGCAGGGTGTTCGTCGACATGCTCGGCAAGCTCTACAACTATGAGGGCAACTGCGCCATCCACGAGCTGACGACGCCCATCATCCAGGTCCAGCCCGACATGACCACGGCGAAGGGGATGTGGTTCCACGTTGGGTTCAACACCTTCGACGATCCGGTCAAGGGAGTCATCCCCATCTGGCAGGTCATCAAGTACAACCATATCTTCGTCAAAGAAGACGGGCAGTGGAAGTTCTGGGACTACCGCGCTCATCTGCTCATCCGGAGCTCGTTCGAGAAGGGCTGGGTCGACGAGCCGGTCATCCAGGGCAGCGCCATCCAGGGGGCTCTGCCGGATGAAGCTCCCAAGCCTGATGAGCCGACCAGCTTCCATGAGCCGTATTCCGGCCGGATAGGCAACCATTCAGGCCTGCCGATGCCACCCGAGTACGTCGATCTGGACGACTTCTAGGCTGCTTGACACGGGAGAGGCTACCTGTAAGAATACATAGAGCGAGCGCTCTATCGACCGACGAGTACCGACCAGCTTCATCAGGCCGACCAAGACCAGGAAGAAGGATCCAGTGGCACTCAAAACCCCCCAGCAATACCTTGAGAGCCTCAAAGACGGCAGAGTCGTCTACTTCGATGGCGAGCGAGTGCCCGACGTGACCACCCACCCGGTGTGCAAGATCACCAACGACTGGGTGGCCATGGACTACATCATGAACAACGATCCTCGCTACCAGGATCTCCTCACCGACCTGGATGAAGACGGGGAGCGAGTCAGCTTCGCACTGCAGCCTCAGCGCAGCAAGGAAGACCTGCTCCGCCTTCGCGAAGTGGTCAAGCTCTGGGCCCGGGTCTGCTTCGGCAAGCCTTCGGGCGCCAAGTTCGTGGCCAAGGACGGCCTGAACGCGGTGACCGTGGTCGCCCCGAGAGTGGACAAGAAGTACGGTACCAACTACGCGGCCAACGTGGAGGCCTACCGCAGGCACCTGCAGAAGAATGACCTGTCGTTCGCCATGGGTCTCACGGATATCAAGGGCGACCGCAACCTCCGTCCTTCGCAGCAGGTGCAGCACAAGGACTTCTACGTGCGCATCGTGGAGGAGCGGCCCGACGGCATCATAGTGAGCGGTGCGAAGACCCACATCAGCCAGGCGCCGGCCTGCAACGAGGTGCTCATCGCCCCGTGCCGCGCCATGCAAGAGGACGACAAGGCCTATGCGGTCGCTTTCGGCACTCCACTGAACGCGCCGGGCATCACCATGATCTGCGCGCAGCCTGAGATCAGCGCCGGCGCCTCGCTCTTCGACCACCCGATCTCGGCCAGCGTTTACATCAACGACGCCACGATCATCTTCGACAACGTGTTCATCCCCAACGAGCGCATCTTCTTGAAGGGGGAGTGGGAGTTCGCGGGACAGGTAGCCTACATGTTCGCCAACTTCCACCGTCTGAGCGCCGAGACATACAAGGCCATGGAGTTGGAGCTCTTCACGGGGGCCGCCGTGCTCATGGCCGAGTACAACGGTATCGAGAAGAAGGCCCACGTAAGGGAGAAGCTCACCTGGCTGGTGATGTACACCGAGGCGGTAGAGACCCTGGGCAAGGCGGCTGTGGAGCAGTGCGTGAGCGAGGAGGGCTCCGATCTCGTCTATCCGAACCCCATGATCGCCAACATATGCAAGTTCTACTTCGCCGACAACTGGCATCAGGCGACCAAGTACATACAGGACATCGGCGGCGGCATCATCGTGACCGCTCCGTCGTACAAGGACTACGTCAACCCCGATACCCACGAGTTCATGGAGAAGTACTTCGCGGGGAGTGCACGGACGTCCACGGAGAACCGCCTGCGTATGGTCAAGCTGATCCGCGACTTGACCTCTTGTTACGAAGACGTGCTCACCATCCATGCCGAGGGTTCACTCGAGGCACAGAAGCTGTCGATCGTCCAACTGGCAGATTGGGGCCGGTACAAGGCGGCTGCGATGCGCGCGGTCGGTAACGCGGATGCGAAGATGCACCCTGTCTTCGCCGAGCTGCCGCAGTTCCCGCCGGCGCTCTAGGGTCCGAGAGTCGCGAAAACAGGCCGAAGGAGAGCCGTCGAAGAGATGGCGCCCGAGCACAAAGACAACCGGGGAACGGGCTCTTCGGGAGCAGCGGCGGCGGTCGCGGTCGAACCCAAGGCGGCGGACCTTGTACGCCGGGCGGTTGCGGCGGGCGCCGGCGCTCTCGGTGAGTGGGAGGCAAAGACGCTGCTGGCCGCCTACGGTGTACCGGTGCCCGAGGGAACGATCGTGACCAGCGAGGCCGAAGCGGTCACGGCCGCTGAGCGGCTGGGCGGCAAGCTTGCGATGAAAGCCGTCGGCTCCGAGATCCATCACAAGACCGAGGGCGGGCTTGTCGTGCTGGGAATCAGCGGTGCCTCCGAGGCCGCCGAGACCTACCGGCTGCTGCGCAGGCGGGCCGGCCAATCTCTCGAGGGAGTCCTCGTGGAGAGGATGGTCCAAGGCAACAGGGAGCTCCTGGTAGGCCTCAAGCGCGATCCGGTCTTCGGCCCGGTGATCGCGTTCGGCCTGGGCGGCGTGCTGACCGAGGTGTTGGGCGACATCGCGCTTGCGCTAGCCCCCCCAAGCGCGCGCGATGTCGCCGAACTTCTCGAGTCGATCCGGTCCAGGAAGATCCTGGGCGCCTTCAGGGGCTCGCCGCCCGTTGACCGGGCCGCGCTCTCGAAGGTGATCGAGGCGATCGGCCGGATAGCACTCGACTTCCCGGAGATCGCTGAGATCGATGTGAACCCACTGTTGGTGGAGGGCGATCGTCCCGTGGCGGCCGACGCCGTTGTGATCCTGTCGAAGGCGGCCTCCGCAGTGCGTGAAGCCCGGCCGTTCAAGCCCGACCTGCAGGCGGTGCTCACCCCCGAGTCGGTAGCGATCGTGGGAGCGTCCGACGATATCCGCAAATGGGGCGGGTCGGCCCTGCGCAACCTGCTCGACGGCGGCTATCAGGGCAAGATCTACCCGGTCAACCCTCGAGGCGGCGTCTTCTTTGGCATCCAGGCCTACGCGAGCATCGCCGACCTGCCCGAGGCGGCCGATCTGGCGCTGATGGCGGTCGGCGGGCAGCAAGTCAAGGGAGTCCTCGAGGAGTGCGGGCGTCGCGGCGTCCGTGCGGTGGTCGTTCTGGCTGCGGGATTCTCCGAGACCGGGGCGGAAGGGGCCGCCCTCGAGCGCGAGATCCTTGAGATAGCGGCCCGCTACGGCATCACGCTGGTGGGCCCCAACTGCATGGGGCTCATGTCCAACGAGAAGTCGTTCCATGCGACCGGTTTCGTCGCTTTGCATCCTCCGAAGGGCAAACTCAGCTTCGTCTCCCAATCGGGGAGTCTCGGTCCCGGGGTGGTGAACACCTGTGAGCGCCGGGGGATAGGTGTGGAGAAGTTCGTCAGCGTGGGCAACGAGGCCCAGGTGAGCGCCTTCGATGTGCTCGACTACCTGCGCGACGATCCTGCTACAGAATGCGTGATGATGTATCTGGAAGGCATAGAAGACGGGGCGCATTTCGTGGACTCGGCTCGCAAGACGACCGCGCGCAAGCCGGTAGTGGTGCTGCGGGGCGGCCTCACCGAATCGGGCGGCAGGGCGGCCGCCTCACACACGGGCGCGCTGGCGGGATCGGCGGAGGTCTTCCGGGCGGCTGCGCGCCAGTCCGGAGTGGTGACTTGTGGCACCGTGGAAGAGCTGGTCGATCTCGGCGCATGTCTGGCCTACCTTCCGCTCCCCAAAGGGAGACGGGTGGCTATCGTGACCAACGGGGGCGGCCCCGGGGTCCTGGCTGCCGACGAGGTGGCTCTGAACGGCCTGGAACTCGTCGACATACCCGAGAGTCTGGTGCTTGCTCTGGACGAGCTGCTTCCGAGCTTCTGGAGCAGGCGTAACCCTTTGGACCTGGTCGCGGCGGGTTTCGGCGACGTCGGCCTACGCGTGATCGAACAGGTGACTCGCTGTGCGGATGTGGATGCCGTGCTGGCCCTCAACTTCCTGGGCGTGCCCAGCACGAGCGATGACGGCCGCGGAAGACGGCCGGGTGGAGAATTCGAAGGCTTCAGCACCTGGGAATGGTCTTTCCTGGAGCTGTGCTCAACGCTGATGGAGGAGACCGGAAAGCCCATCATCAATGTCCCCGACCACCCCGTCCAGGGGGTTCCTCCCCAGAGTGGCAGGTATTCACCCGTGATCCTTTCGTCCCCCAGAGCGGCGGCTCGGGCGCTGGACAGGATGGTTTGGTGCGAATGGCACAACGGTATTCTCCAATGACTAGTGCTGGAATGCCATCCTCGTTGATGTGTGACGGCAGCGCGACCGAACTGCCGCGGGGATGTCCGCCGGAGAGATCCGGATGGGATTCTGGGGAGTCTGAGTGATGGCGCTACTCGAGGTCCGCGGTCTCAGCAAAAGGTTCGGCGGTCTGGACGCCGTGGCCGAGCTCGACTTCGACGTCATCGAGGGGGAGATCCTCGGCATCATAGGCCCCAACGGCGCCGGCAAAAGCACGGTCTTCAACATGATCTGCGGAACCTTCAAGCCGACTAGTGGCACGCTCACCTTCGAGGGGAAGAACATCACTGGGTTGTCGGCTCACAAGGTGGCCAAGATGGGGATAGCCCGGGTCTTCCAGGGAAACGTGCTCTTCCTTGAGTCCACGGTGATAGACAACGTGCTCATGGGCATGCATCTGCACACCCAACTGAGCGTTCCCGGGTTCCTGCTCGGCGGTCGCAGGGCCCGGCGCAGAGACGAAGCCCTTCGCTCCAAAGCCATGGAGATCCTGGAACTGGTCGCCTTGCATGACGACGCCGACCGAGTGGCGGCGGATCTACCGCACGGGAACCAACGCCACCTGTGTCTGGCAGTAGCCTTGGCCGCGGAGCCGAAGCTGCTTCTTCTCGACGAGCCGGTCACCGGCATGAACGCGGGAGAAGTATCGGAGATGCTCGACCTGGTCAGGATGCTGAGAGAGAAGACCGGCCTGACACTCATCGTGATCGAGCACAACATGAAGGCGGTCATGAGCCTGTGCGACCGGATCGTGGCCATCAGCTACGGCAGAAAGCTCGCTGAGGGCTCTCCCGAGGAGATCGCGAACAACCCGACGGTGATCGAAGCCTACCTCGGAGAAGAGGAAGATGTTGCTTGAGATCAAGGACCTCTGGGTCCGATACGGAGGGGCGGAAGTCCTCAAAGGGATCTCCTGCGAGATCGAGGAGGGCTCCGTGGTCACCCTGCTCGGCGCCAACGGGGCAGGCAAGTCCACCACCCTGCGGGCCATCACAGGGCTCGTGACTCCCGCCGCCGGTGAGATCTGGTTCGACGGCAAGAGGATCGACGGGCAACCGCCGCAGAAGATCGTCGAACTGGGGATCCGCCACGTGTTGGAGGGAAGGGCTCTCTTCCCCTACATGTCGGTACTCGAGAACCTGAAGGTAGGCGCCTATCTTCAGAAGGACCGCACCAAGATGTCCGATACGCTGAAGCGCGTCTTCAGCCACTTCCCGCGTCTGGAGGAGAGGCAGGGCCAGCAGGCGAGGACTCTCAGCGGCGGGGAACAGCAGATGCTGACCATCGCCCGCGCCTTGATGGGGAACCCGAGGCTGCTGCTACTGGATGAGCCGTCCCTCGGACTCGCCCCGAAGCTGATCAGAGAGATCGGCAAGATCGTGCGGGGCATCCACGAGCAGGGTGTGACTGTGCTCCTGGTGGAGCAGAACACCCGGCTGGCGTTGGATGTGGCTCACACCTGCTATGTCCTTGAGACGGGCGTCGTCGCCGCTTGCGGGATAACCCAAGAGCTCGTGAAGAGCGACTTGGTGAGAAGGGCCTATCTCGGACTATGAAAGCCTTCTTCAGCCGCGAGGTCGGTTCATGGACATAACCGGGTCAGACGTAGTCCAGGGCATAATCAACGGGTTGTGCATGGGGGGGACCTACATCCTCATCGGACTGGGTCTCACCCTCATCCTCGGCATCATGAACATCCTGCAGTTCGCCCACGGCGAGGTGTACATGCTCGGAGCCTTCACCGTGTACCTGCTTTCCGTGCTGCTCGGTGTGAACCTGTATCTGGCGGTGGTCATCAGCATGGTCACCACCGCCATCGTCGGCCTCATCCTGGAAAGGGTCTTCCTGCGGCCTCTCAAAGGGCAGTTCCTCTCGTATGTGTGCGTGACCACCGGTCTCAGCCTGATCCTGCAGACAGCCATCATGCTGGCTTTCAGCAAGGGCACCAAGCAACTCCCGTCTCTGTACAAAGGCTCGTTTGAAATCGCTGGTGTTTTCGTTTCCAGAGAGAGAGTGGTGGCCATCGTGATCGCCCTGCTCCTCACCTTAGCCCTGTACACCTTCCTCAAAAGGACGAAGTACGGCCTGGCCATGACCGCCTCCGCTCAGAACCGAGAGGGCGCGCTGATGCAGGGGATCAACCCCAACCTCATGTCGGCCATGGTCGTGGCGATAGGGAGCGCCCTGGCGGCCGTCGGCGGGGCCCTGGGAGGCAGCATCTTCAACCTCGATCCCTACATGGGCGGCTTGGCCTTCATGAAAGGCATCACCCTCATTGTCATAGGGGGGTTGGGCAGCATACCGGGCGCGGTGGTGGGTGGACTCATCCTGGGTATCGCCGAGAGCCTGCTCGCCCTGTTCTTCGGCTCGCAGATGGGCATCATCCTTCCGCTGGTGCTGGTGATCGTCTTCCTTATCGTCCGACCGAAAGGGCTCTTCGGCCATGACTGAGCGAACGAAGAAGGCCACGAAGACCACGGTCGGGGTCGCCCTGTTCTTGGTGGTACTCGCGCTGCCCTGGATACTGCGCTCCGGTCTGGGTGCGGGGAAGGGCACCTACTGGACGCATATCCTGATCCTGGTCACCGTCATGATCTTGGCCACCTCCAGCATGCGCGCCATCTTCCTCACCGGTGAGATGTCCCTGGGCACCGCCGGCTTCCTCCTGGTGGGCGGCTACGCGGCGGCCCTGCTCTCCACCAAAGCAGGTCTGTCGCCTTGGCTGACCATCTTCCTCGGGGGCCTCGTCGCCGCGTTCGTTGCAGGTCTGGTGGCGTACCCCTTCTTCAGGGTCAAAGGCATCTACTTCGTCATCTGCACGCTCTTGCTGGGCTTCATCCTGTTGTACATCGCCGGCTATCTGAAGGAACTGACCGGCGGTTGGCAAGGTTTCCAGTTCTATGACGTCTCTCCGGAGATCACTGTCGGGTCACGCACCCTCAAGTTCGGCACCAAAACGAACATCGAGTACTTCTACCTGGCGGTGTTCGTCGTCAGCATATGCCTCTTCCTGCTCTACCGGATGGAGCACTCCCGGGTGGGGCTCGTCTGGAGATCGATCAGGGAGTCGGACGAGCTGGCCAAATCGGTCGGCGTCAACATAATGGCCCACAAGATCTTCATTTTCGTGGTGTCTTGCTTCTTCATAGGCATTGCGGGCGGGCTGTATGCCTTCCATGTGCACGCCTTGTCTCCCACCAGCACACCTGCCAACGTCTTTCATTTCTTCACCTCCATCTACTGCCTCATGTACATGGTGGTGGGA
>Ga0123328_1002364_pt1 | contig 17052 bp, 9 predicted proteins | sample BioC12SIPDNA_2_FD_89702 | JGI IMG/M metagenome (GOLD analysis project Ga0123328, IMG submission 89702) | Anaerobic biogas reactor microbial communites from Washington, USA - Biogas_R1_A C12 SIP DNA | ecosystem: Engineered > Bioreactor > Anaerobic > Unclassified | place: Washington, USA...
TGAACCAGCGGCCTTCTGACCCCCAGTCAGACGCGCTATCCAGGCTGCGCCACACCCCGGTTCAGCAGATCATCGGCAATGCGTGGTCTACCTCGGATTACCCCGGAAACCCGACCCGCGCCCGAACGCAGCCACCACCGCGTCTTCTGGACACCCCGGCGGGGGCTGTCGTTTTGTTGCTGCCGGGCCAGCACGGGCCTCCGGCGACCCACGAACCGCATTCTAATAGTCAGCGCGAGGTAACGCAAGGCTGCCACGCGATTTCCTTTTCCGCAACATATTCGGCCGGAACGTCCGCCCAGCCGCCCGAACCGGCAACGAGGCCGGCGGGGCGTGCGGTCCCCCCGATTTGAAACCATCGATTCATGCCGCGGGGCTCTGGGTCAGGCGTCGGGACTGGCCAGTTCAGCGAAGACCTCTTCCGCGGCGCGCACCGTCTGGTCGATATCGGCCTCCGTATGGGCGGCCGACAGGAAGAGGGCCTCGAACTGGCTGCACGGCATGTAGACGCCGCGGTTGAGCAGTCCCCAGAAATAGCGGGCGTAGCGGCGCGTGTCGCAGCGGCTTGCCGTCTCCCAGTCCACGACATCCTCGCCGCTGAAGAACAGGGTCATCATCGCCTGGAACCAGCCGATCGAGACGGGGATGCCGGCCCGCCCGGCCGCGCCCTCCAGGCCGGATACCAGACGCGTGGCAAGCTGCTGGAGGCGCGGATACGGGTTGCCGTCTCGGAGGACCTTGAGCGTGGCGATTCCGGCCGCGGCGGCCAAGGGGTTGCCGCTGAGCGTGCCGGCCTGGAAGACTCCGCCGGCGGGGAGGACGTGATCCATGATCTCCGCCCGGCCCCCATAGGCGCCGACCGGCAGACCGCCCCCGATGATCTTGCCGAGGGTGGTCAGGTCGGGCCGGTCTCCCAGCGCGGCCTGGGCTCCGCCGTAGGCCACGCGGAAACCGCTCATCACCTCGTCGTAGATCAGCAGCGCGGCGTGCCGCTCCGTCAATCCCCGCAGGGCCTGGCGGAATTCCGCCCGAGCCGTCACGCAGCCCATGTTGCCGGCGACCGGCTCGACGATTACCGCCGCGATCCGATCGCCATGCGACGCGAAGGCCTGCTCGAGGGCCCCGGGGTCGTTGTAGGGGAGCACGAGCGTGTCCTTGGCCGTTCCCGCGGTCACTCCCGGCGAGTTCGGCACGCTGAACGTCGCCGCCGCGCTGCCGGCGGCCACCAGCAGGCTATCGACATGGCCGTGATAATTGCCGGCGAATTTCACGATCATCTCCCGCCCGGTGTAGCCGCGCGCCAGCCGGATCGCGCTCATTGTGGCTTCCGTGCCGGAGTTGACCAGGCGGATTTTCTCGATCGAGGGAACCGCCTCGATGACCAACTCGGCCAGTTCGTTTTCCGCCTCGGTCGGCGCGCCGAAGCTCGTCCCGCGCGCCAGCGCTTCTTCCAGGGCCGCGATCACGGCCGGGTGGCGGTGGCCGAGAATCATCGGCCCCCAGGAGCCGACGTAGTCGATGTAGCTGTTGCCGTCGACGTCGAACAGCCGGGCGCCCTCCCCTCGCGCGAAGACGATCGGCTGGCCGCCGACCGCGCCAAAGGCCCGGGCGGGGCTGTTCACTCCGCCGGGCATCAACCGGATTGCCCGGGCAAAAATCCGCTGGCTGTTGTCGTGCTTCATCAAGTGCCTCGCTTGTTCGTTGGCGTCCCGCCCGACGGCCAGGCAGCCCGAAGCGGCCGGGTTGCCTCGATCCCCGCGCGGCGCTGTTTCGATCGCCGGCCGCCCCCGCCGGGCGGACCACTGCCGATTCTACGCAATCGCCCGGTTGGCTGGCCAGTGGCGGCTCCCGCTGATTCCCGGATTGCGCCCTTGAATCGGCGGCCGGGTTCGACGATCATAGCCGTGTGAACGGCAAGCGGCCCGGCCGACGGCCGCCGCGCTGAATGGAATTGCCCAGGCCGCCAACGTTTCGAACGCCGTGTGCAACCACGCCTGCCTCCAGTTCGTCCAAGCCCACCTCGCCGAAAGCGCTGTGCGAGGCCGGCGCGTACTTGAAGTCGGCGCGCGGAACATCAACGGATCGGCGCGGCGGCTGGTGGAGAGCATGCAGCCGAGCGAATATCTGGGGGTCGATATCGCGCCGGGGCCGGGGGTTGACCTGATCTGCGATATCGGCGGCCTTGTTGAGCGGTTCGGAGCCGGGCGTTTCGATGCCGTCGTCTGCACCGAGGTGCTCGAGCACGTTCGCGATTGGCGAGGCGCCGTCGGCAACCTGAAGGGAGTTCTTGCCGCCGGCGGGATCCTGCTGGCGACCACGCGTTCGATCGGGTTCCGCTATCATGGCTACCCATGCGACTTCTGGCGCTATCAGCCGGAAGACATCGCGGTCCTGTTTGCCGACATGGCGATCGGGGTGATCGAGTCGGACCCGATCGCGCCCGGCGTGTTCCTTGCGGCAAGCAAGCCGGACCGTTTCCGGGAGGTTCGCCTCGACGGATATCGCCTGCACTCGGTCGTCTGTGGCAGGCGCTGCGCAGGCGTCTCCAACGCCCAACTGGCGCTCTTTCTCCACGTCAAGAGACCGGTGACGCGGTTCCTCGCCCGCCAGCGAAGGTCGATTCGCAAGCGGATCGGCGGCTCGGGGGCGACGGACGTCGCCGGCGGACGTTGAGGGAGACTTGCCGCGCGATTCCATCGCTCCTTGTTCTCTTGCGCGGCGGCGAGATCCAGAGTGTTTTGGACGAACAGTCGAAGTAAGGCCAACGGAGGCTCGCGTTCACGCGGCGCGCCGGAGCGCAAAAAAGGACGATCCCGATGTTCGGACGGGTTCCCGTCTTATCGCGGATTATCGGCCGGGGATTCTTCGAGTGTCGCGCGCTGTCGTAAACGCGTCAGGCTACCGGGCCTCGCTTACGCGTCGGGTTAGGATGCCTCGCTTACGCATCGGGTTAGGGTGCCTGGCTTACGCGTCGGGTTGACGATTGGCTCATGAAGAATCCGTCTTATCCTTGCCTTGGCTGTCTTCCTCATTGAATCAGACGGGCCTCGATGCTGGCGATCTCGCGATTGACGAATTCGTCCGTGAAGAACCATTCCTGGTAGAGGAGTCCGATCTGCCGCAGGTAGTAGTCGACCGAGGCCCTGCGGAGCGTGCGCTGCGAGTCCTTCGGCCGGTCCTCATCGCGGATCGGCGGGCGAACGCGATCGGCGGGTGGTTGGTAGGACGGATCGTAGACCAGGGCCGGCAGGTCTTCGGCGGGCAACAGATGCCGCCAGAGGAACGCCTGCATCTTGTCTTCGGCCGGCACGGCCTCGTGGACGACTTCCCGGTCGCCGATCTTCGCGCTGCCCAGTACGGTCAGGTTGACCGGTCCTTCCATCGCCGCCAAGCTGGTCTTGACCGCCAGCGTTGCCACCTGTTTGTCGGCGGCGAGCGTGGCGCCCGACGATTCGAGCCCCTCCGGCAAGTCCTGGAAGCTCAGCTTGATCGGCCCGGCGAAGCCGTCCTTGCGGATGGCGTAGACGGTCACCGCGGCCGAGCTCTTGCCGCGGACGACGATCCGCGAAGGGGTCAGACGCAAGTCGAAATCGGGTTGCGGCTGGCTGATGCGGAGCCGGTAGGCGTACTCGTTTCCGCCGCGCCGCTGCGTGTCGCCGAGATGGACGAAGTACTTGCCGTCGGCGGGGAGCTTGACCATCAGGTAGGAATCGGCGTGGTCGGTGTTCATTCCCGAGGCGGCGTCGAAGTGATCGTCGTTCAGGGCAATCACTTTGCCGTCGGCGCCGGCCACCTTGACGAAGGAGTCGAGCGGGGAGTTGAGCCGGCGGGCGTGCACCTCCACGGCGATTGTCTCGCCGCCGCGCCCTTCCACTTCGAAGACGTCCCAGTCGCCGGGCCGATCCACTCGGCCATTGACGACGACCGGGAGATTCACCTTTTGCGGCTTGGACGGCTCGTCATTGGGCTCGTTGTCGAGGCACTCGGGCAACGTCCCCAAGGCGAAGGGGACGTGGTTGGAGAGGAGATCTCCGGCGGCGGCGGCGAGCAGGTGGACGCCCGGCTTGGCGTCTTGGGGGGGCGGCGCGATGGTTGCCTGGTCCAGGTTCCAGCCATCGATTTGAATCTTGACCGGTTCGCCCGCGCGGCCGCCGAGGGGGAAGATGCCGGTCACGAACGGCAGCTCGCCGATGGTGATCCGATAGACGAAACTCTCGCGGCCGCGGTACAGCGCCTCGTTGATCGTGAGCAGATACTCGCCGTCCTCGGGCACTTCGAAGTAGATCACCGGGTCGGGGTTGAAACGGAAATCATCGTTGTATGCCAGTTCCCTGCCCTGGGCGTCGCAGAGCCTCAGGACGGCCTGAAACCAACCGGGAACGCCGTCGGCCACGTAGGGGACCAGGTCGCGGGCCTTGGCGGAGATCACCAGGCGCTGTCCCTTGGCCGCCTCGAAGCGATACCGGTTCACCTCGCCCGCGGCAATCTGGCCGTTCATCGTGCAGGGCAGGATGATGCTCATTTCTTCTTCTTCCGGCGGCCTCTTGCGCTGGGCCAGGTGTTCCTTGCCGAGGACCGGCAGCGGGCAGGTTTTCATCGGCTTGCGGGCAACCTCGGGCACCTGGCCGAGGTAGAAGGGAAGCGGATTGGAGACGCCCCGCCTGGTGACCACGCGGATCTCTCGCCGGCCCGGTTTTGCGTCGGAGGCCACGGTGACCTCGGCGAAGACCAGTTCGGTCTGGGAGCGAACAGCCGGGGTGCGTTCATCCTCGGCGAACCGCATTTCAATCCGCTTGATGAGATGCTGCTTTGCCAGCTCTTTCTTGGTCTCGGGCGGTTTGGCCTTGGCCTCCGTTTCGCCCGGTTTGGGGGCTTTGGGTTTCGGGAGATTCGCATTGCAGTTGCTGCACACGGTGGCATCGAGCGGATTGAGGCGTCCGCAGGCCGGGCAGACGATCCCTTGGACCTCGACGGTTCCGGCATCCGGGCCGATGGGCGCGGGAAACTCGAACGAGGCCATCCTGGCGGCCATCGCGTCGTCGACCTCCGTGGGCGCCTTCTTCAACTCGTTCAGCTGCTGCCGGAGCAAGCTGAGTTCCTGGTTGTTCATCACCCGGTAGTAATCGACGATCCGCGCGGAAACGCCTTCCCCGCTGACGATGATCCCCGAGACCTGGGCGAGCCCTTGTCCACCGAGCCTGATCGGGAAGGTCGTGCCCTGCTGGCCTCCGGCGGGATAGACATAGCCGATGTACTGGGATTGGGCCCGGGCCGCTGAAGCCGCGGCGACGAGAATTGCCAGTGCCAGGATCGGAAGCCTTTGGAAACTACTCATTGAGTTCCTCCATTGTTGCCGTTTCGGCATCGGCAAAAATGCTGCCAGTGCCGCGCTCGGGCGCGGCGGACAGAGCCTGGCGGCCGCCCGCTCGCCCGCAATCGCCGAATACCACGGATGCCTACATGATCTCCTCGAGCATCCCGGCCGACCGCATGCCTTCATTCTCGGTGTCCAACACGTAGGCATCCAATCCCCAGGGATGGGGCAGCTTGGCGCCGGCGTCGATGCCGGCCAGCAGGTACATGCTGCCCAACAGGTCCGCCGGATAGACGGGCCGTTCCTTGACTTGTTCACCTTTTTCATCGGACGCGCCGACGACGCGCCCGCCCTTGAATCCGCCCCCCGCGACGAGCACGGTGAAGACCGCCCCATGGTGATGCCGCCCGCCGTTCCAGGGCGGCTCCCAGGAAACCTTGGGCGTTCTACCCATCTCGCCGGTGCACCAGACCAAGGTGCTGTCGAGCAGGCCGCGTTCACTCAGGTCCGCCAGCAGCGTTGCCAATCCTTGGTCCAGCATGGGGCATTGCCGCCGCATCGTGGCGAAGTGGTTGGCGTGCGTGTCCCAACCCCCGGGGAAGCTGATCGTGATGTAGGGGACGCCGGCCTCGACCATCCGCCGCGCGGCCAGGCACTCCTGCCCGAACGTGTTCCGCCCGTAGCGGTCCCTGATTGCCGCGGACTCGTTCTGGAGATTGAAGACCTCCTTGCCCTGGCCCAGGATCAGTCCGTAGGCTTTCTGCTTGGCCGTTTCGACCTCGGTCATCTCTGGGGCATCGGCAAGGCCGAACCCCAAGAGATTCATCTTGTCGAGCAATTCGCGGCGGGCCTTCTGCCGCCGATCATCGATCCCCCGGTTGACGATTCCCTGGACTTCGAAGCGGTCTGCGTTGGGATCGCCGCCGGTGGCGAAGGGTTTGTACGCGGGGCCGAGGAATCCCTCCTCGGAGAACCTCCCCGCCGCCTGGAGCATGACGATGTACGGGGGCAACAGCCCCTTGTACTGGTCTTTTTTGAAGAAGGTGAAGATCGCGCCCACGCTGGGGTAGGCGAGCCGCCCGCCGGGCTTGTGCCCGGTCTGCATCAAGTAGGCCGCCGTCTCGTGGCCGTTGTTGCCATGGGTCATGCTGCGGATCAGGGAGAACTTGTCGGCCTGCTTGGCCAGTTGCGGGAACAGCGCGCTGACTTGGATTCCCTCGACGTTGGTGGGAATGAACTTGTCGAACTCGCCCAAGTAGTCGTAGCCCGTGCCCGGCTTCGGGTCCCAGGTGTCGTTTTGCGACATCCCGCCCCACAAGAATATCTGGATGACCGACTTGGTCTGGCCTTTCTTGGCCTTGGCCTTGGCGGCCTCGTCTCGGGCGGCCTTATCCTCCGCGGCTTTCTGTTCCGGCGTCTTCTCGGCCTCGGCGGCCGAGACGCGGCGCCGCGCGCCGCCGCCGGCGATCGCGCCGGCCGCCCCCAGCGCGCCGCGCCGCAGCGCCTCGCGGCGGGAGAAATGCCCTCGCTTGTCCGGGTTGTGGCTTGCACTCATCATGTCACTCCTTCTCGCGCTCCCATTCGACTGTCGTGCCAGAATACCGATGGTTCCGTGTTACGTGTCAGCGGATCGGTAAACAATCAATGCCGCAGAAGAAACTCGGGGCTGTTGATCAGCGCCCAGGAGAGATCGATCCAGACGTCGCGCCCTTTGACGACTCCGGCCTTGGCGTATTCCTCCGCTGCCTGTACCTCAGCATCCGTGGGCAATCGTGAGAGGATTGCCAGGTAGAGCCTCTCCACGATCTCCTTCGGTTGGCCGCCCGCGGAGAGCAATGCCGCAAGCGCGGGGCCGCTCTGGAGCTTGTTCTGTACATGGCCCGAATTCAGCATGTGCAGCCACTGGGACGAGGCGAGTTCGCTGACGCGCTCGCTTTCCATCCCCGTGGCGCGGGCCGAACGCCCGAACAGCGTGAGGAAGGAATCGGTCGTGCTCCCGTCGGCCAGCGCGACCGCGGGCATGCCCTTGGGGATATAGGTGAAGGGTTCCGGAACAGCGCTGGTATAGAGGTCCGAACTGCCGGTGATCCGGTTGAGCATGTCGATCAGCACTTCGGCCTCGACGCGCTGCAACAAGTAGCTGGCGAAGTTGGCACGCGCTTCCGGCGTTTGGACCCTTGGGATCGAGGAAAACTGGTACGTGGTCGAGGTGAAGATCAGCCGCTTCAGGTGCTTCAGATCGTAGCCGCTGGAGATCAACTCCTTCTCCAGGTACGCCAGCAGTTCGGGGTTGCTGGGCGGGTTGTCGTCCCGAATGTCGTCGGGCTCGTGGATGATGCCGCGTCCCATCGCCCAGGCCCACGTGCGGTTGACGATCGACCTGGCAAGCCAGGGATTGTCCGGGCGAATCAGCCACTCGGCAAACACCTCGCGCGGATCGCGGCTGGACGGAATCGTGGTCTTGGCACCGTCCGGAAAAACGGCCGCCAGCGGCCCGTTTTCGCTCAGCGGCGCAGCCAGCGCCTGGGGAATCTGGTTGGTGACGGCGACCGCTTCCGCCACGGAGTCGACGCCCGGCGCGTTGCAGTCGGGCACGGCGGTCGAGTTGAGTGGGTCCCAGAAGACAATCTCCTCCTTCCACTCGCTGGTCGGCTTGTAGCCGACCTGCGAAAAGAACGCGGCCATGCCGGCACGCCGGTCTTCCGTCCAGAAGTCGACCCGCGCGCCCATCAGTGCCAGCCCCACGGCCGAGGCGATGCCCTGCGGGGTCCGGTCCTGGATGGCGCGGTAGAAGTTGACCGGGCCAACGCGGAAATTGCTCCCACTGGAGGTGAGCAGTTCCCGGGCGAACTGGTCGTACGGCTTGTTCTGGGAAATGGACTGCCACACCCATCGGTAATAGGCCTGGGCCGCGTTGGGCCAGAGTTTGACGGGAAACTCCGCCTTGATTCGCAGAACGTCGCTCCATTTCATCGCCCAATAATCGACATGCGTGGGCTGTTCAAGGAGGCGATCGACGAGCGCGACGCGCTTGTTCGTGTCCGCATCCTGGATGAACGTCTTCGCCTCTTCGGCGGTCGGCAGCTTGCCCGTCACGTCCAAATAGGCGCGGCGGACAAACACCGCGTCGGAACAGAGCACCGGCTGAATGCCCAGCGCCTTGAGCTTGGCGAAGACGATTTCATCGATCCGGCCGGCCGGTTTCGGCGGATCGGGACGATCCATGACGCTTGCCACCCGCCTGGCGGCAAGCAGGCGGTACAACTCGGCCTTAGCTTGGTTGGCCAGGGCGCGCTTGTCCTCGGCGGCCTTCACGGCGGCCGCGTAGGCGGCGCGGGCCTTGCCTGCTTTCTCCTTTAACGGAGCGGCCACGGCTTCCGCCTGGTCGGCCGCTTCGTCGTCGGCCACGTGCGATTGCTTGGCCGCGGCGATCCGCTTCTTGAGGTCTTCGAGGGCCTTTTCAGCGGCCTTTTTCCGCGCTTCGGCCGTGGTCACGCTTTGCGCGGCGGCGTTGGCCTGGGTTGCCGCCTGTTCCAGCTTCTGCTGCACCGGGGCCAGGGCCGCCTTGGCCGCATCGGCCGCCTTGCGCTTGTCGGCCGCCAACGCCGCGGCCTGCTTGCTCGCCGCATCGAGCTGGATGAGTTCCTTGGCCGCTTCCTGGGCCGCCTGGCTGGCGGCCGTGGTCGCGGCGAGTTGTTTCTTGGCGGCTGCCAGGCGCTCGTCGGCCGCCTTCTTCTCCGCTTCCGCCGCGGCGAGCTTTTCGGCGGGGGCGGCGGCTTGCGACTGGAGTTCGGCCAGCTTCTTGGCTGCCGCCGCGGCCTGGGGCTCCGCTTGCTGCTGCGCCTGCTCCGCTTGCGCCAGGGCAGTCGTGGCATCGGCCGCCGCGCGGCGCTTTCCGGCGGCTTGGGCCGCCGCCTGTTCCTTTTGCTCCGCGGCGCGCGCCGCCTGGTCGGCCGCTTCTTCGGCTGGCGGCAGCACCATGCTGGCGGCGGCTACCTGGTTCTTGGCGTCGGTCAAGGCGGCGTCGATTTTCTTTTCCTGCTCGATCGCCTGGTTGAGCTTGGCTGCCGCGTCGTCGGCCTGGTTCTGGGCATCGTGCTGGGCCGCCTTCGTCTGGGCGAGGGCCGCCTTCGCCTCGTTGGCCGCCTTGCGTTTGGCGGCGGCCTGGTCGGCGGCGGCCTTCTTCTCCTCCTCCGGCTTGGCGGCATCGGCGGAAACCGCCTTGGCATGGGCCTCGGCGTCCTGGGCGGCCTTTTCGGCTGCCGCCGAGGCGGTGGTGGCGGCGGCAACCTGGGCCTTGGCACTGGCCAGGCGTTCGTCGGCCTTCTTCTTCTCTGCCTCCGCTTCGGTCCGTCTCTGGGCAGCGGCTGCTGCCCGAGCCTCCGCCCGCTGCTCACTCTGCCGAGCCTTGGCGAGGGCGGCCTTCACGTTGTTGGCCGCTCTGCGCTTGGCTGCCGCGTCGGCCCTGGCGGTCTTGGCCTCCATGTCGAGCCTGGTGGCCGCGTCCTGGGCGGCCTTCGCCGCGGCTTCCGCCTCCAGGGCGGCCTTCTCGGCCGCTTCGTAGGCTTGCTGCAACGGGAGCGCCTCGGCGCGGACGTCGGCCAACGCCTTGTCCAAGGCGGGTTTGGCGGCGATCGCGTCGGCCAGGGCCTTGGTGACAACGGGCAGATTCGACTCGGCTTGCTTGAGCGCCTCGGCGCCGGGCTCGCCCGCCAGATTCTTCGCATCCGTCGCCTGCTGCCGTTTCGTATTCGCTGCCTTGCTCGCGTTGGCGTATTCCGCGTCGGCCTTCTGCAAGGCGGTCCTGAGCGGGGCGACCGCGGCTTCCGCCGACTTGGCCGTCTCATCCGCTGCCTGGTATGCCTGCCTGGCGGCGGCCACCTGATCGTTATCCGCCGGGGTGGCGCGATCGGAGGCGGCGGCAGCCGCTTGCGCCGCCTGGGCGTTGTCCGCTCCGATCGCAAATCCGACCGCAAACGAGCCTGAGGATGCCAACACGAGCACGAGAAGTAGAATCGCCCTTGTTCTGATCACGAGTCACCTCACACCTGGCTGAGTTTAACGCAGGCCCACCAGCCTCTCGGGACCCTTGGTAGAACCACCTTGCAGGCCGTTGTGAATCCACTAGCTGTCGTGAATTGCGTTGCAGGAAACGCAGACCCTACAATTGTTGCCAGCAAATCGCCGCCATGCAACGTTCCGCCCGACGTTCCATGGGGCCGCCCCAAAAACGCGGCGGCGCCGATCCAAAGACCCGGTCGACGCAATATCCGCCCTGTAGTGCATTATCGCACCCCCAATGAGCGTTAAGTGTGGCGTGGTAGGAATAAGCATTGAAGGCTCGTGCGGGGGCGACTGGCCCGAGCGTTGCCGGGCCCAACGCCAGCCGGGCCTGCTTCCTCCCACGTCCGGGCCGAATCGCCAGACGCCACCGATTCATCCGCCTGGCGATCGTTCGCGGGGTTGCGCGTTTTTGTGCGGCCACCGGTCCTCCTCACCGGCGACCTGACAAGAGTGAGTATTGCCGGCAGGCGCGCCGATATCAAGACCCTCCAACAAGCTACTAGAAATTGTCTGTTTTGGGGCGGCCCGCGTGACGGGGTGCGTTGCCGGCGGTTCCCTTGGCGGAGGCAGATATTGCGGGCGCCACCGCAGCGATGCCCGGCAGGGTGGTGCGGAGCGGACCCGCGCCACGCTGGTTCCACGGAACGCGGATGGTTTCGAAGCCGGAACCGTCCATCGCGCCGAAACGGAGCGGCGGGCTGGCAGCAGTGCCGCGGCGAAGGCTGGAGGTCCCCAAGCTGGAGTTGGGGACTCAGAGAAGTTGCAGCGCGGCAACCAGCAGAGCGGGAGCTGGGGAATCCGCCGAGGTGGAGTGAACTCCGTTCTCCGACCAACGGAATGAATCCCGTTCTACGTGACGGGCGGACCATCGAGGCTCTCGGCGAGCTTGTTGAGTGCTTCCGTTTCGATCTGGCGGACCCGTTCGCGGGTCAGCCCGAGCGTCTCGCCGATCTCCTTGAGGGTTCGCGGCTCGTTGTCGTCGAGTCCGAATCGCATCCGCAGAACGGTCGCCTCGCGGGAGTCCATGGTCTCCATCTGGCGCATGACGTGCTTGAGATTGTCGTGTTCGACGAGTTCTTCCTCGGGGGTGCGGCTGCGCTCGTCCATGACGATTTCGCCGAGCGACCAGCCGGCGTCGGGCTGATCGGTCTGGGGCGTGAGGTTGTAGATGCGGATGGCTTTCTTGATGATCGGGAGTTTCTTTCGGGGGAGGCCGAGGACGCGGGCGATTTCTTCCGCCGTTGGGGTCCGCCCGAGTTCTTCCCCGAGCCGCGAGCTGGCCCTTCGCCACTTGGAGAGCAGCTCGACCATGTAGGCGGGGATGCGGATGGTCTTGGCGGAGTTGATCAGCGCCCGCTTGATCGACTGCTTGATCCAGTAGCTGGCGTAGGTCGAGAACCGCGTGCCCATGGCCGGATCGAAGCCTTCGACAGCGCGGAGCAGGCCGAGGTTGCCCTCCTCGATCAGGTCTTGGAGTCCGAGTCCCTTGCCGGTGTAGCCGCGCGCGATGTTGACCACGAGGCGGAGGTTGGCGCGGACCATCCGGTCGCGGGCCTCGGGGCATCCCTCGCCGATGGCGATCGCCAGTTCCTGCTCGTCATTGCCGCTGAGCAGGGGAGTCTCGTTGATCTCACGGAGATAGGTTTCCAGGGGGGACTGGACGGCCGTTTCCGTGGAATCGCGTTGCACAGCTTCGTTCATTTGCACGAAAGTCACTGGTGTGTTATGGGCGGGCGCGGAACCCTTGGGAAGACGCTTGCCGACGCTGGCCCGCCGCGGCCGTCAGAACGCCCGGCGGCCGTTTTCTCAAAAGGTCCTCAGTCAAGAGCAACTATCGACGCAAACCTTGCGGGCTCTGCAACAAGGCGGCGGATTGACACCGTAGAAGGAATGTGCCCGAGGCACCGACGGTAGGGAAAAGAACGACCCCGGCGGATAGGCCCGACGGGGTCGTGGGAATGCGGGCGGACGTCTTGGTCGGGAGGCGTCCAGGGCGCTCGAATCGGAGGGTCTAACCGTCCGAACCGGTGGAATCGGCATCTCCCGATTGGTCTGCGGGCGGGGTTTCCTTTTCAACGGGTTGAATCGGTTGGATGAGCGGCCCGGAGCTGTCGCCGACGCCACCCCGCAGTTCGACCTTGGACGCGGAGGCGGCCGACCGGGCCGTATCCGCCCCCGACTCGGCTTCGGCTTCTTCCGCCCACTCGACGCGTTTTCGGGACAGACCGATCTTCCGCTCGTCGGGATCGACGCGGAGGATCTTGACCTCGATCTGCTCGCCGACCTTGACGATCTCCTCGGGATTCTCGACCTTGTGATCGGCGAGTTCGGAGATGTGCAGCAACCCTTCGAGGCCATCCTGGAGGCCGACGAAGACGCCGAAGTTGGTGATCTTCGTGACCGTTCCGGTGACCAGCTGGCCAGGTTCATACTTGGCGGGAATATCGCGGGCCCAGGGGTCTTCCGAGAGTTGTTTCAGACCCAGGGCGATCCGCCGCCGGTCTTGATCGACGGAGATCACGCGGCATTCGATTTCCTGGCCCTTCTCCACGACTTCGTTGGGGTGGCTGATCTTGCGGGTCCAGGACATGTCGCTGACGTGCAACAAGCCGTCGATGCCCTCTTCGATCTCGATGAACGCGCCGTAGTTGGTCAGGTTGCGGACCTTGCCGTGGACGTCCGTTCCCGGCGGGTAGCGATCGATGACGTGGTCCCACGGATTCTCCTGGGTCTGTTTCATGCCCAGGGAGATCTCCTGCTTCTCCTTGTTGATCCCCAGGATCATGACCTCGATTTCGTCGTCGATTTGGACCAGCTCGCTGGGATGGCTGATCCGCTTGGTCCACGACATCTCGCTGATGTGGACGAGCCCCTCGATGCCTTCTTCGAGCTTGACGAAAGCCCCGTAGCTCATCACGTTGACAACCACGCCCTTGGCGCGGCTGCCGATCGGGTACTTCTCTTCGACCGATTCCCAGGGGCTGGGCGTCTTCTGCTTCAGGCCCAGGGCGATCTTCTCCTTTTCGTGGTCGATGTGCAGGATCTGAACCTCGATCTCCTGGTCGATGGCGACGATTTCGGAGGGATGGTTGATCCGTCCCCAGCTCATGTCGGTAATGTGCAGCAGGCCGTCAATGCCGCCGAGATCGACAAAGGCGCCGAATTCCGCGATGTTCTTGACGATGCCCTTGCGCCGCTGGCCGACTTCGAGGACGCTGAGCAGCTGCAATTTCTTCTCCGCCCGCTCCGTCTCGATCAGGGCGCGGCGACTGACAACAATATTGCGGCGGGATTCGTCGATCTTCAGGACGATGCACTGGACGGTCCGGCCGATGTAATCGCCGATGTCGGAGGGGCGGCGGATGTCGACCTGGCTGGCCGGTAAAAAGACGTTCACCCCGATATCGACAAGCAGGCCGCCCTTGATCTTCCGCGTCACCAGCCCGGTGACGACGTCGCCTTCGTGAACGGTCTCCATGACCTTCATCCAGGCTTCGATCTTCTCAGCCTTGCGCTTGCTGAGGCTGATCATCCCGCGGACGTCGTCGACCGGCCCGGCCACGTCCTCGACTTCCTCGATGAGCACTTTCAGCGTCTGACCCGGCTGGGGGGGAGGTTCGGACTCTTCCCATTCGCTGCGGAGGATGATTCCTTCGCTCTTGTAGCCGACGTCGACGAGGACAAAATCACCTTCGACGCGGATGATGCTGCCCTGGACGATCTGGTTGACGCTGACCTCTTCGCCACCCCAGTCGATCTCTTCAGGCGGGACGCCCTCGAGGGCCGCGTTGAGTTCCTGTTCCCATTCTGCTTCGCTGAGGTCGAGACCTCGAATCAGGTTGCGATTGACCATAACCGAATGCTGAAATCCTGGTCGTAAGAAGCGAGAGGCGGAGTTGCTGAAAAGGTCGGAATCCGGACGGTTCGAACCGTTCGAGCGCCCGTGGTGGCCCGTCGCTGCTAAAGCCATCTGCCGCCTGCCCGGCCACCCTCCGCAGGGGGGCTTTTGCGGACTACCGGCAACCGGCCAATATATCAGAGCGGATCGCCTCCGGCAATCGCGCTCGCGGGGTGTCGCGGATCGATTTTCAGGACTGTTCGGCGGAGAGCCGCGATTGCGCGATCCGCTGCAAGTGATCGACCACCTCGTCGATCGTCAATCCGTCGGTGCTCACCGTGACGGCGTCGGCCGGTTTGACCAGCCGTCCGACCGGGCGGGACCGATCTTCCCGGTCGCGGCGGTTGATGTCCGCCAGGACTGCTGCGAAATCGACCTGCTCGCCCCGTTCGCGGAAGTCCGCGACGCGGCGTCGGGCCCTCTCCTCGGCGGCGGCGTCGAGAAAGATCTTGCAGGCGGCATCGGGGAAGACCAGCGAGCCCTGATCGCGCCCCTCCGTGACAAGCGAGACGCCTTCGGCCGCGCGCCGCTGGAGAGCGACTAGATGCTGGCGAACCAGGGGGTGGTCGGCCGCGCGGCCGACGGCCGCGGTGATCTCCTTGGATCGCACCTGCTCGCTGACATCCGCGCCATCGAGGAGGATCCGATCGCCCTGCCAGCGAACGTCGGCGGTCGCGGCGAGCCGGGCGACGTCCGCGTCGCTGCTCCAAGCGACGCCCGTCCGCAGGCCGGCCAGCGCGACGGCACGGTACATGGCGCCGGTGTCGAGATATCCGAAACCAAGCCTTTGCGCAAGGCGTCGGGCAACCGTGCTCTTGCCCGCACCGGCGGGGCCATCGATGGTCACAATCATCGCGCGCCGCTCCTGACCGCGGGGCCCGTAGCGGCGGTCCGGACCGCCGTTACGGGGCAAATTCGATCTCGACTTGGAGCCACTGGTGGCCTCCGATTTGCAAGCGGACGCGATCCCCGTCGATCGCCAGCTGTTTGGCGTTTCCACCGAGGAAATCGACCTTCCGGGCGGCGGCCACGGGGCGGAAGCATCGCAGGACCGTCTCGACCGCTCGGTTCTCGTTTTCGGCCAACCGGACGCGGACGCCCTCGACCCGGTCGGCGCGGAAGATCGGTTCCCACGCCGTGGCGACGACATTCTTCGCGCTCAGGTGGAAAAGCCAGCCGGTGCGGTTGCCCGGAGCGGCCCCGGCGTTGCGGACGACGGTCTCCGGGGCGAGCCGTTCCATCGCGGCCGGATAGGCATGGGGCAGGTCGATGCCGACACCGAGCTGGAACTTCCGGCGGGTTTCCCCGGCCACGATCAGCAGGGTGTCGAGCTTGCGGAGGCCGAGGCGGCGATGGTAGGGGAGCCCGCCGGTGAGGATCGTGGTGCGGAGCGGCTCGCTGCGAATATCGAGATAATAGGGCGCTTCGATCTGCGGCGACTCGCGGGCGAGGCTGGCGGTTCCCAGCCCTCCAAACAGGTCGGCGCTGGCATCGCTCCAGGCAAAACGTGCGGCATAATAGGTCGTCCAGGGATCGCCTTCCGGGATTCGTTCCGGCTGGATTTCCAGATCGATTGCCAGGACGCGGCTGCCGCGCCGGGCGCGGAGAACCTGCTCGAAGCGGGCCACGCGTTGCCCCTCGTGGTCGAGGAGGCGGCCGCGGGCGAAGAGCTCGGCGGTGAGCGGTCCCGACGAACGGACTTCGATCGCATCGGCCGCCATCACCGAATAGAGCGTGTCTGGATCGTCGTCCCAGTCGTCGCTGTGGATTCGGCGGGCCGGATCGCGGCGAAAGGCCAGTTGGCAGGCGAGCCGATTGTCGCGGCTGCGATAATCGTGGATCGAACGGATCGCGGCACTCGCCGGATCGAGCTTGATCTCGAAAAACTCGTTGCGCAGCACGCACGGCTCGGCCATCGGAGGGGGCGCGGCGGACTTTTTCCGCCAGAGGCGCAGACGCCCTTTCCGCCCGGGCGGGTCGGGCGCCGGAGCCGGCGTGTCGGGATCGACCCAGGCGAAACCCATCGGCGGCACGTCGACGATCAGGTGCTTTGAGCCATCTTGTTCCGCCGCCGCCCAGACCAGGCCGCCGGTGGCCGGCAGGCGCGGCCAGTCGGAGACTTCAACATGCACCTTGCGGGCGAACGAGAAAGGATTGACCACGAGGCAGCCGTGCGGCGAAGCGGCGGCCGCGGGCCCCAGTGCCCGGCGGAGGCGACCGAGATGCTCGCCGACGTTCTCCGGGCTTGTCTCGGCGACGGGCCCGCCGGCGATCATCGCGGCCATCGTGCGGAGCGATGCCTCGATGTGCCGCGCGATCTCGGCACGGGCCTCGCCGACCCAGCGGGACAGCGGCGCCGGATCGTTGCGGTCGACGGCCTGCCGCAGGAACGGCGGCCGATACGTGTCGATCGCATGCCGCGCGGCCTGGCCGACGTACCGAGTCTCCTTGAAATAGCTGTCCATCAAGACGAAACGGCCGAGGGCCGCCGAATAGCTGCCGGCGCGGAGCAGGTCGCGATACCAGGGACAGGCCATTCCCGGCCAGTGCGCGAACACAGCGGTTGCGGCATGGTCGAGGTCCATGGCGTTGCCCAGCCGCTGCGGCAGGGCGAGGAATGTTCCCGCCCGACTCGCGTCACACGGCAGACGCACGAGGGCATCGATCGACTGGGCGCCGATCCCTTCCCAGCGGATCTTGCTCTGGTTGCTCGAGGGGAATCGGCCGTCGTCGAGCGTGAAGTGGCAGACCCCCTGGTATCCGCTGCTCCTGAGAA
>Ga0123328_1002371_pt1 | contig 17012 bp, 19 predicted proteins | sample BioC12SIPDNA_2_FD_89702 | JGI IMG/M metagenome (GOLD analysis project Ga0123328, IMG submission 89702) | Anaerobic biogas reactor microbial communites from Washington, USA - Biogas_R1_A C12 SIP DNA | ecosystem: Engineered > Bioreactor > Anaerobic > Unclassified | place: Washington, USA...
CGTCGATGGCACCCGCATGTCGGGGACGATCCTTCTGGGCGGCGAGGATATCTATGCCCCCCATATTCACGTCGCCACCCTGAGGCGCCGCGTTGGCATGGTGTTCGCCCTGCCCCTGCCGCTGCCGGGCACCATCCGCGACAATGTCGTCTACGGACCGCGCCTGGCCGGGATCCGAGACCGTCAGAGCCTTGACGAACTGGTGGTGCAGAGCTTGCAGCGGGCCGCACTGTGGGATGAGGTCAAGGATCGCCTCGACACGCCCGCCAGTCAGCTATCGGGCGGGCAGCAGCAGCGGCTATGCATCGCGCGTAGCCTGGCCCTCGAGCCCGAGGTCCTCCTGCTAGACGAGCCTACCTCGGGGCTCGACCCGGTCTCTACGTCGCTGGTGGAGCAGTCGCTGATCGAGCTCAAGCAGCGTTATACGATCATCATCGTGCCTCACAACATCCAGCAAGCCGCTCGCATCTCGGACTATACGGCCTTTTTCATGCTGGGAGAGCTGGTCGAGCACGGGCCCGCGTCCCAGGTTTTCACGGCGCCACAGGATCATCGCACGGAGGAGTACATCACGGGGCGTTTTGGCTGACGAGGCCCCGCACTGAGCGACCATGCCCAAGATCGAAGCAAAGCAAGTCGACTTTTTCTATGGCAGCCGTCAGGTCCTCAAGGACATCACGATGGCTATACCTGAGCGCCAGATCACGGCGTTGATCGGGCCCTCCGGGTGTGGCAAGTCCACCTTTTTGCGGTGCCTGAACAGGATGAACGACACCATCCGCGGCGCCCGGGCGGCGGGAACCATTCTCCTCGATGGCGAGGACATCTATGCCGACTCGCAGGATGTCGTGCGCTTGCGACAACGCGTGGGCATGGTCTTCCAGCGACCCAACCCGTTCCCCCAGTCGGTGTATGACAACGTCGCCTTTGGGCCTCGGGTCATGCGCCAGAGTTTTGGCAGCAGCCTGGATGAGATCGTGGAGCAGAGCCTGCGCGAGGCCGGCCTGTGGGACGAGGTCAAGGACGACTTGAGACAGGACGGTCTCGCCTTGGCCTTGGGGCAGCAGCAGCGCCTCTGCATTGCCCGCGCCATCGCCGTGCGGCCCGAGGTGATCCTGATGGACGAGCCCTGCTCGGCCCTCGATCCTATCGACACCTTGCGGATCGAGGACCTCATGCGCACCTTGGCCGCCGACTATACCATCGTCATCGTGACCCACAACATGCAGCAAGCCGCCAGGGTCTCCGACGAGACGGCCTTTTTCATGGTAGGCGACGACCGGATCGGCCGCATGGTAGAATATGGTCCTACCGACCGCATCTTTACCAGCCCAAGCGACCCCCGCACCGAGGGGTATATCACGGGACGCTACGGCTAGCCGCCCATTCATCTCCGTTAGCGCCCAAGGAGGGTTCGCTGTGACAAGACAAACGCTAGACGCGGCTCTGCAGAACCTCAAGCAGGAGGTCGCCACCCTTGGCGAGCTTGTGCTCTCCAACGTCGTCCAATCGGTCGTCTACCTAAAGGAGCGCGACTTTGAGGGCTCCAAACGGCTGATGAAGCTGGACGTGATCATCAATCGCAAGCGATTTGCCATCGAGAGCGAGATCATGGTGCTGATCGCCACGCAGCAGCCGCTGGCCGGCGATCTGCGCCTTCTGGCAGCCATGCTCGAGATTATCACCGAGCTAGAGCGCATCGGCGACTATGCCAAGGGCATCTCCAAGATCAACCTGCTGATCGGAGACGTTCCCCTCATCAAGCCGCTGGCGGACATCCCGCTGATGGCCGACAAGGCCGTCAAGATGCTCAAGCTGGCCCTCAAGGCCTTTGAGGAGCGCGACATCGAGCTAGCGAGGCAGGTGCCAGCTCAAGATCACGAGGTGGACGAGCTCTACAACCAGGTTAATCGCGAGTTGATGGCATTGATCGTGGCCGATCCCAGCAACCTCAAGCAAGCCAACCATCTCCTCTGGGCTGCCCACAACCTGGAACGGGCCGCCGATCGCGCCACAAACATCTGCGAGCGAGTGATCTTTTGCGTCACTGGCAAGATGGAAGAGATGGACGATCACTTTGGCATGCGGCCGGCCGGCGGCGACTAAGTCGCGAGGCTCTCTATCTTGGCCTCGCTAGGCAGCTCGCCGCCTCGTGGGAGCACTGCCACGGCGCTGAGCAAAAAGGCCGAGGCTGCCAGGGCATACACCAGAAAATAGCCAGCCGTCCCCGAGGCGAACAGCCCGTTCACCCGATCGATCACTGCTCCCCCTAGCAGGCGACCAGCCCCGCTGCCCGCGGCCGTGGCCACATTGGCCACCCCCAGATAGCGGGCCGCTTCGGCCGCGGGCACAATGTCCGTGATCCACGCCCAGTTGGCACTCAGGAACACGCCGATCCCCACGCCGATCAGCACGCCGCACGCCGTGAGCGCCACCAAGCTTCTCGCCACCAAGACCAGGGAGGTCCCGGCGGCCGCCATGACCCCGGCCGCGATTAGCAGTGGCCGACGTCCGATCCGATCGGCTAGGTAGCCCGATGGGATCGTGGCTCCCACTAACGCAACACCGAGTACCGCTGACAGCTGGCCCACGAACCGCTGCCCCTCAGCCTCGCCAAGGCCCACCACGTCCATGAGGTAAAAGAGCAAAAAGGTGTTCACAGCAATGAACGCGCCCCAGAAGAGCGCGCGGTTCACGAACCATCGTCCAAACGCGGGATAGGTCTTGAGATCCACAGCAAAGGCCTGAGAGAGCGCCTCTCGGAGGCTACGCCGGGGCAAACTGACGGGCACCAGACGCTCGCGAGACATGGGCAGCGTCGCCAGCAGGCAGACCAGCCACACCAAGGTAGGGACGCTGACCGTCCAGAGCACGGCGCGCATGCCAACGTTGACATGATGGCTGATCAGGTACCCAGCGGCCAGACGGCCCACCATGAAACCAGCAATGTCCAAAGCCGCCTTGAGCCCCGAGGCAGCTCCCCGCTGGACGGCGGGCACCCGATCTGGCATCAGCGCCTGCCAGGGCCCCTGCGCCGTGTTGGAGGCTATCTGGATCAGCACCAGCCCGACGAGCACCTGCCAAAAGCGAGTCGCCAGGGCGATGAGAAACAGACTGGCGATGGTCCCCAGCGTGCCCACGGCTACAAAGGGCGTCCGCCGCCCCCACCGGGAGCTGGTCCGATCCGATAGCACGCCCACAATCGGCTGCACCAGGCAGGCCACAATCAAGCCAGCAAAGGTGGCCAGCCCAAGGGCCGTGTTGCGCCCGTTGGGCACCAGCTCCAACACCTTGCGCCCCAGCAGAGAGGGCTCGAGGGTATTCCATGACACGGCCAGCGCAAAGCTTAGCGCCGTCACCGAGAGCACTCGCCCAAACGAAATCCGCTTCATCGCGTCGCGTCCTGCCAAGGTCATCGCAGCTCCAGTCACCTAGCACAGACCCTGCCTGAGCACCCTCAGCCCGGCACCGATGCTTCCCTGAGGTCTCGCACCCTCGCCACAGACGTTCGCTGGAGGGGTAGCCTGCGGGGGATCCTCCACGCAGCAGCAAGCATCGTACCACACCTAGCCGAAACGACCAAGGTCCTCCCTCTCCTCGCCTGCAGGACTGGTCGTTGCTCCTCGAGCTCTTTGGAGCCGGCTCACGCGGCCAAAGAGACGGCTCCCAGCACGCGGGTCAGACGCCATGCCGATGATCGTCTCTGCCCATCACGCTGCAGCGGGAAGTTGCTTGACATTGACGGCATAATATAGTATCATTATCAACAAAGACGATTATATCTCTGCGAGGAGGATCCCATGGTCAAAGAAGGCGATATGGCACCCGATTTCACCCTGCCGTCCGATCAGGATGAACAAGTGACCCTAAGCTCGTTCCGAGGTAAAAAGGTGGTCGTCTACTTTTACCCCAAGGACGATACGCCCGGTTGCACCAAGGAAGCCTGCAGTTTCCGCGACGCCAATAGCCTCTTTATGGCCAAGGGCGCCGTTGTCATCGGCATCAGCCCCGATGATGCCACTTCACATCAGCGTTTCCGTGCCAAGCACGGCCTGCCGTTCCACCTGCTGAGCGACACGGACCATCAGGTGGCCGAGGCCTATGGTGCGTGGGGCGAGAAAAAGATGTACGGTCGCACCTACGAGGGGATCATCCGATCCACCTTTGTGGTCGGCGAGGACGGGAAGGTCATCAAGGCGTTCCCCAAGGTAAAGCCCGAAGACCATGCTACCGAGGTGCTCGAGTATCTCTAGTAGGCTGGCCAGAGCCGCTATGCTATGATAACAGGAGACGCGCGTGCGCGTCTCCTGTTTCTTTATCGCGGGAGGTGACGTCTGGCAGAACCAGGGGGTCGGATCCAGCCTGCTGCCCAGGTGCCATACCTGACAACGGCGCCGGGCGTTGGCGGCCAGCTCCGGATGGTTCCGGAGGACTTTTGCGTGGAGGAGGTGCCGCTCTACCTGCCCACGGGGCAGGGCGAGCACACCCTCTTTTACATCGAAAAGCGCGGTATCTCGACGGCGGCTGCCATTCGGCGGTTGGCAAGCGCCCTCGGCATACCGGCCGGACGCTTTAGCAGCGCTGGGCTCAAGGACGCCGAGGCTGTGGCACGTCAGACCCTCTCGGTTCAAGGGATGGCACCCGAGCGGTTGCGGAACCTGGAACTCGATGGGGTCAAGGTGCTGTGGGCCGATCGTCACCGCAACCGCCTCAAGATCGGTCACCTCGCCGCCAACCGGTTCCAGATTCGCATCCGCTCTCTGACGCCTGACGCGCTGCCGCCTGCCAAAGCCATTGTGCAGGAGCTGGTGACACGCGGCGTCCCCAATGGTTTTGGCTATCAGCGCTTCGGGCTTACCGGCCGGAATCACGAGCTTGGGCGATTGCTCGTCAAGGGCAGAGCGGACTGCTTCATTCGGGCCTACTTGGGCAGCGACGGGCGCAACGACAGCAGTGCAGAGGCTCGAGCTCTTTTCGGCAAGGGCGATCTCGAGGCTGCGCTGGCAGCATGGCCGCGCCACCTGGCAGTCGAGCGCCGTGTGCTGCAACGGCTGCGAACCACGGGGCTAGCCAGCGAAGCGATGCGGGCGCTTCCCCGTAGCCTGACGCGCTTTCTCGTCTCGGCGTACCAAGCCTTCCTCTTCAACCGGCTGCTGGCCGAGCGCATGCCCCACATCGGCACCCTGGAGCGTGGCGATCTGGCCATCAAGCATGTGAACGGCGCCTTTTTCGAGGTGCTGGACCCCACGCTGGAGCAGCCCAGGGCCGACGCCCTGGAGATCAGCCCCTCGGGGCCGCTCTACGGACGCAAGACGCGCCTGGCTCGCGAACGCCCCGGCGATCGAGAGCGTGCGCTGCTAGACCACGAGGCGGTGGATCTGTCCGATTTCGGCTCGCAGTCGCCCGGCGGGCGACGCCCCTTCCGGGTGCCCCTGCAGGAGGCCTCGTTGAGCTGGGATGAGGGGTTGTTGCTCAGCTTTGTGCTTCCCCCGGGCTCCTACGCCACCAGTGTCCTCCGCGAGATCACCAAGACGTTCTAGTGCCCCTGCCAAACACAACAGCGCCGACTCTGAGGAGCCGGCGCTGTCCGATGCCCAGTAGATGTCGCTAGGCGGCCTCGGCTTCTACCTCGGCCTCATCTGGTGCCCTTTTCTTGCCGCCCGTGATCCAGACCAGCAGGATTCCCACCTCGTACAGCAAATAGAGCGGGAGCATCACGAGCATCATGTTGATGGGGTCCGGGGTGGGCGTGATGATCGCGGCCACGACCGAGGTGAGCAAGATCGCGTACTTGCGGAACCCGCTCAACTGCTTGACCGTCACGAGCCCCAGCTTGGACAGGAATAGCAGCACCAAGGGCGTTTGGAACACAACTCCCATGGCAAGCATCACGCGCGTGATGAACGAGATGTAGTAATCCAGCGACCAACGGTTCTCGACGACGGTCTCTAGGAACCCCTGCATAAAGTTGATCGCCGCCGGTAGCATGACCAGCACGCAGAACAGGGCTCCGAGGATGAACGAGATGGTCACGCCCGGGATCAGCAGGTACAGGTACTGCCGCTCCTCGGGCAAGAGCCCAGGCAGCAGGAATGCCACGATCTGATAGGCCAGGACCGGCATCGCTAGAGCGATACCCTCGATGAAAGCGATCCGAAAGTAGACGGCCAACGATTCAGTGGGGGCCAGTGTCTGCGGGATGGTGTCGCCCAGCGGTCGAGTGAGAAACCGGATAGATGGCTCTACAAAGAACATGGCCACAATGGTGCCAATCAAGAGAGCGATAAAGCACTTGATCAGACGCTCGCGAAGCTCGGTGAGGTGTTCGAGGATGGTTTGCTCTTTGTCCATCAGCATGGCCGTTAACCCTCACCCTCACTGGTGTCGACCTCGGCTTTGGGCTGCTCCTCGATCGTAGCCACGCCGCCCAGGCTCACCGGCTCCACGGCCTCGTCCTCGGCGGGGACGAGCTCTGGGCCGCGCAATTCGACTGGCTCGGCGTCCGGCGATTGCTGCTCGGCGGAAACAAACGAGCTCTCCCCGCTTGGCTTGCGTTCCGGCGCCGCCGCTGTCGGCCTGGCGCCAGGCGTGGGCCGCTCAGCGCGGGGCTTGGCCCGGCCGGTGAAATCCATGGCCCCCTCGATCTCGGACTTGATCTCCTGGGCCTCCTGGCCGATCTGCTTGATCTCGTCGACGGTGTCACCGACGTCCAGATCCAGGGCATCGGAAAACTCGCCCCGAAGCCCCTCCGTCTCTTGGCGAAGCCTGGCGAGCAAACGCCCGGCATCACGAGCGAACTTGACCATCTTTTCCGGGCCCACCACGAGGGCGGCAAGAGCCAGGATGACGATCAGCTCCCCGGTTCCGATCCCCATGAAACCCATACGAGGCTCTCATCCTCCCTGCGTGTTGGCCTGGACGCCGTCCTGCTCGTGCGAATCGAGCGCAGATGCGTTGGGCGCTGACAGCGTGGGGGCCAGTTGATCTCGCATCGTGTAGAGGGTTCCGAGGACGCCGTTGACAAAGCGTGCCGAGCTGTCACTTCCGAACAGCTTGGCCAACTCGACGGCCTCGTTGATAGTCACTTTGGATGGCGTAGACTCGTCCGCCAACAGCTCGTAAGCCGCCAAGCGCAGAATGTTGCGATCGACGGGGGCCATCTGCGCCAACGGCCACTCGGGTGCGACCTGCTGAATGGCCTGGTCTAGGGGGGCGAGATTGTCGAGGGTACCATAGTAGAGCGATCGGCAAAAGGTGCGCTGCTCGTCGGCGACAGGGTTCTCCGCCATGCGATGCTCGAGACTTGCCACCTTGTCGTGGCCAGCTTCGTCCACCTCAAAGAGGGCCTGAAAGGCCACAATGCGAGCCTTGCGCCTCGGCTTCAAGCTCTGCCTCCGCTGGAAAGCTACTCTTCGGCGGGCAGGTCGATCTCGACGAAATGGACATTGACCGCCAAAACGGGCATGCCCACCATATCGGTGATGGCACGAGCCACACGGGCCTGCACTTGGCGCCCAGCCCGATACAGGTTGACGTCGGGAGCACCGACCAGTGAAAGGTCTACCGTCACGGCGCCGTCGATCACATCGACGCTGACGCCTTCACCGCCCGCCAAGCCCTTGAACAGGCGATCCACATCCTCGCCGAGGTCGCGGCGCATTCGCACCACGCCTTCCACCTCGAGGGCGGCGAGCCGAGCGATGGTCGCCAGAACCTGCGGCGCAATGCGCACCGTGCCGAGCCTGTCGTCGCCGTTCTCGGTCTTGTCGCTAATCTCGGGAAGCGCGTAGGCCCCGTCCATATGCACCTTCTTGAGTGAACAAAGGGGCTGGCAAGACCAGGAACGGTCGTCAGCCCCCGCTACTCACACGCGTGGCTAGCTCTCGGCTTCGATCTCGAGCACCTCACGGCCGCGATAGGTTCCGCAGCTCGGGCAAGCGTGGTGAGGCAACTTGGGCTGGCGGCACGAAGGGCAGAGCGTCAGACTCTGCGCGCGCAGAGCCATGTGACTACGGCGCTTGCGAGCCCGTGCTTTGGACGTACGTCGCTTGGGTAGCGGTGTCATGGTTGGATCCTTTCTGGCGCAAGACCGTTCACTCGGTCTCTTCTTTATCGAGCAAAGCGAGCAGCGGAGCCATCCTTGGATCGACGTGGCTGCGATCGCATCCACAGTCGCCCTGGTTCAGATTCTGCCCGCAGACGGGACACAAACCCAGACAGTCGTCGGCACAAAGGGTGCCGCGAACGGCCTCCATCACAGCATACTGCCGCAGCACCTCGGTGAGATCCAGAAGATGCTGATCGTTGATAACCAGCTCTTCGGCCGCCTCGCTGGTATCGAGGGATCGCCCCGTCTCCACATCGATGGAGGGGACGAACTCCTCCTCGAACTCGACCTTGACCGACTGGCTGGCCAGCTCCAAGCAGCGGCGGCATGCTCTCACCAGGGCCATTCGAGCGGTGCCCATTGCTAGAACGCCTGAATCAGTCCTGACTAGAACCACCTCGCCGCCGACGGCGATCAGACTCGGGTTGTTCTCGTCAATGCTCGTCAACGCCCCGTCAATAGGATATTGCCGAGTCGTCCCAGGAACTTCACGCAAGAGTTGGGCAACATTGTAAATCATGGGTTATCACCCACCTTCGATGCACGATTATAGGCGCGGCACCAGGCAGTGTCAAAACGAGACCCGCCCCAGCCGCGCAGGATCAAGGTCAGGAGGATTCGACCTCTTGGACCATCTCCTTGCGCTCGGAGGGAGGCGCCAGCTCGTCGAGACCGTTCTGCACAATGGCGTGCACCGATTCGAGCCGCTGCGCCAGGTCACGAAGCGTATCGATGGCATACTGTCTCGCCGCGTCCTCAAAGGCCAGAGCCCTATCGCGAGCCTCCTCACGGATGATCTCGGCCTCTTGTTCAGCGGCCTGGCGAACCCGCTCCTCCTCGATCTTTACCTTGGCCTCCTGGAGCATACGGGTCGCCTCGTCTTGGGCTCGTGCCAAGACCGCATCGCGCTCTCGCAGCAGCGCCTCGGCCTCCTGGACCTGATCGGGGATAGAGAGCCGCATCTGGTCGATCAGGTTGGCGAGAGCTTGCTCGTCGATGGCCACCTTGTGGCTAAACGGCGTGCGCTTGGCGTCGCGTACCAATCCTTCTAGGCGATCCACAAGACTGAGGATATCGATGGCGATCACCCCCTCCCTTGGCTACGCACCGCATCGAGCCGCTCCAGCACGGCGTGCTCGACGGGCCTGGTGACAAACTGAGCGATCGAGCCGCCCGCGCCAGCCACCTCTTTGACCAACGATGAGCTCACAAAAGCATACTCGCCGCTGGTCATGAGGCAGACCGAATCCACCTGTGGCGCCAAGCGGCGGTTGGTGAGGGCCATCTGGTACTCCATCTCAAAGTCCGAGATGACACGTAGCCCACGGACGATGACGCTCGCCTCGCGATCAAGCACGAAACGCACCGTGAGCGTGTCATAGCTCTCAACGGTGACGTTGGACAACCCCTGCAAGGCCTGGCGAGCCATCTCGACCCGTTCATCTACGGTGAACAAGGTGCGTTTGGCGGGGCTGGTATACACGGCCACGATGAGCTCGTCAAAGATGTCCGACGCGCGACGGACGATGTCGATGTGGCCGAGGTGCATCGGGTCAAAAGTTCCAGGATAGACTGCCTTGGTCATGTTCCGCCTACTGCTCGCGACGCGTGTGTCGCCAAAAGTGTCGAATGCTCGCGGCTAGAAGCTGGTGCTCCTCGGCAGAGAGGCTAGGATCGGCCTCGAACAAGGCGGTGGCCTCCTCACGAGCCATCTGCAAGGTTTCATGATCGCCCAAGGAGGCGACTTTGAGATCGGGCAGACCGTGCTGCCGCACCCCGAGGAAATCGCCAGGTCCCCGCATCTCCAGGTCCTTTTCGGCCAACACGAACCCGTCATGGGTCCCCTCCACCAGCCTCAGGCGCTCACGGCCCGTCTCGGTGGGATCGTTGCTCATCAGAATGCAATAGGACTTGGCCGCGCCACGCCCCACCCGCCCCCGCAACTGGTGAAGCTGGGCGAGACCAAAGCGATCCGCGTCCTCGATCAGCATCACGGTGGCGTTGGGAACATCCACGCCCACCTCGATGACGGGGGTTGTGACCAATATGTCATAGGCGCCATCGCGAAAGGCGGTCATGATCTGCTCTTTGTCCTGCGCAGACATCCGCCCATGCAGCAGGCCGACGCGCCACCTGGAAAAGATCTCTTCCTGCAGGCGGCGATGCTCCTCGATGGCCGCGGTCACGTCCATGTCGTCGTCACCCTCGATCAGGGGACATACGACGAACACCTGGTGCCCAGCCTGGATCTGTCCATCGATAAAGACATAGATGCGCTCTCGCGCCAGGTTATCGCGCACCGCGGTGATGACCTTTTGCCGATTGGGTGGCACCTCGTCCAGCACCGTCACGTCCAGATCACCATAGATGGTGAGCGCCAAGGAGCGCGGAATCGGCGTGGCGCTCATGGCCAGCATGTGGGGCTCAAAGTAGGTGCCCTTGGCCTTTAGCGCGTCCCGTTGGGCCACGCCAAATCGGTGTTGCTCATCCACCACTACCAGGCCCAGCCTGGCAAACGAGACCTGAGCCTGGATCAAAGCGTGAGTGCCCACCACAACCTGCGCAGCCCCCGAGGCCACGTCCTGGCGGATCACATCCTTGGCTTCATCGGGCAGGCCGCCAATGAGCAGCTCGCAGCGGATATCGGCCCAAGGCGCCAGCATGGCCGAAAGCGTATCGTGGAGCTGCTCCGCCAGAATCGAGGTCGGCGCCATGACGGCCACCTGAAGGCCGTTGCGGACGGCCACCAGAGCGGCGGCCGCTGCAACCACCGTCTTGCCCGAGCCCACGTCGCCCTGCAAGAGCCTCGCCATGGGACGCTCTAGTGCCAGATCGGCCACGATCTCGTCAATGGCTCGCTGCTGGGCCGTGGTCAGGTCAAAGCCCAGCCGCTCCTGGAAGCTATCCAGCAGTCCATCGGGCAGCTCTAGCGCGCGCCCCGTCTTTTGCAGGCGTTCACGGCGGCGCAGGAGCAGGCCGAGCTGCAACAGCAGGAACTCGTCAAAGCACAGGCGTTGCTTGGCCCGATACAGCGACCGCTCATCTTTGGGAAAGTGGATCTGATCCAGGGCCTGGCCCAGCCCCACGAGGCCGCGCCGTTCGAGCAAGTTGGCGGGCATAGGATCGGTGATCCGCGGGATCCATCGATCCAAGGTCTGGCGCATCAAACGGCGCAGCCAGCGCATCCGCAGGCCATCGGTAAGCGGGTAGCGTGGCACCAGACGCCCCGTATGCAGCAACTGCCGCTGCAGCGGCTCCCATTCGGGGGAGGTGAACACAGGACGCCCCAGGTAGGAATCCACCGTGCCGCTGACGACGATCTCGCGCCCAGGGCGGATCTGCCGCGCCAGATGGGGCTGGTTGAACCAGGTAACGTCGATGCTGCCCGTGCCGTCGCTCAACGTCACGCGGAAAAGCGGGCGGCCTGAGCGCGTGCGTGCGGCCTTGGCGCGCGACACGATGCCGCAGATAGTGACCTCTTCGTCAACCTCGAGCTTGCCAATGGTCGTCAGCCGCGAATAGTCATCATATCGGCGGGGAAAATGGTAGAGCAAGTCGCGAATGGTGTGTACGCCCACCCGCTCTAGCCGCTTGGCGTTTACCTCACCCACGCCCTTGAGCTCGGTAACGGGCGCACCAAGGCCGATGGATGGCTTCCGTCGTGAGGGAGCCGCTTCGGCGGTCGGTGGCTCGGAAAACTCGCTGCTGGCCTCGGCGGTTGGCTCTGCAACGCTCGGCATGGGTGGCGGCTCGGTCTCGTCCAAGAGCTGGCGCGCCTTCTGAAGGGCCGCTTCTCGCGTCGCCCCATCCATGTTGCCATAGCCCGAGAGACACCTGAGCACCCCGTCAACCGCTGGATCTTGGGCGGCACGCGCCTCGCGCTGCCACTTTTCCAGGAAGAGGTCCAACCCACCCATGACCGCCTGGTTGCGATAGCCTTGTTCGGTCTCAAGATGCAGCGTCCGTTCCAGCGTATCGCGTGGCGATGCCATAGGCCTCTCTTTATCAAACATGTTAGGTGCTATTGGGTAATACGCGGACGCTAGAGCTCAGCGGCGACGAGGGCCATGCCCGCGGGACCAACGAGTCGACCGAACGAGGGGCCACAGATCTGCTCCTCAACGGCCTGTTTGGGGAGGATGCCCTTGAGAAGCTCACGCAGCGCGTCTGGTTGCCCTTCGACGCCCGTGTGCACCATCGTAAGGTGGCGCAAGCGGACGAACTCGCCAGCAAACTCGGCCAGGCGCTCCACGGCGGTGCCTTTGCGCTTGCGGCGCGGCAAGAGCGTGACGTTGCCGTCCTCTAGCAAGAGCAGCGGGCACTGCTGCGCATCCCACTTGCGGCCGACGCAGCCCTCGACCATCACGCCCGCCCGCTCCAGCCGCTCGGGGGAATCGACATAGAACGCGCAGTAGGTGTGGGGAATCAACCCCCGCAACAGCTTTTCAACGTCGGTGGCGGGGGCCCCCTCGTGGGCGGCCTTGGCGGCCGCGGTGACCAGCATGCCCAGAGCGACGGACGCAAACTGCGAGTCTATCACGCGCACATCATAGCGGCGCCCCAGATAACCCCGCGCATACCGCGCCGCCTGGACCGCGCCGTCCAGCGCGCCCGAGGTGTGGATCGACAGGATGGTATCGCTCTTGGGGGCCAGTTGGGCATAGGCGTCCATGAACTGCTGCCCCGTTGGCGGCAGGATTTTGGGCGCCGACGCTGCTGCAAAGACCCGACGGTAGAAGGATGGAGTGCGAAGCTCAGGGCCATCCACCCAGATGCGATCACCCACCTGGACCCGAGACGGCACGATGGTGATCTCGAGCTCTTGGGCGATGGCAGGCATCAAGTCCGCCGCGCTATCGGTTACGATCCTCACTCTGGACATCAATCTGCGTCCCCTTGGCTCCTTGGCCTCGAACCTCGTTCGCTCATTCAGCAGAGATGATGTACCAGTAGTGAGCTTGGCCACCGTCCAGCAGCTCGATCTCGGCATCCTCGCAGGTCTGCTCAAGCTCATCGACGATCTGGCTCGCCTGCTCCTCGTCCACGTCCTCGCCATAGTAGACGGTGACGATCTCGGCGTCAGGAACGTTCATCCGCTCGAGCAGCGGGGGTAGAACCTCGCTCACCGAGCAAGCAGCTGTCACGAGCTTGCCATCCACCAGGCCGATAATCTGCCCCTCTTGGATGCACAAGCCGTTCAGCTGGGCGTTGCGCACCGCCCTGGTGATCTCGCCCGTGGTGACGTGCCGACAAGCCTCGTTCATGAACGAGACATTGCTCTCGAGATCGGTCTGGTAGTTGAACGCCAGCAACGCCGAGATGCCCTGGGGAACGGTACGGGTGGGCACGACCTCGACCTGCTTTTCTGCCAGTTCCTTGGCCTGTTGGGCAGCGAGAATGATGTTACCGTTGTTCGGAAGCACGATCACCTGCGCACCAGCGGCCTGCTCGATGGCCTCCAATATCTCCTGGGTGCTCGGGTTCATGGTCTGGCCGCCCTCGATGACAGCGGCTACGCCCAAGCTCTCAAAGACGCGCTTGAGGCCGTCGCCTGAAGCGACGGCGATCACAGCGATGCCGTTGGTCATCTGGTTCGCGGCAGTGGCGATCCCCGAGTTTGGCACCGCCGCCGGGACCTGCTTGGCCATGAACTCGCGGTACTGGAGCTCCATGTTCTCGATGACCACGTCGGTCACATCGCCCAAACCCACGGCATAGTCCAGTGCCTTGCCCGGAAGATCACAGTGGACATGGACCTTGACGAGGGTCTCATCGCCCGCAACGACCACCGAATCACCAAAGGTGGCCATAGCGGCGCGGATCTCTTCCACCACAAGCTCACGTCCCTTGATCAAGAACTGGGTATCATAGTTGTAGCCGCCCTCTGGGGCAGCAACGCGCTCGATGCTCTTTTCCGCGAGTTGGACGTCAGTCACCTGTTCACCATCCATCTGCCGCAACCAGCCCTCGAGGATACGAGCATAGCCCGTGCCGCCTGCATCGACCACGCCCGCGTCCGCGAGCACGGGCAAGAGCCGCGGGGTACGCAGCACCGATGCCTCGGCCTCTTCGTAAGCGGCCGCTAGCACATCGCGCAACGACCCACCGGCCGCGGCCGTTCGCTCAGCAGCCGCCGCGGATTCCCGCGCCACCGTCAGGATGGTGCCCTCGACCGGCTTCATGACGCCCTTGTAGGCCGTCGCAGCGCCCTCGGTGAGCGCCTTGGCCAGAGATGCGGGGTCTAGCGTCGCTCGACCTTCGAGGGCCCGGGCCAACCCTCGCAAGATCTGCGACAGAATCACGCCCGAGTTCCCACGGGCGCCCATCAGCGCGCCGTGGGCGATAGTCTGAGCCAGGCTGCCTACCTCGGCATCAGGATGGTCGCCTACCTCGGCGAGCGCCGCCTTGATAGTGAGGGACATATTGGTGCCTGTATCGCCATCGGGCACGGGAAACACGTTCAGCGCGTTGATGCCATTCAAATGCCGCTGCAACCACGCGCCACTGGACCGCAAGCCCTCCAGGAGAGCGATACCATCCAGTTCCTCGGAATTTGTCGTGCTCTTTACAGGCACACGCTCACTTGAGCCCAACAGTTGCCTCCGACACAGTACAAAGGTGTTCGCTGGGATGCTAGTCTTCGCGGTTCAGGTGCAAGCCCTGCACGTGAATGTTGACCTCGGCAACAGGCATGCCCAGGGAACGCTCTACGTTGAACTTGACCGCTTCCATCACGTTCTGGGCGACCTCAGAGATCCTAGTCCCGTACTGGATCACCACATAGAGGTCGATGACGATACGTTCGTCTACAACCTGCACCTTGACGCCGCGATGTAGATTGCCGACCTGAAGGATCTCGGCGATGCCATCGCCCAGGTTGGCAGGCGCCATGCCCACGATGCCATAGCACCGAAGCACCCCCTCGGCGGCAATGGTCGCAATAGCCTTGGGCGATACCTCGATCTTGCCTGTTGTTGCCTTCTCGCTCATGGCGTTTCTCCTGCTGGGACCGTTTGCCCGCATACGGGAGCTATGGTATCATAGCCCTTACGCTCGTGGCAAATGATGCAACGCCAAGCGGCATGCATTCGGGAGAGGATCGATATCATGGCCAAATGTGACATGTGTGGCAAGGGTCCCCAGTTCGGGAATAATGTCCCGCACTCCAAGCATACCACCCGTCGTCGCTGGAATGTCAACGTTCAGAAGACGATCGTGATGGTGGACGGGCGCCCCAAGCGGATGAACGTCTGCACGCGTTGCCTGCGAACGCTGAGCAAGACAGCCTAGATACTCTCTACCAGCAACTACTGGAGCCAGCGACCAAGTCGCTGGCTCCTCTTCCGTGTACGCCGCTAGAGCGCCGCGCGAATCTCGTCCATGGCATCCTGCACGCCTGCCAGATGCCCAAAGATGGCCGACCCCATCACCAGGATGTTCGCGCCCGCCTCCACTACCGATTGCACCGTCTCAGCGTTGATGCCGCCGTCGACCTCGATGTCGTACCCGAGGTGGCGCTCGTCGCGGAGAGCGGCCAACTGGCGTACCTTCTCTAGGGTATATGGGATCAGGCTCTGCCCGCCAAAGCCTGGGTTGACGCTCATCACGAGCACATGATCCACCAGATCCAAAATCTCTTGCAGCGCCAAGACGGGAGTGGATGGGTTTAGGGTAACGCCCACGCGCACGTCAGCCTCACGAATCTGATGCAGGGTTCGATCGAGATGGGGACAGGTCTCGACATGGACGATGATCAGATCGGCGCCTGCCTCGGCAAAGTCGCCGATGTAGCGCTCGGGCTGCTCGATCATCAGATGGACCTCTAGCGGCAGCTTGGTTACTCTCCGCAGTGCCCGCACGACCAACGGCCCAATGGTAATGTTCGGCACAAAGTGCCCGTCCATCACGTCGATATGAATGGCGTCGGCGCCCGCTGCATCGGCCTCGCGGACCTGGTCTCCCAGGCAGGAGAAATCGGCCGAAAGAATGGACGGTGAAATGAGGACGCGACGTTCGACCTGCATCGACTGCTTGCTCCCTTGCTTCTCTAGGGCTGGGTCTCATGGGCGGCGCGAAGCTGCCCGCAGCCCGCTGCGATCTCGGCCCCGCGGCTGTCGCGCACGGTGGTAGGGATCCCCCACGCTAGCAAGACGTCTCGAAAGCGGGTCACGACGTCTGCGCCAGGGGCCACCATTGGCGAGTTCGGCACGGGGTTCAGCGGGATCAGGTTCACATGGCAGAGCGTCCCCCGCAACAGCGTGGCCGTGGCCTGGGCTTGCGCGGGGGCATCGTTGACTCCTGCGATGAGAGCATACTCAAAGGTCACCCGCCGCCCAGTCTGCTGGCTATACGATCGAGCGGCCTCGAGCACCGCCGAAATGGGGTAACGCTTGTTCATCGGCACCAGTTGGTCGCGCAGCGCATCATCGGGCGCATGCAACGACACGGCCAACCCGACCTCGCCCTCCTCTTGGGCCAGTTGGAGGATGCCCGGCACCACCCCGATGGTAGAAACCGTAAAGCGCCGCGTGCCCATGTTCAGCCCAGCAGGATGATGTAGGTTCATCGTCGCGCGCCAGACGGCGTCATAGTTGAGCAGCGGCTCGCCCATACCCATGTACACCACGTTGGTGAGGCTACCCCCCTGGCGCGCCAGCGCGCGAGCGGCATGTAGCACCTGGGCGACGATCTCTCCCGCCGTGAGATTGCGGACCAATCCCGTGGCGCCCGTGGCACAGAACGGGCATCCCACCGCACAGCCGACCTGAGACGACACACAGACCGTGTTGCGCTCGTCGTAGGCCATGAGCACCGTCTCGATTCGCGCTCCATCATCGGCCTCTAGCACGGTCTTCTGGGTGCGGCCATCATCCGCCGAAGCGCTGGTGACCTCCCGCAGGGCCTC
>Ga0123328_1002379_pt1 | contig 16991 bp, 11 predicted proteins | sample BioC12SIPDNA_2_FD_89702 | JGI IMG/M metagenome (GOLD analysis project Ga0123328, IMG submission 89702) | Anaerobic biogas reactor microbial communites from Washington, USA - Biogas_R1_A C12 SIP DNA | ecosystem: Engineered > Bioreactor > Anaerobic > Unclassified | place: Washington, USA...
CCTGCAACGGGCAACGCCCTGAGTGGTGGCGATCCGGAACTTGGTGGAGGCATAACATGAAACTGACAGTGTTGATCCATGGACTCTTGGCGATCACCTCGGCAGCCGCATTTGCCGGCTATTCTGTTGACGTTCGTCTCGACAAGAGCGATGGCTTCTACAAGGTGGGTGAAGAGACGGTCTGCACCGCCACACTGATGAACGACGGCACGCCGGCCGTCGGTGAAACGCTGCGTTGCACAGTGAAACGTGAACGCGACATCCTGCGCCAGGATGAGTTCCTCTGCGACGGCAAGGCGGTGACCATCAGGGCGTCGATGGATCGTCCGGGCTGGCTCTTCTTTGGTTTTGAAATCATCGGTCCCGACGGTAATCCGCTGCAAGGCGAGGGGATTTTCAAACACAGGATGAAACCTACGATCGTGGGCGAGATTGGCGCCATCTACGATGCCGACAAGATCACAGCGCTCGATTCCCGTCCCGCGGACTTCGACGCGTACTGGGCTTCCTGCCGCTCCAAACTCGATCAGGTGCCGCTGGACCCGAAGTTGACCGAGGTCGATGTCCCCCAGGCTTTGCAGGGCAAGGTCAACTGCTACAGCATCGAGGTCAAGTGCCTCGGCCGCACTCCGGTGACTGGCTATTTGGCCGTGCCCGTGAAGGCGAGGCCCCAGAGTCTGCCTGCCTGCGTTGATTACCTGAGCATGGTGTGGCAAGATGCCAGCCGAACGGCTCCCGTGGAAATGGCGTCCAAGGGGGTTCTCGCCTTATACGTCAGTTGGCACGGTTTGCCGACCGGCAAGACCGCTGAGGAGTACAAGAAAATCTCCCAGACCTGGTATCAAGAGGGAGGGAAAGCTGGGGATACGGACCGCGATACCTGGTTCGGTCACGACATGTATCTTCGGGTGATGCGCGCGCTGGACTTCATCAAGAGCCGTCCAGAGTGGAACCGCAAGGAACTGGTGGTTCGCGGCGGCAGTCTGGGCGGGATTCAGTCGATCGCCGCTGCCGCCTTGGACCCTGATGTCACGCTGGCGATCGTGAGCGTACCCAGTGGCTGCGAATACAACGGCCACAAGCAGGGGCGTGACGCGGCGGCGCTTTACCGTGGCAAGGAGGCTGTCGCCCGCATCGAGGCCGATCCTCGCCGTGCGGTTACGTTGGCTTACCACGATGGGGTGAACTTTGCGCCGCGCATCAAGTGCGACATTTACGTCTGCACGGGCTTTGCCGATGAGCTGTGCACTCCCAGCAGCGTCTTTGCCTTCTACAATGCGCTGCCCGCGACGACCAAGAAGTTCATGAGCACAAATCCCAGCACCGGGCACTACGGAACCACGAAGAACACGGCCGGCGACAAGCGTCTCTTGGGCATCTTCCGGTCGGTGACCGTGTACGATTGAGGCTCGAAGAAGGGGACAGCCACATTCTGCTCCGAAGACTCCGCAAAATGAGCCAGTCCCCGACGGTTTTGGGATAGGCTCTTAGCCGGGAACTTCACGAATCACCGTGTTGCCGCCGCCTTGGAGCGTGAGGCTGAGTGGGGGATTCGTACTCCAGGCGCCGCAAGTGAAATCCGGAATGTCGATCGGCGACGAGCGGTTCATCACCGACCAAAGGGTCAGCGGCGTGATCGAACTCCAGAGCGCGGCATCGTAAACGTCGACGTCCATCGGTCGGCCGTTCCGCAGATTGTCGACGAGCCGCCAATCGACGGTGAAATCCATGCCGCCATGACCGCCGAATCGCTTTGCGGTTTTCTCGATCAAGCGGACCAACTCCGGCGTGTATTGGTCCTCGAAAGCCTTCATTTCCGCTGCGCCCGCGAGACGCTCGCCGTCCGGATAGATGCGCGGTGGAAGCGGGTATTTCTGCGCAAATCCCTTGCTCCCAGAGAGTTGGAAGATGCGCGAATAGGGTCGCGGGTTCACGGCGTCGAACTCGACCAGCAGCGTCTTGCCTTTCACGGTGCGGATCATCGTCGTGTTGACGTTTCCTGCGTGCCGCTTGTTCTTGAACTGCTGGTGATAGACGCTTCCCGAGGCGGCGAGATCGTTGGCGGTTTTCGCGCGGATGAAGTCGTCGGTCTCCATCGACGTCAGGTAATCGAGGCGGTCGCCCCTTCCGATCTTTAGCGCCTGGCAGATCGGCGCGGTTCCGTGCGTCGGAATCCGGTTCCCCGGCGCCATTGCCAGAACCGAGCCGTACCACGGGGCCGACTGCTTGCTTCGCGGCGGTTTCGGTTCTTCGAAAAGCGGACGCTCGGGGTTGATATACGCCCCTTCGGCGTGAATGATCTCGCCGAAGACCCCCTGATGCGCCATGTTGATCGCCATCGACTCGAAGAAATCGTAAACACAGTTTTCCAGCAGGACGCAATGTTTTCGCGTCCGTTCCGAGGCGTCGACCAGCCGCCAGCAGTCGTCGACGCGCTGCGCCGCGGAGACTTCCACCGCCGCGTGCTTGCCCGACGTCAGCACGTGAACCGCCATCTCGGCATGATAGAACGTCGGGGTGAGCACATAGATCAAATCGAGGTCGTCGCGCTCGCACATCCCTTTCCAGGCCTCGTTCGAGCCGGTGTAGACCGCCGGTTCGGGACAGCCTTTCGACTTGAGGAAGTCTTTCGCCCGCTGAATCGGATAGTCGTATACGTCGCAAATCGCGCGGATTTCGACCGCATTCATCCGTCCCAGCCGCTGGATCGACGCATAGCCGCGATTGCCGAGTCCGATGTAACCCACGCGCAAATGGGGAATCGCCGGCGCCGAGTATCCGCACATATTGAAGACCTGTTTGCGGTCCCTGTACTGCGCGGTCGTCTCCTCCATGGTTTCGTAGAAATCTTCCGGCGATCTGTACCCCGGCGGCAGCAAGCCCAGGAAGGGCAGAACGCTCGAACAGGCGAGAAACTGCCTTCGCGACGATTTCATGAGGATGCCTGCCTTCCTGTTTTCACTTGATACTCGCCCGGGACGGGAATTCGATAAAGCCCGTCGGCGCCCGGCGCGGCGACCGGCATGTCGAACGACGGATGGTCGACGGTCGGCTCGATCTTGAACCGGCTCTCGAACAGATCTTTGTACGACTCCCGCTTGCCCGTGAAACTGGCGATCATGCCCAGGACGCCGACCATCGTCGAACTGGCCATACGGAATCCGTCGTTGATCGGCTTGCCGTTCATAATGGAGTTGACCAGGGCGTAGTGTTCCTGCACGTACATCGAACGGATCCGGTCTTTCGGATCGGGACGCCAGCGTTCGTTCCCCCGCGTGTCGGTCATCAGCGGGATTCCGGTGGCGTTGAAGATCATGCGTCCTTTGGTCCCGTGAAAGACGTCGATATTGCTGGTAAAGCAGTTCTGGGCGGTCCGGGTCGCACCGTAGATGCGTTTGCCGTCGGCGTAATCGTAGATCACCGACGCGTGGTCGAACAAGTCGCCGAGGGCCGGGCTGAAAACGCTGGATCGGCCGCCGAGCGCGTAGCAGGTCTCCGGCAGCTCGTCCTCCAGCGCCCAGAGGACGGAGTCGAGATTGTGCAGGAGCGACTGCTGGATTTCGTCGCCGTTGAGCCAGGTGAAATGCTCCCAATTGCGAATCTGATACTCCGTTTCCGACCATTCCGGCTTCTTCGGAATGAGGTTATACGGCGTTCGCAGGTAGTTGGACTGCACGGCCAGAATGTCGCCGATTTCGCCGTTGCGGATCCGCTCGATCGCCTGAATGCGGAGCAGGTCGTAGCGGTAGCAGAGGCCGGAAACGTTGGCGAGTTTCTTCTCCTCGGCGATCTTTGCGGCTTGGATTGTGACGTGAACGCCGTCAGCGTCGATGCCGTTCGGCTTTTCGGTGAAAGCGTGTTTCCCGGCCTGAACCGCAGCCAGATTGTAGGGCGGATGAAATCGGGACGGCAGCGCGATGTGGACGATATCGCTTTCGGCAATCACTCCCCTGTAACTGTCGAAGCCGGTGAAGATCCGGTCGTCCGGGACGTCGATCCGCCCCTTGCCGACGTCGGACGCGGCGATTGCGGCACGCGTCGCGACGGCCTTTTCTCGGAAGAGATCGCCGAGCGCGACCACTCGGACGTTCGGCATGGCGGTCAGAGAATCGTGCAGCGAGCCGGTTCCACGCCCGCCGCAGCCCACCAGGCCGATTTTCAAGACGTCGGACCCCGCTGCGTGAACCCGTTGCGATGCGGTCAAAACCGCCGCGCCGGTGGCGGCGCCGAGTTCAAGAAAGCCGCGACGCGAGAATTCCTTGAGTGTCATGCTTTCCCTCCTGATCTGGTCGGTGGTAAAGAGTACGACGAGACAGAGAACTGTGCCCTTGGCACGGAACACGGCAAGGTTGAATTCCGCTGTGCTGGCCCATCAACTTGCTGCACCGCTGTTGAGGGAGAGCCCAGCCGCAATTCTCTCTGGGAATCACGCAAGGCCGTCCAGGTCCGGTGTGAAGCCCTGAAGCCGGACTCTCGTGTTGCTGTTTCCGGCCGTTTGGACGGCTCGATCTTCGGGCATAATCGGCCCCCGCTCTGGCGTACTCGGATTTCGGTGTTCGTCGTGGCATTCTGCTATCCGTTCGTCAGTTCCTTCCGTTGAGCTTGAGTCGGAGCGTTCGGTATCACAGCGACCGTCTGGCCTTTGTACTCGAAGACTTCTTTGTCGTCTCCGTTGATCTCGCCGATCACCTCAGCGCGCACTCCTTTCGCCCGGACCGCTTTCAGGACGGGGGCGACGTTCTTCTTCGCGACCTGGACAACCATCCGTGCCTGGGTCTCGCAGATCATGATCTCCTCGGGTGTCAGGTTCTTTTCCCGGAGAGCCACCTTGGCCAGATCCACATGAGCGCCGAAACCACCGTACCTGGCCGATTCACAAACGGCGGCGCCGATGCCGGCCGCTCCGAGGTCGGAGCAAGCCTTGATCTTGCCCGTGCGGAAGGCCGCCAGAGAAGCCTCCATCACGGCGCGCTCTTCCTTGAACATGGCGATGGCCGGTTTCATTTCGCTGACCAGGCCGGCCCGATACAGCGTGTCGTTGCCGTCGCTGCCCGTCTTGCCAATCAGGATGATCTGATCCCCGGCGGATTTCGCCGGCTTGGTCAAAGGCTTGGCCGTGACCAGTTGGCCGATGACGGAAACGACGGTGGCCGGAACGATGTCTGAAAACGACGTGGAGAATCCGCCGCCGACAATGAACACGTCCATGGCCCTGCACATGTCTCGCAGCCCCTTGACCATCAAGTCGACTCTTTCTCCGCTGGTCATCTCGACGCACTTCCCGCAGGTACATTTCCCGGCAAACCCGCAGGGACCGACGATGACTTTCTCCTTCAGCGGCTTGGTGCCGAGGAAATTCATCAGGAAGAGAGGCCGGGCGCCCATCGCCACGACATCCCGCATGGCCCCGCCCGCTCCGGTGGCGGCCGCGTCATACGGCCTGGGCACGCAGGGAGAGCAATGGCTCTCCATCTTGCCCACGAAAGCTCCCTTGGTGCCGGGAAACTGGAATGCGGCAGCATCGTCGCCAGGCCCAACGAGCAGGGCCTTGGGAAAGAGCTTTCCGACTTTTCGGTTCAAAGCATCGATGGCTTTGAAGTCGATAGCCTTGTCGGTATTGTGATGCAAGTGGGTGAATAGAGCATGCATCAACGCCTTTTCGATCCTGTTCATTTCCTCGCCTCCTAACGTGGTTAAAGTGCTTCTCTCCCAGGCAACTGAGGCTAAGCGCGGAAACCTCGTGAGTCAAGGGGGCGACCTCATTTCTTGACCCCCTAGGGTTAGATGATGATTTCTGCGCCGCGCACGGGGAGCGAGGCGGTTACTTCGGTTCCGGACTGATCGGAGCTGACCTGGATCTGTCCGCCGTGTTCTTCCATTGTCTGGCAAGCGGTTGCGAACCCGATTCCCCGTCCGCCAAAGCAGACGCCGTTTGTGTTTTCGGAGTACGCAAAAAGTCGCAGCGACTGTAGCTGCGATTCTGTCATGCCGACACCATTGTCGCGGATCACCGTGAGAATCGTGTCGTGATGCAGGGACGCGTGGACACGCACACGACTGTTTCCGCGCAGAGAATGAAAGCGATACGCGTCTGTTCGTACTAACGTAGAAAAGGCGCCATTGCGGATGATCTCTCGGAACGCGTTGAGCAAACGCGCTTCGTCAGCGCAGATACGAGTACCCGGGGCGTCTCGCCCAAGGTCGACTTCAACAAAGCGGAAGTGAATCGGGAACTGGTTTCTTTCTCTTTGAATTGCGTCTTCGAGGAGCCCGTTCATATCCAGAGATGGATTGATGATTCCAAATGGCCGTGGTCTCTCTGGATCGCTCAGATACCAGAAATGCTCCATGGTCCTCCAGATTTTTCGGCGCAGCCTGGATACGGCGAGGAGACACATCTGAACGTAGGGGTCTCTCAGAAGTGCGGAGTTTCGCTGCACTTGCGCGAGAGCATTCACGAAGATGCTCGATTCGCTGAATTCGCTTTTGTATCCGGCGATTGCCTGCCGAAATTGCGAAACCGACGTTGTTGGCTCGGTGAGGACAACACTTCGGATACGCTCGGACAGACGGTAGACCGACTGGCGCAATTGGCTGGAGAACTTCGTTTCCACGACACGGTCGAATTCGGAGAGTACTTGGCAGTATTGTTCAAGCAGGCAGGGGAGAAGAGTGAAGCTTCGACGGCCAAGTCGACGCAACTCGGCCTCTGGGTTGGCTTGAACCTCGACGGCCGAACGGAGGTAGTCGCGAACGTCTTCGGCTGTCACGGCATCAAAGGTGGCCATGGGGGCGTTGTCTCGATCGGGAGCCTGAGCTCGGCCAGGGTCTATTATTCTTGATCCCAAAGAGACTCGATCAGCTCAAGGGTTCGGTTGACCAGCACTCGCCCGCCCTCGGGGCCAATCAGGGTGCTTTGTGGAATGGCGCCATACGCCCCTCCCTGAACCGAACGTTGCGTTGGAAGGTAGCCGCCGCCGCCGGGACTGGCCAGCTCCACCACGAATGTCTGGACCGCCTTGCTTCGCGCCTTGATTTGGGAGCCATAATCCAGGTACAGCTCGAACGGATTGGTGGCAATCGCCATGTCGCCAATCCGGACCACATGGACCTCGACAGGAAAGGTGGACACGGTCTTCTGCAGTTCATAACGCTCCAAGGTGCGCCATGCCCTGGCCAGCAACCAGTGCGTTCCTGTTATCGAGACAAACCAGCGCGGCTTGCTCTTCAGTTCCGGGTGCTCCTCGAACTGCTTGACCTTTGTTTTGTATTCAGCGAGCAACCGATCGAACGTTTCCTGGACCGATTCGGCTGTCTTGTTATGAAACGTGCTGCGCCGCGTCGTCAGGTCCTTCTCTGTGATGACTCGCCGATTCAGTTCGACCTGTTCAACGCGATGCTTCAACACCGGACTTCGGTCAATATTCGCTTTCATGAACGGCAGTATGGAGGTCACCCCGTCTGAAATCCGGATGCCGATCTGCTGCATCTGGGTGCGTCCGGTGAGCTTCTCCATCCGTTTCTCGGCGCGTTCATCTACCATGAGTTTCGGCGACTGGTCCCCGGCGGCGGAAACCTGTGGCAAAATGAAGATCTCCTCGCCCAAACGCCTGCGAAGCTCATTGCGTGTCGCGTGCCAGAAATCGGCTGAAATCTGACTTCCATAGGCGACTTGAGACGGCGTGGCAAGGTTGATGACTACCCCCGTCAGATTTCCTTTCACATCCCAGGTATAGAGCAAGCCAAGTGAATGGTCCTCGTAACCTTCCACATGACTGAAATTTGGCGTGTTTGCGTTGCCATACATCTCCGACGTGCCGTCATAATAGGCTATCAGGCGATTTCGTCCCGTTGTGGCGTACGACAGGCCGAAGCTGATCCCGCCTGGTTTCCTCGCCTTCCAAGCCCGGCCGATGGCATTCGCGATCCGCTCTGCTGCAAACTCGACATACTCCTGTGCGGACATGACGCCCAGGTCGATCCCCCATTTCGCCCAGGCAACCGGGACATTGATCCCATGCAGCGAGTGCATTTTAACTAGATCCGGCGCCGTGCCCTGGTCAGGAGCAGTGTGAGTATGCGTGGCGTTAAGGATAATCTTGTCGGCGGCAACTTCGGGTGTTTCTTTTCTAACCAGATCTTGGACCCGGCCGTAGAGAATGTCGGTTACTCCCACCAGATCCAACGAGACCATGATGACCGTTTCCGATGTGCCGTTGTTTCCGGTTGACTCCAGGGCCAGGGCAGTTGCATAGATATGGTCTGCGACACCCTCGGAGACCCTCGCTGCCGACCCCCCAGTGATCACCACGGGCCTGTCGGGTGTGATATCGGCGGAGGCCCATCCGAGTTTGAGGGTGCCGGTATCTCCTTCGTTTTCAGCAGCGGCGCAGGAGGCAGGCGACCATGTGCCCGCCGCCAGCAGACCAAGAATCAAACACGCGCAAGCGACTGGGTAACTTCTCATGATTCGATTTCGCTCCTTGTTGTTCATGAACTCCGAGAAACGTCAGTGGGTCAACGGCGGGGCGTCCTGGTCCACCTTGCGCAACATCAGCCGGTCGACGCGCACTTCATTGGGGCTTTGGGAGCCTTCCACATACGAAGGACCTTGAAGCTTCACCGAGACGTATACATCGAATAACTGCTTGAAATTCTCCGGCTCGAATGCCTTTTCCAAGCTGAAATTGAGCGTCCACGACCAATGGGTCCAAAGGCGGGTTCTATCGGAATAAATCCGCGTCCTGCCGGCGTAGTACCAGTGGTATTTCTCATCTTGGGGCACGTCCGACTTCTCAAGTCGGGCGTCGGCGATGAATTTCCTGAATTTCCATTCGTAGATTCCGAAAGTGAATGGCCGGGCATGGTAGTCGTCTTTGCCGTTGCTGTCGCGAGCCTTCGCCTTGCCGCCGAAAGCGTCGGGATCCGTCAACAAGACGCCGCCGTCGAGGGCGTCGACGGCGATCTCCACTTTGTCCTTGCCCTCGAAACAGATGCCGTCCAGCGGCTTTGCCTCGATTGTCCCCTTCTTTTCCGGAAACTCCATCAGATCACAAAAGAACTCGAGTGCGGCTTCTCGCGTGTCCTGCCATGAGTTCCGGAAGTATTTCTTTCCGAAGATATCCGCGTCTTCGGTCATTCGTTTGCGGAGAGCCTCCTTGTCGAGCTGGAGGGGATTGCCGTGGCTATTCCAGAGCATCAGGTAGGCGTGGTCGACGACGAGGCGTTCCTGGCGGATATTCTCGAGGATGGGGCGATTTTCCGCCGCGGCCAGTTCCGCCTGTTCGAGGAGCGAGTAAAGGGTCTCGAAGTATTCGACATCCATAAAGGTGCGTTTTGCCGGCGGCAACGAGGTGAGCGGCCCGGCGGATTCGGCCATGCGTTTCTCCGTATAGGCTTTGAATTCCTTCATCGGCGTTGCGGCTTTGCCGTAGAACATCGCCATGAACTCCTCGACCAGCTTTTCGTCGTCGAGGTCGGGATCGTTCATCATTTTGGCGCCCAGGTAGTAGCGCAGGTCGAAGAGCGTGAGAGGGACGGTCGTTCCCAGCTCCATTTCGACAAAGACATGCTTGGCTCCGATATCCCGGTATTTCCGGACGAGGCTGGGGATCGCTGCGGTGTTGTGGATCGGCGTCTGAAAGCCGCAACGGTACGTCTTCCAGTAGTCCCAGATCGCGAGATGGCGCGAGCAATTGTGCCACTGCTCCAAAGCCTCCTCGTAATCGCGGTTGTTCGGATGTGAAAGGGGGAACATGACATCCCGTTTGACTTTGCCGGATTCGGTAAACTCGTGGTCCATGTAGGCGAGGCGAACGATCACGTTTCCTTTCGGCTTGAGGCCGCTTCGCGGCGGAGTGGTAGAATCCTGGTAGGCGAACATCATGATGTAAATGTCGGGGTACGCTTCTTGAACTTCGTCCCAGAGTTGGTTCATGAAGTGGATGACGAGTCCGGAAACGTCATGTTCCTGGATGAATGCCTGGCATTGCGGACAAAAACACTCCACGTGGCAATCGTTCATGTCCACGACGTAGAACTGCGGGTATGGCGCCCCGGAAACGTCGCAACGGGCGCGATCGTTTTTCACGTGGTCCTTCAGTTTTTGGGCGATCCGTTTCAGTGCCTCCGGTTGCGAGAAGCAAATCGACCCGGAGTGGGGCGAGTTCACGATCTGCCGGCTGCCGTTCCTGTTCATCCAGGAGATCTCGCGTGGGAAATCGTGGGAATATTTGTGCAACGTATGCACCCCGCCCGGCGCACCATAGCTTTCGTTAAAGCCGTGCTGCGGTGAATTGCCGCCGCTGTTCTGCCGGAGTTTACGCCGGTAGTCGGCGGGGATCTCGGCGTGTCCGGGATAGATGTCGCGGTAGATGAAGGGCGGGGCGTGCCGGAGGTCGGTTCCACCCGGGACCGACACGGCCGCCATCTCCGGGACCCGCTCGAAGTTGACGCTCAGGTAGCGCACGCCCGCGAATCGCTCCAGGAATTCGTAGGTTCCGAAAAGGACTCCGCGGGGCCGGCCGCCGGCGATGATCAGGTCTTTTCCAATGGTTTTGAGGTGGCACTCTTCTTTCCCATAGCCTTTCATGCCGTGAGCGGCGGCAAACCTGGTCTGGCCGACATAGATCGCCGGTCCTGCGTTCTGCTCCGTCTCGGGAACGATCCTCAAAGTCCTTCCCGTGATCTTCTTCAGGTACTCTTGGAGCTGTGCGGCGGCGTGCTCTTCGGCCTTCGTCTGATCCTCGGCGATCACAATGCGATAGGTGTCGCCCACAGTCAGGTCTTGGGCTCCAAGAGCCCCCGCGGTGGTCAGCAAGGGAGCCATGGCGGCCAAAACCAAGAACGGTTTCATGTTGACACCCGCCTCTACTCGAAGGGTCACGGGGCGTGATTACCAGGAATACACGTGGACGGCGTACGAGGCGAACTCATCCTCCCATACACCGGCCTGCGCCGCAAGCCGGCGGTCTTCGAACAGCACTTGCACCTGGCTGGCTGCGACGCCGGCGTCGACCCGCGCTCGCACGGCCCCACGGGAGGAATTGGCGGCCAGCAGGTAGCGCCGGCCGTGATGCTCTTTCAGCAGCGTGCTTACGGCCGGATAGCCGAGGCCGTCGGTCGGCGGGCCGCTGAGGATCTGGATCTGTTGCTTCTGCGGCGGATCGGGCTGGACCAGCACGTCGTGGAGATCGGCCAGTTGGCGCGAGAGCCGCTTCAGTGCGGCCCACACTTGCGGATCGTGGGTCACGCCGTGGTTCTTGCCGGTTCCGCCGTAGGTGTAATAGGTCATCCCCTTGGCTCCGTGGATGATGGCCAGGTAGGTCATCACGCGGGTCTCGGCCTCCGTTGGATACCGCTCCCACCCCCAGCCTTCGAAATCCTGGATGATCGCCCAAATCGGCGCCTTCCGCCCGGAGCGGCGCAGGTCGTCGCCGATCAACTTCATGTCGCGAGTCACGTTGGCGACCTCGCAATCTTGGTCGGACCGGATGGGATAGAGCTCCGGCAAGAAGGCATCGGTGGAGTCCACGTAGTCGGTGTACCGCGACGGCCGCGGGCCGCCGGCGAACACAGCATCGGCCTGGACCGTGATGTGGAACGGGTCAACGTCGCGGATCGCCCGATGCACGCGCCGCAGTTCGTCGGCGCTGATGTGGCTCGCCGTATCGTCGGCCAGATACCAGGCGAGCAGGGCCGGCTGGCGGCACTCTTCGATCACGGTACGGACCGCGCTAAGCGGGTCGCGACTGTTGGCCCCGCCACGCGGGGCAATGATCACTCGCAGCCCGTGGTGCTCGGCCGCCGCGTAAAACTCCTGCAAGTCGGCGTCGCGCTGCGCGTGGTAGGTGTGGATCGTATTGAAGCCCGCCTCGCGCAGCTCGGTGAAACAACGGTTGAAATCGTTGCCGTTGTGTTCCCGCTTCCACACGGAATACAGCCCGATGGGAAACAGCGGCTGGCCGTCGACGAGGATCACGCCGTCGTCGCGCACGGAGGTGACGCCCGACGCCGGCGGCGGCTGCACCGAGATCCACCACAACTGCTCGCACGCATTGCCGGCGAAGTCGTGGGCCTTGACGAGCACGCGGTGCAGATTGGGCCGAGTTCCCGATTCAGGGTGCGGGCCGTCGAACCGCGGATCGGCGAAAGCCACTTCATCGCCGGCGACAATGTCGGGGTAGTCCCAGCCGAACCGCATGACGGCAGAATGGGCGCCGGGCGGGGCGGTCAGGGTGAGGTGCGTCTGCCGCCACTGAGGACAGGGGCCGCCCAGGTCCAGCCGCACGGGATCGCCGAGCGGGTGGCCCTGGCCATCGAGCCAGCGGACCGAGCCGCTCGGACCTTCCCCACTCCCTGCACGGCGCAGGTCCATGGTGTGGCGCGACCAGATCGCAATCTGGTACGTCGCGCCTGCTTGCACGGAGACGGCCGGCGACGCCAGCGTGAAGGACGTATCCGTTTTTTCGCCCTGCCGGCGGACCTCGATCGACGTGCCGCCGCCCGGCGCGCGCGGCGGCCCGCGGCGAATGCTCAGCGCCGAGTTATAGTTCGTAATCGACCAGTCTTCGATCGCCGTCAGGCCGAAGGCAGGCTGGAGCGGCTCGCGCGGCTCGTATTGAAAGGCGGTTCCGACGCGGTGGAGCTGCGCGGTGATCGGCGTGCCGTCCAAAAACGCTTCCACCGAATGGCGATCCACGCCCACGCCATCGGGGCCATCGGACAGCGAGAACACCAAGGGCTGGCAGGCATCGTCCGTACGCCGCGGCGAGTAGTCCAGCAGTTGTGGGGGCGAAGTGTCGGCCCCCGGCCAGGCGCGGTCCTCGACCCACCGCAGTTCGTCGCCCAGCCGCACCTGCCGGACGACGGGCGTGACGGCGGGGCGGCTCGTGCCGAGCGTCAGCCGGTACTGGAACCAGTGGTGCCCCGTATGGATCGCCGGCAACTGGGTGCCGCTGGAAGTGAACTGGGATTTCGGCGTGCCATCGGGCCCGGCGAAGGGCGTCCAGTCGCGCGGCCCGCCGTCGCGGTCCACCGCCGAGCGAACCTGCAGTCCAACGCTCGTGCCTTCCGGCGTGTCGGCCTGCCAACAGACCCGACCTTGCTCGCACGGCTCCGTCATTCGCTGCGGCCGCGAGATCATCTCGCCTTCAGCCGCGTATTGCGGCGGATCGGTCTGCGCGACCCAGGCCACGCTCCGCAGCCGGAACTGCCGCGAACCGAACAGGTTCGGCGAATCGAAGCCGATTTGAACGACAGCCGTCGCTGCGCCGCGAGGGGCCCGCGACTCGACGGTCACGTCGTACCAGGAGTCGCTGGGGGCGGCGAAACGGAAGGGGGTTGCCTCCAAGACGCGGCCGTCGCGATCCAACCAGCGGATCTGGTTCTGGCACGACTCCTTGTGGCCCTGGGCCGTCGACAAGTCGAGCGTATGTGCGGCGGCGATTGTCAGCCGGCACAGCGTTGCCTCGGCAACCGGAATGGGGGGCGACGTGAGTTCCAGGGCCGTGTCGATCTCCTTGTCGTCGCGGTGTACGAACAGGCTCCGGCCCCAAGCCGCATCGTCGGCGACCTCGATCTGCAGGGCCTGCTGGTAGTTCTTGATCTGCCAGTTCCCCAGATCGCGATCGAATCGCCACTCGACGACCGGTTGCCAGCAGCGGGCCAATTGCACCGCGTCGTTGCGGCCAGGCGCGCAAGCGATGTCGCGGCTCGTGCAGAATCGCGCTGCTCGATCCGCAGCCGTCGCGAACAGACTCGCTGCTGGCACACCCAGCCCGATCGCGATCAGTGCCGCCACATGCGGCAGCATCCGACGGTACTTGTTCACCTAAAGACCTCGCTTTCTCACGATGCTCATAAGAACCGCCAACAAAACCGCTCGGCGCGGGTCCACGCCGTCTTCATCGCTGCTGTCGCTCTTTCGCGTTTTTCTGGTCGAGGTTACGGTGGCTTTTGACATAGGCTCCGATCGTGCCGACCGTGTCGACCCACAACTCCGGCTTGGCCTGCAAGTACTCACCCAGGGCGGCGATGTTGCCTGTGGACAGGCCTTCGCCGCCGGGATGCTGGGGTACCTCGTGGGCGACGAGGATGAGCCAGTAGCCCGTGGCGAGCGCCTGATCTGCGTAGCTCTTCAGTTGGGCGAGGCCGTCGTGGTCCACGCCGAGGGCCTGGACCATGGCCAGGTCGCAGAACGCGGGATCGTTGAAGTATTCGCCTCGGTAGCCCCGACCGACGAGGAAGTGCCGCGCCACGACGGGCACGTAACTGGCCCGATTCTCGCCGCGGCCCACGAAATCGAGGCCGCAGGGATAGGCGTAGCTGACTGGCGTGACGCCCAGCATCTGACGCAGGCTCCGGTTGGCTTCGAGCAACTCGGCGTCGATCTTTTCCAGGGTGTAGTTCTCCAGCGCCCGTTCGCCGGGCCCGATCCAGGGAAAATTCCCGCTGCACGGGTGGTGGACCGAGTGGTTGCCGATTTCGTGACCCTCGGCGGCGACCGCGCGCCACAGATCCTGCTTCTTCTCGACGTTGGTGAGACTGACGAAGTACGTTACGCGGATCCCGTACTTTTTGAACAGGGCGGCGCTGTGATGGTCGACTTGGCTCTCGCGTGCGTCGTCGAAAGAGATGGACAACGCGCCTCGCACGCCTTTGGGCCAGGAGAAACTGGCGGCCGGAGGAGGCTGGGCCTTCGAGCTTGCGGGATTGTCCACCTCACACGTATCGCAGCCCGCGGGACGGTGCCGCGGATCGGCCGCGGATGGACCAACTCGCTCCGCCTCTGGGCCGCTGGCGTCATCGCCGGCCAGGACTGGACTCGCGAGCAACAGCAACAACGCGCAAACCGACGAAATGGATTTCACGGGCAAAGCCTCCTGGAGCCAAACGGTGATTGGGCGAGGCGACGTCCATTCTGGAATTCACGACGTGAGCCCGCCAGAACTGAGTCTTGTGGCCCCGCCTCCCCTCCCCTTTCCTTCCCAAGATCGCGATGTAGTATGCCGAATAATGTGGATGGACCCTTCCGCCCTCTCGATAACTCGTTTCTGGCTGTACCGAGATAATCAATCGAGCTTGCCGGCGATGAACTGCTGGTAGCGTTCGGCCACACGGCCGGTCGTGGCGTCGCCGGAGTGGACGAGGATGCCCACGTGCTGCTTGAGTGACTCGCCCTTCTTGAGCACAAAGGGCGCGCCGCTCTGGGCGTCGGGCCGGCGGGGACCGAAGGTGCCGTAGTCGCGCACCAGCCACAGGGGCGGCGATGCGGGATCGGCCACCGGGAAGACCGCCAGACCCTCCGTAACGCCGTCCACGCAATTCGAGCAGTCCACCCACAGGGCACGCTTCTCATGGGTCCCCTGCTCGTTGATGCCGCCGGCCGAGTTGGTGATCGTGCCGCCGGCCGCGACGCCGAACTTCGCGTGCATGCGCACGTAGGGCCAGGCGTAATGGTTCCACTCGCTGACGATCCGCATGTCGCCGTAGGCGGCCTGGACTTCGAACTGCAAGTCGAGCAAGTACTCGCCGCGCCCCAAGGGCACGACGCGCAGCCGGCGCTGTTCGTCCAGGACGCGCAGTTGGCCGTAATCGGCCAGCCAGGTGGCCAGGGTCCGGATGGTCGCCTTGCCGCCTGCCACGTCCTCACCCAGGAACTTCACGTGGCGGATGCAATCGCGGAAGCCCTTGGCGGTGCGTCTGGAATCCTCGTTGAGCCCGATGGCATAAAAGGAGATGGGCTCGTGGTTGGGCGGCTGCACGATGTCGTTGATCCAGATCGAACGATGGTGCGAGTGGCGATCATCGGGGTACTGGACCGTCAAGAGTTTGCCGGACGGGCTGCGGACCGGGTAGTAGTGCGGGAAGTCGAGGTCGGCGGCGTATTGGTAGGCCACGGCCTCGCGGCCGTCGATCAGAACCTGCAACTGCCCCTGACGATCGTCACGCTTCAGTTCGATCGACGGAGCGGGCGCGGTCGTCTGGGCGACGCTCACGGCGCCGTGCAAGAATAACAGGCTGGCAGACGCGCCAGCAATCCAAAGCGTTCTCATTCAAGTGTCTCCTCAGTTGTGTGGTTGGCGTTCACCGTCTAGCGAACCTGCGCCTCAGACCGACGACGACCCCTGCCGCCTTGTGCGGCAAGTGAATCAGTTTCGGCAGCTAAGGTAAAATTCTCGCTCCTGCCGGACGAGCCGGCAAGGGGCGGGAATCACTTCACGCTGGCCCGGAGCTCCGCCGCCCGACCCGGTCTCTGACGCGTGACCTCGGCCCCGTGGTCAACGGCAATCTGGTCGATCGTACCATCCGGCAAGGTGATTTGCACCCGTACCGGCCCGTGGTCGGCACTGAGATCCTTGATCGCCACGGCCGGTTGCTGCTGGTCCGGATAGGGGTGAATCACGTACACGATCCGCGCCGGCAGTTGGGCTTCCAACGCGAAAACGGCGGTGGGCACTTCCCGCTTACCGTGCTCGGGCCGTTGCCCGAGCGGCGTCCGCCGTGGGCCTGCTCGTCGCTCACTCCCAGCCCCGCCCAGTCCCCCATGCCCTGTTCGAAGTCGACAAGCACGATCGTCTTCTGTGGGCCCGCCAGGCGGATGTCATCGAAGTACACGACCGTCTCGAAGCTCTTTAAGACCAAGCCGCCCGCCGCGGGCTCGGCCGCCGGCAACGCCCCAGCAGCGAACAAGGGAAATGCGGGCAGAAACGACGCGAGCGATGATTGGAGACGCATGGACGGGCTCACGGGGATGGGGGAGACGAATCAGGGCGGGCACGTTTTCGTGGCAGGTCGGGGCTGCTATGCTGAGAGCGAGTAGCGGCTCCGCGCACCATAACGCCGCCCCGCGGCTGGAGCAAGTGTGCGATCGCCACCAACGTGCACTGGCATGTGCTGTGTACGATCCACGCTTGTCAGGCGGGCAAGGACGTGTACGTGGAGAAGCCGCTGTGCCATTTTTCGGGCGAGGGCCCGTTCGCCATCGCTGC
>Ga0123328_1002382_pt1 | contig 16982 bp, 13 predicted proteins | sample BioC12SIPDNA_2_FD_89702 | JGI IMG/M metagenome (GOLD analysis project Ga0123328, IMG submission 89702) | Anaerobic biogas reactor microbial communites from Washington, USA - Biogas_R1_A C12 SIP DNA | ecosystem: Engineered > Bioreactor > Anaerobic > Unclassified | place: Washington, USA...
TACACTGTCATCATGAGGTGCCACCATGACTACCGCCCTAGACCAGGCCTTAACCCAGATCCGTACCCGTTATGGCGAGGGGGCCATCCGCCGCCTGTCAGATCCCGACCCGGCTGCGCTGCCCCCGGCCCTACCTACCGGCTTTGCAGCGCTGGACCGCATCCTGGGCATCGGCGGCATCCCTCGCGGCCGTATCACCGAGCTGGTGAGCCGGGGATCAGCCGGGCAGGGCAGCCTATCCGCTAGCCTGGCCGCTCAGGCCCAGCAACGCGGCGGTCAGGTGGTCTATGTGGACGCGTATCGCCAGGTGGATCTGGGCTTGCTGGCCCATTGGGGCGTGGGCTTTGCGGACCTGCGGGTGCTGCGCCCATCCCAACCATCTCTGGCCTTGGCGCTAACCCGCGACCTGCTGGCCGAAGGCGGCGCCGATCTGATCCTGTTCGACCGTTACGATCCAGCCGAGCCCGCTTATCGAGACGTGGACGCCATGCTGGCCGAGGTCACACCGCTGTTGGGGGCCACCGCGAGCACGTTGGTTTTTCTCACCCAGGCCGATGCCCATCGCTACCCAACGGGACGCGCCCTGCCCTACTATGCGACGCTGCGCCTGGGTTGCCAGCAGGTAGATTGGATCACCGAGGGGCTCGCGCTGGTCGGCCTGGTGACGCAGGTGACCGTGATCAAGCACAAGCTGGGGCCGCCCACGGGCAGCGCCCGGCTCTCGCTAAGGATGCCCGCCGATGCCTAGCCATTCCGCCCGCCGCATTGCCTGCCTGCTGATCGCGGGGTTCGCCGCCGAGGTGGAGCGTGCCCGCCATCCCGAAATCACTGCGCCGCTGCTGGTCCACGAGGGCGGGCAGGTGCTGGGCGCCTGTTCCCTGGCGCGAGAGCAGGGCGTGCGGGAGGGCGATCCCCTGCAACAGGCACGGGCTCGCTGCCCGGGAGCCCGGCTCTTGCCCGCCGATCGCCCAGCCTATGAGGTGGTCTGGGGGCAGCTCCTGATGGCGGCCGCCGATCACACCCCGGCCGTGGAGGCGGTGGCGCCCGGGCTGGCCTACCTGGACGCCACCGGCCTGGTGCCGCTCTATCCCAGCGAGACGGCGTGGGGCGAGGCGGTGCTGAGCGCCGCCCAACGCGCCGTGGGGGTGTCGGCGAGGTTGGGCATTGCTCGCACCAAGTGCGTCGCCCAGTTGGCGGCCACCGATGCCCGGCCAGGCCAGGGGCCGAACCTGGTGCAGGGCGATCGCGCCTTTCTGGCACCGCGGCCGCTGGCCGATCTCCCGCTGGACGACGAGACGCTACGACGCTGTAGTTTACTGGGGCTGCGCACGGTGGGACAGTTTGCCGCCCTGCCTCGCCCATCTGTGGCCGAGCAGTTCGGTCCTGAGGCGCTGACCTCCCACGACTGGGCGAGGGGACGCGATCCGCGGCCGGTGCAGAGTCGTCTGTGCGCCAGTCTGTCGCGTCGGCATGCCTTTGCGGTGCCCGCGCGCGATGCCGTCGCACTGCACGCCATCTTGGCAGAGCTGGGTGCCGCGTTGATGCAGAACCTATCCCGCCGTGGCCTGGCCGTGCGCTGGGCGCGGCTGCGGGTGCGCTACGAGGAGGGCGGCTCCGAGAGCGTGGCCGCCTGGCTGGGCAACGGCGCCGGCCGACCCAAGCTAGAGCGGGCGCTACATTGGCTGGTGGACGGGCTGCAAGGGCCGAACGGAGCCACCGGCTGGGGCGCAGGGGTCAGCGAGCTATCTCTGGCCCTGACCGGCCTGGAGCCTTTGGTGGGCAAGCAGCTGGATCTGTTCGCTCATCGGGCCGACCGACTGCGGCTGGAGGGGACGCTGCGGCGGTTGGCTCAGCGCCACGCGCCGGACACCGTGCTACGGCCGCAGGTGGCGGCGGCAGATACCCCCCTGCTGAGTCGCCGCTATGTGCTGCACGCACTGGAGGCGGAGACGTGAGCCCCTTTTGGGCCGACCCGCCGGCCCTTCCGGTCCACACCCAAGACGGTCGGCCGATGGGATTCACCTGGCAGGGGGTTCCCCGCCGAATCGCGCGCATAGGCCAGCACTGGCGGGTCCACACGGCTTGGTGGGAGGCGCGTGAGGTCTGGCGCGACTATTGGCAGGTAGCCACCGATGACGCCTATCTCTGTGTCCTCTACCACGACCTGTTGACCGGTCGCTGGCATCTGGAGCGGGTGCTGGAATGAGCGGCTATGCCGAGCTGCACTGCCACAGCGGGTTCTCCCTGCTGGATGGCGCCTCGCCGCCGGAGGCGCTGCTGGACCAGGCCGTGGCCTTGGGGATGCCGGCCCTGGCCATCACCGACCACGACGGCCTCTACGGCGCGGTGCGCTTTGCCATGGCCGCCCGCGAGCGGGACATCCATCCCGTCATCGGCGCCGAGATCACCCTGGAGGACGCGCATCATCTGGTGCTCCTGGCCGAGACGCAGGACGGCTACCGTAACCTGTGTGGCCTGATCAGCCAAGCCCAACTGGCTAACGCCAAGGGACAGGCCCGCACTCGTTGGGAGTGGCTAGGGCCGCGCAGCCGGGGGCTGATCTGCCTGACGGGTTGCCGCAGCGGGCCGGTGGCCGAACGGCTGCTGGCTGGCGACCGCGAGGGCGCCCAGCGCGCCTTGACCAGGCTCAAGGAGATCTATGGCCCCGATCATCTTTATGTCGAGCTGCAACACCATCTGCGCCCCGGCGATGACGCCTTGGTCGCGGCCCTATCCCAACTGGCCGCCGATCTGAGCCTGCCCTGCGTCGCCACCAACAACGTCCACTATGCTCAGCGAGAGGGCCACTGCCTGCAGGATGTGTTGGTAGCCATCCACCACAACGTCCCCCTGGCCGAGGCCGGCACCTGGCTGTATCCCAACTCAGAGTACGGGCTCAAATCAGCGTCCCAGATGGCAGGGCTGTTCTCCGGCCACGAGGATGCCCTGACCCGCACCGCCGAGATCGCTCATCGCTGCCAGGTGGATCTCTCTTTTCGGGATGAGGCGCTGCATCCTCTGCCCGACACGGGCGGCCTACCCCCAGACGAACGCTTGGAGCAGCTCTGCCGTCAAGGGTTACCGCAACGCTATCCCGACGCCTCGCCGGCAGCATTGCGCCAGCTCGATCACGAGTTGGACGTAATCGGCCAGGTGGGGTTGGCCGGCTATTTCCTGCTGGTGTGGGATATTGTTCGCTTTGCGAAAGAGCGAGGGTTGCTGGCACGGGGGCGCGGCTCGGCCGCCAACTCGATCGTGGCCTATTTGCTGGGCATCACCAACGTGGACCCCATCGCCCATGACCTCTTCTTTGAACGGTTCCTCAGCGCCGAGGCGAGAGTGATGCCCGATATCGACCTGGACCTGGGAGGCGCTCGGCGTGAGGACGTGATCCAGTATGTCTATCAGCGCTACGGCGAGGCCCACGTGGCCATGGTCTGCAACTATGTCACCTACCGGCAGCGCAGCGCGGTGCGTGATGTGGGCAAGGCGCTGGGCCTGGCGCCCGACACCGTGGACGCCCTGGCAAAAAAACTGGTCTGGCCCTTTCGAACCACCGTGGCCGAGGCGCTATCCGAGGCGGGCGTCAGCCTAGAGGCGGTGCCTGACGGCCTGTGGGAGCGCTTCTTGGGGCTTTGTGAGGAGATTCAGGGCTTGCCACGGCACTTGAGCATCCACTCGGGCGGCATGTGCATCACCCGCTCCCCTCTGCAAGAGATCGTGCCGCTGGAGCGGGCCACCATGCCCGGCCGGGTGGTCACCCAGTGGGACAAGGATTCGATCGAAGACGCCGGCCTGATCAAGATCGACATCCTCTCGCTGCGAACGCTCTCGGCCATCGAGGACGCGCTGGACCTGATCGAGACCGAGCACGGCGTGCGCATCGATCTGGATAGCCTGCCGCTGGATGATCCGGCCATCTACCAGCGGCTCTGCCGGGCCGATACCATTGCGGCGTTCCAGGTCGAGTCGCGCGCCCAGCATCAGGCGCTGGTCAAGATGCAGCCGCGCTGCTTTGCCGACATTGTGGTGGAGGTGGCGCTGATCCGCCCGGGGCCGTTGCAGGGCAACATGGTGCATCCCTTTTTCCAGCGGAGGCGGGGACTGGAGCCGGTGCGCTATCCCCACCCGCTGCTAGAGCCGATCCTCCGCGAGACGCTGGGCGTCATCGTGTTCCAGGAGCAGGTGATCCGCATCGCCGTGGCCATGGGCGGGTTCAGCGCCGGTGAGGCCGACCTGCTGCGGCGGGCTATGTCGCGCCACCGCTCTGACGACGCCATGAGCCGCTTCCGGCAGCGCTTTGTCGACGGCGCGCTGGAGCGCCAAGTCCCCCGCGACACGGCCGAGGCGGTCTTTGAGCAGTTGCGTAGCTTTGCCAGCTTTGGCTTTTGCAAGAGCCACGCCGCCGCCTTTGCCAAGACGGCTTATGACACGCTCTATCTGCTCGAGCGCTACCCCACCGCTTACTATTGCGCCTACCTGAACAATGAGCCGTTGGGGTTCTATGCGCCGCGGGTGGTGATCAGCGACGCCCGCCGTCATGGAGTGCAGGTGTTGCCGGTGCACGTCAACCGCAGCCAAGACGTGTGCACGCTGGAGAAAGGTGCATTGCGGCTAGGGCTGAGCTATGTGGACGGCCTGGGCGAGGCGGCCCTGGAGCGGTTGCTGGAGGCACGACCAGCCGGCGGCTACCGCGACCTGGCCGACCTGTGCCAAAGGGCGCGGCTGCCCAGGCGCAGCGTGGAGAACCTAATCCTGGCGGGGGCGCTGGACGATTGGGGGCGCGATCAACGCCGCTTGCTCTGGGAGCTAGGGCAGCTGCGTTGGCGCGAGGATGCCCTGCCACTGGCTTGGGCGCCAGACGGCGTAACCCTGGAGCCGATGTCCGAGGCCGAGAGGCTGATGGCAGAATACAGCGCAACCGGCGTCTCGGCGCAGGGGCACCTCATGGACCTATATCGGGAGCGTGCCGAGGCGGCCGGCGCCATCCCCAGCGAGGAGCTGACCGCCATTCCAGCCGGGGGGCGGGTGCGAGTGGCGGGCATGGTGGCCGTGCGCCAGCGGCCGCCCACGGCCAAGGGGTTCGTCTTTGTGACGCTGGAGGACGAGGGCGGGACGATGAACGTCATCATCAAGCCCCCCGTGTTCGAGCAACAGCATCAGATTTGGTCGCGCGGGTTGGTGCTGCTGGTGGATGGGACGGTGGAGCGGGAGGGCGCCTTTTGCAACGTCATGGCCGAACGGGCCTGGCGCCTGGCGTGAGGTAGCGGCCCTAACCAGCGGGGCCGCTGCGGCCTCTGCGGCCTCCCCGGCCTTGCCCTCGCCCATCCCACTAATTGCCTCTCTCTTCCCGCGTCACTATCATCGACGCTAACGTCCGCTGGTGAACGCTCCCGCAACAACCCGTCCTGAGGTACGTATGTGGCAAGCCTTACGTCTGGCCCGCCGTTCTGATGCTTATTTCGTGGCCTCGGCCTCGCCCTTGGCCGAGGCGTCCTCTCGCGCCATCATCCTGATCACCTTGATGGCGTCGGTCGCTCTGTGGGCTGTGGCCATCACCACCATCTGGCGCACGGGGCCTCCGGACCTGCCACTGTTGCTGGTTCTCATCCTCGGCGTGTCGGTTCTGGCGCTGTATCTGCTGCCGCGCTCGTTCCTGCTCGCCCAGGCCGTGTGGCTCGTCGGAGTCGCCGCCCTGATCTCGCTCCTCACATTGGTGTTGCGCCGTCCCGAGGCCGCGCTGGCCTTTGCGCTGCTTCCGCTGGTCGCGGGCGTGCTGATCGGCTGGTGGGCGGCGGTCCTATCTGAAGCAGCAATCGTCGGCCTGGTGTGGTGGCTTGCGCGTGCCCTGACCCTACCCGCCCTGTCGTCCGGACTAGGGCTCGCCATCGCTGTAACCGGCGCCCTCGTCGCTGCCATCGGCTACTCTGCCACCCATGTCCTCTTGCAGGCGTATGCCTGGTCGCTGGTACACGCAACCCAGTCGCTGCACCAGGTAGAAGAGGCCCGCGCTCAGCGGCTGGCACTGAAAGAGGCTCAGGCTGACCTGGGGCTGGCCAACCGGGAGCTAGCGCGCCTCTCGGATCGGCTGCTCGTGCTGAACCAGGCGGCCGCAGAGGCGCGGCAAGCCAAGGAAGAGTTCGTGGCCAATGTCAGCCACGAGCTGCGCACGCCGCTCAACATGATCATCGGCTTTAGCGAGCTGATTTTGCAGTCGACCGAGCTGTACGGCACCCGCTTGCCCCCAGCCCTCATGAGCGATGTCGCCGCTATCGAACGCAACAGCCGTCACCTGGCCCGCCTCGTCGACGACGTGCTCGACCTAAGCCGCGCTGAAGCCGCCAGGACGACGCTGAGCAAGGGGTGGGTCTCGCTCCAAGAGATCGCCCACGACGCCGTCGAGAGCGTCCGCGTTCTATACCAATCCAAGGGCCTCTATCTCCGCGTTGAGACCGCCGATGAGCTGCCACCCGTGTACTGCGATCGGACACGGATCCGCCAGGTGATCATCAACCTCCTGAGCAACGCTGGGCGCTTTGTCAGTCGCGGTGGCGTTGTCGTCAAGCTCGAGGGGCGCGGAGGACGGGTCATCGTCTCGGTGGAGGATACCGGCCCAGGCATCGCGCCCGACGACCAAGCCAGGATCTTTGAGCCCTTTACCCAGGTCGACAGCACCAGCCACCGTGGGCTGGGTGGGAGCGGCTTGGGGCTGGCCATCAGCCGCAGGTTCGTGCAGATGCATGGCGGAGATATGTGGCTGGAGAGTCAGCTGGGCGTAGGCTCCACCTTTGCCTTTAGCCTGCCCTTGGGGGTGGACGCTGTCGTCAGCAGGGAGGCTCTCGCCAGCGCCAAGCGGGCGATGGACCCGTATCGAGAGTTCGAATACCGTCAGCGCACCCGACCGTTCGCCGCCCCCCAGCCCGAGGCTGTGCCCCGTTTCGTGTTGCTCGATCAGGGCGGATCGTTTCGATCCCAGTTGGGACGCTATTTCGACCAAGCGGAGACGGTGGGCGCCGACAATCTGAAGGCGGCCCTTGACGAGCTGGGGCGCTCGCCGGCCCAGGCGCTGGTGGTGAACACTCCATCACCGGCCGAGGTGCCTGCTGCCCTGGTTCAGCTAGGCGATCTGCCCTATGGCACACCGGCCATGGCCTGCTGGGTGCCCGATCCAAAGCCTGCCGCTCGGCTCGGCGTGATCCGCTACCTGGTCAAGCCGGTGAGCCGAGACACGCTGCTAGCGGCGCTGGAGGAGCTGGAGCCCCAGGTGCGCCGCGTCCTCATCGTCGATGACGACTGGGAGGCCCTGCACCTCTTTTCGCGGGTGCTGGAGGCCTCTCAGCGTGGCTATCAGGTGCTCTTGGCCCGGAACGGGGGACAGGCCCTGGAGGTTATGCGGACCCGACAGCCCGAGCTGGTGCTGCTGGACCTCACCATGCCAGGGATGGATGGGTTTGGCGTGCTGCAACAGATGTCCCAGGACCCGACATTGCGAGATCTTCCGGTCATTGTGATCTCGGCCCGCGATCCCTTGGGCGAGCCGCTCGTCAGCGATGCCCTGATGGTGACCCGCAAGGGGGGGCTCTCGATTCGGGATCTCGCCGCGTGCATTCAGGCGCTCAGTCAAGTGCTGACGAGCTTTGCTCAGCCGCCCGTTCCAGGGCAGCCAGGAACGCCTCCTGCGTGACCGGCTTTTGCACAAAGGCAGCAGCGCCTAGCGAAAGCGCCAGCTCGGCATCGGCGAGAATGGTGCAGATGACTACCGGCGTCTGTGCAGTCGCGGCCGATCGTTGTAGCTCTCCCAGGACCTCCCAGCCGTCCGCCTGTGGCATCATGACATCGAGCACGATGATCCTGGGCAGGCGCTCTTGAGCCAACTCGATGCCTGCAGCTGGATCGCTGGTGGTGATCAGCTCGTAATGCGTGTTGGCGGCATAGCGCTGCAAGAGCTGCAAGGTATCGGCGTTGTCGTCGATCACCAGCACGGGGATGCGGTCCGACGCCGGCAAGGTTACCAGAGCCGCCCACCCATCTTGCGTGTCCGAGAGCGCGATGGTGCCCTGACAAAGCTCAACCAGCTGCCGAACAGCCTCCAGACGGTCGGTCGCGTGGCTGGGCGAAGCTGACACCCTGGCGACGCGGGCCTCGACCAGGTCGCCCGCCGACCGCGCCACCAGCGAGACCGTCCCGTCGGCGGCGTCATGCATGCCAGCGTTGAGCACCCCCAGCAGAATCTGCCGCAGCGCCTCAGCCGGGGCGGCGATACGTGGCAGGTCGGCGGGCACGAGCACCTCGAGCCGCGTTCGCTGCCTCGTCGCCAGGGAACGAGCCAGCTCTAGCACGCCTTCGAGCACCTGCCGCAGGTCCGAAGAGGTGCCCGCGACCCTCTGCTGCAGCCAGGCCAGCTCCTGGCTGACCGTTGGCGGGGCCTCCGAGGCCGAACTAGAGGCTTGGCGGCCCTCAAGGCCGTGACGCTCCCACAAGAGGTCCGCCAGCGCGCGGACGCCAGCTGACCGATCGCGACGCACCTGACGCGCGCTGAGGGCCATCTTGTCGGCGGCCTCGGACTGGCTCATCTGTTGCACATATAGGTAGAGGAGCGCATTGTAGATGCGCCACTCGCGCGACCCCAGGGGGACGTCGGGCGGCGGTTCGAGCGACTCGATGGCCTGAATCAGGATTCGCCGCAGAATGGTGGGCGTATCCGCGCGCTGGCCGACGTTCATCAGCCCCGCCAGCGGCGACGACCGCAAAAAGTCGGGGTCATAGAGGTGGCCGAGGCAGTCGCGCAGGCAATGCTCGAACTCGTCTCGGGTGAGCGCAGCCAACTTGTCCACCTCCGGTCCACATGCGGTCCAAAAACCCGTCCCAGCGCGGTCAGTTGGTGCTAGTATAGGGTTGAGGGGTGGGTCTAGCAAAGCACCTAACCCGGCTGTAAGGAGGATGCACGCCCTTGCCAAGCTTAGAGAACCAACGCGTCGACAGGCTAGCTGGTGGAAGCCGCTCTTTGCCCAGGCCTCTGGCCCGGCCCAAGAGCGCCTTTCGGCTGTTTGTCCGAGATGTCATTAGAGATTATCAGTTGTACCTGTTATTGCTTCCGGCAGTGGTGTACATTCTCGTTTTTCATTACTGGCCCATGTATGGCGTCCAGATCGCTTTCAAGGACTTTCGCGCCAGCCTAGGGATCTGGGGAAGCGAGTGGGTAGGTTTCCGGCATTTCGTACGCTTTTTCCAATCGCCCAACTTTTTGCAGCTGATCAGGCACACCCTTGGCCTCAGCGTTTATAGCCTGGTGGCCGGCTTCCCGATTCCGATCATCCTGGCCATTCTGCTCAACGAGGTCAGGAGTACGGCCCTCAAAAAGACCGTGCAGACGACGATCTATGCCCCCCACTTTATCTCGACCGTGGTGATGGCGGGCATGATCGTCATGTTCCTCAACCATGACAAGGGCATCATCAACCATCTGGTGGCGCTCCTGGGCGGCGATCGGGCCGACTATATGACCCAACCGAAATGGTTCCCGACCATCTATGTGTTCTCAGGCATCTGGCAGAACGCCGGTTGGGGCACCATCATCTACTTTGCGGCGTTGTCTACCATCGATCCGCAGGTGGTGGAAGCGGCCATGATCGACGGCGCCAGCCGCCTGCAAAAGATCTGGCATATCGACCTGCCGGGCATCGCTCCCACCATCACCATCCTGCTGATTATGAACCTGGGGGGGCTGCTGTCGGTCGGCTTTGAGAAGGTGCTGCTCTTGCAGAACGCTCTGAACATGGAGACAGCCGATGTGATCTCCACCTATGTGTACCGCGTAGGGCTCTTGGGGGCGCAGTTCAGCTATTCATCGGCCATCGGCCTGTTCAACTCGGTCATCAACTTTGTGTTGCTCCTGGCGGCAAACGGTCTGGCCCGACGATCGGGCCAGACGAGCCTCTGGTAGGACGGGGGACTGTAGTGGGGACGACGCGGCGCATCGAGCTATTTGATCTAGTCAACTATATAGTCCTGTCCATCGTCTTTCTGGTGGTGCTGTTTCCGCTGCTGTTCACCATCGCAGCCTCATTCAGCGACCCCGTGGCCGTGGCTTCTGGCCAGATCTGGTTCTGGCCCAAGGGCTTTACGTTGGAGGCGTATCGAAACGTTTTTGCGAACCGTGTCATCTGGACCGGCTATGCGAACAGCATCGTGTACATGGTGAGTGGCACGACGCTCAACCTGGCCGTCACCATCACCTGCGCCTTTGCCCTCTCGCGCTCCAAGCTGCGGGGACGAAACCTGATCACGGGGTTGTTTGTCTTTACGATGTTCTTCAGTGGCGGGATGATACCCACCTACATCCTGATGGTGCGTCTAGACCTGATCGACTCGCGCTGGGCGATGATCCTGCCTGGGGCGATGAGCGTCTGGAACATGATCATTACGCGCACGTACTACCAGGCCTCCATCCCGGAAGAGCTTTACGAAGCGGCCAAGATCGATGGCTGCTCGGATCTGGGCATCTTTGCGCGGATCGCCCTGCCCCTGAGCACCCCCATCATTGCTGTGATCGGCTTGTTCTATGGCGTGGGTCACTGGAATGGCTTTTTCAACGCGTTGATCTACCTGCGGTCCGAGATGCTCTATCCACTCCAGCTCGTCCTGCGGAACATCTTGCTGATGAACCAACAGCTTCTGATGGATCTGGAGAGCATTCCTGCGGAGCAGTTCGAGTGGTACGCCCGGCAAGCCATGATGGCAGAGGTCATGAAGTACGCGCTCATCTTTGTGGCCAGTGCTCCGGTGCTGATCGCCTATCCGTTCGTGCAGCGCCACTTTGTAAAGGGGGTGATGATCGGGGCAATCAAGGGATGACCCAACGGCGAGGTCATCGCATGCTCCCGACCGGCAGCCGCCCTCGTAGGCTATAGGCAAGCAAGACCCATAACATGGAGGAAGAGGTCGCCGATGGGCAGGATATCCAGCAAGTCTAGACAGCAAATTGAGCAGACCGACCAGAAACAAGGAGAGATACCCATGAAATCAGTGCTCACACGTCGCGCGTTTGTGCGTACCGCGGCCATCGCGTCAGTAGGCGTGGCGGTGGCGGCCTGTTCGCAGCCTCAGCCCACCACCGTCGCCCCGCCCGCCGAGGAAAAGGAACCCGCTTCCGGCGCTACGACCGCGCCGGCTACTGCCGCGCCGGCCACGGCCGAGCCCGCAGCCGACGACTATCTCAACAAGGATAGCCTGCTGCCCATCGCCAAGAGCCCCATCAAGATGTCGATGATTACCACCAGGCAGGCCAACGGCGGCAGGGCCGAGGGCATGTGGTATTTCGACTTTATGAAGCAGCTCGCCAACGTCGAGTGGGACGTCACCCGCATCGACGTGGGTGCTCGCACCGAGCAGATCAACCTGATGTTCGCCGCGGGTCAGCTGCCGGACGTGTTCATGCACTCGGGGTTCTCGACAACCGAGATCGTGCAGTACGGCATGCTGGAGCAGCAGTTCATGCCGCTCAACGACCTGATCGACGAGTTCGCGCCCAACATCGTCAAGGCCTTTTCCCAGTACCCCGAAGTCAGGGCGGCGGTCACCTGCCCTGACGGGAATATCTACAGCCTACCCTCGGTGCTGCTAGAGGTCATGGCAGGCAACCGGCCCGAGCAGGTCGTGCAGCGTGCCTTTATCCGGCACCAGTGGCTCGAGAACCTCGGCCTGGAGGATCCCGAAACCCTGGATGATCTCTACGATGTGCTGACGGCCTTCAAGGAGCAGGACCCCAACGGAAACGGTGCTGACGACGAGGTGCCTTTCACTGGTGCCTGGAACTCGGGCTTTGACGAGCGCTGCTTTGTGGCTACGGCGCTGGGTTTTGTCACCAGCGGGGGACTCTTGATGGCCATGTTGGAAGGCGAGCCGGTGGTCTTTTCCGCCCACCCGCGCTATGCCGAGTACCTAAAGTACATGAACCGGCTCTGGAACGGCGGCCTGCTGGACCGCGACATCTTTACACTGGATGAGACGGCCGTCAATGCCAAGGCCTCGCAAGGCGTGGTGGGCATGATGGCCGGCGGCGCTCCCTTTGTGTTCGACCCGCAGAACTATGCGGAGTGGGAGGCCTTTGTCCCAGTCACGAGCGAGTGGAACAGCGAACAGCTCTGGGGCGCGGCTAGCGCGGTGAGCCCGGGCGCTTTTCTGCTCACCAACCAGTGCCCCTATCCCGAAGCCGCCATCCGGGTGGCTGACCTGTACTTTACCGAAAAGTACTCGTTCATGTTCTGGCATGGCCCCAAGAAGGACAGCGAGGAGGCCTTGGGACACCCCGGCTGGTACGTCCAGGACGACAAGCTGACCTATGACTATCCCGAAGGCATCACCACCAACTGGGACCATGCCAACACGCTCAACCCCATCAGCGGCCACCAGGTCGGCTTTAGCGGGATTGACGAGATCCGCCATCTCCGTGAGGTGGAGGGAATCACCTTGCCGGTGGACAACACCACGGGCGACATGCAGTGGCGTCTCACAATCCGTGAGCGCGTAGCGCAGTACATGCAGCCGAACTTTCCCGGAGCCATCTACCTGGAACCAGAGGCTCAAGAGCGAATCCGTGAGCTTCAGGTGGCCATCTCGGACTATGCCACGCCCATGGAGGCGCGCTTCATCGTCGGCGAGGAGCCACTTACGGACGACAACATCGAGCGCTACTTTGCCCAGATGCAGAACCTTGGGGTGGACGAGTACCTGCAGATCTACCGCGATGCCTACGAGACCTACCGACAGGCCCTCGAAGGCTAGCGAGCAGTACGGCTCTGATCGCATCGCTACCATGTGACATTGTGGCGAGAGGAGCGGCCGGGGGGGCCGCTCCTCTCTTTTCTCGGGCGAGTGTAACTTTACGGATGGAGCAGCATGCCAAACCAACAACGTCCTCTCAATGTACTCTGGCTCATGACCGACGAGCAGCGTGCCGATTCACTGGGACTCTATGGCAGCCATTGGGCGGTCTCGCCGCATCTCGATGACCTGGCTCGCGGGGCCATGGTATTTCGCCACGCCTACACGCCCTCTCCGGTTTGCATGCCGGCGCGGCTTTCCATCCTCTCAGGCCAGCATCCCTGCGAGACTGGCGTCTGGCTGAACGAGGGCAGCCCGGGCGTCATGTTCGAGAGCCTGCTGGAGCCGTTCCATGAGGCCGGTTACGCCTCGGCGACGTTCGGCAAGCAGCACTATGGGGGGCGAGACCGCGCCTTTGGAACCGAAAAAAGCCTCGTGATCAGTGAAGCGGTATCACCCTATGACTATGCCCCGCCCCACCGCCGAGAGGACTATGGGGCTATCAAGCACACCGACAAGTGGATTCTGGGCGGCACGTTCCCCGTCGACATTGAGGAAAGGCGCGAACGCCAGGCGGTGCGGGCCGCCCTCCAGTGGCTGGACGAGCTGCAAGACGACACCCCGTTCCTCCTGCGGCTGTCGTTCAGCGCACCACATACCCCGGTGGTACCCCCAGCACCCTTTGATACCATGATCCCCGAATCGGCCATCGACCTGCCCCCAGAGGCTGACCGGCTCATCGGTGAGGCGCCCAAGTGGCTCACCAAGCAGCTCGACGTGCGCGGATCGCACCTCCTCAAGCCCGAAGAAATCGGCCCGATGCGACGGTTCTACTATGGCGAGACCGCGTTTGTGGACCACGCCTTTGGCCTCTTGCTGGAGGCCATGCGTCAGAAGGGTTTGCTGGAGAACACGGTCATCGCTTTCCTCTCGGATCACGGCACCCACTTGGGAGACCAAGGCCTGGTGCAAAAGGGCACCTTTTTTGACGCCTCCGCTCGGGTGCCCTTTTTCGTCCGGCTGCCGAGCGCGGATCCGCGTTCGGGCCGGTACGTTGAGACGCCGGTGAGCACCATCTCACTGCTGCCCACCCTGTTGGACATAGCTGGGCTGCCGGTGCCCGAACGCGTCCGCGAACTCAGCCTGGCCGACGTGGTTCGCGGCCACGGGTCGGCGCCCGCCCAGCCGGTCTTTAGCGAGATCGGCTCCGAGATCTATGCGGGGAGCGGCGAAAAGGAGGATCACCGGCTGGTGATGGTACGAGACGGCGACTACAAGCTGATGCTCAACGCCGACGTGCCGACATCGGGCGGCGTTCTCGTGAACGTAGCCGAGGATCCGCACGAGACGAGGAACCTCTACCACAGCGCCGAGCACCGTTCGGTTCGGGAGCGCCTGGTTCGCGTGGTCGAGGAGCATCTGGCTGGCACGGGGCCCATCAAGGTCTTTGCCAAAGAGCTGGACGAGATCAAGGTTGACGACCAAGGCCGCGTGCTCTGCCCTACCTGCCGAAGCGCCATGAGCCTAGAGGTGCCAGTCGGGAGCGGCTGGTGCGAGGGGTTTGTCCGAGCGTTTGCGTGCCAGCACTGTGGCCAGCGATTCGGCATCGCTCTCTAGGCGACCGACCGCCGTCACCGCCGTCGGTCTCACCAACGGTGACAGGGTGAGGCGCCCATGTCGGCGCATCTGCACCGATCCACAAACCCGCGCCTTCATAGGCGCGGGTTGCCGTGCGTGACACCGTCCCGCCCTTGTCGGCTAGGTCGCCCTCCCGCCCTCGGGGGCGATCGTCGACCACGGTTCCCATGAGGCCTCGCGTTCGCAGAGGCAATCGCTAGGACGACTTGGCGCCAGCATCGATCCCATCGGTGGGCATTGGGTGTATAATGAAGTTGAGGCTGCTGGCTCGCCCGCAGCCCAAGCCTCGGGAGAGAGCGACACGAACCCATCCGCCTCACCTTTGGCTCCCGCCCAAAAGGCCGGGCACCCGGATGAACGGCGACGATTCGCTGCGCAGAGGTCGATGCGCCATAGGAAGGGGGCTGGAGATGAGAGCCAGGTGGGTACTGCTGGTCAAGGCGGCAATTTCGCTGGTTATTGCCTTCTTTCTGCTTTTCTTTCCGCTATCGGTTCTGAACTCCCTACTCAAGTGGCCGCTGGCGCCCGTCGCTCAGTGGGAGTATCCGAGCGCTTGGGTGGTCATCAAGCTCGGCTACGGCTGCTTTGCCGGCACGCTGATCGGAACCGCCATCATCTGTTACGCGGCGAGCCAGGCCACAGCGGCTACCTGGCGCAAGCCTGTGATTCTCGGACTAGCCGTAGCCGACGTGGTTGCCCTCGCGGTGACGCTGATCCCTATGCTGGGTGGCTGGTTTGGCTACGAGGGCTATGTGCTGATCCTGCTCTGGCTAGCGATGGCAGTCATGCTACTCTATCTCTACGTTGCCGAGCGGCGGCCATAGCCACAGCCCTCACTGCCGGTGGTCAGACAGTGCACTTGGCTGCTCGCGCGACCCCTACCGGGTCGGGCGTAGGTCGCGCTGTCCAGTTGGCGCATCGCGACGCACCCTTGTGCTATCGCTGCGCCCTCAATCGCTACGAGGGCCGCCAAGTGACGAGGCCGCCGGCAGAGATCTCCCCACCGTCTTTGGCTGGCCCACCTCTGCGTAGCACTCAGCGTTCCTAGTCGGGAACTGGTGGTGGAACCAAGAGGGGCTCAGAGTCACCCCTGAGCCCCCATCTCGCCCAAACGACCAGGGGCACCCCGTCGGGGGCGCCCCTGGTCACCAGATCGCCAGTTGACTGGCCTACTCTGGCAGCACCAGCTCCATCCCGATCTGGATCAGGTCGGGGTTGTTACCGATGACGGCCTTGTTCAGCTCATAGATCTCGGGCCAGCGCTTCATGTCGCCCAGCTGGTCGCGCGCGATCGCGCTGAGCGAGTCGCCGGCCTTGACCGTGTACTTGACCGCTGCCTTGGCCTCGCGCTCGGCCTCCTCGCGCCGTTCCCTGGCCGCAGCGGCCGCGGCCTCCATCTCGGCCTTGCGCTTCTCGGCTCTGGCCGCCGCCTCTTGCCTGGCGCGGACCTCGGCCCTGGCAGCCTCCGCTCTCGCTGCGGCTTCCTCCCTGGCCTTGGCTTCGGCAGCAGCTTTCGCCTCAGCCTCGGCAGCCGCCTTGGCGTCGGCCTCTCTCTTGGCCGCAGCCGCCTCAGCCCGCTGCCTGGCTGCAGCCGCCTTGGCCTCAGCTTCCTTCTTGGCGGCCTCTAGGCGCGCCTTTTTGGCCTGAGCTTCCGCCTCTTCCTCCTGACGCTTCTTGCGGCCAAACAGACTGCTGATCAGCCCTTCTCTCTTGGTCATACCTCTCCTTTTCGAGCTTCTCACTCACTCTAGACAGATTAGAACCTGGATACCCCTCGGCATCCAGCGCGGTCGCTGATCGGTCCGGCGCGGCCCAAAGAGTGGCAGGCGGTTGCGCCAGGAGACGAACTCCTGACCCAATCGCCTGCCCTCACGGGAGCCGTGGTGTCTCCTACACTCTCTTTAGGGCAGTGGCCACCAGCATCACCACCAGCCCCGCCAAGGGGATCAAGGCGAACAGGATGTTGTTGTTGATAAAGGGGATGGTAAACAGGACTGAGATCAGCGAGATGACCGCGAGAGCAAGACCGATGTACCACGCGATCTAGGTCGGAGCGTTGAACTTCATTCGAATGCCTCCTAGCATCTATATGGAACGCGCCACATAGCGCATCCTCAGGAAAGAGTATCATCCTCCGTAAAGAATCTGTCAAGCGCGAGAGCGGTTTTCCAACAAACTCGCTACTCGGTACGCGCGAGGCTCACCTGATGATGGTTGGCCCGATCTATGCCTAGATCGCGGGCAATGCGCGGTAACCCGGCTGCGCGATGTCCATCGGGCCAACGGCTTACGATCGGCCTGCCTCGCACCGATACCCAACAGCCGGAGAAGACCCGCCCAATCGCATTATGTCAACAGTGGACAAGCTCCTCCTAGGAGCAGGCAGCCAGCGCTGGATGGCTTGCGAATATGCGTCAGCCTCCGATCGTCCTGACAGCAGATGGGTGCGACAGCGAAGGGGTGTGAACCATGACGTGGCAGTGTCCTACCTGCGGACGCGAGTTCGCCCAAGCCAACCAAGA
>Ga0123328_1002383_pt1 | contig 16981 bp, 17 predicted proteins | sample BioC12SIPDNA_2_FD_89702 | JGI IMG/M metagenome (GOLD analysis project Ga0123328, IMG submission 89702) | Anaerobic biogas reactor microbial communites from Washington, USA - Biogas_R1_A C12 SIP DNA | ecosystem: Engineered > Bioreactor > Anaerobic > Unclassified | place: Washington, USA...
CCGATCCCGCTCCTTCTGGCTCATCTCGATCCGGTCTCCCTCCATCCGCTCTCCTTCCACCCGAAGGAAAGCGGACATTTCTATCCGCCGAAGACCGGACATTACTATCCGCGTATGACAGGCCCGCCCCCCCCATAGCGCATACTCAGAGCCGCCGCAGATGGTATACTCACATGCAGACGCGTGAAGGCTTCCGGAGAGAGTCCCATGGAACAGGTGGAACTGACCTGCCCCGTCTGCGGCGGTTCGCTGTCCGTCTACGAAGACGAACGGAAGCCGTCCGGAACCTGCCGCCGATGCGGAACCCATGTGGAAGTCTCGGTCGCCACGTTCTCCGTCCTGTCCGCACGCCAGGCCCCCTCGCCGCCGGCGCCCCCGCCGCAGCCCGTTCGGCCCCGCCCTGCCCCGCGGACCCAGGCCCCTCCGGCTGAGGCACCTCTCCCCCGTGATCCGCAGGCCGAGACGGCGGCTGCGGACGCCCCGCCCGACTCCGACCCCACGCGCGCCGTCCCCCTGCCCCAGGGCCCCTTCACAGTCGACTCCGACGAAGACCCGGCCGCCGACGCCGCCCCCGAGCCGGAGGCGCCGAACGGCTCACTGGATCTGTTCGACAACGTCGGGCCGCGCGGGCTCGTCGGCGCCTACATCGAACACCGCAGGAAGCACGCGCTCCCCGTCCCCCTCTGGCTGCTGGTGGCCATCGGCATGCTGTCCGGGCTCGGCCTCCTCGCGTTCGTCATCTACCGGCTCACGCTGCCCGCCTGACCGGCCACCCACTGCGCACCGCCGTGCCCTGCCATTGACAACGTCGGCAACATCGCCTTAAATGGCCGCCCGAGCGTTCGGATTGCGGCCTCCATGGCATCTGGCAGTGATGAGATTCCGGTATGGGGATGCGGCTGATCGGACCCGTCTACCTCGTCGGCGGCCAGGACTACAACATGGTGTACCTGGACTGGCCCGCCAATGACTGCAACACCTACCTGCTGAACACGGGCGATCCCCTCGTGCTGATCGACTGCGGCTGCGGCGACAGCCTGCCGGGCATCCTGGGGAACCTCCGCGAGATGGAGATGGACCCCCGCGACCTCACCCACGTGTTGCTGACCCATGCCCATCTGCCGCACGCCGGCGCCGCCGACGACCTGCAGCGCAACGGCGTCGAGGTCCTCGCCGGGCCGGCCGCGGCCGAGGCCCTCCGCACCGGCGGCCTGGCCACCGTCGCCTACCACTATCACCGCCGCTTCCGGCCCGTGCGGGCCGTCACCAAGATGGCCGACGGCGAGACGCTGACGCTCGGCACCTGCCGGATACGCGCCCTCGCCCTGCCGGGCCACTCGGCCGACTCGGTCGGCTACGAGGTGACGTGCGAGGGCCGGCGCATGCTGTTCTGCGGAGACGCCGTCCGCTCGCCCGCCATGGAGCAGTTCCGCAATCGCCCCGACTACGACGCCGAGGCGTACCTGGCCACGCTGCAGCGACTTCTGGAGGACCCGCCGGACGTCCTCTACCCCGGACACGGCGCCTTCTGCCTGTCCAGGCCGGAACACTGGATCGAAGAGGAACTCAAGAAGCTGCTGCGTTCGGGCCGGTGACCGCACACGGCCCGCCGTGCGCCGCCAGAGGCCGGAGAACACGCCATGCGCGCAAAGCTGATCAAGGGGAAGCCGATCGCCGACGCCATCAAGGACCAGGCGATGGCGGACATCCGGACGCTCGGCCGGACGCCGAAACTCGTCGGTGTGGTCCTCGGCGACAACGCCGGCGCCAAGTACTACGCCGCCAACCAGGAGAAGGCCTGCCGCGAGGTGGGCATCGCCTACGAACTGCACGAACTGCCTCGCGACTCGAGCCAGAAGGACCTGGAGGCCCACGTCGCCGGCCTCAACGCCGACCCGGCGGCCACCGGCGTCATCCTGCTCATGCCGCTGCCCGAGGGCATCGACTCGCGCCACGTCCAGCAGACCATCCACCCCGACAAGGACGTCGAAGGTCTCCACCCCGCCAACATCGGCCGGCTCTTCTATGGAGACCTCTCGCTGGGCCCGTGCACGCCCCACGCCGTCGTCGCCCTGCTCCGCCACGCCGGGGTCGACCTGAAGGGCAAGGAAACGGTCGTCGTCAGCCACAGCGAGATCGTTGGGAAGCCCATGGTGGTCATGCTGCTGCAGTCGATCCGGGAGTCGCCGACGGTCACCTGCTGCCACATCGCCACGCGCGACCTGGCCGCGCACACGCGCCGGGCCGAGGTCCTGATCGTGGCCGCCGGCAAGGCGGGCCTGGTCACGGGCGACATGGTCCGCGAGGGCGCCGTCGTCATCGACGTCGGCATCAACCGCGCCAGGGTCAAGGTCGACGGCAAGACGAAGACGCAGATCGTCGGCGACGTCGAGTTCGACGCGGCCGCCGAGCGCGCCTCGATGATCACGCCCGTGCCGGGCGGCGTCGGCCTCGTCACGACCGCGATGCTCCTGAAGCACACGGTCGAGTGCGCGCGCCGCCAGGCGTGAGGGCACGCCGATGCTGAGCTTCGTCTTTCGCGATCACGCGCGCCTGGCCGTGCACGCCGCGCTGCTGTTCGCCGCCGGGGCCTTCGCGGCCGGCCCGGCGGTCTGCTACCGGTGGCAGGCGCTGGCCCGCCTGCCCCTGGCGATGCTCCGGTTCCTCGTGCGCCTCATGGGGCCGGCGCCCGGCATCCTGCGCGTGGCCGCCGTCATCTTCGGGTTCAACGGCCTGGCGATCTTCCTGTACATGGCCTCCGGCATCCACCCCGTTCTGCCGAAGCTCTTCGCACTCTGGACGGGCTTCAACGTCTGCGTCGTCAGCGCCGTCGCCGGCCGGGGGAACCTCCTGGGCGCTCTGCGCCCCGCCGACGACCGATGGAGACCGCCCCCCGGACTGGCCGCCGCGTGCGGCCTGCTCGTGCTGCTGCTCGAACTGCCCTGCTTCTGGCTCGCCCTGGCGATGGGCATGAGCATGGGGCATGCCGTCCGGTCCGGCGCCGCGTCCTACCCGCACGCCCTGGGCGCGCGCGCCGCCGCCTACGCCGCCGTGATCCTGCCCCTGCTGCTGCTCAGCGCCCTGGCCGAAGCGGTGGCCATCGGGGCGCAGGGCGGGCACACGGAGCCGTAGCGCCGGACGCGCAAGCGCCAGTTGACGGCCGGGGGGCGGCCCCGCTATACTGAGGGGCGTTCGGTGGGCGCATAGCTCAGTGGCGAGAGCGCTACCTTCACACGGTAGAAGTCGCAGGTTCGAGTCCTGCTGCGCCCACCATCGCATGTACGGCGCCCGGATGCAGAGCCCCGGAGACGCCGCCGCGTGCGCGTGCGCACGGCGCTCGACGGTCCGGGAGCCCGGCCGGGCGTCGGTGGCCCTCACACTGGAGGAGATGTCCATGCGTCGTTCACGGGTGCATCGGATCGTCCTGGTGGTCGCTGTCGCCGCCCTGCTGGTCGCCGCTCCGGGTTGTCTGCTCAACTCGGCGAACCAGCCCCAGATCACCGTCCAGTTCGGCAGCGGGCGGATGCTGCACATCGCAGCGCTCCCGCAACTGCTGCCGGACGGCACCTCGTCGGCGCCGCAGCGGGATGCGCTGCTGGCCGAACTGGCCGGCCTGGCCGGCGGCTACACGCTGATTCCGGACGTTATGGGCGGCTGGGTGCCGCCCGGGCAGACAGGCGTCCTGCAGGAAGTCAACGACCTGCTCCTGCTGGTGGGCCCGCCGGAGGCCGCCTACCTGCTGCACACGCGGCTGCGTGAGGACTTCCAGCAGGAGGCGCCGTTCGTGCAGAGCCTGCCGATCCAGGCCATCGCCCTCGTCTACCCGAGCCGCATGCCCCCGACGGGGCCCGGCGAGGCGGAACTTCCGGCGCCGGCCGAGGCGGCCATGACCGGCGCGGCCGACTGAAGCCTCTACGGACCCGGATCCCAGTCGTCCTCCTCGGGGGCCGGGCGCAGGCCTTCCGGCTCGACGTTGATGACCAGGAAGCTCGCGCGCGGGAATCGGCGCGCGAGCGCCTCGCCGACCTGCTCCCTGCGGCCGGGCGCGATGATCAGGGCGGCCAGGCATCCGCCGAAGGCCCAGGTCAGGCGCAGGCCCAGCGCGCCGGCCTCCGAAGCGGCCGCCCGCACGGCCGCATACGGCCCCGGGGCCAGCCCCAGGTAGTCGGTCAGGATGGCGCTTTCCTCGTCGCAGATCTCGGCCAGCCGGTCGTTGTCCACAACCTCGTCGCCGAGCCCCTCCAGGAAGCCGTCGGCCATCTCCCGCACGCGCATCAGCCCGTAGAGCAGCCCGGTCTGTTCATCTGTCAGCTCGTCCCTGCCGATGCGGAACAGCTCGGCCATCCCCTCATCGCCTCCGGCCAGGCGGCCGTTGCGCCCCCGCACCCGCGCGAGGGCCTCGGCCACCCGGGCCAGCGGTTCGGGAGCCACCGGCGGCGCCTGCGGGTCGGGCACGACGCCCAGCAGCAGAGAGTCGGGCGGCAGCAGGGGCTGCACGTTGAGCCGGTCGCCTTCGGAGCTCACGAACGCCACGCCGCCCAGGATGCTCTGGAGCATCTCCGCATGGAACCGATCGGCGTGGGAGGTGCCGGGCGGATCGGCCAGGGCCTTGATGCGGCACGCCAGGCGGGCCAGGTCCTCGGCCGTGGCCCTGTCGCCCTCGCCTCGGAAGCCCGTGCCGGCCACCGCCAGCGCAAGCGCCACGGCCGGCGAGGCGGCCAGCACGTCGGCCGGCACCAGGCCGGCGAGCGGGCCGAAGTCCAGCCGCACGGCCAGCCCGTGCAGGGCGCCCGGTTCCCCGTCCACGGCCACCTGCAGGGCCCGTTCCCAGCAAACGACCCGGGCGGCGATGGAATCGCCCTCGAAGGGCGACCAGCCCGTGTCCGTATCGGCCCAGCGCCCGAGTTCGATGGCCGGCGGCCCGCCGGTCGCCTCCGCAGTCACGCGAAGGCGAAGGTTGGTGGCGGCCACGACCGCCCCGGCGCCGATCAGGTGCTGGTACTCGCCCAGCAGCCGCAGGCTGTGCGGCAACACGAACTGCTCCCACTCCTGCAGCGCAAGCACCGGCTGCGATCCCATGACAACGGCTCCGTCCTCGCTGATCCTATCGGGGAGGCCCGTCGCCGGGCCGATTCCGTGAGCGGCGTCACACGGGCAGCCACCGGCCGCGCGGATCCCCCGCCGGCCCGGGTCCGGTGTAGCGCTGGCCGGTGAAGCGGTTTGTGCCGCACCGGGAACAGACGATGGCGCGGGGCGTCAGCAGCGCGCCGCACTCGGGGTTGACGCAGACGGTCTCGCCCGGGCGCAGGGTGGAGGCGACCGGCGGCACGGGCGCCGTGAGCCGCTCGACGTTGGGCGGCACGCGCTCGTGCGGCCGCGCAGAGCGCTTCATGCGCTCCTGGAGCGCCTTGCGGGGCACGCGCGCGACCGGGGCGGCCCCGAAGCTGACGGTCGGCTGCGGCATGATCAGTTGGGCCCCGCAGGCCGTGCACCGCACGCGCGCCCCGACGCGGCCGCGTTCCTCCACCACGAAGTGGCCGCAGGCGCACTGGGCGGTCAGATTGGGGGCCATACGCCGGTCGATCAGCAGGAACTGCAGCGCCGGCCGCAGGAGTCGCCCGCAGTGCGGACAGCGGAAGACGCGCCCGAGCAGCCCCTGCTCGAACTCCACCGTGCGGCCGCACACGCAACGCAGACTCACCGTTCCACGAATGACGGTTTGACGTGCCATGGTCTCCTGTCCCCAGGGGTCCATTCTACAGCCCGCCCGGCACCCGCGCAAGACCGTAATCCTCCACAATCGCCCCGGTAAGAGACGACGGCCCGCCCCGTCGGTGGATTCCAGGACGCCCGTCTGATAGACTGGACGCAGGCTCAGATGCCCCCCGGCGCATCCCCAGCCCGCTCCGGCGCCGCGCCCGCCGGCCGAACGGCGCCTTCCCGACCCTGCACGACGGAGCCTGCCATGGAGCCTCGCGTGACGGATCCGGACCGCATCCGCCGCCTGCTGGATGAGCGGATCCTCGCCGACGTCGAGACCCCGGCCCGGTACCTGGGCGGCGAGAAGAACTCCATCCGCAAGGACCCCGCCCGGGTCGACGTCTCCTTCGCCCTGCTCTTCCCGGACCTCTACGGCATCGGCATGTCCCACCTCGGGGGCCAGATCCTCTATTCGGTCGTCAACCGCCTGGACTGGGCCGCCGCCGAACGCGCCTACGCCGTCTGGCCCGACATGCAGGCGAAGATGCGCGAGCACGGCGTGCCGCTCTACGCCCTGGAGAGCTTCCGCCCCGTGCGCGAGTTCGACGTGGTGGGCTTCAGCCTCCAGTACGAGCTGCTCTACACCAACGTCCTGGCCATGCTCGAGCTGGCCGGCATCCCCCTGGGGCGCACCGAACGCGGCCCGGAGGACCCGATCGTCATCGCCGGCGGCCCGGGCGCGGCGTCTCCCGAGCCGATGGCGGACTTCATCGACCTGTTCTTCCTCGGTGACGGCGAGGAGAGCATCGCGGAGTTCGCCCGCCTTGTGCGCCGGATGAAGGCGGAGGGGCGACCGCGCGAAGAGATCGTCCTCCAGGCCGCCCGCCGCGTGACCGGCGTCTACGCGCCCGGCCACTACGACGTGAGCTACAACGCCGACGGCACCGTCTCGGCCGTGCGGCCCGCCGGGGACGGCGTGCCCGCACGCATCCGGGCGGCCAAGGTGGCCGACCTGGGCCAGGCCCACTACCCCACCGACCTGATCGTGCCCTTCGTCGAGACGGTCCACGACCGTATCACGCTGGAGATCATGCGCGGCTGCGTGCGCGGCTGCCGATTCTGCCAGGCCGGCATGCTGCGCCGGCCGCTCCGCCCGCGCCCGCCCGGGCAACTGACGGCCCTGGCGCGCGAAGCCTACGCGAAGACCGGACACCACGAGATCGCGCTGGCCTCCCTCTCCTCGAGCGACTACCCGGAGTTCCACCGCCTCCTGGAGCGCATGGGCGAACTCACCACACCGCACGGCGTGGCCCTCTCGCTCTCCAGCCTGCGGGTCGGCGACCAGTTGCGCCTGCTGCCCGGCCTGCTCGGACAGGTGCGCAAGAGCGGGCTGACCGTCGCCCCCGAGGCGGCCACCGAGCGGCTGCGTGCGGTCATCAACAAACCGGTTACCGACGAAGAACTGCTCGAAGGCGCCCGCGCGGCCTTCCGCGAGGGGTGGCGGCACATCAAGCTCTACTTCATGATCGGCCTGCCCACCGAGACCGACCAGGACCTGCGCGCCATCGCCGACCTGAGCGAGGCCGTCAGCACCGCCGGCCGCGACGCCGGCCTGCCCCGCGCCGGCGTCAACGTCAGCATCGCCTCGTTCGTCCCCAAACCCCACACCCCCTTCCAGTGGGAGGCGATGGCCCCGCCCGACTACCTGCTGCGCGCGCGCGACCTGATCCGCAAGGCCACCCGGCACAAGGCGATCCGGCACAGATTCCACGACGTCGAGACCAGCCTGGTGGAGGCCGCGCTGGCCCGGGGCGACCGGCGCCTGGGCCGCGTGCTCCGGCGCGTCCACGAGGCGGGCGGGCAGTTCGACGCCTGGATGGAGCACTTCTCCTTCCAGCGCTGGCAAGACGCCTTCGACACCGAGGGGCTCTCGATGGCCTTCTACGCCCTGCGCGAACGCCCGACCGACGAGGTCCTGCCGTGGCAGCATCTGGACTTCGGCCTGCGCCCCGAGTTCCTGCTCCAGGAACGCGAACGCGCCCACCGCGCCCTGGTCACCCCCGACTGCCTCACCGGGCCCTGCTCCGGCTGCGGCGTCTGCGCCGACGCCCGGCGGCACGAAGTCCGTTGACCGGCCTCGCCGGCCGGTATACCATTGAAACCCCCGTGTGCCCATTGCCCGGAGGACCGATGGACTACGAATCCGTCATAGGCCTGGAGACGCATTGCGAGCTGCTCACCGAGAGCAAACTCTGGTGCCCGTGCAGCACCCGGTTCGGCCAACCCCCCAATTCGCAGACCTGCCCCGTCTGCCTGGGGCTGCCCGGCGCGCTGCCGGTGCTCAACGTGCGCGCCTTCGAGCTGGCCCTGCAGGCCGCGCTCGCCCTGGGCTGCACGGTCAACCGCACCACGTTCTTCGACCGCAAGAACTACTACTACCCCGACCTGCCGAAGAACTACCAGATCTCCCAGAACACCTGCAATCTCGGCATCGACGGCGCCCTGACGATCCGCGTTGACGGCCAGCCCCTCCGCGTGGGCATCACGAACGTGCACCTGGAAGAAGACGCCGGCAAGAACCTGCACGCCGGCGTGCCCGGCGCCGATTACAGCCTCGTGGACCTGAACCGCGCCTGCATGCCGCTGCTCGAGGTCGTCAGCGCCCCCGACATGCGCACCGTCCAGCAGGCCGACGCCTACATGCAGGCCCTGCGCCGAACGCTGCTCCACAACCGCGTCTCCGACTGCAAGATGCAGGAAGGCTCCCTGCGGTTCGAGGCCAGCATCAGCATGCGCCCGGCCGGCGCGCAGACCCTCGGCGCCCGCGTGGAGATCAAGAACCTCAACTCGATGAAGGCCGTCCGCAGCGCCCTCGAATACGAGATCGCCCGCCAGTCCCGCCGCCTCGCCGCCGGGGAGCCCGTCGCCCAGGAGACGCGCCTGTGGGACGAGACCGCCGGCCGCACCGCCCGCATGCGCACCAAGGAAGAGGCGCACGACTACCGCTACTTCCCTGACCCCGACCTGCTGCCGGTCCAGATCACCGACGAGATGCTCGAACGCGTGCGCACGCGCCTGGCCGAGGCCCCCGTCGAACGCCGCGAGCGTTTCCAGCGCGACCACGGGCTGAGCGCATACGACGCCGACGTCCTGACCGACCTGCGCGAGGTCGCCGACTACTTCGAGCAGTGCCTGGAGACGCACAACGCGCCCAAGAGCCTGGCCAACTGGATCATGAACCTCGTGCTCGCACAGTTGAACGAGCGCCGCATCGGCATCGAGGAGTTCGAACTCGGCCCCGAACGCCTGGCCGGCCTCGTCCGCCTCCTCGACGCCGGCACGATCAACGCCGCCGTCGCCCGCGACCTCATGGCCCGCATGATCGAGACCGGGCGCGACGCCGCCGCCCTGGTCGCCGAGGACGGCCTGGAGCAGGTCAACGACGAGTCGGCACTGGAGCCCGTCGTCCGCCAGGTGGTCGCCGAGAACCCGGACGTCGTCCGCGACTACCACGCCGGCCGCAAGCAGGCCGTCGGGCCGCTGGTCGGCCAGGTGATGCGCCTGACCGGCGGAAAGGCGGACCCCAGGCTGGCCAACACCATGCTCCGCGCCGTGCTCGACTCGATGAAGCCGTAGACCGCCCCGGACGGCGGCCCGGTCCGCGCACGCCGGGAACTTGACGCGCACGGACCGAAGGGGGAAGATCGAACGCGATCACAGCGTGCGTCCAGGACGGAGAGGCCCGCGGCCACGCGACTCCAGCGCGAAGGGACCACAATGGAAAGAGAAGAGGTCTTGAACAGAGTCATCGAGGTGACCGCCGACGTGCTCGGCTGCCCCCTGGGCGACATCCGGGAAGAGAGCGAATTCGTGGGCGACCTGGGCGCCGAGTCGATCCAGAGCATCGAGCTGGTGGCCGCCTACGAGGTCGAGTTCGACGTCGAGATGGACGAGGACGCCGCCCTGCAGGTGCAGACGGTCGGCGACGTCGTGGAGTTCATCATGCAGTACCTGGAGACGTGAGTCGCCGGCCGCACGACGCAGCCGCCGGGCCCGTCGTTGCGCCACACCAGCACGCAGGGAGTAGGACCATGCAGTGGATCGAAATCAGCTCGGAGCGGATGCCGGAGGCCATCCGGCAGGCCGACTGCGTCTGCGTCCTGCCCATCGGCTGCATCGAACGGCACGGGCCGCACCTGCCGCTCGGCACCGACCAGTTCGTCATCGACGCCGTCGCCAGGCGCGCCGCCGAAGAGGAACCGGCCGTCGTGTTCCCCTCCTACTACTTCGGCCAGATCGCCGAGGCCCGCCACCAGCCCGGCACCATCTCCCTTCCGCATGACCTGCTCCTGCAGATGCTGCGGGCCGTCCTCGACGAGATCGGCCGCAACGGCTTCCGCAAGATCATCATCGCCAACGGCCACGGCGGCAACAGCGGCCTGCTCGGCTACTTGACCATGTCCCTCCTCCAGGAGCCCCGCGACTACCTCACCTACACCGTCTCCCCCTACCAGATCGGCCCGGAGGACCGGGAGCGACTCGCCGCCATGCTCGAAACCCAGGGCGGCCACGGCGGCGAGACCGAGAGCAGCTGCATCTGCTACCTGCGCCCGGAACTGGTCCACCTGGAGGACATCAAGGACCCCGACGCCGGCCGGCGCCTGGGCCGCCAGGACGCCCTGGAGGGGCTCGGCAGCCCGTTTGGCTGGTACGCCAACTACCCGAACCACTACGCCGGCGACGGCCGCGCCGCCAACGCCGAGAAGGGCGCCTTCGCCATCGAAGCCCAGGTCCGACGGCTCGTTCAGGCCATCCGGGCCGTCAAGGCCGATGCCGCCACCCCCGAGATGCAGCGCGAGTTCTACGAACGCGCCGCCCGGGGAGGCATGGCGGGCCGCTGAAGCAGCCCCCTTGTGCGCCTCGAGCGGACGCCGTCCTGCAACGGCGCCCTCAGGTGTCAAGGCGCCGCGAGAGCACCCAGTAGCGGCGGCCGTAGCCGCGGTGGAAGTAGAGTTCGAACAGCTCTCCCGACTCGGCCTCGACCACGAAGTGATCCCGGTGGCGACGCTGCCACCACTGCCGGCGCAGGTCCAGATGCCGCCAGCGCCGCCGGACGCGGGCGACCCGGTACGGCCGATCGCGCCAGACGAACGACGCGGGCGGCCCGGCAGGGCCCTGCCGGGTCACCTCGACCTCCTCTCCGATGAACTCGGTCACTGCCCGTCCTCCGGCAACGGCCAGTACTGGGCGAGGCGCCCGTCGGGGTCGACGATGTACTGGCGGTCGGCCTCATAGAGGGCCGGCGCCTGCAGGAGGCGGTACTGCTTGCGGATCACGTCCTCCGGGACGGTGCGCGGGCGCAGCAGGTTGCGCCGGAGCGACTCGGCCAGGCCGACGTCGAAGAGGTGACTGCTGATCTCCGCCCCCGACCAGCGCCCCGCCTGCACGGGCAGCGCCCGGACGGCCTCGCAGTAGTTCGTGGCGTCGAACACCACGTCGCGTCCCTCGCCGAGCAGGGCACGCAGGCGGTCCATGCACCGCTGAAAAACCAGGTAGTTCTGGCTCTGGTCGGACGGATCGCCCGTCAGCACCTCGCGCATCCGGTCGGTCGAGACCACCTCGACCTCGGGCCGGTGCAGCCGCGCCCACGTGGACTTGCCGCAGCCGGCCGGCCCGATCAGAAGGTGCAGGCGGCCACCGGGCACGACGGGCTCCTCCTGCAGCCGCTCGACGAACCAGTCGTGCTCGTCCACGCGGGCGACCAGCCCGAAGTAGCGCAGGGCGTTGAGCACCCGGTGGCGCTGCACCGGGTCCTCAAAGCCCGCCGCACGGACCTCCGCAGCCGAGAGCGGCGGAGCGCAGGGCTCGCCGAAGACGCCGCACCGCTCCGCCCGCTCGCGGAAGGCCTCGAGGCGCTGCATGGGCGCCTCGTGCGGCCCGCGGCCGAGCGCGCACAGCTCCGCACGCTCCAGGTGGTAGAGCGCCCGCAGGTCCGCCCGGCACGACAGCTTCCGGCACGTCTCATCCGCACGGGCGCCCGGCCGGGCGATGCGACCGGCCCCCAGGATGAGCGACGCCGCATGCTCGCGCACGGTGAACGGCACGCCGCCCCCGCGCAGCACCTCCCGCATGGCGCGCACGCTCTCGCGCGCGTGCGGCCGCGACAGCCGCGCGGACGGCGCCCCGGGCGTGCACACCTCAGCCAGGCCGACGTGCCGGAAGGCGGCGGCCACGTAGGCCGCCGGCATGGCCGTCCACCAGGGACTCAGGGCGGACTCGGCGTCCGCCTCGGGCGGGGCGGCCTCGGGCGGCGCGTCCGCCAGCAGGGCGTCCATGGCCGCCTGAACGTGCTCTGTCAGGGGGCACTTCTCGGGCGTCAGGCCCGCAAGCAGGAGCAGGGCGGCCGGCACGTCGGGCCCGGCGCCGGCCAGGGCGCCGGCCAGGTCGACGCGTTCGGCCTCAAGCAGGCGTTTCAGGAAGGTGTTCATGGACTGTGCCGGCGGCAAGGGTGGCCAGCCGTTCGAGCGCGTCCGCCGAGATGGACGCCGCACGGCCCGCGTCCGCCACGACCATTCCGTTAAGGACGTACTCCCGGCGCACGCGGCGCCCCACGGCGCAGGTCAGCTCGTAGGGGATGGTGCCGACGCGCGCGGCCATGTCCTCCACGCGAATGCACGCATCGCCCTGCCGGCCGTAGAGCACGGCCTCCTCCCCCGGCTGCACACCGGGGAGGTCGGTCAGGTCCACGAGCGTCTGGTCCATGCAGACGCGGCCGACGACCGGCACGCGCGTGCCGCGCACGAGCACCTCGCCGAGGTTCGAGAACCAGCGCCCGTAGCCGTCCGCGTAGCCCGCGGGCAGCACGCCGATGAGCGAATCGCGCCAGGCGGTGAAGGTGTGCCCGTAGCCGAGCGCCTCGCCGCGCTTCACGCGCCGGCAGTAGCCCACCGACGTCCGCAGGCACAGGGCGGGGTGCAGGTCCACCTCCGGGGCCATCCCGGCGGCCGGCCGCATCCCGTACAGGATCAGCCCGGGGCGCACGGCGTCGAAGCGGGCGTCCGGCATGCGCAGCACGGTCGCGCTGTTGGCCGCGTGCGCGAGCGGGAGCGCCATCCCCGCCTGCTCGAGCCGGCTGAGCACCGAGCGGAAGCGCCGCGTCTGGCCCTCGGTGACGGCCGGGTCGGCCGCGTCGGCACACGCGTAGTGCGTAAAGATGCCGGTGACGCGCAGCCCCTCCAGCCCGGCCAGCCGCAGCACGGCCTCGGCCGCCGTCTCCCAATCGAAGCCCAGGCGATGCATGCCCGTGTCCACCTTCACGTGCACGCACGCCTGCGCGTGCCGGGCGCGGGCCCGGCCGGCCAGTTCGCGCGCAGAGGGCTCGTCGGTCACGCAGGCGGTCACGTCATGCTGCAGCACCTCGGCCACGTCGCTCGAAGCCAGGGCGCCGAACAGGAGGATCGGCGCGCGGATGCCCGCCTCGCGCAGGTCCACGGCCTCCTCGATGGCCGCCACGGCGAACATGTCGGTGCCGGCCGCCGCCAGCACGTGCGCCGCCGCCGCAGCGCCGTGTCCGTAGGCGTTCGCCTTGACCACCGCACAGAGCCCTGCCGGACGGACCAGTGCGCGGACCATCCGCGCATTGTGCATGATTGCGTTCAGATCGACGCTGGCCACGATCGGGGGAGCCATCGACGCCTCCGGAACCACGGGCGGACTGCCACGGGGGGATTATAGACGCTGCCGGACCGGAACTCAAACCTCGGAGGCCGACGGCCGTTGTGGGCCGGCCAGGGGATCGCTATAATCGGCAGCCCGACGATGAGAAACGGTCAGCGTCCGCACGGCACCAGGGTGGAACACGTCCGGCTGACCGTGCCTTCGCTGCCGCCCGGCCGCCCTCCCCTGCGCATCTGCCACCTGAGCGACCTTCACCTGCGCCGCCGCAGCACGCGCCAGGACGGGCTGGCCGACCTGGTGACCGAGCGGGCGCCGGACCTGGTGGCGCTCACCGGCGACGTGCTGGTGCGTGAGGCGTCGTCGGCGCGCGTGGCGGCCGCCCTCCTGCCCCGCCTGCGGGGGCGGCTCGGCACCTTCGCCTGCCGGGGCAACGGCGAGATGCGGCGCAGCGAGCGTCTGTCGGCCCTCCGCGCGATGATGGCCGACTGGGGCGTGGAACTCCTCGTGAACGAGTCGCGCATGGTCCGCGCGGAGTCCGGCACCGTCCTGGTCGGCGGCCTCGACGACGTGTCGCTGGGCTGGCCGGACTCGGCGGCGGCCCTTTCGGCCACGGAGCCGGCCGACTGCGCCCTGCTGCTGGCCCACGCACCGCTGGCCGCGCACCTTGCGGCGGCCGCGCACCTTGTGGCGGGCGCGCACAGGACGCCGGCGGGGCGCCCGCCGGACGTGATCCTGAGCGGCCACACGCACGGCGGGCAGATACGCGTCCCGCTGCTCTGGCGCGCGGCCCTGCCGCCCTTCAGCGCGGGATTCGCCGGCGGGCTCTACGCCATGCCGTGGGGGCACCTGTACGTCAACCGGGGGTTCGGCACGGCCCGCACGCTGCCGGTGCGGTGGCACTGCCCGGCCGAGGTGGCCTTCATCGATCTGCAGGGGCCGCCGGGGGCGACGGACGCGTCCCCCGGCGCTCGCCCAGGGAACGGACGGCCCGGATGATCGAGATCGTGTCGCTCGCCTTGCTCAGGTAGCTGTCCGCCCCCAGACGGCGCAACTTCCGCTGCCGCGCCTTGGTCGCCTTCCCGTGGTAGATCACCAGGGCCATCTCGGGGTTGGCCGCCTTCAGCTCGCCGACGAGCCGCTCGTCGGGCATCTCGACGAGGGTGGAGTTGACGACGGCCAGGTCCATCAGCCGTTCGCCGACGATGTAGCGCGCCGTTGCGAAGTCCAGGGCGACCTCGCACTCGTAGCCGTCGTCGGCGAAGGCATCGCGCAGTTCGTCGATCCGGTGCCGCTCGTTCTCGACAAGCAGCAGCCGTCGAACGACGACACTCTGGCGGCCGGTTCCCATGTACCTCCTCCCGGCAGTGGAAGGAGACGTGCGCCCGTCGCGGCCGGTCGACGCGCGTCGGGCGGACGCGTGCGGACGTCACCTGCGGCGTCCGGCAGGCCCACTAAGTGTAACAACACGGCAGCGACCCGTCAACACCCGTCCCAAGTGGTTTCCGGCAAAGCACTTCAGTGATGTCAGGCGACCGCTCCGTAGTCCAGGCGCAGCGCCAGACCGTAGAGGTAGCGCTTCAGCTCCTGGGCCGTCGGGCGCGCATGCCCGTCCGGATGGCAGCAGCGCAGCACCATCTCGGACAGCTCCTCGGGCACCGTGGGGTTCAGGACCGACGGCGGCGGGATGCTGACCGCCTCGCCGGGCACGAACCCGCTGCGGTCGTGCCGTCCGGGCATGATCGAGGGCAGGTTCCGGCCGGTCAGGACCCAGTAGAGGGCCGCGCCCAGGTTGAACACGTCCGTCTTGGCCGTCAGCCGGCCGCCGGCCTGTTCGGGCGCAAGGTAGCCGAAGGTGCCCTTGGACGTGTCCAGCTTCGAGCCGATCGGCGCGGCGAAGCCGAAGTCGATCATCTTGATCATCTTCAGATCGTCGACCAGTATCTGCTGCGGCTTCAGGTCCGCGTGGACGTAGCCCACGCTGTGGATGTGCTGCAGGGCGTGGCACGCCTGGCGGAAGATGGTCAGCACGTCCTCCAGGGGGTAGTCGCGCCGGTCGAACAGCGAGCGGCCGCCGGCGCGCTCCATGACCAGGTAGGCGGCCTGGAGCTTGAGCATCGACTTGACCTTGCGGAACTCGACCGGGAAGATGATGAACTCCGAGGGCTGCCGCTTGGGGTTGTGCACGGCCTGGAGCACCTGGAATTCGTTCTCGAGATGGTCGACGATGCGCCGGTCCTGGGCCGTGCGCACCTGGACGAACTTGACGGCGAAGTCGTAGCCGTCGCTCCTGCGCTTGACGGCGTAGATCTGACTGCGCGCGCCGGTCCCCAGCAGATCGCCGACCCAGTAGTCGCGCAGCAGCTCGGCAATCTGCACCTGACCGCCCTTGGCCATGTCGCCTCCGCGAGGAAGTCCCGGGGCATTGACTGACCCACCATGGTAGCCGGAGAGCACCCCCGCTTCAACCCGCGCCCCGCGCGTTGCAGACGGCCCTCTGCTCCGCTAATATGATCGCTCCCGGCCGGACGGCGTCCGGAGACCCCCACAGGACGTTCGCAGGCTGACTGCCACATGGCCTTGTCCAGAATCGCGCAGCACGTCCAACCATCGGCCACCATGGCGGTCGACGCCCGGGCCAGGCAACTGGTCCGCGACGGCGTCGACGTCGTCGCCTTCACCGTCGGCGAGCCGGACTTCGACACGCCCGACCACATCAAGGAGGCCGGCTGCCGCGCCATCCGCGACGGCTTCACGAAGTACACCGCCCCCGCCGGCATGCCCGAACTGCGCGCCGCCGTCGCCCGGAAGTTCAGAACCGACAACGCCCTCGACTGCACCCCCGAGCAGGTCCTCGTCTCCAACGGCGGCAAGCAGACGATCTACATGATCCTCCTGGCCCTCGTACAGCCCGGCGACCAGGTGCTCCTGCCCGCCCCCTATTGGGTCAGCTACGCCGACCAGGCGCGCATGTGCGGCGCCGAACCCGTCGCCATCGACTGCAGCACCGATCCGGACATGAAGCTGACGCCGGACCGGCTCGAGGCCGCCTGCACCGACCGCGCCCGGCTGCTCGTCCTGAACTCCCCGTGCAACCCCACCGGCGCGGTGCTCACGGAGGACGAACTGCGTCCCCTGGTCGAGATCGCCCTGGCGCACGACCTCTGGATCCTCTCCGACGAGATCTACGAGAAGCTCATCTACGACGGCCTGCAGCACGTCAGCCCGGCTTCCTTCGGCCGGCGGGCCATGGAGAAGGTCGTCACCGTCAACGGCGTCTCGAAGACCTACGCCATGACCGGCTGGCGCATCGGCTATGCGGCCGGCCCCCGGGACGTCATCGCCGCCGCCGTCAAGCTCCAGAGCAACCTGTCGAGCGGGCCCAACAGCATGGCCCAGAAGGCCGCCCTGGAGGCCCTCACGGGCCCCCAGGCGTCCGTGGACCGGATGCGGGAGGCATTCGACCGCCGGCGCCGCCTCATCGTCGACGGGCTCAACGCCATCCCCGGCGTCCGCTGCGCCATGCCGCAGGGCGCCTTCTACGCCTTCGCCGACTGCCGCGCCCTGCTGGGGAAGACCTACGGCGACCACCCCGTCGACAACAGCG
>Ga0123328_1002384_pt1 | contig 16976 bp, 12 predicted proteins | sample BioC12SIPDNA_2_FD_89702 | JGI IMG/M metagenome (GOLD analysis project Ga0123328, IMG submission 89702) | Anaerobic biogas reactor microbial communites from Washington, USA - Biogas_R1_A C12 SIP DNA | ecosystem: Engineered > Bioreactor > Anaerobic > Unclassified | place: Washington, USA...
CGACGCCGACCCTCGCCTTCGAAGCCAAGAGCCTCAACCGCCTGGCCCAGGCCCCGCAGGAGGCAGCCGAAGCCGCCATGCGCCTCATCGCCGACCTCAAGGACGCCCAATTCTACCTCCCCCAGATGCACGACCGCCCCTACTACCGCTACCACGCCATGCTCCAGGCCGGCCGACTCGGAGCCGGACAGGCCGCGGAAGACAAGCTCGTCGAATTCCTCGCCGGATGGCCGCGAGAACAGTCCTCCCAGTACCTCCGAACCGCCGCCGTCGAGTACCTCCAGAACCACGGCGGCCTCTCGCTGCTGGTGGCTCTCGGCAAGGCCGCCGGTCAGGAGAACGCAGCCGGATCGCTCTGGCGGCTGCGATTGCTCGACGCCGCCGCCATCGTGGTCAAAAACCTCTGGGAGGCGCAAATGGCCGGTGCGGGAACCCGCCTCTCCAACCCGCAACTGATTGCCCCGGTGGCCCAGGCCTACAAGCCTCTGGCCGAGCAGGCCGGCCCAAACTCCGAACTCGGAGCACGTCTCGTGATCATCCTGGCCGCCTGCCAGACCGACGCCGAAGCCATCGACCGGATACACACACTGATCCGCGACTGCGCCCTCAAGAGCCAGCCCATTCCGGAAGATGCCGTCGGTCACGCCGTCCAGATCATTCGCGGCCTGAACCCGAGCGGCAGCATGGAACTCGTCGAACTCTACAGTGACATCCTCGACTTCACCTCCACGCAGCGCAACGACAACGTCCGCGACCTCCGCAATGCCCGCGCCACCGGCGCCGCCGCCCGACGGTCCGCACCGCAGACCACCTACGCCTACACCGCCATCGGACCGATGATCATCGACGCCCTCGCCGCCATGGACCTGCCCGAGGCCCACAACGCCCTGCTTCAACTGGCGCGATCGCGGACCGACCTGCTCGGACATATCGCCATCGCCGTCCACCGCAAGGATCCCGATGAAGGCTTGCGACTGATGGAAAAAACCCTCATCCGCAGCAGCCGCAGCGACGAAATGGTCGAACCGGCCAGAATGATCCTGGTCTACCTCGCCGCCACACCCAATGAGGAAACCCTCGGCCTGATCGCCAAGGGAACCGTCAAGGGCGACGCCGCCGTCACCGATACCGGCCTGCAGATCCTCGAAAAAATACTCGAGGCCGGCGCGCCGGGCCTCGATATGACCGATCCGGTCAAGCACATCCTCAGCGGCCTGGCCACCCAGGTCGCCCCCGGCAGCGCCAAGGCCGCCTACCTCGACCGGATCATCGCCCTCGGCCGCCAGTTCGCCGCCGACGCCGACGTTTCACGCCTGGTCGAACGACTCGAAACCATCAAGAAACGTCCCGCCGTCCAGCGGCGACGCTAAACCTCGCCCTCGTCGCCGCACAGCGGGTCCGTCAATCCCGCCTCTGCGAACGCGCGAAGGCGAATGCGGCATGAATCGCACCGCCCGCACGGACGGCCCCGATCGTCCGGGTTGTAGCAGCTCCACGTGATCGACGCATCCACCCCCAGTTCCACCGCCATCCGGACGATCTGCGCCTTGCTCTTGGCCATCAGCGGGGCCCGCACGCGAAAACGCCCTTCGCCCGTCACGCCGCTTCGGGTGCCCAGATTGGCCAAACGCTCGAACGCCTCGATGAACGCCGGCCGGCAATCCGGATAGCCGCTGTAGTCCACCGCGTTCGCCCCGATGAAAATGTCAAACGCCCCGCGCGCCTCGGCGTACGCCAGCGCCAACGCCAGAAAAACCGTGTTCCGCGCCGGTACGTAAGTGCACGGAATCTCGCTGGCCATCCGTTCCTCCGGTCGGTCCAGCGGCACCGCCGGCCCGCCCGTCAGCGCCGATCCGGCGAACAGCGACGGATCGAGCGACACCACCCGGTGATGTCGCGCTCCCACCTGACGCGCCACGCGACGCGCCGACTCGACCTCGCGGCCGTGACGTTGACCGTATACGAACGTCAACGCCTCACATGCAAAACCCTCCCGAACCGCCACCGCCAGCGTGACCGCCGAGTCCAATCCGCCGCTCAGCAACACCACCGCCGACGGCCGCGCATCGCATTTTCCTTCCGTTTTTTTTATGCCCATCCGGCGACCTCTCCATGTCCGTTCACGTCACTGTGAGTCTATCATGCGCCCGGCGGTTTGGCCACATCGACACGTCCCGACGTTCGAAATGAAAAAAATCTTCAACCCCTCAGACCGCCGTCCGCCCGGCGCCGGATGCGGCGATGCTCCGGCCAACCCGAAAAACAAAACCTCTTTATAACATCACCATAGCCTCTCTCGAACCTGTCTATAGAAACGCTCCCCCGCAATGTATGCATGCCTCGACCGCTTCTGATGTTCTCGCCGAACATCTTCGCATCATCGGCAACGGCAGACTGTGGTAAAGACTCATCGAACAATTTGCCGAATATTCAACCAGCGGCAATGGTTCCCGACTGCTCCGACCGCCGTCGGAACCGACCAAAGCGGAATGCCGACAAACGTATTTTGACATTTTTTCTCTTGACAATTCTGTAACTTTAGGCCACAAAGTTCAGTAAGAGTACTTGATGCTCTTTGGTAATTTGGTTTCCGTGTCTTTTGTGGAGGTAATGTTATGGCCAAAGCCAAGAAAGCCACGAAGAAGAAAGCCACGAAGAAGAAAGCGACCAAGAAGGCCGCGAAGAAGACCACCAAGAAGAAAGCAACCAAGAAGAAGGCCACGAAGAAGAAAGCCACGAAGAAGAAGAAGACAGCCAGGAAGTAAGCATCTGCAGAAGACACGCCGAAGGACACCAATGGCGTGTCGCCTTGATGAATTTCAAGGTCCGAAAGAATGGAAGGTTCTCGGCCACGGCGGAACCTTCCATTTTTTCTTTTTACCGATCGACTCTCCCCATGCGACTCCCCCTGCAGATGATGCGCCGCGAGCCGTATGCCGATCCGGTCAGCCCGCGATTAACCCCGCGGATGAAACCGCCGGTGAATGTTCTTCAGACGCTTGCGGTCGATGTGTGTGTAAATCTGCGTCGTCGATACGTCCACGTGCCCCAGCAACTCCTGCACGATCCGCAGATCCGCTCCCCCTTCCAGAACGTGCGAAGCGAAACTGTGCCGCAACGTGTGCGGCGAAACCCGATCCCCCAATCCCGCCGCCGCCGCCGCCCGCTTGATGATCCGCCAGACCATCACCCGGTCCAGCGGCTTGCCCCGCAAACTCACGAATATCCCGCTCACCCGCGGATCGTCCACCATCTCCGGCCGCTGCCGCGTCAAATACGCCTCCAAAGCCCGGCACGCCGGCTCCCCGATCGGCACGATCCGCTCCCGGCTCCCCTTCCCGAAACACCGAAGCACCCGCACGTTCAAATCGACGTCGCTGACCCGCAGACCGCACAGCTCCGAAGCCCGCAGTCCGCACGCGTAAAACAACTCCACGATCGCCCGGTCGCGCAGATAAGTCCGGCTTTCCGGATCCACCGACGAGAGTAGCCGGTCCATCTGCTCGTGCGAAAGCACCCGCGGCAGCCGGTGCGCCGGCTTCGGCGAATCCAGCAGCGTCACCGGATCCACCGTGATCAGTCGCGACACGAAAAGAAACTTCAGAAACGTCCGAATCGCCGCCGACGTCCGCGCACGCGACGCCGGCGCGTAGCCCTGCTTGGTCAGATCGCCCAAAAACGACTGCAGCACCGCCGCCGTCATCTCCTCCGGCCGGTCCACCCCATGCCCCGAAAGGTACCCCGTCAAACGCCCCAGGTCCCGACGATACGCCTCCAGCGTCAACGGCGACAGCGCCCGCTCCACCGACAGGTGGCGCAGGAACTGCTCAACCAGCCGCGCCAACGCCCTGACGTCCCTCGATTCGGATTCGCTCATCTGCCATCTGCTGATAGACCGGGCATTGCCGATGATCGCCCATGCACAACGCAAAGGCATCCTCAAGCCGCCTCAGACTCAGGTGCCGGGCACACCGGCGGTCCGCTATGTCGATGCAGGGGCACACACGCCCCGGCACCCTCGAAACCAGGCTCATCGGCGGTTCCCGATCCAGGCTCATCGGTCCTGTCAAACACTACCTGTCTATCGGCACAGCCGACAAGCCCGCTTGAGACGCACGCCCGATCCGCCAACTCAGACCGGCATACCGGTAATCAACGTCTCAAAAACCATCCGCCCGTCCACGAAACCCTGAACATAACACCGCACCCGACGCGGCCGGGCCTCCACCCCCTTGGCCATCAATATCAACCGCGACGGCGGAACCACCGTCCCGCGGAACTTCGTCTCGTCCACCCCGCCAAAACCAACGAACGGGCAGTCCTTCAACGTCCGGTGCCCGTAGTACGACGCCAACTGAGCCGCCGCCTCGATCATCAACACCCCCGGAAGCAGCGGCCGACCGGGAATGTGGCCACGAACCCAGAATTCATCCTCCCGTACGTCCTTGTACCCGACGAACACCGAGTGCTCGCGGTCCTCGTAGAGAATCCCGTCCAACTGCTCCATCTCGTACCGCTGGGGATTGACCTGACGAATCTCTTCTTTCCCGACCAACACCTTGTCCGGATCAATCCTGGACAAGTCCACGATAGGTTCTGGGGGCATAAACTCACCGTCTCCGCCGTTCGCGCCGCTCCCCCTGCGCCGAACTCAAAAATGGACCTACTCGCCTTCCGAACGCGTCTCCAAAATCCGCGTCCGTATCTCCTGCGCCGCCGCCTTGATGTCCTGCATCTGATTGCGAACGCGGGTTCCAGCCGCCTTGTTCCCGCCTTCCGCCTTCGCAATATCGTCTTCCACGCTCATCACCAACTGCTTCAGCCGTTCGTATTCTTCCATGTCATTCGCTCCGTGCTACGGACCCTGGTTCACCAAAACGAAGTGCGCCCAGCCCTATACGCTGGACCGCCTCATTTTCCCCGTTTTCAGCCGAATAGTAAACCTTTTTCCGCCCCCACTTCCTCATGATCGTCGCTTTCGCCGCCCCAGCATCTCACTCATCCAGCCCCTCCGGCACATCCGCCGGCCGTGTCGTCGGACGCTGCGAACCCCCCTGACACCCCTCGAAACGCCGCCCAAGCTGCTCCAAACCGGCCAGCGAATCCGTCAAAAACCCACGCAACCGATCCGCCAACGCCCGCTGCTGCTCGACAATCGGCTGCCAAGGCGCCGTCCCGTCAGCGAAACGCCTCGATATCGCCGCCCGCTGCAGATCCTCACGATGCTCAGGAACCGCCAGAACCTCCAGCCCCAACCCGCCGTCCGCCCGCCACACCGTCAGCCGCTCCTGGTCGATCCCGCCTCCCAGGATCGACTCGCTCAGTTCCTCCAGATCGCTCTCCAACGCATACGGGTCGTACAACACCAGAACCCGCCTGTCGCCTTCCCAAAGCCCGCTCCGCACCGCATCGAGCAACGCCTTGCGGCCGACCTCCCGCTCATCGATCCATGTCCGGCCGAACCGATCCAACAGCACGACCAAACGCCCATCGACGGTCGGACGGATCGTCAGAACCAACGCCGCCTCCTCCGTCAGCCACCCGATCCCCTCCTGCACAAATACCCCGCCCACCTCCGCCAGCGAAACCCCCTCAAAAACCGGCTCAATCGTCCCCGGCACGTCCGCATCAGCCGAAATCACCGCCGGCCCGCCCTCGTCGCCTCCGCCCGCTCCCGCCGCGAACCGCCACCCCTCCGCCTTCACACGGCCGCCCGAGGTCGCAAACCAGACCGCCTCTTCCAGCGGCACGCTCTCCGACAGATCCGGACGCCTCAGCTCAATGCACAGCCCGCCTTCCCGATCCTCGCCCACTCCCCCTTCCGGCCGCGGAAGCACGCCCATCAAAGCCAATGCCCGCGCGACCCGCCGACCGCTGCCCTCCCCAACCAACACCGCCCCGTCACCCCCCTCTCCCACCAATACCGGCCCCCCCGAACCTCCAAGCCGCACCGGCACCGCCAACTCCCGACCCGCCGGCTGCGTCGAAGGCGCACCCGTCGCCATCAGAAACAGGAAGATCGCCAAAATGGAAGACCCGATCGTCGCTGACATCTGCTATCCGCCCTTACCCTAGAAAATATCGCCGACGCCGCCGGATTGCAAGCCGGCCGCCTCGTCCCTCCGGATCGGCTGAACCGCAACGCCGCGCCCGGCCGATAAGATTCTATACCTCCGGCCGCGCCCAGATGGTGCGCCGCCGCCGGACCAACGCCGTGAATCGAAGGGACTTTCTAAAACACGTCGCCGCCGCAGCCGCCTTCGCCGCCGCAAACCCTTGGCGAAGCCTCCTCGCTCAGACCGCCTCCGCTCCGTCCTCCCTCCCCGCCACCATGACCGCCCGCAAGTCTCCCGTCCACATCATCCGCTACCGAAAGTCCCAGCAGCTCATCAAGGGCCACGGCATCAGCCGATGGCGACTCCGAGAGGCCCTGATCGCCGGATTCTGCGAACTGGCCCAGTGCCCCGTCCTGCCCAAGGCCCTCCAGGCCTTCTTCCAACCCAACGACGTCATCGGCTTCAAATTCGACAACACCCTCGAATACCTCCTGGCCACCAACCGCGTCTTCAGCGAAGAGATCTTCCGAATCTTCCTCCAGAACGGCTTCCAACCCCACCAACTCCTCTTCCTCGGCGCCACGCCCGCCGATCCGCTCCTGCCCAAACCCCGAAAACCAAACTTCGGATGGACCGACCAGATCGACTTCGGCTCCGGCAAAGACCAGTTCACCGCCGCCCTCGACGACGTCACCGCCCTCGTCAACGTCCCACTCCTCCGCGCCGACGCCATCTCCGGCATCAGCGTCTGCCTCCGAAACGCCACCTACGGCTTCCTCCGACATCCCGCACGCTTCTACCGAAACGCCTGCTCCCCCTATATCGTCGACATCTACCGCCTCCCCATCATCCGCGACAAAATCCGCCTCCACCTCGTCAACGCCGTCAAGGTCCCCATCCGAACCGACGTCCTCGAACACGACGACGCCGTCTCGCCCCAGGAGGCCCTCCTCTTCAGCCGGGACGCCGTCGCCACCGACGCCGTCGCCTTCGAAATCATCGAACGTCTCCGCGCCAACGCCGGCCTCCAACCCCTCCTGGAATCCGACGACTTCCTCCCCCTCCTCGTCGAAGCCGCACGCGCCGGCCTCGGAAAATACCATCCCGACCAGATCGACCTCAAGCCCCTCTGGCTCGAATGACCTCATAAAAAAAGCCACCCCGCGCCAACGGGGTGGCCTGAACTTCAAAACGCCTTCCGCGATCCTACATGTCGGTCAGGTATCCCGGCTCCAACTCCTCGCGGATCAGAATCTTCGGCTTGATCAGCACCAGCAGCGTGAAGTTGTCCTTCGTGATCGACTTGTTCGAGAAAAACCGCCGGACCACCGGAAGCTTGCTGAGCACCGGAACGCCCGCCTCACGCTCGATCTCCCCCGCCTGCTTCAACCCGCCCAGCAGCAGCGTCCCCCCGTCCGGAACCGACACCGTCGTCTCCACCCGAGTCGTCCGACGCCCCGGATACAGGTACGACAAAATCGAAACCGCCCCCTGACTCACCACCGTCGTCTCGTACACCAGGTCCGCGTCCGGAGCCCGAGCCGTCACCTGAGGCACCATGTACAGGTTCACATAACGCAAGTCCCGCGTCGACGCCCGAACCGCCAGTACCGTACCGAAACCCATCGTCTCCACCTGAGGCTCCGTGCCGCCCGACGACTCGCCCAGCGCCACCTCCACCTCTTCCACGTACGGCACGTCCGTCTGCACCGCAATATAGCCCAGCGAACCGTTCTGCATGATGACCCGCGGCGCCTGCACGATCGAACTGTACCGGTCCATCTGAGTCGCCTCGAGCAGGAAATTCACCTGCAGGTCGTCCAGGAACGCTCCCATCACCTGGAACGCCGAACCCGCCGTCCCCGCCAGGTTGCCCGGCAAACCCGTGTTCTCCGGAATCACCAGGTTCCGCGAACCCTGCAGCATCGGTATCGGCGTCATGTTGCCCGCCGTGAAACTCCCTCCGTTACCCGTCGGAATCAACCCGTGGTGCTGGTACGGCTGAACGAATCCCACCGGCAACTGGCCCGGAACGCCCGCCGGCGACACCGGAAGCACCGCCAACCGCGAAAACGTCCGCGGCATCACCAGCGACGACCCGAACCCCTGCTGCACCATGTTCCCCCACGTGTTCTCCGCACCCGTAAAATCGTACCCCGCCTGCGACTGGTTGAAAATCACGTCCAGGTCGATCCCGATGTTCTCCAAAAAGTTCCGGGACACCGTGATAAACCGCGCCTCCATCGCGATCTGGATCGTCTGCGTCTCCCGCAGACCCTCCAGCATCTCGTCGATCTCGTCGTGCACCTCCGGAGTCTGGTAAATGATCAGCCAGCGCTTCCGCCACACGTCAATCGTCCCCTCGCCGCCCGCGATCCGCCAGCTATCCGGACGCACCAGCGAAATGATCAACTCCTCCAGCAGGTCGACCATGTCCTCCAGCGACTCCAGGTCCTCAAACTCCGTCGCCTCAATGTCCTCCAGGTTGATCGCCTCCTCCTCCTGCTGCGGCTCAACCTCCGGAATGCTGCTGAACGACGGCGAATACTCCATGATGTCCGAAATGTTGTACACCCGCGTCTCAAGCCGTCCCATCCGCGGCGTCAGGTTCTCGTCACGCAACGCGTCCCGCGTCGAAACCACCACGAACCCGTCCGTGTTGATCCCGTAGTTCACTTCCGGACTCAGCGTCTTGAGCAGCAACTCCAACGCCGACTTGAGACTCACCCCCTCCAGCCCCTCCAGCGACTCGAAATTCACCTCGCTGTCCGGCACCAGGCCCTCGATCTCCAACGCGTCCCACCGCACGAACAGCTTGATCCCCTGACCCTTGAAGTAGTTGAAGGCATTCCGCAGCGACCCCCGAAGCGGCCTCACGTCCTCCACGATCGTCCCTTCCAGCTTCCGCTCCGTCAGACGCGCCGGAGCCTCGCCCACCAGCGTCTTGTTCAGCCGACGCATCAGCTCCCGGCGGCTCTGGGTCAACTCCTCCCAGTTCTCCGGATATCGCACCTCGTCCGAATACGGAATCCGCGCCTTATCCCCCTCGTTGAACAAAACCCGACCCTCGGCGTCGACCTCCTCGTCGATCCGATTCTGCTCCCGGTACATCGACAGATCCTGAAGATCCTCGATCACCCACTTGGCCCGGTCGTACGTCGGCTCGATCGCCAGAATCTCCCGCGCCCGCTCGATCGCCTCGTCAAACCGCTTCTCCCGGCGAAGACGGGCCACCTCCAGGTATATCTCCTGAATCCGCTCGTACTTCTCCTCCTGCGTCCGCCGCTCTCGCTCCAGCCGCTGCGTCTCCGCCTCCTGCATCTGCTGCATGATCTGACGCTGCTGGTACGCCTGCTGCTCCGCCTCGATCAACGCCGCCAGGCTGTCGACGTTCAGCAACAACCGCTCGAACTCCGACTGCGTAAACAGGTTCCGGTTCCGGTAAACCTCCTGCCGCGCCTCAGACAATATGTCTCGGGCCGTCAGAAACTCCCGCGCGTCCACCGCCTCCCGGATCCGCTGATCCGCCGCCGCGAACGACGCCAACGCCTGCTGCTTCTGTATCTGCCGCGCCTCGATCACCCGGTCCATCAGAGTCGGCTCCGATCCCGGCGGCGCCAGCCGCGGGGCAACCGGCTCCAACCGAACCGACTCGCTCGGAACCTCCTGAAGCTCCGCCGGCTCCGGCGCCTCCTCACCCTCAGCCGATCCCTGCGGCTGCGTCGTCGGCGCCGCTACCGGCTGCTCCTGGACCTCCTCCGTCTCAGGCTCCAGGGCCGCCAGTTCCTTTGTCGCCTTCGCCAGACCCTCACGCGCCCGCTGAACCGCCGCCGGAGGTAGATACGGCTCCACCTCCAACGCCTTGCGGTAGAACGACACCGCCTGCTCCAACTCCGTCTCGCCCACCGTCGGCGATGCCATCAGACGCTCTGCCAGTTCCAAACTCTCAAGCCCCTCCAGATTCGGCGTCTTGGCCTTGGCCGCCTCATCCAGATACCTCGTGAGCTGCTGCTTCTGATCGTCGCTCAACTCGTTCAATTCGTCATCGCGGGCCTTGGCCGCGCGGAGTACCCGCACCGCCTCCCCAAACTCGTAATTCTGGAATAACTCGATCCCCTGCTCAAGAAGCGCCGACGGATCCGCGCCCTCCTGAGTCTCCTGACCGTGCCCGACCGATCCAAAACACATTGCCGCGGCGATCGCCGCAACCAGAAACACGCTCGAGGGCCGCAATGTCGTATCCTCCACGTATTCGCTCTCTAATGCCTCACGTGGACCGTCTACGAAGGTCTCACTTGGCGGGACTGTCTGCCAGGCGTCTTGTAGGCAGCAGTGTACCCAAACCCAATACCGCATTCAAGCCAAAAATCAAAAGGAGATAAGGACTTACTGAGATTCCTACCCACAGCCGAAGGCCCTTTCTCCCACGCCTCCACTACCCTCGCCCGCGGGCCGGAACCGCCGCTTCGCCCGCACCCGTCTGACGCGCGTCCTGCCACCGAACCACGTTCTTCCTACGCATCTCCATACGCTGGTCAGCCATCTTATCTCTGCAATACTTATAACCAGGGTCCGACCGAATGCTCTCGGTATCCTGCTCGATCAGCTTCCCGTCCAAGTCCCGAACCACCATCACCGTCGCATCCGACACCGCGCGAATCTCAAACTCCCCCCCACGCCCGCTGGGATCCCGAACCGTCACCTCCGCCTTCTCCGTCACGTCCACCAGCACCGCGCCCGTCGAAAAATCAATCACCTCCTGCATCTCCTGCAGCGTGCTCTCGCCGTCCCGAACATAATACTTGGACTTCTGCGGCCCGCCGATCATCTCGCCCGGCTCAACCGTGAAACTCTGGTTGCATAACCAACCGTAACTCCACTTATACACGTCAACTTTTACTGCCTTCCTCTCGTCGTGCGGCCGCGAAACAAAGAAGTAAATGTCCTCCTCCACAATCACCGGATTGGTCGGCTCCGACCACTCGCTGCTCAGACCCGCCAACAGCACGTTCGACTGATCCTTCATGTACAGCGGCCACCCCGCCAGCGAGTTGTAGATGACTATCCTCATGCGGTAACGATATGCCCTGCCAGGAGTTGCAAACAGGTCGTGAGCCCAGACCTTCACCCCGGTCTCCGTCTTCTCCAACTCCGCCTTCGGACCCGTCGTCCCCGGCCCAGCCGGAGTCGGCATCCGCTCCATGCCCGGCTCCATCATCCCAGGACCCGCCGGCATACCCATCGGCGGCATCATGTCTTCGCCGCCATACCGCGGCCGGTCGTTGCCAAGCCGGCGTTCATTCGCTCCGCCCGGCGCCCCGTAGCGGTTGTACGCCCCGCCACCGCCACCGCCGCCACCGCCGCCCAAGCGGTCTCGATCCGGGCCTATGCCAGGACCCGCCCCAGGACCCGCGCCAGGACCCATACCCGTCGGCTGAGTCACCCGGCGAACCGCTGGACGCTCCCGACGCGCCACCGGACGTTCCACCACCACCGGCTTCTCGCCCGCCAGCGTCGGAATGTTCCACGGCGCCCCCGCCATCACGCGGGGAAAGTACGGGTTTGCCGCTTCCACCTGCCACTGCGACGGCGCCCGAAGCAATTCCGCCCGCAAGTTCTTGAGCTCCTGGAATGTCTCAAGCTTCAAAGGCTTGTCCGGCGGCGCCAGCAATGCCGCGGGGTCCAGCGGAGCCACGTCTTCCCACTCCCCCAGATGCCCCTGCTCGTCCACCAGAGCCCGCTGAAGATCGACCCGTATGATGTGCGGCTCCTTGCCCGGAGTATCCGGCAGATCCGCCATCAGCTTCTTCTGCTCCTCCAGGTTCACCTCACCCACCACCGTAACCCAGCTCATGTCCGCCCGACCTTCCGAAGCCTGGACAAACTGGGCCAGCGAATCCCGCGGATCCACCTCGATCGCGCTGCGACCCTGATGCACCGCCAGACGCACCGGCGTCACCACCTTCACAAGGTCGTGACGCCGATACGGCGTGTTCGGATCGCCCAGTTCGATCCCTTCGCTCTCCTTGACCCGCTGAACCACAGCCGGAAGCGTCGTGGGCAACGATTGGCCCGCCTGGCTCTTCGTCTGACCCGACTGGCCCGTCGTGTTCTCGACCACGATGTTCTCCGGCACGGCCTGACGCCGGGCCTTCTCGTCTACCCGCTGAGCCATCTCGCCGATCCGGGCGTACGCCTCCCCCGGACCGACCGTCTCGGTCCCGATCATCGTCTTGACCGGCGATCCAACCAGGTACGCCGCACCCATGTACAGCAGCACCACCGCCGCCAGCGCCAGCACGCCCTTCTCGAAATGCTGCTCGATCACATTCGGTTTCTTGGCAGGCATATGTCCTCTCCGAACTGAGTCGTCCGTCTCTCCTATCGGCCACGCCCGCGACGCGGCGACTGGCCCGAACTCGACGGCTGTTCCTCCAGCGACAGCGCCTCGCGAATCTCCTTGGGCATCAGACCCGTCAGACCCGCCACGTCCTCACGCCCCCCCTCCGCGGGAACCGCCACCACCTTCCCGTCGTAAAGCTTCACCGTCGGATTCTTCTGCGCATCCACGCCGTACCCCACGATCCCCCAGTGATGGAAGTCCTTGATCTGGTACGCTTCCCAACAACCAACGAACCGCACCAGCGGGTCCGTCCCATACCGGTACAGCAGCGACTCGTCGATCGTCCGGCCGACGGACCGATTCCCCTGCCGATCCTGCTGCGGCTTCTGGACCGCCTCCAGATCCCACGAATACAGCACGTAGTGGCCCTGCCGCGAAATCGCCGCGATCAACTCCGGAAGCCGGCGGACGTCCACCGTCACCTCCAGCTTGAAGCCCGTCACGTCCCAATCCCCGTTCGGCGAAATCCCCGTGAAACTCTGCGGCAGGTTCCCCGTTCCCGCCATCGCCGATCCGCCCACCGGACCCAGGTAGTACCCGTGCGCCACCTCGATCCCGTGCAGACGCTTCACCGCCGACCCCGTGACGTCCCTCGCCGACCCGTTCACCTCCGCGATCGCCCGCACAATGTCCTGCTGAATCCACAGCGACATCTGCGCCCACCACATGTCCCGCAGCCACGGCGCCGTGCCCTGATCCGTCGCGAATACCTCCTTCACCACGTCCAGGCACGACCAGTCCGCGTAAATCTTGATCGCCCCCGCCCTCACCTCCGCCGCCCGCTGAACCGCCAGAAGCTGCTTGTCTTGCTCCGTCAACTGAAGGCCCGAATCCGTCGCCGCCGCCGTCGTCTCCGTCCGCCGCTCCGAAGCCGAATCCTTGTCGGAGTGGAAACCTGTCGTCAACTCCAGGTTGTCCAGCTCCTTCCGAATCTCGGACTCCGTCGGAACCCCGCCCGCATCCATCGCCGACAACAGGTCCAGCAACGCCTGCTCGTACGCCGACCGGAAACCGTAGGGCAAGGACGTCGAAATCGGCTCCGGAAAAATCCCCTCCATGACCAGCGCCCGCTTGATCGTCCCCGTCTCCGGATCGTAGCCGATGTTCTCGTACAGCGACTCGGCCAGCGCCTCACGCGACTGGGCCGCCCCTTCCACCGCCACCTGACGGAACGTCGTCACCAGTTCCTCCGTCGCGATTAGCTGCACGACCCCGTCCGCCGTCGGAACGGGAACCCCCTTCTCGATGGTCTGGAGATTCGTGACCAGCCCTTTGGCCTGGTCCAGTTCCTTCTGAAGACCGGAAAACCGGCTGATCCCCACCGCCACGCCGACCAGCGCCGCCACGGACACCACCGCACTGATCACCACCACGATGTATTTCTTCAGGAGTTCCATCTTCGCTCCTCCATTCGCCGGTGCCGGTGCACCATTCCACTCGCTTCCTTACGAACGCGGCCGACGCGCCGGCTGTCCCGCCGCGCCGTCCGGCTCCGCCGACTCCTCCTTCGGCTCGCCCAAATGAACGAAACAGACCACCGTGAACTGGCAGTCATCCGCCATCGACTCGCCGGTGATCGGATCGAACGGCCCGCGCTCCGCCTCTTCCGTCGCCCGATTCGTCGTCCGTCGATCCCGTACTCGTCCCGGATCCTGTCCGCCGATCGATACCCCTTTGTCCGCCGGGTTCACTTCCTTGACGTTCTTGATCTCCACCGGCTCGATCCACAGGCCGTGTTCCCGCCCGTAGTCCTTCCCGTAACTCTGGAGATTCTTCACCAGCGTCTCAGCCAGGAACCTGGCCGCCTTCTGACGCGATGCCGGATCGCTGTACGGCGTCGTCCCCGAAATCGTCACCAGAAAGCCCTTGGGCAACTCCTCGTCCACCGCCTCCCCCATCTGGGGACGGCTCTGACGCGCCATGCCGCCTCCGGCCCGGTCCGGAACACCGCCGCCCGGCGCCCGACCCGGAACATACCCTTCCGGAGCACCGCCGCCCGGACCGTAAGGGCCGGGGCCCGCACCGTATCCCTCCGGCGGACCGTACCCTTCCGGCGGGCCATAGCCCCCCGGCCCATTCGGCATCCCCGTGATCCCGCGCGGCATCTCGTACGCACCCGTCGCCTGACTGCTCGATCGGCCCGTCACCTTCAACGCCACCGGCGTGACCGCCTGCGTCATCTTCCGAATCTGCTCCGGCGTCGCGTTCGGCACAAACACCGGCGTCACCGTGTCGATGAATATCTGACGCCGCTCCCCGCGGGGAACACCCTTGACCGCCTCCGCATACGCCTCCGGCGTCGATGCCTCAGCCAACGCCGAATCCAACCCCGTCTTCGACGCCGCCTCCGTCACCATCGCCATGATCCGCGGATGAATGTACTGCATCGACCGCAGCTTCGCCACGTACTCAGCCAGACCCGCCTTCTCCGGTCCGCCGCCGGTCAACTGCTTGTACTCCCGCAGATAACGGTCGTACTTGTCCACCACCTGCTTGATCCGCGGCTCGTGCTCCTGACGATCGCTGGCGATCTTGCTCGAATCGCCCGCCCCCTTCAGCCACACCACCCCCGCCGCCAGCACCAGGCACGCCGCCGCCGCGCCGAACCAGTACTTCTTCCCTCGCCAGACCGCCTCCTTCGCCACCTCCGGAGGCATCAGGTCCGTCTCCACCTTCGCCTGACCAAGCCCCTGCACCGCCAACCCGTACGCCACCCCGAACGACAGCAAATTCTCGTTGAACTCCACCTCGTTCAGGCCGCCCGCCAGCTTCAGCTTCCCGAACGTCTCCACCCGCTCCACCGGCATCCCAACGTTCTGCTGCAAAAACTTCAGCAGACCCGGCAGGCGAAACGCGTTGCCCAACGCGTAGACCTTCTGAACCTCCGCCTCCCGGTTCACCGACGTGTAGAAACCCACCGACCGCTGAAACTCCGCCGACAGGTCCGAAAACACCGGACGCATCGACTGGAACACCGCTCTCGCGTACTTGCTCGTCGCCGCCGTCCGCTTGAGTTGCTCCGCCTTCGTGAAATTCAGCTTTAAGCTCTTCTGCAGCGACTCCGTGAAATTGTTCCCGCCGATCGGAATGTTCCGAAGCCACAGCCGGTGGCCCTCAGCAATCAGAAAATTCGTATTCTGCGCCCCCACGTCAGCGATGATCACCGCGTCGCTGCCCATCATTCCCTCAAACAGGCACGCGTTGTACAACGCCACCGGCGCCGTCTGCACCACGATCGGGGTCAAATTCAACTCACGAAAGTAGTCCAGGTACTGGGCGATCAGTGACTGCTTGATCGCAAAAATCCCCACCTCAATGTCCGGACCGTCCGACGCCCGGAACACCTGGTAGTCCCAGACCACCTCGTCGATCCCGAACGGAATCTGCTGCTTCGCCTCATAGTCCACGATCGCCGGTATCTTCTTCGGCTCTACCGGCGGAAGCTTCGAAAAACGGGCGAAACTCCGATGACCCGGCACCGACAGAACGATCGGATCACGCCCCAGGTCCGCCTTCGACACCAGCTTCTTGAGCGTCCCTCGAATCAACGCCGGTTCGTCCGCGTCCGGCTGAGACAGGATCTGCTCATGCTCGATCGTTATAAAATTATCAACCTCAATCACGTCCCCTGACAGTCGGGCGTGCAGAGCCTTCAAGGCGCATTGTCCGATGTCAATCGCCCAGATCGCTTTTGCACCTGCCATGCATGATCTCCTCTCAGCGGTTGCGGCTGTTCAACCTCATGCGTGTATAATTACAATTACGGTCGGCAAACCCGCTCGGTGCGTGCGGGAGGCGGGACCACTCGTTAAATTCTATGCCATGAAGTTTTATAAAGTCTCTAACCTCGGATGCAAAGTCGCTCAGTTCGAAGGCCAGCAGGTCCGTTCCCTGTTGGAACGGTTCGGATTGCTCGAAGCGGGGCCGGAAATTCCGGATCTCTGCGTCATAAACACCTGTGCCGTTACGGCGTCGGCTGCCTCCAAGTCGCGGCAGGCGGTTCGGGCTTTGGCTCGCAAGTTTCCTGACGCCAGGCTCATCGTCCTCGGATGCTGCGCTTCGTCGGGCCCGGCGGACCTCGGCGACCTGCCGCAACTGGCCCTCCTGGCCGACCATCGTCGCGGCATCCTCTTCGCCCTGGAAACCTTCCTCGCACACCATCTCGGGCGCCGCTCCAACGGGCCCGACAATGCCGGAAACCTACTGTCTGGCGACAGTTACGCCAACATTGATATACAAACCGATTGCCCGCGAAACGTCAAGGATATTTTCCAGCCGTACCCCGTCGAGGCCTTCGCCGGACGCCATCGGGCGATCCTCAAGGTCCAGGACGGCTGCGACGCCCGGTGCAACTATTGCATTATCCCAAGCCTCCGGCCCAACCTCGCCTCCGCGCCCAAGTCCTTTGTTCTCGACCAGGCCCGCCGATTCCTCGACGCCGGACACCGCGAAATCGTCCTGAGCGGCATCTTCCTGGGAGCCTACGGACGCTCGACGGCGAAGAAAATACGTATTAC
>Ga0123328_1002385_pt1 | contig 16974 bp, 13 predicted proteins | sample BioC12SIPDNA_2_FD_89702 | JGI IMG/M metagenome (GOLD analysis project Ga0123328, IMG submission 89702) | Anaerobic biogas reactor microbial communites from Washington, USA - Biogas_R1_A C12 SIP DNA | ecosystem: Engineered > Bioreactor > Anaerobic > Unclassified | place: Washington, USA...
CCGCGCCGCCACCCTCATTGAGGAGGCCGCCAACCAGCGCCACGCCCGCATCGCCCCCGTCATCGCCCGGGACGCCTCCCGCTTCCTCCGTGACATCACCCTGGGCGCCCACGGAGAAGTCTCCATCGGCGAGGGGTTTGAGATTCGTCTGGGGCCAAAACATGCCGGTCTCCCCGCCGTTTCCACGGAGAGCCTCAGCAAGGGGGCGCTGGACCAGGTGTACCTGTCGCTTCGTCTTGCCCTGGTGCGGCTCCTCAGCGCCTCCGGTGAGACACTGCCCATGCTGATGGACGACCCCTTCGCCAACTACGACGACCAGCGTCTCAAGGCGGCGATGGGCGTCCTGAAAGACATAGGCTCGGAGAACCAGATACTGGTCTTCACCTGCCGGGAAGATGTCGCACTGGCGGCGGTCGGAGTGGGCGCGCCGGTCATTTCGATGATGTGATTATCCGCAAGTGTCTTTATGCGGCTGTTATTATCTGTTTGGAAATGCGCCTGATAGGGCGGTTTCTATTGCCTCTCCGAAAAACGTGTGGTATAATCTTGGTGGTCAGAGCCACATGTGGCGTTTCTCCTTCCGCGGAGGCCTGGTGCGAAAACGTATCAGGCCTCTTCTATTTGTGGCCACACCGCGAAATCATTCCCCGCAATCCGGTAGAATGATCCCCACAACCAGCCAATAACCGCCAGGAGATTCGCCGAGTTGCCCGAAAACACCGGATACCGCATTGCGGCTGTGCAGATGCGCATGGGCCCCGACGAGCAGGAGAATCAGGCGCGCGCTGTGGACCTGGTCCGTCAGGCCGCCGCCCAAGGCGGCCAGGTCATCTGCCTTCCCGAACTCTACCAGTGGCCCTACCTCTGCCAGAAGGAGGACATCACCCTCTTCGATCTGGCCGAACCGGCCGACGGTCCCGCCGTGACGGCGTTTCGAACCCTGGCGGCGGAACTGGGAGTGGCGGTGATTGTTCCCTTCTTTGAGCGGCGCGGCCCCGGCCTGTGCCACAACACGGCGGCGGTCATTGACGCGGACGGCGCGCTCCTCGGGCTGTACCGGAAGATGCATATTCCCGACGACCCCGCGTATTACGAGAAATACTACTTTGCGCCGGGGGATCTCGGTTTCCGGACCTTTGACACGGCCTTCGGCCGGGTGGCCGTGCTGATCTGCTGGGACCAGTGGTACCCCGAGGGGGCCCGTCTCGCCGCCCTGTCCGGTGCCACCAGCCTGTTCTACCCCACGGCCATCGGGTGGCACCCCGCCGAGAAGGAGCAGCATGGGGCGCTCCAGCATAACGCCTGGCAAACCGTCCAGCGCGGCCACGCCGTGGCCAACGGCATTTATGTGGCTGCGCCCAACCGCTTCGGCCTGGAACGGCCCTACGCCGACCTGCCAGGCATCGAGTTCTGGGGCGGTTCCTTTATTGCCGGACCCCAGGGGGAACTCGTGGCGGAGGCGTCCTCCGACAACGAGGAGGTGCTGGTCTCCGAGGTGGACACGGTCCACCTGGAGGAAGTCCGTCGAAACTGGCCTTTCTTCCGCGACCGCCGGGTGGACGCCTACGGCGGCCTGACCCGCCGCTGGCTGGACGGATCGCCGGAATGACGCCCGCCGTCCCGGACACCGCCCTCCCCTTCCCCCCCCGTCTGCCCGCCGAATGGGAACCCCAGCGGGCGGTGCACATCGCCTGGCCGGTGAACACCGCCGACTGGCCCGGCAAGTACGCGCCGGTGCCCTGGGCGGTCGGCGAGATCATCCGCCATATCGCCGCAGACGAGGAGGTCTTCCTGGCAGCCGCCACAGAGCGCCACGCCGAAACGGCGCGGCGCTGCCTGCGCCGGGCGGAAGTGAACCTGTCCAATGTCCAGATCGCCGTGTTCCCCCTCGACCGGGGGTGGATGCGCGACATTTCCCCCCTGTGGGTGCAAGGCTCCTCCGGCGAATCGGCCGCCGTCCGCTTCCGCTTCAACGGGTGGGCCAAATACGACAACCACCGGCTGGACGCGAAATGGCCGCCCTTCATGGCGCGAAAGCGCGGCCATCGGCTCGTGGAGGCGCGCTGGAACGGGAAGCCGGTCTTCATGGAGGGGGGGGCGCTCGACCCGAACGGCGCGGACGCGCTCCTGGTCACAGAGGAATGCCTGCTCGACCCCGCCACCCAGCGCCGGAATCCGGGCTTCTCCCGCGCGGACTACGAGGGCCTCTTCGCGGAGTGGCTGGGCATATCCCGGGTCATTTGGCTGGGGAAAGGCATCGCAGGGGACGACACCCACGGCCATGTGGACGACCTCTGCCGCTTTGTGAATCCGCACACGGTGGTCCTCTGCCGCGAGCCAAACGGCGACGACCCCAACCACGCCCCGCTGGAGGAGAACCGCGAGCGGCTCCAGGGGGTCCGGATGCGCGACGGCCGCGCCCTGGAAGTGGTGGAGCTGCCGATGCCCGCGCCCGTTGTCTTTGACGGCATGCGCCTGCCCGCGAGCTACGCCAACTTCCTGATCACGAACGCCAAGGTGCTCGTGCCCACGTTCAACGATCCCAACGACCGGAAGGCCCTCGGCATTCTCGCCGAGTGCTTCCCGGGGCGCGAAGTCGCCGGCATCCACGCCGTGGACCTCGTCTGGGGACTTGGCACCATCCACTGCCTCACCCACGAAGAACCGGCGACGCCGTCCCGGACGTAGCCCTTCGACGAGGGAACTTTCCCGGGACTTGCCGTATCCATCCCCCCATGCACTACAATAGGGGCGGTGCGGGGGCGTTTCGACGGCGTCCCGCCCCCGCGTTCCCTCAACCCTCCCCTGCCCCCGCCAAGGGCATGAACGGTTTAAGACGATGAACAGCACGCATTTTCGGGTGGCCGTCCTGATGGGCGGCGAAAGCCTTGAACACGAGGTTTCCCTGCGCTCCGGCGCGGGTGCGGCGGCCGCGCTGCGGCGCATGGGCCACGAGGTCCTGCCTGTGACGATCGGCAAGGACGGCGGCTGGTCCTTCGGGGAGTCGGCGCCCGTGCCCCTGCCGCAGGCCGTGTCCCGCCTGGCGGAGGAGCGGCCCGACTGCGTGTTCGTGGCACTCCACGGGGGCGCGGGCGAGGATGGCCGCATGCAGGGGCTCCTCGAACTGCTGGGACTGCCCTACACCACCAGCGGCAGCGCCGCCAGCGGCCTGTGCATGGATAAGATCCGTGCCAAGACGGTGGTGGAGGCGGCCGGCATCCGCGTGGCCCCGCAGGCAGTCGTGACCCTGGCCGAATGGCGCGCCTGTCCCGAGGCGGTGACTGCCCGAATCCGCGACGAGATCGGCGTTCCCTGCGTCATCAAGGCCCCCAACCAGGGGTCGAGCTGCGGTATGGCCATTTGCCGCGCCGGGGACACCCTGGCCGACGACATTGAGAGGGTCCTGGCCGTCGAGGGGAGGCTCATGGCCGAGGCGTTTGTCCCGGGCACCGAACTCACCTGCGCCGTTCTGGACGTCGAACCTGGCGCGCGGCCCCGCGCTCTTCCCATCACGGAAATCCGTCCAAAGACCTCCGCGTATTTCGACTACGAGGCGAAGTACACGCCGGGGGCCAGCGAGGAGATCACCCCCGCGCCGATCCCGGAGCCCCTCGCGGAGACGGTGCGCGCGGCGGCGGTGGGGGCGCATGAGGCGCTGGGCTGCCGCCTTTGGAGCCGCAGCGACTTCATCCTCGGGCCGGACGGCCCCGTCTGGCTGGAGGTCAACACGGTCCCCGGGCTGACGGAGACCTCCCTGTTCCCGCAGGCGGCGGCCGCGGCAGGCATTTCCTACGACCGGCTCATGGACCTGTTCGTGCGGGCGGCGGTAGAATTGGGCAAGAACTCCTGAGGAAACATGTCATGGGCATCCCCTTCACGAAACTGCACGGTCTGGGCAACGACTACCTGTTCATTGACGCGGCGAAACACCCCGTGGCCGACCCGGCGGCGCTCTCCCGCGCCATGAGCCACCGCCATCTCGGCGCGGGCTCCGATGGGATCATCCTCGTGCTTCCCGGCGACGCCCACCCCTTCAAGATGCGCATCTTCAACGCGGACGGCAGCGAGGCGGAGACCTGCGGCAACGGCATCCGCTGTTTCGCGAAGTATGTCTATGAGCGAGGCATGACCCGCGACACCGAGTTCACCATCGAGACCCTGGCGGGCCCCAACCGGGTGACCCTCGCCGTGGACGGCGGCAAGGTGCTGACCGTGCGCTCCAACATGGGCCGCCCCAGGTTTGAGCGCGCCGACATACCGATGACCGGCCCGGCGGGCGAGGTGCGCGAGGAGCCGCTGACGGTGGACGACGGCCGGGTCTTCCGCGTCACCTGCGCCAACATCGGCAACCCTCACGCCGTGGTGTTCGTGGACGACGCGGCTGCGGTGAACCTGGTGGACATCGGCCCCCGGATCGAGAACCACCCGGCCTTCCCGAAGCGGACCAACGTGGAGTTCGTGAACGTGGTGGACCGGGACAACATGGTCATGCGCATCTGGGAGCGCGGCAGCGGCATCACCATGGCCAGCGGCAGCGGCTCCTGCGGCTCCGCCCTTGCCGCCATGATCACGGACCGGGTAAACCGGCGCGTCAACGTCCATCTGGTCTACGGCACGCTGGGCATCGAGTGGGCGGAGGACGGCTGCGTCTACCAGGAGGGGCCGGCCACGGAGGCCTACTCCGGGGAGTGGCCGGGAGGCGACTGACCGGCGGCGGAGTGGAAAACCGCGCGGCGCGGGGCTAGAATGCCGGGGTGTGCCGACAACCGGGGAGCACCGCCGCATGATCGTCATCAACGAGGAATCCCAGCGCTGGCTGCGCGAGCTGGCCCGCTTCAGCAGCATTAAAAACGTCCTCTTCCTCTACGGAAACACCTACGACCTGGTCTCCTTCCCCGTGCAGGGCGAGGGGGAGGAGGAGCCCCGCTGGTCGGAGAGCGACCTGCCCGGATTCCTGCGCCGCTGGCTCATGGGGCTGAAGTACGAGATCGTGGGCTGGGCCGACCCGCTGGAAGACCTCTCCTTTCTAACCCCGGAGATGGAGGCCCTTTTCGACAAGGTGCTCCGCGGCACAGGAGCCTGCGCGGACCCGGAAGAGCAGGCCGACCGGCACCCGCAGCTGGAGGCGGGCCGCTCTTTGGGCACACCGGACCAGAAGGGCGCCGCGGCGCGCATGGCGGACCGCGTCCGGGGCATCCGTCCCCGTCCCGTGGACTGGGACACCGTCATCCACCGCATCGGCATCGCGCTGCAGAACCCGCAGGTGCCCTGCGCGTTCATCGTGGATTTCGCGTCCCGCCTCACCTCCACGCCGGACCGCATGCCGCGCGACGAGCGCATGCTGCTCACGCGCATGCTCAAGGCGAGCCTGGCCTCCCGCGAGGTGGTGCGCGAGAAGGGCCGGTGGAACAACCTGCTCATCCTCATCTGCGAAAAGCTGAACGACCTGCCCGCGTTCCTCTACCTCAACAACCCGCGCGCGCGTTCGATCCATGTCGAGCCGCCGGACCGGGACGAGCGCGCCCGCTTCATCACGCGCTACTACCGGTACTTCTACGGCGCGCCGCGCGGCGACAGCGCCCCCGCGGCGCCGACGGCGGTGGTGTCGGATTTCGTGGACTTCACCGAGGGGCTGTCGAACTATGAAATGCGCAGCCTGCTCAGCCTCTCCATGCGCGAGCGCATCCCCGTGGTGGACGAGCTCACCGGCGTTTCCAATGTCCGGCGCATCTCGGAGATGTACAAGTACGGTGTGACCGTGAGCGAGTGGGACCAGATGGACCCGAAGCGCCTGAGCAACGCGGAGGACTTCGTGCGCGGGCGCATCAAGGGACAGGAGGCGGCGGTGGCCCGGGTGCTGGACATCGTGAAGCGCGCCAAGATCGGCATCGCGGCGGGCGACACCAAGCGCACGAACCGCCCGCGCGGCGTGCTCTTCTTCGCGGGGCCGACGGGCGTCGGCAAGACGGAAATGGCCAAGGCGCTCGCCGAGCTGCTTTTCGGGCGCGAGGAGCGCCTGATCCGCTTCGACATGAGCGAGTATTCCGTGCAGCAGGCGGACCAGCGGCTCCTCGGCGCGCCCCCCGGCTACATCGGCTACGAGGAGGGCGGACAGCTCACCAACGCCGTCAAGAAGAACCCCTTCTCCGTCCTTTTGTTCGACGAGATTGAGAAGGCGCATCCGAGCATCTTTGACAAGTTCCTCCAAATCCTCGACGACGGACGGATCACGGACAGCAAGGGGGACACGGTCTACTTCTCCGAGTGCATCATCATCTTCACCAGCAACCTCGGCACCGTGGCGCGGACCGAGGAGACAGGGTCGAAAGTTCTGGTCACTCCGGAGATGCCCTATCCGCAAATGCGCGGGGTCGTGCTGGACGCCATCCGGGACCACTTCAACTTCACCCTGGGCCGTCCGGAAATCCTGAACCGGTTCGGCGACAACTTCGTCGTCTTCGACTTCATCAAGCCGCCGCTGGACGAGCAGATCGTGGACCTGCTCCTGTCGAAGCTCGACAAGGCCACGCGGGAAACGCGCAAGACCCCGGTGGTACTGGATCCGCCGGCGCGGGAGAAGCTGGTGGCCCTTGCGCGGGAACAGCTCCACCACGGCGGGCGCGGCATCCGCAACGCCGTGGACGCCACGCTGATCAACCCCCTCAGCCGGTATCTCTTTGACAACAACGTGGAGATGGGCAGGCGGGTGCGCGTGCTGGACCTTTTGGTCCACGGCGAGGAGACGGGCACGCGCGTGGAGCTTGTGGTGCGGGTGGAGGATCCATGAGCTCCCTGCGGCTCTTCGCCCTGTCCTGGCCCGTGACCGCACTGGGCCCCGGGAACCGCCTCGTGCTCTGGGTGGCCGGGTGCGGGAGGAATTGTCCCGGCTGCATCAGCCCCGAAATGCAGCCCGCCAGCGCGGGACGGGAGGTGCCTGTTCCGGTGCTGGCGGAGCGCATTCTGCGGATCGAGGCGCCGCTCTCGGGGGTGACCGTCTCGGGCGGCGAGCCCTTCGACCAGGCGGAACCCCTCGCCGGGCTGCTGGAGGCGCTTCGGGAGACCCGGCCCGACTGGAACGCGCTCCTGTATACCGGCTATCTGCTCGGAGAACTGGAACCGCGCGAGGAGACGGCAAAACTCCTGCGCCTTGTGGACATTCTGGTGGACGGCCCCTACCGGTGCGACCTCCCGCAGACCCACCCCCTGGCCGGGTCGGGGAACCAGCGGGTGCATTACCTGACCGACCGGGGCCGTACCCTGCGCGGAGCCGTCGAATCCCTGCCTGTGGGGGGAATGAACTACGGCCTCAGCGAGGACGGAACGCTGGACATGGTCATCGGGGTCACCTCGGAGGAGCAGCGGCGGAACACGCCCCTGCGCGCCGCCCCTCCCGGCCCCTGCGGCGAAGCCCCGCCCCGCAGGTAAGTCACGGGGCAAGACCCTCCGGCAGGCAGCTCACCTCCGTGTTGCTGCGCTGCTCACCGCCGCTCCCTACGCGATAGATGGCGTCCCCCTGCAAACAGGCCACCGGGCTGTCCCCGCCCGGAATCAGGCGGTAGACCACTGTGACCGGAAGGGGGGGCGGGGTAATCCAAAGGATGCCAAGGGTAGAGGCGCCTTCCGGAACCCCGGCGCCGGCCGGCGCCGTGGGCGAGGAGACCACACCGTCAAAGACCCATCCTTCGGGAAGCGCCTCCTCCAGTCCAAACGCGGTGACCGTCCCGGTGAACCCTCCCACTGCGGAAATACTCAGGGTGACCTCCACGGGCTCTCCCTGCCGCCACACGCCCTCACCGCCAATGGTCCGGTCCAGCACCAGCCCGCCGGTGCCCGGCGGAAAAAGGAGCGTGGTTTCGGTGTTTGACTCCAGCATCCCGTTGCCCGCCTCATAGAGCGCCTTTCCGGACAGTTGCGCGGTTCCGGCCGCGTCGGCGGGAACGTTCAGGAGGTAGGAAAAGGTCAGGGGAAACATTTGCGGGGCCTCCCAGGAAAAGGCGAGGGAGGCGGTGTCCCCCGGCAGGGGGGCGCTGTCGGGCGGCTCCCCGTCCAACCATCCGGCATAGGTCCATCCGGCGGGCAGGGTTTCCGAAACATCGAGCTGGGATACAGGCTTGGCCCCCGTACGGTCCAGCGTCACTGTGACGCTTGCCTGACCGCCCTGCACATATCCCGCAGTCGCCTCACTGGACCGCGACAGGTGAAGCAGCGTTGCTTGCGCATATTCCGAAAGGCTCACCGCCACCGCCGAGCCCACCGGTACCATCTCCCCCGCCGCAGGATCCTGCGCCACGATGCGTCCGATGTCCACAGTCTCCGACCACACCGCGGTGATTCCCCCCTGCACAAGCCCGCTGTCGGCCAGAAGCCCCGCCACCTCCTCCACGGGACGATCCAGAAGATCGGGGACCTGAGTCAGGGCCGGTTCTCCTTCCCCTTCACCCTCGCCTTCGCCTTCGCCCTCCCCTTCGCCGCCGCCCGCAGGGGGCATGTCGGTCACACAGGGCTGCGATACCTGCTCGCCGCCAGAGGTCCGATAAAGCACCTGCCCGGTGAAGAGAGCCGTGCCGGAAGCCGATACCGGGGGCAGGGCAAGATAGGAAAACGCCGCGGGGAATCCGGGAACCGTGATATAGGCAAAGTCCAGGGTGCCGCCGCCCTCTGTCTGCTGAGACACCGGCGGCGCGCCGCCCCCGGAGAAGCCGGCATAGGTCCAGCCGTCGGGCAGGGTCTCCTGAATGCCCAGCGCCGTGATTTCCCCGGTGCCCGTGTAGAGAATTCGCAGCGTGACCGTCACCGCCGCGCCGGGGGTGTAGGCCGTCGGCGACACCGTCCGCTCCAGCACGGGCCCGGCGCCCGGATCGGGTGTCTCCGTCACCACCACATATCCCGCCTTTTCCTTCGTCTGCACAGCCGGCCCCACCTGCGCCGTCAGCCGGACCGTAAAGGTGCCTGGTGTGGCGTAGACATGGGCGGGCGACACCTCGGCGGACAGGGCGGACCCGTCCCCGAAGTCCCACGACCAGATGGCATCGCATTTTCCGGAGAACACGGTCTTATTGGCAAATTGCGTCGCCAGAGGGGCGGCGCCCACCGTCGGGGAGACGGAGAAATCCACGGTAAAGACCGGGACTGAATCCGGAGCCGTCCCCACCGACACCGGCCCACCCACTGTGGAACGGTCCCCGCGCCAAGTCTTCATGGTCAGGGTGACGGAGTATTCCCCCGGGGCCGCGTACACATGGACGGGGCTTTCCGCCGTGTCCGCCGGGGAACCGTCACCGAAATCCCAGGACCATGCCACGGCGAAGGGCCCGCCGCCGGTGGAGGTGTTGGTGAACTGCACCGACAGCGGCGCGGCGCCGCTCTCGGGGGAAAAGGTGAATCCCGGCACCGGACGGCCCAGACTGCACCCGCCCAGCAATGCAGCCGCCCCGACCGCCATCACCCATGCAAACCGTCCTGCCATGCCGATCCCTTCGCCCGCCGGGGCCGTTGTGGTCCTTTTCCAGTATACCAGAGGAACGCGGCGGCGTTTCCCGGCCTACTGCCGGAGATTCCAGGCATCCAGCAGGTATTTCTCCCCCACCAGACGGTGCATGGCCTCCATTTCGCGCGGGGAGGGCGGTTGGGCGGGAGGCCGCGCCCCAAAGACGCCGCGCAGCATGTCCCGCAGGCGTTCCGGATCAGCATTCACCGCGCCCACGAACTCGGCATGGCTGCGTCCGCCCCGGTACTCCGGACGGTCCGCGGGTTCGGCGAGGTAGCGGGCCATGCCCGCATAGTCGGGCCGGTAGAGCAGTGTGCCGTGGTGGAGAAAGGCGTGCTTGCGGCGGCGCTGGGCGTTTCCGGAGACTTTCAGCCCGCCCACGGCCAGATCGCACACCCCCTCCTGCGAGGCCGCCAGCCCGAGGCCTTTCAAACCTTCCGTGACCCGCGACAGGAGGAGGCAGTAGGATGGACGCAGGTCGCGGGTGCCCGGCCAGTCGTCATAGCGGACCGCCAGGCTGAAATTGAGGCTTCCCGGCCCCTGGAGCACACACCCCCCGGCGGTGCAGCGCCGCAGCACCGGAACACCATCCGCCGCGCAGGCCTCCAGACGCACCTCGCGCGCGGCTTTCTGCGCGGACCCCATCACCACGAAAGGAACGTCCGCCTCCCACAACCGCAGGGTGGACGGGGAATCCCCCGTCTCCACGGCGTCCAGCACCGCCTCATCCAGGGCCAGGTGCTCCCTCGGCCCCAGGCCTTCGGATGCGATGAGCCGGAGCGCGCCCGTCTCAGGCAAGACTGGCACAGTTGAGGTCCTTGGCGGCCTTCACCTCGTCCAGCCGGGTGACGGGCAGGCCGCGGGGCGCGTCCTTCAGCGTCTCCGGGGCTGTTTCGGCGATCCGCGCGATGTCCAGCATGTCGTCGCAGAAGGCGTCCATCGTCTCCTTGGACTCCGTCTCCGTCGGCTCGATCATCAGGCACTCTTTCACCGTGAGGGGGAAGTACACCGTCGGGGCGTGGCAGCCCCGCTCCAGCAGCGCCTTGGCGATGTCCAGGGCGCGGGCGCCCTTCTCCGCCTGGGCCGCCGCCGAGAACACGCACTCGTGCATGCAATACCCGTCAAACGCGGGGTGGTAGGCCCCGCGCAGGCGCGCCAGAACATAGTTCGCGTTCAGCACGGCGCTCTCCGCCACGGCGGCGAGCCCGTCGCCGCCGTAGCGCAGCAGGAAGGCGTATGCCCGCACGGCGATCAGGAAATTGCCGAAGAACGGCGCCATGCGCCCGATGGATTTGGGCGGCTGGGACAGGACAAAGCCGTCCGCCGTCTTCTCCACGCGCGGCCCGGGCAGGTACGGCAGGAGCCGGTCCCCGACGGCGATGGCGCCGGCCCCGGGTCCGCCCATGCCATGGGGGGTGGCGAAGGTCTTGTGGAGGTTGAAGTGCATCACGTCGAACCCGAGGTCGCCGGGGCGGCACTTGCCCACGATGGCGTTCAGGTTCGCGCCGTCGTAGTACATGAGGGCGTCCACGGCGTGGGCGATTTTGGCGATTTCCGCCACCTGCGGCTCGAAGAGCCCGTGGGTGTTCGGGCAGGTCAGCATGACCGCCGCCACATTGTCGTTCATGGCCTCGCGGAAACGGTCCAGGTCCGCCAGCCCGTCGGGGGCGGAGGGAATCTGGACCACGTCGAAGCCCGCCATGGCGGCGCTCGCCGGGTTGGTGCCGTGGGCGGAGTCGGGCACCAGCACTACCCGTTTGTGCGTGTTGCCCCGGTCGCGGTGGTACGCGGCGATGAGCAACGTTCCGGCCAGTTCACCGTGCGCCCCGGCCATGGGCTGGAGGCAGCCGGCCTTCATGCCGCCGACCTCCGCCAGAATGCCCTCCAGATCATGGACCAGCTCCAGGGCGCCCTGGCACGCGCCCCAGTAGGCCGGCGCACTGGACAGGTGCGGGTGCAGCGCCGCAAACCCCGGATCGGCGGCGACCAGCTCCGAAACCTTGGGGTTGTATTTCATGGTGCAGGAGCCGAGGGGGTAGAAATGGCTGTCCAGCCCGAAGTTGCGGCGCGACAGGTGCGTAAAATGCCGAACGACGTCAAACTCGCCGACCTCGGGGAGCGCGGGCGGCGTCTCCCTGCAAAACCCTGCGGGAAGCTCCGCCTTCGGAACATCCAAAGGGTCCAGGGTGAGGGCGCGGCGGCCGGGGCGGCTTTTCTCAAAGATCAGTTGCATGACACGCATCCTCCAGCGCGGCGGCAAAGGCGTCCATCTCGGACCGCGTCCGCGTCTCGGTCACGGCGACCAGCAGCTCCTCCTGCCCGCCCGCGCCCACGGCGGCCAGGGGCAGCCCCGCCAGGAAACCGCGCTCCAGCAGCAGGGCCGCGGCGCGCTCCGCCGGGATTGGCAGGCGCACCACGAACTCGTTAAAGGTCGGCCCCGGGTTTGCGACGGGGAACCGCGCGGCGAGCCGCGCCTTCAGGTATTCCGCCTTCGCGTGGCAGGCCTCCGCCACCTCGCGCAGGCCCTCCGGTCCGGCGAGGCAGAGGTAGATGAGCGCGCGCAGGGCGCAGAGCGCCTGGTTGGAGCAGATGTTCGAGTTGGCCTTCTCCCGGCGGATGTGCTGCTCGCGCGCCTGGAGGGTCAGCACGAACCCGCGCTTCCCCTCCGTGTCCACCGTCGCCGCCGCGATGCGGCCGGGCATCTTGCGGATGAGGGCCTTGCGCGCCGCGAGCACGCCGAGATAGGGGCCGCCGAAGCCCAGGGGCAGTCCGAGCCCCTGTCCCTCCGCCACGGCAATGTCCGCCCCCATGGCCCCCGGCGATTTCAGCAACCCGAGGGACACGGGGTCAAAGGCCATCACCAGCAGCGCGCCCGCCGAGTGGCAGGCGGCGGCGAGGTCCGTGAAATCCGCCAGGTCGCCCCGAAACGCGGGATTCTGCACGATGACGCAGGCGGCGCCTTCGGGGTCCGCGCCGTCGGCGACTTCCACGTCCAGGTTTGCGGTTTGGGTGCGCAGAATGCCCCGCCAGACAGGGTTGACGGAATCATGCACCCGGACCACGCCGCGTCCGGTGGCGCGGCAGGCCATCACGGCCGCCTCGAAGACCGCCGTGCCCCCGTCATAGAGGGAGGCGTTGGCGCACTCCATGTCCGTGAGGCGGCAAACGGCGGACTGGTATTCGTAGATCGCCTGGAGCGTGCCCTGGGCGGCCTCCGGCTGGTAGGGGGTGTAGGCCGTGAAGAACTCGCTCCGCGAGGCCAGCGCGTCCACCGCCGCCGGGATGAAGTGGTCGTAGTAGCCGCCGCCCAAGAACGAAACCGGGGACACGGCGTTGCGTCCGGCCAGGCCGGCGACATGCCGGCGCAGGGCGGCCTCGGCCATGCCGGGACTCAGGTTCCACCCCCGCATGCGGAGCTCGCCCGGAATGACGGAGAACAACTCCTCCACGGATGCCGCGCCGATTTCGGCGAGCATCTCCCGGCGGTCCTGTTCGGTCACGGGAATCCAGCTCATGTCCTTCTCCTTTCCTGGCACCGCGTCACCCGCCGCAGAAGCTCTTGTACTGATCGAAATCCATCAGGGCTTCCAGGGCCGAGGGGTCCACGTCCTTCAGCTTGAAGAACCATCCCGCGCCATAGGGGTCCTGGTTGACCAGCTCCGTCGCCGCGTCCAGTTCCGCGTTGACCGCGGCCACGACCCCCGCGACAGGGGAGTAGATGTCACTGGCGGCCTTTACGGACTCCACCTCTGCGGCCTTGGCGCCCTGATCCAGGCGCGCGCCAAGTTTCGGCAGGTCCACATAGGTCACGTCCCCCAGCTCATGCTGGGCGTGGTCGCTGATGCCGACGGCGTACAGGCCGCCGTCCTCCGCGCCGATCCACTCATGGGTTTCGGTGAAGCGCAGGGACTCAGGGTTCATGGGGGCTGTCCTCCTCGAAATGGGTTATCCGGTGACCTTCATCCTGCAGGTGCCTTCCCGGTACACGGGGGCCTCGCAGACTTCTATTTCCAAATTGCGCGGGCCTGCGGCAAGCCGCCTACCGGGAACGGCCGCCGCCGGGGACAGGTAGGCCAGCCCCACGCCGCAGCCCAGGCTGGGACCGAAGGTGCCGCTCGTTACCGTGCCCGCGCGCTCCGCGCCGTCAAACACCTCGAACCCGGCGCGCGGCGCGCGGCGGTCCAGCGACCGCACCGGCGTCAGGCGCTCGTAGTTCCCCTCCGCGCGCTGGCGGAGAAGGCGCCCTTTCCCGGGAAAGTCGGAATCCCACGCGATGAAGCGGTCCATCGAGGCCTCCAGGGGGGTGCGCGAGGGGTCGAGGTCGTCCCCGTTCAGCGGGTAGGCCATCTCCGACCGCAGCGTGTCCCGCGCGCCCAGGCCGCACGGCACCGCACCGTCCCCCGCCAGCACGGCCTCCCACAGTGTCTCGGCGGCGTCGGCGGGTGTGAAAATCTCGTACCCCAGTTCGCCCGTGTAGCCCGCCCGGGTGACCACCATCGGAATGCCGCGCCACTCCATGCGGGTGCCGCTCCAATAGGCCAGCGGTCCGGCGGCCTCCATTCCCAGCGACAGCAGGAGGTCGCGCGAAAGCGGCCCCTGCACGTCAATCTTTGCCGTGGCCGCCGACAGGTCCTCCACGCCGGGCACCCGGGCCGCCAGCAGGGCCGACACCTCCTCCAGGGGGCCCGCGTTGGTGACCAGGTACATCTCCTCCGGGGAAAGGCGCAGGGCGACGCAGTCGTCAATGATGCCCGCATCGGCGTTCACAAGCGTGGTGTACCGGCAGCGGCCCGGTTTCAGGGAGGGCATGTCGCTGATGACGAGGCGGTCGAAGGCGGCAATGGCCTCCGCGCCCCGGATCATGAACTCGCCCATGTGCGAGCAGTCGAAGACCCCGGCGGCGCGGCGGGTGTGGAGGTGCTCCTCCACAATCCCGGCAAACTGGACCGGGAGGGCCCACCCGTGAAAGTCCACGACACGGGCGCCATGGCGGGCATAGACATTGAAAAGCGGCGTTTGACGCATCGGCATACTCCCCGCTGCGGGGTTTAAGGCCCGCAGCCGGCAAGAATCCTGCCCTGTCTTCCCCGCAGGGAAAGCGATGCGCCCAGGCGAGCGGCTTGGCCGCCTGCTGCTTCCCCGTGGTTTGACCACGTACTCTCGCCAGTCACAGCAGGCCGGAGGGGCGCGGGTATGATGCCACACAGAAACGCCCGCGTCAAATCTTTCCCGGCGGGGACGAAAAACCGCTCAGCGTTCGGCGCTGAAATCCGGATCGGGCAGGACGCGCCGAATCCGGTCGAGACAGTATCCGAAACCCGGCCCCGAAAGGGTGGACCGGTCGAGGACACCCGCGCGGCGGGTGTAAAGCCCCGGATGCACCTCCGCCTCGGGGAGGCTGGCGTCGGGATAGAACTGCATGCCGTTGCTTTCGACGCCCATGATGGTGCCCGCATGCGCGGCGAGCTGGACATGGGGAATCTGGGCGAGCATGGGGTTGGTCAGGTCCTGGACCATGAGGGTCATGCCGTGGGCCTTCGCCCAGCACAGGCTCAGGAGCGCCCCGGTCTGGGTCTTGCAGGTCTTGAGCGCGACACCGGTCCAGCCCAGTTCGCGGCCCCGCCGCACCACCCGCCAGTCATGGGCGCTCTCGTCCATGAAGAGCGGCTTGCGGGCGGACACGCTGTGGACGTCTATGCTGTGGGTCTCCAGCTCGTAGGGGAAGGGCTGCTCGACATAGAGCAGCATGCGGTAGATGCGCGGCTCCTCCGCCAGCAGGCGGTCGAGAACGCCGTTGACGTAGGCCGGATCGGTGACCAGGCAATTAAAGTCCGCGCTGAGCCAGTCCGCCCCCTCCTCCATCGCGATGCGCCCCACGGCGGTGAGACGGTCGTAGTCCCAGGCGGGGTCGTCGCCCCGCAGCTTGACCTTGAGGCACTTCAGCCCGTCCCGGCGGATCCAGTCCCGGAGCAGGAAGGGATACCCGTCGTCGGGCGCGGAGCCGTCGGCCTCCTCCGGGCCGATCCAGTCCTTCCCCCCCACAAGATGCCACACGGGTAGCCGGTCCGGGGCGGGGCGCGCCAGAAAGTCCTGCGGATACCTGCCCGCGAAACAGACCCCAGCATCGGGAGCGGATGTCAGAAAATGCGCAAGGTCGGCGTTCATCCAGTCCGCGTTGTAGGTTTCGTAGACCGGCACGCCGTGCAGGACGCCGTAGGCGTCGTGAAGGGCGATATCGAAGGCGGAGCAGCAGACCAGGGCGGCGAGCCAGGGCATTTCCGTTCCCGGCCGCGCGCGGTTGAAGTCCTGGAGCAGGACGGGCAGCCGCTCCTCCAGGAAGGCGTGGCCCACCTCCATCGGGTGCCCCGCACAGTCGAAAGAGGGCCATTCCCGGCACAGGACACGACAGAAGTCATGCAGGGCACGGAGCCGGACGTCGTAGGGCAGGGAGCACGGCCACACCCACTGCACGCTGAGGGGGGTCTCCCCCCATCCGGTGGCGCCGCGCCCCGCGCGGTCCTCCACGCGCAGGGCCACGCGCGCGCAGTCCACGCTGGTGAGGGTCTCCGAGCCAAACTTCAGCGGAACCCGCGTTGTGACCGGGAGAAGGTAGATATCCGCCCCGACCGGACAGATGTCTGTGGTCCTGTCAGGCACTGGGGACGGCCCCGCCATTCCTTGCCGCCTGCGCCCGCGCATCGGCCATGTTCTTGATGGACTGGTCAAGCATCTCCAGATACCCCATGATCAGGCGGTCCGCCACCTCAACATCCCGCTCGCTGTAGGCGCGCAGCAGCTCGCCCAGCAGGGTGGAGACGCCGGTGATGCCCACGATGGGAATCTCAAAGGTCCGCCGCAGTTTCAGGAAGATGCGGCCGACGCTGTTGTAGAGCAGGGCGTAGACCTGGTTGTGCGTGGAATAGGCCATGCGCTCGAAAAGCGCCTCGTAAACACGCTCCCGGTCGGCCTCCGGGCTGGACACCAGCTCGAGGAAGAGGGCGCGCACCTCGGCCTCCTCCTCCTCCGTATGCCGCTCCACGGAAAGGTTCACCACGGTGCGCACGATGTGCTTGCGGAACTCCATCACGTCCAGCAGGAAGGCGTAGTTGATGGACCCGTCCTCATTGGTAAGCAGGGTGTCAAAGATCTCGATACCCGCGAGGAAATGGAGCCGCTGGACATAGATGCCCGATCCCTGGCGGATGGTCACCAGACCCACGGCCTCGATGCGCTTCAGGGCCTCGCGGATGACGTGGCGGGCCACATCGAACTCCTCTGCGAGCGCGCGCTCCGTGGGGAGCTTCGACCCCACCGGGTATTCCCCCGAAATGATCTTGCGCGTGAGGCGGTCGGTGATGTTCATGGACCGTGTGGTCAGCGGCTTCTTTTCCATGCGTGTTTCCCGCGCGTCAGGGGTTTCGTCCTTCTTGGGCCGGAAAGGCCCCGGTATTATGCACAAGCCGGGGCGGTTTTTCGACAAACGGACC
>Ga0123328_1002386_pt1 | contig 16972 bp, 15 predicted proteins | sample BioC12SIPDNA_2_FD_89702 | JGI IMG/M metagenome (GOLD analysis project Ga0123328, IMG submission 89702) | Anaerobic biogas reactor microbial communites from Washington, USA - Biogas_R1_A C12 SIP DNA | ecosystem: Engineered > Bioreactor > Anaerobic > Unclassified | place: Washington, USA...
ATGGTCGATGAGCAGGCCCATGATGACCTGCCCGGCGATGGGCAGCACCACCGTCTGCACGGAGCCGAGGCGGGGGAAGAGGAAGATGTTGCCCGTCAGGACCACGACACCGAGGACACCGCCGGCCCAGATCCACGCCGGCAGGGAGGCGGCGAGGGAGGGTTGGGGCAGGTGGCCGTCGATGAGCAGGACGGTGACGAGCAACGCCGCGAACCCCACCGAGAATGACACCAGTGACGCCAGGAACGGCGATCCGACCGAGAGCCGGAGGCGGGAATTGGCGGACGTCTGGATTGGCATGACCAGTCCGACCAGCACGCCGAACACCACTGCAAGCATGAGTACCTCCTCGGGACAGCGTAACCGGGGGCGGAGTCCGGCTAGAGTCCATGGTATGACCGAAGCAATTGCCGTCGTTACCGGAGCCACGGGTGGCATGGGCCGTGAGATTGTCGCGGACCTCGCCCGTACCCATCATGTCTACGCGCTCGGGCGGGATGACACCGCCCTGGCGGAGCTCGGGGCGCTGGCCAACGTCACCCCGGTCAACTCCGACCTGGTGGTGGATCTCCTCGACTCGACCGAGGCGCCCTCCGCTGTGCAGCGGCTCGCGGAGCTCACCCGCGTGGACGTGGTGGTGCACGCGGCGGCGATCGCGGAGAAGTTCAGCGTCGAGTCCGCCGGGGTGGGGGACTGGCGGCACGCGATGGACCTCAACGTCCACGTGCCGGCCGAGCTCACCCGTCGGCTGCTGCCGGCGGTGCGGGCCGCGCAGGGCACGGTGGTGTTCATCAACTCGGGCGCCGGGCGCGGGTCCTACGGGGACAACATCGTCTACGCCGCCACGAAGCACGCGCTCTACGCGCTGGCGGACGGTCTGCGGAAGGCGGAGTCGAACGCCGGGGTCCGCGTGACGACGGTCGCGCCGGGCCCCACCGACACCCCCATGCTCGAGGGGCTCTACGCGCAGGATGACAAGCCGTACCGGGCGGAGCATTTCATCGAGCCCGCCGAGATCGCCCGCGCGATCCGCATGGTCGTCGACGCCGGGCCGAGCGCCCAGGTGACGGAGGTGGTGGTGCGTCCGCGCATCGAGGTGGGCGACCGGCGCTAGGCCGGCACCCGCGCACCCAGCGCCACGCGCAGGGCGGTCCGGGAGGCCTTGTCCGTCTCCTGCAGCAGCAGGGGGTCGGTGCCGGGCATCGGGGAGATGAACGTGTCGGGCATCTGCCCCCACGTGGGGATGCCCAGCAGCATGACCCGCGGGTCCGGTTCCCCGTCCGCGCCGATGAGCAGGCGGGAGGCGGGGTGCACCTCGGGGGAGGGGCCGGGCGCGGGGGTGCCGTCGGCGGCGGTGAGGGCGTAGGGGCGGGCGCGGGCGGCGTCGAGAAGCGAGAGGAGCAGGGGGTCGGCGGGGCGGCGGACGTCGGGGTTGTACATCCAGGCGTCGATGAGCACGTCGGAGTGCACCTCCTCGTGCACGCTCGCGGACGTCGCGGTGAAGCCCGCCGCGTCGACCCGGATCTGCGGGTCGGCGCCGAGGAAGGAGACGAGGCCGGCGTCGACGAGGGCGAGCAGCTGGCGGCTGCGGAACAGCGGCGGCCCGGAGCCGACCATCTGCCCGAGGCTGACCATGGTGGCGTAGAGGCCGTCGCGTGATTCGCGGGTGTAGCGGTCCTCCGCGCCGAGGACGGAGACGAGTTTGCGGGAGGCGTTGATCGACCACAGCGCGGCCTTGACGGGGCTGTCGGCGCCGTCGAGCGCATCGCGGATGTCGGCTGCCATCCGCTCCCCGAGGTGTGCGGTGAGTTCGGCGCGCGTGCCCCGGAACCCGGCGAGGGGTTCGGTGTAGGTGCGCAGGGTGAAGGGCTCGGAGGTGTGCTGCTCCATGAGCTTGTCGACACCCCCCAGGTCCCCCGTGATCCCGCCCGCCAGGAGGAGCTCCTCCAGGGCGGCGGCGAAGTCGTCGGCGTCCAGGTGGACGGACCCCGGGCGCACCCGCGCGAGGGTGCGGTAGTAGGCCTCGTAGGTGTCGGCGACGACGGCGGGCCACACCTGGGTGTCGAAGCAGATCCGGGCGGCGCCGCGGAGTTCGGCCATCGCCTTCTTCAGGTGGCGGCGCGGGGTGCGGGGCCCGAGGGAGCCGAAGACGGGTTTCGGCAGGTAGGGGTAGCCGCGGAAGGAGGTGGCCACGAGGTGTGGTTCGCGGCCGGAGGGTTCATAGCGCAGGCCGGAGCGGGTGGTGGGGTCCTCGACGAAGCGTCCGCCGCGGTCGAGGGTGAGCAGGGCCATGGTGTCGAAGAAGCCCATGCCCAGGCCGCGGACGAGGACCGTGCCGGACTCGGGCACGCGGTGCACGCCCTGGTCGACGGGGTTGCCGGGGCGCAGCCAGGTGTGGCCGGAGTCCGCGATCTCCTGTTCCGCGGCGGTGAGTCCCGGGGTCTGCCAGCCCAGGGCCAGGACGGTGGCGTCGGCGAGGACCGTGGAGCCGTCGGAGAGGGTGAGTTCGTCGGAGTCGGCGCCGGTGTCGCGGAGGTCGGTGACGCGGGCGTCGTGACGCACGACGGTGACCGACTCCGGGAGGCGGGCCAGCGCGACGTCGAAGACCCAGCGCAGGTAGGCGCCGTAGAGGGCGCGGGTGGGGTGGGAGTCGGGGCGGGTGACGGCGGCCTCCGCGGCGAAGGCGGCCGCGACCTCCGCCTGCGGGGGATGCTCGGCGAGGAGCCGGGCGCGGGGTCCCTCGATCTCCTCGCCGCGCAGGTGGCGGATCCACTCGTGGAGGGTGGGGCCCTCGACGACGGGTGCCTCCACGGAGGAGCCCGGTTCGGTGAACAGGGTGGCGGCCCCGGAGAGGGTGTTCATGCACATCGTGCGGGACTGCTCCGTGTTCCAGACGCGGCCGGCGCCGTGCTGGGCGTCGTCGATGAGGTGGAGGGTGAGACGGGTGCCGGCCGGCAGCTGGGCGGCGAGGCGCTCGATGACGGAGATCCCGCGGGGACCCAGTCCGACGACGGCGATGGTGGGGGAGGGGGACACGGTGTGCTCCTGGGACGGCGAATTTCAGTGAATGGCGGATAACTAAAAGCAGTGTACGTGATGTGGGACACACTGTGAACCGTTTGTGGAAACCGACCCCACCTCGAGCGCGCCCGCGCGGGACTGCCCCCGTTCGGGAGGTGGCGGATTTTCATGCAGCACGTGTTACTAGCAGCGGAAACAGTCCCCGCGGCAAAAGTACATGCCCGGATAGGGAGGGGGAATCAGTGCCGTCAACACTGCTTATGCGGCTTTTTGTATGGGTGTGGCTATTCTGGAGTGGTGAGTTCCCCGTCCCGCCGGCCTCCGGCGTACCTTGCCATCGCCGACGACCTGCGCGGTCGCATCGAGCGTCGTGAGTTGAGCGGTGGAGACAGGCTGCCCACCGAGCGGCAACTCGTGGAGGAGTTCGGCGTCGCCCGCATGACCGTCCGCCACGCCCTGGACATCCTCCAGATGGAGGGCCTCATCGAACGCCGCCGCGGACGCACCGGCGGCACCTTCATCCGCTCGATCCCCCCGGTGATCGAACTGACCCGCATGGAGGGTCTCATCCCGCAGCTGCGGGACCACGGCCTGGAGGTGCCCCCCGAGGTCCTCGAGGCCGGGCTCGTCCCCGCGGAACCGGTCGTCGCGGAGTCGCTCGACGTCCCGCTCGGGGAGAAGGTCGTGCAGATCGTCCGCCTCTGGACGGCGGGCGACACCCCCTTCGTCGTGGAGAACGCCTACTTCCCGGCCGCCCTGGTTCCCGGCATGCTCGACCAGGACCTGTCCCGCTCCCTCCACGAGCTTCTCGACGCCACCTGGGACCTGCGTCCCGTGGTCAAGACGGAGACCCTCGTCCCCGGCGTGGCGTCGAGCTGGGAGCAGCACGTCCTCGGCGTGACCCGCAGCCTGCCGTTGCTGCGGATCTGCCGCACCGCGACCACCCGCGACGGGGTGCCCGTCGAGTACTCCGAGGACGTCCTGCGTGCCGACGTCGCCCACATCCGGGTGGTCACCCGGCCGCACGACCAGGACGACTAGGAGGCGTCGAACTCCCGGTTGCGCAGCGCCCGGGCCACACGATCCCGCTGCTCGGAGACGACGCGGCGCAGACCGGCCGGCAGCTCCCTCTCCAGGAAACGGTCCGCCCGGGCCAGGCCCTCGGCGGAGATGTCCCACACCGGGTACAGGCCGGTGAGGGTGCTCAGACCGATCTCGGAGGAGGGGTGCGCCCACAGGGTCTCGGCGACCTCGAAGTAGGCGTCGTTGAACTGCGCGAGATGCTCGGCGGAACCCGGGTAGACGAGGCCCTCCATGCGCATGCGGGCGTCGACGTTGGACAGCTCGCCCGTCACGACCGCGTCCCACACCTTCTTCTTCGCGGCCGGGTCGTTGATCGCGGCCTCCGCCCGCTGCGCCGCCTGGTGGCCGGTGGCGGAACGGTCGCGGGAACGTTCGCGGGCGATGGTCTCCACCTCGACGCGGTCGTAGGCGATGAGTGCGGCCAGCGCCAGCCAGCGCAGCTCCGCGTCGCGGGAGGACTCGAGCACCTGGGCCAGCTTGTCGGCGGCCCGGTCGTTGAGCGGCAGCCTCGTCAGCGCGTGGGAGAACACCAGCGCGACCTCCTGGTCGGGGGAGGTGCGGCCGGTGAGGAAGGTGTCGACGAGCAGGGAGGTGCCCTCCCGCTCCCACGCCGGGTCGACGTAGGTGCGCAGCGCGGTGGTCGCCTGGGAGAGGATGCGCTCCAGCACCGCCAGCTCCGTCTCCGCCGCCGCACCCCGCGCGACGAGGCGGACGAAATCGCGGGCCCGCATGCGGCCGTCGCGGGTGGCCTCCCACGCCGCGGACCAGCACAGGGTGCGGGCCATCGGGTCGTCGATGCGGTCGATGTTCTCCACCACGAACGCCAGCGAGTCCTCGTCGAGCTGCATGAGGCAGTAGGTGAGGTCCTCGTCGTTGACCAGCACGAGGTCCGCGGCCGGGGCACCGACCAGCTCCGGCACGTCCGTGGACTCCCCGGTGACGTCGAGTTCGACGCGGTGGGTGCGGACCACGCGGTCGTCGACAAGCGAGTAGAGCCCGACGCACACGCGGTGGGTGCGCAGCTCGCCCGCGCCGGGCTCCGCGCCACCCTGGGCGACGGCGAAGGAGTCGTAGACGCCGTCGGTGACGGTGAAGGCGGGGGAGAGGCGGTTGATGCCGGTGGTCTTGAGCCACTGGTCCGCCCAGCCGGACAGGTCACGGCCGGAGGCGGACTCCAGCGCGCCGAGCAGGTCGTCGAACGTGGCGTTGCCCCACGCGTGGTCGGCGAAGTGACGGCGCACGCCCGACAGGAAGGCGTCGCGGCCGACGTAGGCCTGCAGCTGCTTGAGCACGCTGGCGCCCTTGGCGTAGGTGATGCCGTCGAAGTTCTGCTCGACGGTCTCGATGTCGGTGGCGTCGGCGAGGATCGGGTGGGTGGAGGGCAGCTGGTCCTGGGAGTAGGCCCAGGCCTTCTCGACGTTCGCGAACGTCACCCACGCCGTGTCGTACTGCGTCGCCTCCGCCTGGGAGATCGCCGCGGACCAGGTGGCGAAGGACTCGTTGAGCCACAGGTCGTCCCACCACCGCATGGTGACCAGGTCGCCGAACCACATGTGCGCCAGCTCGTGGAGGATCGTCTCTGCGCGGCGCTCATACTTGTAGTGCGTGGCCCGGGAGGTGAAGACGTACTCGTCGCGGATGGTCACACAGGCGGCGTTCTCCATCGCCCCGAAGTTGAACTCCGGGCAGAAGACCTGGTCGTACTTGCCGAAGGGGTAGGCCATGCCGAAGTGCGCGTGGTACCAGTCGAAGCCCTGCTTCGTCTCGGCGAACAGGCGGTCCGAGTCGAGGTGCCGCGCCAGGGAACGACGGCAGTACAGGCCCATCGGGACGCTGAGCTCGGTGGGCTGGTCCGCCGGGGTCTCCGGGTGGTGGGTGAGCGTGCCGTGCCAGGTGGAGGTGACCTCGTGGAAACGGCCCGCGCACACGGCGACGAGGTAGGTCGAGAGGGGATAGTCGATACGGGAGCGGTGCGTCGCGTGCGGGCCCTGCACCGTGGTGGTCTGCTCCGCGTTGGAGATGACCTTCCACTCCGCCGGGGTGGTCACGGTCAGGCTGTACGTGGCCTTGAGATCCGGCTGGTCGAAGCAGGCGAAGACGCGCTTGGCGTCGGCCGTCTCGAACTGGGAGTAGAGGTAGACCTCGTTGTCCGCCGGATCGACGAAACGGTGCAGGCCCTCGCCGGTCCGCGAATAGGGGATCGTCGCCGTCACCCGCAGGGAGTGACGCCCCGGGGTGAGATCCGTCAGCGCGATGCCGTACGTGTCGTCGTAGCCGTCCTCGTCGAGGGTGAGCGCCTCCCGGCGGATGTTCTGCCCGTCGAGGTACACGCCGTCGACATGCGTGGCCCGCAGATCGATGAACGTCGACCCGGCCTCCCGCACAGTGAAACTCACAGTGGTGATGCTGCCGAACTCCCGGTCATCGGTCAGGTCCAGGGCGATGTCGTAGTGGTCGACCTCGAGCAGACGAGCGCGGTGCGCCGCCTCCTCGCGGGTGAGGTTGATGGAGGTCACGGGGGTACTCCTCGGTCGGATGAATTTTCTCGCACCGCCCACACTAGTCCGCACGTACCATGTGCTCATGACAACAAATACTGTGCAGTTCTGGTTCGACGTCACCTGCCCCTTCGCCTGGCAGACCTCCCGCTGGATCAAGGAGGTCGAGAAGGTCCGCGACATCACCGTCGAGTGGATCCCCATGTCCCTCAGCGTCCTCAACGACGGCCGCGACCTCGACCCCGGCTACATGTCCGCCATGGAGGCCGCCTGGGGCCCCGCGCGCGTGTTCACCCGCGTCGCCCTCGAGGAGCCGGGTGCCGTCGACGGCCTCTACACCGCCATGGGCACCATCATCCACGCCGGCAAGGAGAGCGGTAAGAAGGGCTTCGGCGCCTACGACGGCGTCATCGAGCAGGCCCTCAAGGACGCCGGCCTGAGCTCCATCTATGCCACCGCCGCCAACTCCGAGCAGGTCGACGAGAAGCTCCGCGAGTTCCACGACGCCGCCATGGAGTCGGTCGGCGACGATGTCGGCACCCCGGTGCTCAAGCTCGGCGACACCGCCTTCTTCGGTCCGGTCATCACCCGCGTGCCGGAGGGGGAGGAGGCGGGCGAGCTTTTCGACGCCGCCGTCCGCCTCGCCCAGTTCCCCTACTTCTTCGAGCTCAAGCGGTCCCGCACCGAGAACCCCCAGGTGTAAGGCATGTTCGAGACCACGCTGACAGCCACCATCATCGCGGCCGTCGCCGCCGCGGTCGCCTACTTCACCTGGAACACCAACAAGGCGGTGGCCTCCCTCGGCGCCGTCGTCTGCCTCGTCGCCGCCGCTGTCGCCGTGCTGGCGGGATTCCTGGGTACCGTGATCCTCGTCCTGCGGATCATCCCCGTGCTGCTGCTCGTCCTGGGCATCTGGATCGCGTGGAAGGTGTTCACCTCGCGGTCCGAGGCCGGGCGGAGGTAGGGCCCGGGTCCACTGCGGCGCAGCTTGGCCACTTCCGGGGTGTTCAAACACCCCAGAAGTGGCCAAACCGCGGCGCCCCAAGCCACCCCGGTAGGATCAGCACCATGCGCGTTTACCTTGGAGCAGACCACGCCGGCTTTGACATGAAGAACATCATCGCCGAGCACCTGAAGAAGCAGGGCCACGACGTCATCGACTGTGGCGCCCACACCTACGATCCCGACGACGACTACCCGGCCTTCTGCATCGAGGCCGCCTCCCGCACGGTCAACGATCCGGGTTCCCTGGGCATCGTGCTCGGTGGTTCCGGCAACGGCGAGCAGATCGCCGCGAACAAGGTCAAGGGTGCCCGGTGCGCTCTGGCCTGGTCCCCGGAGACCGCCCGCCTGGCGCGTGAGCACAACAATGCCCAGCTCATCGGCCTGGGTGGTCGCATGCACTCCGAGGAGGAGGCGCTGGCGATCGTCGATGCGTTCCTGGATCAGGACTGGTCGAAGGCGGAGCGTCACCAGCGTCGCATCGACATCCTCGCCGACTACGAGCGCACGGGCGTCGCCCCGGAGCTCCCGGCCGAATAGTCACCAGCCCGCGAAGTCGCGTTCGAGGCGTCGCGGTCCGTCGACGAGCGTCCATGTGACGTCGACCGTGACGGGAGCTTCCCGACGCCGCCCCCTCACCCTCGCCACCTGTTCTCCTTCCCGGAGGCAGGTGGCGTTGTGCGTGGTGGGGAGGGTGTCGGGGATGACGGGGGCGTCGAGAAGCACGGTGATGCGGGCGCCGTTGCCTGCGGGGCGAACGCGGGGATCGGCGAGGAAGAGTTCGGGCACGGGGTCGATGATGACGTGGACGTCTCCGGCGCGCAGCCACCCGATGATGACGGTCTCGGTGACGCCGGCCTCGGGCCAGCCGGGGACGTGGACCTCGATGTCGGCGGTGTCGAAGATGACGCCGGCGGGCCGGGCCAGGGGGTGGGTGATGCGGTGGGCGAGGGCGATGGTCTCGGAGTTCTTCTCCGCGGGGTCGGCGCTGCGTCCGCCCCAGTCCGGTTCGTCGTGGACGGCGACGGCGCGGGGTTCGTGGACGAGGCGGGCGCCGGCCTCCCAGGCGCGGTGGCCGAACTCCCAGTCCTCACCGCCGTAGCCGACCAGGGAGCCGTCGAAACCGCCGATCTCCCGGAAGAACTCCCGCCCACAGGTGAGTGCGGCGGAGATGACGTAGCGCCAGCTGCCGTCGTCGGCGCGCTGCAGGTGCCCGGTGTGCGTCCAGGCGTCGCGCAGCCACTGCGGTTCCTCCCGCTCCGGGCCGGTGAGGCGGGTGCCGACGACCACCGCGCGGCCGTCGGCCACCACGTGCGGCACGACGGCCGTGAGGTATCCGGGCCCGGGCACGGTGTCGCCGTCGAAGAACGTGAGCACCTCACCGCTCGCCGCCCCGGCACCGAGGTTGCGGGCCGCGGCCGCGCGGAATCCGAGGTCCTCCTGGCGCACGACAATGGCGTCGACGTCCGGCGGGACGGTGGAGCCGTCGTCGGCGACGATGATCTCGATCTCCCCCGGGTAGTCCTGCTTCTCGACGCCCCGCATCACCTCCCGCAGCCCCTCCGGGTTGTTGTAGTGGGGGATGACGACGGACACGCGCGGCCACAGCCGACGCCAGTGCCGCTCCCACTCGGCGGCGAGGTCCGGCCAGTCCCAGCCCTCGTTGGCCGCAGGTGGGGTGGGGGAGAAGTCCCGCAGCGCCGCACCCCAGTCGTCGACCACCTCGACGCCGGGCCAGCGCTGCGCCATCTCCCGGGTGTAGGGCGAATCGCTGACCAGCACCGTCCGGCCCGCCCCGAGCCAGGCCATGAGGGAGCCGGAGGCGGAGTAGTGGCGGTGGGCGCACACGGGGATCTCGATGCGTCCCATCTCGGCGGCGAGCTCGGAATCGGAGAGCCAGCCGGTGATTTCGAAGTCCACGTCGAGCTCCCGGGCCAGCTCCTGCAGCTGGGCGGCCCAGTCCTCGTGACCCGCGCTCACCCCGCCGAGCGCACGGACGCGCAGCCCGGTGCCCGCCACCGCGCGGAGCAGGTCGTCGTGTCCCTTGCCGGGGTAGATGAAGCCGAGGATCCCCACCGTGGAGGACTCCGGATCATAGGCGGAGTCGATGGTGGGAACCGGCAACGGCACCACGGGCAGCGGATCGTCGAAGAATGCCGCCTCGTGGTGGGAGTTCACCACGGCGAGGTCGGCGGCGGAGGCGAGGCGTCGATAAGCGGGGGCCCGGCGGGCGAACCGCGCCGCGCCCTCCGCCTCCTGCGGGATGTCGTGGAGGCTGACGCTCAGCGGATGCCCGGCGCAGCGGGCCAGCACCGCGTCGACGGCCCGCTCCGGGGTGTCGCCGAAGAGGTGGTCGGTGAAGGTGACGTGGACGGGCCCCGGCGGCAGCGGGCCCATCCCCACCAACACGGAACCGGCCGAGTGCGCGGCCAGCGAGCGGGCGTACTCGGTGACGCCGTGGCCGTCGGGGCCGACGATGAGGTGGCAGATCATGCCAGACCCAGGAGGGCGAGGCGCTCGGCGTGGCGCGTCAGGCCGGCTGCCACAATCTGCGGGTGCTCCCGGTAGAAGGCCAGCTGCTCGGCGACGAGTGAGGGCCAGTCGAGGGGGGCGCCGGCGGCGGTCCACTGCTCGCGGCCCACGGCGGCGTCCGGCACCCCGAGGGCGTGTGCCGCGCGGGGCTCCACCGGGGCCTGCAGCCCGCCGAGCATCTCGCGGTCGGCGGGCGGGGTGACGGTGCCGCCGGGGATGATCTCGTCGAGCACCTGTTGCGCCATGTACGCCAGTGTCTCGTTGGAGGGGTGGTTGATGGTGTGCCACACCGGGGCGGTCTCGAGATGATCGGAGACCACCACCGTGCCGTGGTGCTGCTCGCGGGTGCGCAGGTGGCCGATGGACAGGGCGGCGGCCTCGCGGAAGGCCGGGGCCCCGGGGTCGACGTCGACGGGGGCGTCGAGACCGCGGTCGGCGGCGACGACGAGGCGCAGATCGTGGTACGGGACGACCGGCGGGTTGCGGGAGGGGTCGGCCGGGTCGCGGATGATGGCGTGGAAGGGCATGAGCCCGTCCCAGCGCAGCACCGGGTGGCGGATGACCGACGCGCCGGGCGGCAGGAGGGCGGCCAGCTCGGCGGTGCCGAGGGGGAGGTCGCGGTAACCGTCGCGGATGGGTTGGGAGACGAGGACGTCGGCGCGCGCGAGGACCGGGGCGAGCAGCTCGACGTCCTCGGCGGTGAACTCGTGAACCGGGGGAATGCGGAAGGAATCGACGGTGCCGGCGCTGTCGAGGAGGATGCGGAGGGACTCGGCCTGGCAGTTGCCCATGACGACGACGAAGGGGCGGTTGTCGTGACGTTTCGTCGGGTTGACCTGGTAGAAGTCGCCGTAGTGGCGACGGCGGGGGAGGTCGTGTGGGGTGGTCATGACGCCAATTTATCAAGGTTTCTGCATATTCGAGATCTCACTTTTCTTCCACAACATAAAAACCGGCATATGATGACCGGGTGGGGCGACATTAGCGGAGGCTGATGAGCGCCCCGAGATTCGCCCTGTTCCTGATCGGTCACTGACAGTGAGGTGAGAAATGCGCCCAGACGGTGGTGTGGACACACTCGATGTCCTGTCCATCCCGGCCGGACACGTCTACACGGAGGCCGTCCGCCCCCTCGACGTCCGCTACCGCCCGGACCCCGACATCGACGGCAACTGGTGGCCGCACCCGGCCCTCGACGCCGCCTGGTGGCACACCCGCTCCGACGCCGACCTGCCCGACCTCGTGCACCTGCACTTCGGCTTCGACCACCTCAGCGTCGCCGACACCCGCGCCCTCGTCGAGGTGCTGCGGGACCGCGGCGTGCCGCTCGTGGTGACTGTCCACGATCTGGACAACCCGCACTTCGTCGACCAGTCCGAGCACCACGCCAAACTGCACGTGCTTCTCGACGCCGCCGCCGCCCGTATCACCCTCACCGACGCCGCCGCCACCCGGCTGCGCCCCGGTGCCCGCATCATCCCGCACCCGCGCGTGGTCACCCATCCGCCGCAGGCCACCGGCACGGGCACGGGGATCGGGGTGTTCCTCAAGTCGCTGCGGGCGAACGTCATCACCGACCCCGTCTTCTACCGCATCCTCGCCCGCACCGTGCACCGCGCCACCGGCGAGCCCCTGCGCGTCCACCTGCACGAGGACTCCCGCACCGCGCACCTCACCCACGCCCTGTCCCGCGACCAGGCCGCCGGCTTCCTCGACGTGCGCTCCCACACCCCGATGTCCGACGACACCCTGCACGCGGCGGTGGGCAGGTGCGCCGTCGTGCTCCTGCCGTACCTGCGGGGCACCCACTCCGGCTGGCTGGAGATGTGCCGCGACCTCGGGGTCGACGTCGCCGTCCCCGACTGCGGCATGTACGTCGCCCAGGCCGACGATCCGCGGGGCGTGGAGGAGTACATCACCGGGGATCCCCTCGACGCCGCCCGCGCCCTCATCCACCTCCACGAGCAGGGACCGTTGCCCTACACGGGCGACCGCGACCGCCAGCTGGAGGACATCCGGCAGGCCCACCGCGAGGTGTACCGGGAGGTGAGCGGCCGATGACGCTGGCCACCACCCCGCGCCGCCGCATCGCGCTGGTCGCGCCCGCGCGCTATCCCATCCGGGAGCCCTACGCCGGCGGGCTCGAGGCCTTCTGCCACACCCTGGTCCGCGCCGTGCGCTCCCTCGGCCACACCGTCGACCTCTATGCCGCCGCCGGCTCCCAGGGGCACGTCCGCGACGTCGAGCTGCCCGGCATCTCCTGGTCCCGCGACCCCCTCGAGGCCAGCGACACCGCCTACCCGCCCGGGGCGCGCGCCGCGGAGGATGCCGCCTTCCACCGCCTGGCCCGTCACCTCGCGCGGGAGGGCTACGACATCGTGCACAACAACAGCCTCACCCCGGTCCTCTTCGAGCACCCGCTGCCGCTGCTGACCACCCTGCACACACCCGCCCTGCCGGAGGTGCAGGACGCCATCGCCGCCGCCGGCCCCCGCGCCGGGCGCTTCACCGCCGTGTCCGCCGCCACCGCCGCGGACTGGGTGCTGCCCCGCCCGGCCACGGTGATCCCCAACGGCGTCGACACCGACCTCTGGCGGCCCGGCCCCGGGGGCGAGGCCGCCGTGTGGTTCGGCCGCATCGTCCCCGAGAAGGGCCTGCACCTGGCCATGGACGCCTGCCGCCGCGCCGGGATCCCCCTGCTGTTCGCCGGCCGCGTCGGCGACCACCGCTACTTCTCCACGGAGATCGTCCCCCGCATGACGGGCCAGGCCGCCACGTGGGTCGGCGAACTCGACCACGTCGGCCTGCAGACCCTGGTCAGCCAGTGCCACGTCTGCCTGGTCACCCCGCGCTGGGAGGAGCCCTTCGGCCTCGTCGCCTTCGAGGCGATGGCCTGCGGCACCCCGGTCGCCGCTTTCCGACGCGGCGGCCTCGGCGAACTCCTCACCAGCGCCCCCGCGGCCCTGGCGGTGCCCGACGACGTCGAGTCCCTCGCCGCAGCTGTCCACGTCGCCGCCGGGATCGACCGGCCCGTGGTCCGCGAGTGGGTCGTCCGCCACCACAGCCTCACCCAGGTCGCGCGTCGCTACGCGGAGCTCTACAGCGAGGTGCCCACCCGATGATCGGTTTCTACGCCCACCACCACGGCAGCGGTCACGTGCACCGGTGTCGCGCCATCATGGCCGCCCTCGACCGTCCCGCCCAACTGCTGTCCACCGACCCGTCCGCGGATGTGGTGCTGGTGGACGATGCGGGGGCGTCGATAAGCGGGGACCGGGACGCCCACGGCACCCTGCACCACGTGCCGCCCGGGCACGCGGGGCTGCGCGGGCGCATGGCGCAGATCGCGGCGTGGATCGACGAGCACCGCCCCGCCGCCTTCTACGTCGACGTCTCCGTCGAGGTGGCGCTGCTGGTCCGGCTCATGGGCGTGCCGGTGATCACCCTCGCCATGCCGGGGGTGCGCGACGACGCCGCCCACCAGCTCGGCTACCGGCAGGCCGCCGCCATCATCGCGGCGTGGCCGAACTGGGTGCCGCTGCCCGAGCACCTGCGCGCCCACGGGCCGCGCGTGCACCAGGTCGGCGGCATCTCCCGCTTCCGGGGCGTGGAGGACGTCATCGACGGTGACGTCGTCGTCCTCAGCGGGCGCGGCGGCTCCGGGTGGACCCGCGGGCAGTGGGACGCCGTGCAGGAGGCCTGCCCCGACCGCTCCTTCCGCTTCCTCGGCGGCGACACGGCCGTCGCCGACCCCCTGCCGTACCTCGCCGGGGCGCGCGTCGTGGTCACCGCCGGCGGCCAGAACTCCGTCGCCGACGTCGCCGTGGCCGACACCCCGGCGCTCGTCCTCCCGCAGGAGCGCCCCTTCGCCGAGCAGCACGCCACGGCCGCGCTTCTCGACGCCGCCGGACTCGCCGTGGTCCGTTCTCAGTTCCCCGCCGCCGCGGACTGGCCCGACCTGCTCGATGTGACGAATTCGCTGGACAGCCGGTGGATCCGGTGGCAGACTTCCGGTGCAGCCCAGCGTGCGGCTGATGTGATCCGGAAGGTGGTGACACAGTGACAACGTCGATGACAACGACAGCCAACCCCCCCGTTACTGTGGTGACGCTGTCCAACGCCGGGCGACTGGCCCACGTCGCCCGCCAGGCGGCGTGCCTGCCCCGCGACGTCCGTCATCTGGTCGTCGCCCTCGGCGACGCGGAGGCACTGGCCGCCGCGCTGCCCGACTCCGAGGTCATCCCCCTCGGGGAGTTCTCCCTCGCCGGCGCCCGCAACCTCGGCGGCGACCTCGCGGCAAAGAACGCCGACGGCATCATCGTCTTCCTCGACGCCGACTGCCTCCCCGGCGAGAACCTCATCGGCTACTACCGCCTCGCGCTCGACGCCCACCCCGAGGCCGTCGTCGCCGGGCCCGTCACCTACCTGCCCGACGGGGACCGCCGCACCACGCGGCCTGACCCCCATCCGGCGCGCCCCAACCCGCCCGCCGGCACCCTCCTGCGTGCCGACGACCGCGGCTACGAACTCTTCTGGTCCCTCTCCTTCGCCCTGACCGCCGACACGTGGCGGCGCATCCGGCGCGGGTTCGGCGGTTTCGACAAGGGCTACACCGGCTACGGCGCGGAGGACACCGACTTCGGTCAGCACCTCCGCGCCCGGCGGATCCCCCTGTTCTGGGTCGGCGGGGCCGACGCCTACCACCAGTGGCACCCCGTCTCCGACCCGCCGTGGGAGCACTTCCACGACATCCTCCGCAACGCCGAACGCTTCCACGAGATCTGGGGTTTCTGGCCCATGACCGGGTGGCTGGAGAAGTTCGCCGACGAAGGCGCGGTGGAGTTCCGCGACGGCCGCTGGGTGGCCGTCAACTCCCGGCAGGCGCGGGTTCAAACTCGTTCGGGTGCGGCCCAACGCGCCCCGCTTCACCCTCGTCCAGTGATGTGATCGCCGCCATCTCGTCCGGGGTGAGCTCGAAACCGAAGACGTCGATGTTCTCGCGGATGCGCTCCGGGTGGGCGGACTTCGGGAAGAGGATCACCCCGTTCTGCAGGTGCCAGCGGATGATCGCCTGCGCGGGCGACACCCCGTGGGCGGCGGCGACGTCGACGACCTCCGGGGCGTCGAGAAGCCCGTTCCTCCCCATGCCCAGCGGCGACCACGCCTGCACGCGGATGCCGTGGACGCGGGCGGCGTCGATGTCCTTCCACGGCTGGAACGCCGGGTGCAGCTCCACCTGGTTGACCGCCGGGGTGACCGGGGTCTGCATCTCCAGGCGGTCGAGGTGCTCGGGCAGGAAATTCGACACGCCGATCGAGGTGGTCAGCCCCTGCTCCCGCAGCCCGATGAGCCCGCGCCACGCCTCGACGTAGCGGTTCTGCCGCGGGCACGGCCAGTGGATGAGGTAGAGGTCGACGTTGTCGAGGCCGAGGCGCTCGAGGGACTCGGCGAGGGCGACCTCCGGGTCGTCGTGCCGCCGATTCCACAGCTTCGTGGTCACGTACAGCTCGTCGCGCGGGATGCCCGACGCGGCGATCGCCCGGCCGACGCCCTCCTCGTTGCGGTAGATCGCGGCGGTGTCGATGTGCCGGTAGCCGGCCTCGAGGGCCTCACTGACGAGGCGTTCGGTGTCCTCCGGCGGAATCTGGAACACGCCGAACCCCAGCTGGGGGATCGGCGTGTTGTCGTTGAGAGTGATGGTGGGAACGGTCATGCCCGCGATGCTACGCGCGCACCCCGGTCAGAAGTCGAAGTCGAAGCCTCCGTCGAACAGGCCGCCGCCGTCTCCACCGTCGAAGAAGCCGCCGCCTATGTCCTCACCGCCGCCCATGTCACCGGTGTCACCCATGTCGCCGGCATCGCCCATGTCCTCGCCACCGGCGGCCAGACCCTCCTCGTAGCCCTCGCCGTAGCCGGAGGCCCAGGCGTCGCCGCCGTAGCCCACACCGGCCATGCCGGAGAACATCATGGAGAACATCATCATCGACGTCGCCGTCCACATGCCGGTGGCCATCGCGTCGGCCCACCACGGGCGGGAGTACCAGCCGGCCGGGACCGGACGACCCGCGACGTTGCCGCCCGGGTAGTAGTTCGGGGTCTCGTCCGTGGCCACCGGGGAGGCGGTCAGGGTCTGACCCTCATGCTCGATGGTGCGACGCTCGGTGACCTTGCCGGCGTTGCGCTGACCCTCCAGGGGCGGCAGCTCCGGGCCGGGCGTCATGCCCATGATCTCGCGGGCGGCGTTCATGTAGTGCAGGCCCTCGAGCGCGGACTCACGCGCCAGCTCCGCCTGCTTGACGGTCTGCGCCTGGGAGATGGCGGAGGCTGCGGCGTTGTAGCGCTCCGAGGCGTCGGCGATGGCCTGCGTGGAGGCGGCGTCGTTGCCCGCGATGGTGAGCACCTGCGAGCCGAGGCGTTCGATCCAGCGGCGGGCGTCGGCCTGCGCGTCCTCCAGGCGGGTCTGCTCCACCTCCGCCGCCCGGTTCTTGTTGTTCCGGTTCATGAAGTAGGCGGCGCCACCGCCGAGGATCAGCAGGAGGAGGAGAAGTTCCACGAGTAGGTCACCTTCGATAGTCGTCGGGTCAGTCACCCCTATAACGCTTCTCGACGTCCCCTTGTTCCGGTTTTCCCAAAACCCACTCCATGCGCTAGACTGATCCGGCACCAGCAGGGGAATGTCGTATAGTGGCTAATACCTCAGCCTTCCAAGCTGAAGACGCGGGTTCGATTCCCGTCATTCCCTCCAATTTCTCAAGCCCCGCACCGGTGAACGCCGGTGCGGGGCTCTGCTCGTCGGCACGTGCCGGGACCGCTTTCCGACCCCCATGCGGAGGCCG
>Ga0123328_1002387_pt1 | contig 16967 bp, 12 predicted proteins | sample BioC12SIPDNA_2_FD_89702 | JGI IMG/M metagenome (GOLD analysis project Ga0123328, IMG submission 89702) | Anaerobic biogas reactor microbial communites from Washington, USA - Biogas_R1_A C12 SIP DNA | ecosystem: Engineered > Bioreactor > Anaerobic > Unclassified | place: Washington, USA...
GCTCCCATATCCTTGAGCAGTTGCAGATCCCTGAGCATCAGGTGCTCGGGGATTGCCGGACCCCATTCGGCATGATCCTCGTGTCGATTGAGGCCCCTAATTCGCAGGGGCGCTCCATTCAGAAGCAGTTCCTCGCCCGTGACTGCGACCTCACGAAAGCCCGTGCGCTCGATGACATCATCCTGTTGCAGTTCCAAGCGAACCTGGTATAGCCGCGGGTTCTCTGGCGACCAGATCTCCACGCCGTCCAGGCTCTGGCCGAACATCACTATCTCGGACGCGCCACGCTCCACGGCCGTCTCGCCTGACCTTATTGGCATATCATCCAGGAACAACTCCCAGGCGACTCTGCGGGTCTCCTCGGACAACGAGACCAATTCGGCCCGCACGTTGAGTGCAGCCTGTCCATCATTGAGAACGGGCGCCACGCGGAAGGAATCGACGTACGCCTCGCCCTGGAGGAGTTCGATCCACACTGGTCGAGGAATGCCTCCATAGCGGAACCAGTCCAGCCGATCCGAGGGGATAGTCGAAGACCCATCGTGGGTGCTATCCACCCGCACCACCAACTCATGGGCTCCCTGGCGAGGTGCAATGATCAAGATCGAGAACGGGGAATAGCCACCATAGTGCTCGCCCACTGGCTCACCATCGAGCCAGACGTTGGCTTGGTGCATGACCGAGGCGAAGCACAGTCTTGCAGCGCGACAGGGGGCAAGATCGAACCGGCACCGGTACCAGCCGATGCCTTCATAGTTCAGCAGCGTACGGTGGGTATTCCATACGCCGGGCACCCAGAGCCTGATCGGATCGGAAGGGAATGCGCCGCCGTACCACTCTTCGAGCAGACCACGATCCTGCGGATCCTGGACAAAGTCCCACACCCCCGCGAGGTCGACCTGCTCCCGTTTCTGACTGGTACGGAATGTGCGATGCATACTCCCCCCCATGCCTTTGGCCCCTGGACGATCGTGGCCGCAGTATAGTATTGACCCACGCGTCCGGCAAGGATCTCAGGAGCCGGCCATCACGGCCTCCGTCAAGATGTGGTACACTCTGCCCCAGCGATGCGGTTGCATTTACTCTGGTGCGAGGCCCGATGCAGATACTGCACATCTACAAGGACTACTACCCCGTCCTCGGCGGGATCGAAAACCACGTCAAGCTGTTGGCTGAGGGCCAGGCCGCGGCCGGGCATGACGTCACCGTGTTGGTGACCTCTCGCTCGGCTCGCACGCAGGAAGAGATGCGCAACGGGGTCACGGTGATCAAGTGCGCCAGGCTTGTGCAGGCCGCCTCGACCCCGATGAGCCTGGTCATGCCCTGGTGGGTTGCCAGGCAGCGCCCCGATATCACACACCTGCATTTCCCCTACCCTCCCGGCGAGCTATCCCAGTGGCCGCACCTCAGCCGCCGGCCCACGGTGCTCAGCTACCACAGCGATATCGTGCGCCAAAAGCGCCTGGCGGCGCTCTATGGGCCCGCCATGAGGCTGATACTCCGACGAGTGGACCGCATCCTGGTCGGTTCTCCGAACTACCTGGCCAGCTCGGTCGTTCTGCGCCAGGTGCAGCAGAGGTGCACCGTGGTGCCCTACGGCATTCGTCAGAAGCCGTTTCAGGAGGTCGCGCCCATAGATGTGGAAAGCGTCTCGCGGCGGCACGGCCCGGGCCCCTGGGTGCTTTTTGTGGGGGTTCTGCGCTACTACAAGGGTCTGGAGTACTTGGTGGAAGCGATGAACCAGGTACATGGGCGGCTTCTCATCGTCGGCGATGGTCCCGAACGCGAGGCGCTTCGAGCTTTGGCTTTGCGCCTGGGCGATCGCGTGGTGTTTGCCGGAGCGATACCGGATTCCGAGCTGCCGGCCTACTATGGAGCGGCCAGCGTCTTTTGCCTCCCAGCGAGCGAGCGCAGCGAGGCCTTTGGCCTTGTACAGGTGGAAGCACTCGCTTCGAGCCTGCCGATCATCAGTACCGAGCTGGGCACCGGGACAAGTTATGTCAATGAGGATGGCGTCTCCGGTGTGGTGGTTCCACCGCGTGACCCAGCTGCTCTGGTCGCCGCACTGAATCGGGTGCTCGACGACCCCGCTCTGCGCGCACGGCTCGCGAACGGCGCCCTCGCCCGGGCACGGGCCTTTACGGCAGAGCGCATGCTCTCCGATGTAGAAGGCGTCTATGCCCGTGTGCTCAAGGAGCGTGCACGGCGCGGAGAGCGAACAGCAGAGCCCTGATCTTGCCCGTCATTCTACGGTGACGTATTCTCGCCGAATGATCCCACTGACTGGAGTATGTATGTCTCGGGTCGGCAGGCTGGCCACGAATCTGATCGAGCCGCTCTGGCTGCTCGCACTCGTCGCGGTTCCGCTGTTCTTCAACACCTACTCTTTTCGCGTCTTTGAGCCCGACAAGCTGGGAGTGTTCCGCGCGCTATCGCTCGCTATTGCATTGCTTGTCATCGTTGGCGTGGCGCAGTACGCCGCCAAGCTCCGCTCGCGGACAGAGATGCTCGCAGGGGTGCGCGGATTGCTCAAGACGCCGCTGGTCGTTCCAGCTCTGGCGACTGCGGCCGTTTACCTGTTCTCTACGGCGTGGTCGGTAGAGCCTCGGACCAGCTTGCTGGGCTCATACCAACGCCTGCAGGGTACCGTCAGCACGCTGTGCTACGTCGCCCTGTTTGCCTCCCTGCTGCTGTATCTACGCCGGCGGGAACAGCTGGAGCGCCTGCTCACCTTGATCGTCATCACCAGCTTTCCGATCGCGCTCTACGGAATCCTTCAGCACCATGGGATGGACCCGCTGCCCTGGCAGGGCGACGTCTCCGCGCGGGTAGCTTCGAGCCTGGGGAATCCCATCTTCCTGGGGGCCTATCTGGGGATGGTGATCCCCATCACCATCAGCCACATGCTGTTGAGTCCTCCTCTGGAGTGGGCCTCGCGTGACAGAACTCGCCGCCGGCTCGCACTTGTGGTGTGCCTGTGCGCGGCGCTCTTGCAGGCTGGGGCCTGGCTTACTCTGTCGTTCGCAACCGCTGCACTTGTTTCGCTGCTAGCCCTGGCTGCGAGCATCGCCCTGGCGCGAAAGGCCGGGGCGACGTTCGCCGTGGCGTCGCGGCTATCGCTCGGCGCTCAGATACTCGTCGTTCAGATAGTCGCGCTGCTCTTCTGCGGCAGCCGAGGCCCCCAGGTCGGCCTGTTGGCCGGCCTGTGCCTCTTTGGACTGCTGATCGTAGCCCTTCGCCGCCGTAGAGGGCTGGCGATCGGCGTCGTTGCGGCCAGCGTCTTGATGGTCGCGCTGCTTGTTACCGCAAACATCCCTAGTTCGCCGCTTGCAGCGATTCGAGATGTGCCCTATCTGGGGCGGCTGGGACGATTGCTCGAGGTGGACCGCGGCACCGGGCGAGTACGCGTCCTAATCTGGCAGGGCTCCATAGACCTGCTTCGAAGCGACCCGTTGCGAGCTGTGATCGGATATGGCCCAGAGACGATGCACCTGGTGTACAACCGGTACTACCCTGCGGAGCTTGCGCAGGTGGAATCACGCACCGCCTCCCCCGACCGGGCTCACAATGAGACGTTCGACGCACTGATAACCACCGGTCTACTCGGCCTGGCGGTGCAACTCGTGCTGTTCATGAGCGTGGTTCATCTCGCCCTTCGCTCCCTGGGCCTGGTGCCGAGCAGGCGTGCCCGCGATGCTCTGTTCCTTCTCAGCGGGATGGGCGGTGCCCTGGGAGTCCTGCTGCCGCCATTCCTCGAGGGCAGCCTGCGCCTGAGCGGAGTCGGGCTGCCATTGGGCATTGCAGCCGGGGTGTTCCTCTATGTGGCTGCGTGTGCGCTGCGTGGCACAGCCCGGCCCACGCCGCTGGCCGCCTGGCAGCAGATGCTCGCGGTTGCGCTTCTGGCCGCTCTCGTGGCCCACTGGCTCGAGATCTCGGTCGGCATCGCCATCGCCGCCACGCGGGTCCATTTCTGGTGCTATGCCGCCATCGCTCTCTGCCTCACGAGAGAAAGCATGCGCTCGCCCAGTGGCCCTGAAGGGCTGGCGGCGCCAGCCATCCCGCTCAGGCGGCCGGACGCAAGGCACCACCGGCGCGCACCGGGCCGCTCCCGCGGCATCATGGCGCCTCCCGTTCAGGCAGCCACCGCCCCGGCGGGACGAGCGCGGGTGTGCACCTTGGCCCTGGCTCTATCTGCCATCCCGGTCACACTGGCCTGGAACCTGCTGGTGAACTCCTCCGGCACCACGAACCCATGGCACGTGCTGGCGGAGGGCTTCTCCGGAGGGCAACCGGGAGGCATCGTCGCCTTTGGGCCCCTGTGGCTCGTGGCTCTGCTCTTTCCCGCGCTGGCGCTTCCCCTGTTCGAACAGATGAAGGCCCCTACAGCTTCCGGCCGGCCCGATGCGCGCCTGCGAACGCTGGCCGGGTCGGCGGCCATGCTGATCATCGCCCCCGTGACGTACACTCTTTTGTTGGCTTTCGGTCTTGTGAAACCGACGAACCCTTCCGCGCTTCTCACCGGGTACGCTCTCATGTTGCTGTTCATCGCCGGCGGCATGTCCGCGGCTCTGCATCGTTCGTCTGACCGGAAGGAGGGCAAGGGCCGGGCAGCGGCGCTGATTCCCCTGTCAGCTCTCTGGCTCGGCGCGCTGGCTCTGGGATGGGCCATAGGGATGGCTCCCATCAGGGCGGACATGGTTTTCAAGCAGGGTTTGGCCCACGATGCTGCCCGCTCGTGGGAAGCGGCCGCTATCGCCTACGAGCAAGCGGTGGACGCGGCCCCCGCGCAAGATTATTACATCCTGTACGCAGGCAGAGCGCGCCTGGAGCAGGCCAAGGCCAGCCACAACCCCGCCGTGGCGGCCGATCTGCTGAACACGGCCCTGGAGCACCTCAACAGGGCAAGAGAGTTGAGCCCGCTCAACACCGACCACACGGCAAACCTGGCACGAGCGCATCGCACGTGGGCCGATTCGGAACCGGACCTTCAGGCCAGGACGGAGCACCTGGAGGAGGCCTCCGCCCTGTATGCAGAGGCCACGGAGCTCAGCCCCAACAACGCCATTCTGATGAATGAGTGGGGCATGACTTTTGCCTCCCTGGGGGATGCCGCGCGTGCCCGCGAGTGTTACGAACGCTCACTGGCGCTGGATGATCGTTATGCGACGACTTTTCTGCTGCTGAGCGACCTCGCCATCGGCCATGAGGATTGGACTGCGGCTCTCCCATACCTGGAGAGGGCCTCGGAGTTGAGTCCGAGTTCCCCCTCCACATGGGGCCGCCTGGCCTACGTCTATGCCAACCTGCAGCGCTGGACCGAGGCCATCGCTGCGAACGAGACAGTTCTGGAGTTGCAGCCGGATGACTATACTACACTAAGGAACCTGATCTACATCTACACCAAGCAGCAAGATGTGGACATGGCCCTGTACTATCTGGAGCGCGCCCTGCCCCTGGCGCCAGAGGGCGACCGCGCAACACTGGACGCTCTGCATGAGCAACTCACCCAATGAGTAGAGCACACATCACCCCGTGGGAGTAGTGGTATGGCCCAATATGCGCTGATCGGCCTTTCGGCTTTCCTGCTGGCGGCGGGTGCAACACCCGTGATGCGGCGCGTCGCCTTCCGGCTCGGTATCGTGGATCTCCCCGCCGCACGCAAGGTACACGCCCGCCCGATGCCGTTGCTGGGTGGCGTTGCCATCTATGTCGCCTTCATCGCCACCCTGGCCATCCTGGGTGACCGCGCCTATGTACGAGAGGTGGTGGGTATCTTCGCCGGCGCCACGCTGTGTTCGTTCGTGGGAGCATGGGATGATCGATCCAGCCTCAGACCCAGAGCCAAGCTGCTGGTACAGGTGCTGGCCAGCGTCATCCTGGTGCTCTCTGGCGTATCCATACAACTGCCCTGGCTGGGGCCCCTGAACACCATCGTCACGATCATTTGGGTTGTCGGTATCACCAACGCCATGAATCTGCTCGACAACATGGATGGCCTGTGCGGCGGAACGGCGATGATCGCGGCCACCTTCTTCCTGCTCCTGGCGGCCACCGAGGGGCAGTATCTCGTAGGCGCACTGGCAGCGGCTGTCGTCGGCGCCTGCGTCGGCTTTCTGGTGTACAACTTTAACCCGGCCAGCGTATTCATGGGCGACAGCGGAGCGCTTTTCCTCGGCTTTGTCCTCGCAGCGCTGGGAATCAAGCTCCGATTCATGACTCTCTCGCCCAGCGTCTCCTGGCTCATACCCGTAGTGGTGCTGGGGCTGCCGGTGTTTGACACCACTCTCGTGACCGTATCGCGGCTGCGCCGAGGTCTAAACCCCCTGACGACGCCGGGAAAGGACCACCTTTCACACCGTCTGGTGGCGCGCGGGATGTCGCACAGAGAGGCCGTCCTGGTCCTCTACCTCGTGAGCGGAGCCTTTGGCGTCGTGGGCATGTTCCTGACCCAGGCATCTGCCCGACTGTCTATGGCCATCGGCATCTCATTGGCACTCGCGGGGGTCTGTGCCATTTACCGGCTCGAGAGTGGAACGAGAGCCGTATCCAGCCCGCCGCCGCCCGAGCGCGCCGAGCCGTAGGTTACCGTTGTTCGCCAGCACGCCCCGCTCTTTCGTGACAACGGGGACGTGCCCAGTTCACAAAAAGGAGTCGACATGCGTGATCTGAGACAGAGCCCAGGTGCGAGCGCAGCGCAGCCCCAGCCGATGCAGTGGCGCCAGCCTCCGGCGATGGCCCTCAAGCGTGGCGCTCGCTATGGCGCCGTCATCCACACGAGCGCCGGAGTCATCGAAGTCGAGTTGTTCCAGGACGAGACGCCCGTAACGGTGAACAACTTTGTCTTTCTGGCACGCAAGGGATACTACGATGGGGTTACGTTTCACCGTGTGATTCCGGGCTTTATGGCGCAGACGGGCGATCCCACAGGCACGGGGGCTGGGGGGCCCGGATACACGTTTCAGGACGAGTTTTCTCCACGGCTGCGGCATAGCGCAGAAGGAGTGGTCTCGATGGCCAATCGAGGGCCGGCCACCAACGGCAGCCAGTTCTTTATCACCTATGTGCCCACCCCGCACCTGGATGGGCGGCACACGGTATTCGGACGGGTCATCAAGGGCATGGATGTCGTTCGAGCGATAGCACCGCGGGATCCGGGCGCGCGACCGGCGCCTCCTCCGGGTGACACGATCCTGAGCATCGACATCCTGGAAACCCTGTGACGACGCCCTCACCAGGTGACAGCCAGCGCAAGGCCTCTGGCCGCTACTCGCACTGGGTGGCTCTGGCCGCGTCGCTGGCTATCACCGCATTGGTGCTGATATTCCGCGAGGAACTCCCCGAACTGCGTGAGTACGGCTACATTGGCGTGTTTCTGATCAGCATCGTCGGGAATGCCACCGTAGTCTTGCCCACGCCGAGCCTGGCCATCGTGTTTGCCGGCGGGAGCGTCCTGAATCCCTTCCTCGTAGGGCTGGTGGCAGGCGTTGGAGAGCCGTTGGGAGAACTGACGGGGTACATGGCAGGCTATGCCGGTAGCGCCGTGGTGGAGGACAACCCCCGCTTCCAGAGGGTGAGGGACCTCGTTGAGCGCCATGGCTTCCTGACCCTGCTGGTTCTGTCGTCTATACCCAACCCGCTCTTTGACCTTGCGGGCATCGCTGCCGGCATGGCCCGCTATCCGGTGCTCGCTTTCTTGCTGCCGTGCTGGATTGGGAAGACCATCAAAGCCACCGCCGTCGCACTGGTGGGCTCGCTGTCGCTGGATTGGGTCATGGGCTGGTTGGGATAGTTGAACCCAGTCCACAGGTGATCGTCGAGGGGCGTGCCTGGAAGGTAGACCGTCTCGCTCTATCGAGCGAGACGGTTCCCTCTCTCAGAGGTGATGGATGGCGTCCATCTCCACTCCGGCAGCCTGGAGAGCGGCCGTGACACTCTCGCGTTCGCCCCACGCGATGCGTGCCGCTATACCGCAGTTGTTCGATAGCTCACGCGGCACAGGGATCAGCCGCACGGCGAGCCCTGCCTTCTGAAGGACCCGCTCCGCCCGCAGGGCAGCAGAAGTGCTCGGAACAAGGACGACCCCGAATTCCTCTCCGTCCACAAGCTTGGCCATGTCACCTACCTTCTAACATATACGCGGGCATTATAGCCCAGGTAGGGCAAACCGCGCAGTTTGACATGGCCTGCGCCGGCGTTTATGCTGGCCACGTTCAGGCCCTCCCCACGCACTCGGAAGGAACCGCACCGATGAGAGTGACGTACGACCGCAACCCTTTCCCGCCGGCGGCACTCCCTGGGTGTCCGCAACCTCCGCCAGGCTATGGCTGCCAGTGGATCTGGCATCCGAGCGCCGAGCCCGGAAAGCCGGCGTTCATGGCCTTCCGGCTGCCCGTGTCTCTCGATCGAGCCCACGGGACAGTGATCCATGTCTCCGCGGACCAGCGCTATGAGCTCTACCTCGATGGGAAACGCATCGGTCGCGGACCAATGCGCGGCGACGTGGCACACTGGCAGTACGAGAGCTACCACGTGGACCTGATGGCGGGATCGCACCTGCTGGCGGCCCGCGTGTGGTGGCTGCCCGAGGATGGCGCGCCGATGGCCCAGCTTTCGAGCAACCCTGGTTTTCTCTTGCTGGCTGAGGGCCCGCTCACCGACCGGCTCTCCACCGGCGTGGCTCCCTGGGAAGTGTTGGCGATCGAGGGCTATGAACGGCTACCCGCCCCATCGTTGGGATCCTATGCGGTGGTGGGCTGGTCCTTTCTGCTGGACGGCCATCAGCATCCCTGGGGATGGAACACCGACCCCTGCACCTCCGGAGCCTGGCAACCTGCCGTTGACGTGGCCGTGCCCGTGGGAGATGCCGTTCATGCGGCGGCCGATCCGGAGACGGCGCATCGCCAGCCAGCACACCATCTTGAACCAACAGCGCTACCGGCCATGTGCGATCTCGCGCACAAGGCGGGAACCGTGAGATTGGCAGAGTCCGTCAGCTCAGATTGGCAGCCCGGGTCGCCAGTAGAGCTGGCCGACAACGAGATCGCCTTAGCTTCCCAGTGGCAGGCCATGCTCCGCGGCGACGGATCCCTGGAGATCGAACAACGCCGGCGCGTGCACGTGTTGATCGATCTGGACGACTACTTGTGCGCCTATCCGGAGCTATCCACATCGGGCGGCAAAGGCGCCAGAATCACCATGGGGTGGGCGGAGGCTCTGTATGAGAGCGCAGACCCGCATGATCACCGCAAGGGCAACCGAGGGGAGGTCCAGGGCAAATACATCCGCTGCCCGGTAGATGCCTTCCTTCTGGAGGGAGGCAGAGGACGCCTCTACAGCACACTCTGGTGGCGTGCAGGCCGTTATGTCGACGTGCTGGTGGAGACGGAAGATGACCCGCTGAGCATTCACGGTCTCATATGGCGGGAGACCCGCTACCCGCTGGAGATGGAATCAACCCTGGAGACCGACGACGCCGCCTTTGATGCCGTACGTCCCTTGATGTTTCGAACCCTCCAGATGTGCGCGCACGAGACCTACATGGATTGCCCATACTATGAGCAGTTGCAGTACGTGGGCGATACACGGCTGGAGATCCTCGCCACATTCGTCACGACACATGATGATCGCCTGCCTGTGCGCGCCTACACCCTCTTTGACCAGTCGCGAGGATCCGACGGCCTCACCCGAAGCAGGTATCCCTCTGCCGTTCCGCAGGTGATCCCGCCCTTTTCGCTCTGGTGGGTCAGTATGGTTCACGACCTGTACATGTGGCGGCGCAGACACGAGTTGGTTCGCCGCATGCTGCCCGGAGTGCACGCCGTGCTCTCGGCATTCGATCAGTACAGAGGCGCTCAGGATCTTGTCAGCGCGCCGGACAGTTGGAACTTTGTGGATTGGGTACCAGAGTGGCGGGCCGGATGTCCGCCCGATGCCCGATACGGCCACAGCTCCATTCTGAACCTTCAGTTCATCTACGCGCTCGATCGTGCCTGCGCGATGCTGGAGGGACTAGGCAATCCCGATCTTGCCAGACATTGGCGCCGAATCCGTGAACGTGTCGCTGCCGCGGTGGTCGACAAGTATTGGGTAGCAAGACGCGGCCTGCTCTCTGACGATCTCGCGATGACGCGCTACTCCGAGCATGCGCAGTGCCTGGCGCTTTTGTGCGATCTGTTCGATGGCAGCGACCGCAACCGGGTGGTCGAGGGGATGCTCCACAGCCCAGGTCTGGCACGCACCACGGTGTACTTTAGCCACTATCTGTTCGAAGCTCTCTACAAGGTCGGAGCCCTGGATCAGGCGGACCAACGGCTGTCCTTCTGGCGTGACCTGCCTTCGATGGGCCTCAAGACAGTGCTTGAACAGCCCGAGCCATCACGCTCGGATTGCCATGCCTGGGGCGCGCACCCGCTCTATCATGCTTACGCATCGTTCCTGGGAGCGCGGCCATCGGAACCGGGCTTTGCTCGGATCCGCATCGCCCCCCAGCCGGGCCGCTTCAGGCTCCTGCGAGGGCGCATGCCGGATGCTGGTGCCGGCTGGATCGCCTCTGACCTCTCATTCGTCAGTGGCATGTCCGGAAGCATAGACCTGCCAGATGGCCTCGAGGGGGAGTTGGTCTGGCAGGGGCAAACGGTCCCGCTCAAGCCAGGCCACAACGCCTTGCAGCCCGCCCGTTGACGGGCGGGCCGGAATAAGCCGATATACGTGGAGGAAGTCCCCTATGCCTGTTGAACTGAGCCTGCGCTACGGCGCCAACCCGCACCAGCAGCCTGCCCGGGTCTATGTGGAATCGGACTCGCTACCGTTCTCGGTCCGCAACGGTCGCCCCGGATACATTAACCTGCTGGACGCGCTCAACGCATGGCAACTCGTTCGCGAACTGCGCTCGGCGTTGTCCTTGCCCGCGGCAGCCTCCTTCAAGCACGTGAGCCCCGCGGGAGCCGCCGTGAGCATCCCCTTGAGTGAAGCAGAACGTGTGGCGTGCGCAGTGGAGGACATGGAGCTTTCGCCCCTGGCTGCGGCCTATGCCCGCGCGCGCGGTGCCGACCGCATGTCATCCTTTGGCGATTGGGTCGCCCTGAGCGATCCCTGCGATCTATCCACGGCTGAGATCCTGCGTCGCGAGGTTTCCGATGGCATCATCGCTCCAGGCTATGAACCGGGAGCGCTCGATATCCTGTGCCAGAAACGCGGCGGCTCCTACTGTGTGCTGGAGATAGATCCCCAATATGCGCCTGAGGAGATCGAGAGGCGAACCGTATTCGGTGTGACGCTCGAACAACGCCGGAACGACGCCCGCATTACGCCTGACACCTTCGCCAACATCGTTTCCATGAATCGCGAAATGCCTGAAGAAGGCCTGCGTGATCTCATCGTGGCCACCATCACGCTCAAGTATACCCAGTCCAATTCGGTCTGTCTGGCGCACCACGGACAGGTGACAGGAAATGGCGCCGGCCAGCAGTCTCGCGTTCACTGCACGCGCCTGGCCGCAGACAAGTCGGACCTCTGGTTTCTGAGGCAGCATCCGGTGATTCAAGAGTTCCACTTCGCCCGGGGCCTGAGCCGGGCGGACAGGAACAACGCGATTGACCTGTACTTTGCCGAGGCGCTTTCCCCGGCGGAGGAACGGGCCTGGGAGGCTTCGTTCCAGAAGGTGCCGACCCGGCTGGACCATGCCGAGAGGCGCGCCTGGCTGAACGAGCTACGCGGGGTCGCACTCAGTAGCGACGCCTACTTCCCCTTCCGAGACAGCATCGATCGGGCCTCCCGCAGCGGGGTGAGCTGTGTGGCGCATCCGGGGGGATCCAAACGAGACCAGGATGTGATCGGCGCCTGCGATGAATACCACATGGTGATGGCACAGACCGGTCTACGGCTGTTCCATCACTAGAGTCTTGGTGGCGTGAAGCAACACGAGTCAGGCCCCGCAGCCCGGAAGGCTTGCGGGGCCTGTGACGTTCGGATCAGGCAGCGCCCTATTCGAGAACACCGTCGAGGATGCCGGCTGCCCAACGGGGCAATCGCCCCACCACGTGGACCCCGTCGGGGCCGTACTCGACGCTATCCACCACCCCGCGCTCGCGCCAGCTGCTTAGGATATCTCCCGCAGAGTACGGTAGAACGACATCAAAAGGCAGCATGTTCTCAGCCAGCACGGCTTCGATCTCGGCAAGCAGGTCCTCTATGCCGACGCCCTGCTCCGCGGAGAGAAGGACCACTCGCTCGTACTCGTCCGACAAGCGACTCACCGGCCCCTCACGCTGGAGGAACCGCGTGCTCTCACGCGCAGCCAGAGCCTCCGGATCCACCAAGTCGATCTTGTTCATCGCCAGAATCATGGGCTTGGCGTCGGCGCCGATTTCGCGCAGCACCTGCAGCACCGCGCTATCCTTATCCAGTACGAGGGGATCACTGATATCGATGACGTGCACGAGCACATCGGCCTCCAGCACTTCCTCCAGCGTGGCACGGAATGCCGCAACCAGCTGGGTGGGAAGCTTCTGGATAAAGCCTACGGTATCCGTAAAGAGCACCTGCTTGCCGCCGGGGAGGTCAAGCCGGCGCGTCGTAGGGTCCAGGGTGGCAAACAGCTGGTCCTGGACGAGCACGCCGGCATCGGTGAGCCGGTTGAGCAACGTGGACTTGCCGGCGTTTGTGTACCCAACGATCGCAACGGTTGGCAGTCCCTGCCGACGTCGCTGGCGGCGCCTTTGGCCACGAAGCTGACGCACCTGCTCCAGTTCGCGCCGAAGCTGCGCCATCCTTCGCCCAATCTCGCGCCGGTCCGACTCCAGCTGCGTCTCTCCGGGGCCCCGAAGCCCGACGCCGCCCACGGCCTGCCTCGAGAGGTGGGTCCATTGCCGCGTGAGGCGTGGCATACGGTAGGCATACTGTGCCAGTGCCACCTGGAGCGCTCCCTCGCGCGTGCGAGCGTGCAGCGCAAAGATATCCAGGATCAGCGCGGTCCGATCGAGTATGCTCAGCCCCAGTTCGCGCTCCAGCGTCCGGAGCTGCGCGGGCGACAGCTCATCATCAAAGATGACAACCTCCGCGCCCAGCTCACTGCAGCGCTCTCGGACCTCGGCAACCTTTCCCGAGCCCATGTAGGTGGCCGGCTGTACCTGCTCAACATTCTGCCGATCCTGTCCGACCACCTCGAGGCCTGCCGTCTCAGCGAGACGACGAAGCTCCTCCAGTGAAGAATCCGTGTCAAAGACGGAACGTTCTCCCCGCACGTGCACCGCCATGAGGAACGCACGCTGTGGCCTTCTCCGGATCGATTCAGACTCGGACTCGCCAGCCGAATGTAGCGCTAAACTCGTGATAGCCTTTCTCCTGCTTCGAGCAGCCGTTCCTCCGGAACGCAAACCGAGAGCCGCAGATACCCTTCACCATACTGCCCAAAGGCCGTCCCGGGCGTCATCCACACACCCGTCTTGTCCAGCATGTCGAGGGCATACTCTTCACACGTGGCTCCCTCAGGAACGCGCGCCCAGACGTACAGCCCACCCTTGGGTACATCCGCGCTCATTCCCAGCCGCGGAAGCCAGCCCAGGATGATGTCACGTCGTCGCTGGTAGATGGCATTGCGTTCTGCGAGCCAAGACTGATCGCCGTTATAGGCGAGAGTCGCCGCGTCCTGTATGGGCCGGAAGATGCCGGAATCAATGTTGGTCTTGACCGTGGTGAGCGCCTCGATGGCGGTCGCGTTGCCCACAGCGACACCAACCCGCCAACCGGCCATGTTGTAGGTCTTGCTGTGCGAGTTGAACTCGATGGACACCTCTTTTGCCCCGGGCACCTGCAGAATGCTGGGAGCCACGTAGCCATCAAAGGTCACATCGCAATACGGATTGTCATAGCAGATCAGTATGTCGTTGGCCGAAGCAAAGTCCACGGCTCTGGCCAGGAACTCGAGAGGCGCCGCCGCTCCGGTCGGGTTGTTGGGGTAGTTCAGCCACATGATAGTGGCGCGCTTGAGCACGTCGCCAGGGATCGCGTCAAAATCCGGCAGCCACCCGTTCTCTCGATAGAGCGGCATCGGGTACGAATCTCCCCCGGCCAACAGGGCACCCATCCGGTACGTCGGATAGCCAGGATCCGTAGCGAGGGCGATGCTGCCCGGGTCAATGAAGGCCAGGGCCACGTTCGCAAGCCCCTCCTTTGAACCGATGAGAGGTAGGATCTCCGATCCCGGATCCAACTCGACGCCAAAGCGACGGCCGTAGTAATCCGCCGTCGCTTGGCGGAGCGCCGGCGTACCATAGTAACCCGCATACCCATGGGTATCCGGACGCAGCGCGCTTTGGTACATGGCATCGATGATCTCCTTGGGGGGCATCAGATCAGGGCTGCCGATCCCAAGGCTGATCACATCGACACCGTGCGCGCGCTCTGCCGCGATGCGCTTCTCCACGGTGGCGAACACATAGGGCGGTAGGTTTTCGATGCGCTTGGCGATTTTCATCCTGCTCTCCTAGCTGATACGGTCCCAAAGAGCGAGCGTAGGCCGAGTCTCTTCACTCAGCGAGCAATTGCGCGCGCCGCAAGGGGCTCATCCTCGAGCCAGGTCTTGAGCACGTGTCCAACACGCAGAAGGCTCTTGGAAGCCACTCGTTGCGTTGTATCCTCGGTCGTATGCCAGAATGGATAGTCAAAATCGATAAGGAGGACAGAAGGAATACCCACCTTCAGAAAGGGCGTGTGGTCATCGATGATGTGATGCTTATGAGATGGCACAAACACGTCCTCATATCCCAGGCGCCCAGCGAGAGCCCAAAGCTCCTCGGAAAGCCAGAGCGACGAGGACCACTCATAATACAGCGCCTGGTCTTCGTCACCGACCATGTCAACGATGATGCTGTACTCTATCCTGTTCTCGGGCTCGTTCATCAGCCGCTGAGCCAGGTGACCCGAGCCCACGGCCCATTCCCAGCCTCCCAGATCCCCGCTGTCCTCGCCGTCGAAGAACACCAGCCAGATCTGGCTTCCGGCCGTGGCCTTGGCATCCAGCGTCCGTGCCAGCTCCAGCAACACCGCGACGCCGCTGGCACCGTCGTTTGCGCCAGGAACAGGCTGGGTGCGATCGTTCGCATCGCGGTCCGCCACCGGTCGCGTGTCATAGTGCGTGCCCACCAGGACGATCGGCCCCTCACCGCGCTTTGCGATGAGGTTGCAGAGATTCACGCCGGAGTAGGCAAAGCAGTCTCTCTCGACCTCCCAGCCGTAGCGCTCGACGTGCGCGGTGATATAGTTTGCAGCCGCCCCGTTGCCCTCGGTGCCAGACGCTCGGGAGCCCATGTTCACCAGACGACGCACGTGCGACATGGCGCGAGCGCCGCTGTATCCGCCAGCGGATGCGGCGCAGGCCACCAGGGGCAAGGTCAGAGTCAGCGCAGCCACCAGGGCCAACACGCGTCGAGCAATCATCCGCCATCTCCTATGAGATCGCCCAGTACACCGCTCTCTGCTATAAAAGACTGGAGATCCTCTAGCGCGCGCACTGCATAGGCATCTCCCCTCTCGCGTTTCCTGCGCGGCTGGTTCTCGAGCGGGGGTAACAGCCCGTGGTTCGGCTTCATCGGTTGGAACGAACTCGCCTGTGGCGTCGTCACGTATCTCACCAGAGCACCCAGCATGGTCGTACAGGGCGGGACGACCGCAGCGAGGCCGCGGGCCACACGCGATGCGTTCACTCCCGCAAGCAGGCCGGAGGCCGTGGAGCCCATATATCCCTCCGTACCAACGATCTGCCCAGCAAAGTACAAGCGCGGGTCCCGCTTCCAGGACAAGCACGGCGTCAGAAGCTCAGGCGAGTTGATAAAGGTGTTCCGGTGCATCTGTCCGAAACGAACCCACTCGGCTTGCTCGAGCCCAGGGATCAGCCCGAATACGCGGCGCTGTTCGTCCCAGCTCAGATTGGTCTGAAAGCCCACCAGATTGTACAGAGAGCCAGCGAGGTTGTCCTGCCGTAGCTGAACCACAGCATGGGGCCGCTTCCCCGTCCGAGGATCCGTCAGCCCGATGGGACGGAGAGGGCCGTAAGCCAGGGCCTGCTCGCCGCGTTTCGCCAACACCTCAATGGGGAGGCATGCCTCAAAATAGCGCCTGTCCTCCAGCTCATACCCCCGCAGCGGCGCTTGCCTCGCCTGTACCAGCTCGGCCACAAAGCGCCGGTACTCGGCCGCGTCCATCGGGCAGTTGATATAGTCGGATTCTCCGTCCTCATAGCGCGAGGCCCGGAACGCCACGCCCATATCTATCGATTCCGCCTGCACGATTGGCGCCATGGCATCCCAAAAGTACAGCTGCTGCTGCCCGAACAGGCGTGCGATGCCCTCGGCCAGCGCACTGGAAGTCAAGGGTCCGCTGGCAACGACGGTTATCCGATCCGGGGGGATCTCCGCAACCTCCTCCCGCCTGACCTCAATGTGGGGATGGGAGGAAATCGAGCGCTCGATGCCATCAGAGAACGCGTCGCGATCCACGGCGAGTGCCCGCCCGGCAGGGACAGCGGCGGACTCGGCGCACCGCAGCACCAGACTGCCTAGCCTTCGGAGTTCCTCCTTCAGCAGGCCCGGCGCCCGGCCGGGGAGGAGCGAGCCCAGCGAGTTGCTGCACACCAGTTCCGCCAGCGCTCCAGATTGATGCGCCGGGGTCTGTACATCGGGGCGCATCTCATAGAGCACTGCCCGGATTCCACGTGAAGCGACCTGCCAGGCCGCCTCGCAGCCCGCCAGTCCCCCACCGATAATCTGGACAGCCTCTGGTTCTCTCTCCATGGTTGCCAATGACTATACCATAGGTAAAAGCGCGCAACAATCGTGCATTCTTCGGGCTCGGCGAAAGAGGCTCCGCCCCAGTCCTTTCATCCTTTGCCCGCGGAGCGCGCTGTGCGCATTCCGCCGGCGAGCGACTACAGTATAGACGCGCACAGACAAAGGGGAGCGCGCCCTGTATCC
>Ga0123328_1002389_pt1 | contig 16966 bp, 11 predicted proteins | sample BioC12SIPDNA_2_FD_89702 | JGI IMG/M metagenome (GOLD analysis project Ga0123328, IMG submission 89702) | Anaerobic biogas reactor microbial communites from Washington, USA - Biogas_R1_A C12 SIP DNA | ecosystem: Engineered > Bioreactor > Anaerobic > Unclassified | place: Washington, USA...
CTATCTCGGTCACGCGCGTGTAAGTCACTTTGTCTCCTTCCTTGCAATCACAAGAAGGAAGTGTACTTCACCGCGTGGCCGTTTTCAAAACTTCAGGTGTTGCACTGGCCGGTCGCGCGCGCGCGCAGAATCGTTACGGACGACAGACGCACCCTCTCGGGTGATGTCGGGCGAATGGTCGAGAAAGACAACCGGTGTGCGGCGAAAGTGCCGGGGCCTCAATTTCGTGTCGCCGCCGTCCGCCTCCACAATGCAGCCCACCGCTTCCCAGAAATCCAGCAAATCCGCAGCCTGGCTTGCGGATGTGCTGCCGTCGATCACCTGAAGGCGCCACCCGCGCGTATCGGCGAACCGGTGCATGCCCTCGAGTTTGTGCTGCCAGCACTCCAAGCCGGTGGTTCTGAAAACCAAAACCGTTTTCATGATTGTCATGATAAGCGGCTGAGCACGGAAACGCAAGCGGGAGCATTCGTATAAGTATGTAAAATAATTTCGCATAAGTATGACTAATCCAGGCGTGCATCTGGTAAGTTTCATAACGACTGCGGGCACTTCATTGACCGGGGAGAAGGAGACACACCGATGAGGACACGACAATATTGGACAACTGTTGCAGGCGTGGCGGTTTTTCTGGCGGCCAACGCGGTTGGCGCGGCGGAGGCCAAGACCGCGCCTTATACGGTGCAGGACTGCAAGGGCTATAACTCCTGGCCGATGATGCAGGCGATCGGACGGCGGCTCGTGTGCACCTACAGCCGCGGGACCGGCCACAACATCGGCGAAGGCATGCGGGGCGTCTTCGCGCGTACGTCGGACGACTGCGGCAAAACCTGGTCGCAGGAGGTCTGCGTGGCCGATGCGCCGGATTACGGTGAGGTGACCATCGGCAAGGGGTTGGACGTCGACGGCGCCATGCTGCTCTGGGTGCGCTGCTTCGGCGGTCCGAAAAACCATCACGACCTCTACCGCACGAAAGACGGCGTGTCGTTCGAGAAGATATCCACGCCGGCGCTTTCACCGCTGCCCATGCAGATCACCGATGTCTTCCACGTGCCGGGCAAGGGGATGATGGCGTTGTGGTTTGCCGGGAACTACAAGGATGATTCCAGCCATTCCTGGGGGACGCTTGTCAGCGCGGACAACGGCCGCACCTGGACGCAGACGACCGTCGAGAAGGACCTCTCGAAAGCCGACTGGCCCACCGAACAGTCGGCCGTGTATGTCGGCGGCGGAAAGATCCTGGCGCTGGCCCGCACGGAAATACCGGGTTCTTCCGGCGGTGTGCAGTTCCAGTTGACATCGACAGACTCGGGCGTGACGTGGAAACGCGAGCGCACCAACATCGGCGACATTCTGTGCTCGACGCCGTCCCTGGTGTACGACGCGGAGTCCGGGCTTGTGAGCAACTACTATTTCGAGCGCGGCAAGGGGCTGGTGAAACGCCGCGTCAACGCGCTGACGGAGGTGTGGTCCAATCCGACCGGATGGGCGACACCCAAGGTTGTCGGCGTCGGCAGCGAGCGTCCTTGGGACACGGGCAACGTCAACGCCACCGTGATCGGCCGCACGCATTTTCTCGCTTATTACTCCGGGACCGATCCAGACACCTCCGTCTACGCGCTTCCCGTGCTTGCGCCCGGGCATGGTAAGTGATATGACGTGACTTATGGATGCGTATAAATACCTGTTTGGCCCCGTTCCGTCGCGCCGTTACGGCCGTTCGCTCGGCGTGGATCTCGCCGTGCCGAAAACCTGCACCCTCGACTGCCGTTTTTGCCAACTCGGCGCCACGCCGCATGCCACGCTCACTCGCGTTGACACGCCGCCGATGGACGCGATCCTCGCGGAGTTGAGGCGCTGGCTGGCGCAAGCCGGGAGAAGGGAAGAAGGGGAAAGGAAGAAGGAGGAAGGAGGGGGGCTCGATTTCATCACGGCGTCAGGGTCGGGTGAGCCTACGTTGCACCTGCGTTTCGGCGACCTCTTCCGCTTCGTGCGCGCGGAGACGCCCTGCCGTTCGCTGCTGCTCAGCAACGGCTCGCTCTTCTATCTGCCCGAGATCCGACGCGACGCCGCGCTAGCGGATGTCGTCAAGCTCTCGCTGCACGCCTGGGACCAGGCCTCGTTCGAACGCGTGTCGCGTCCGCACCCCGCGCTCCGCTTCGATGCGATCCTCGACGGGTATCGCGCCTTCCGCCAGAGCTTCACCGGCCGCCTCGACCTTGAGGTCTTCATCATCCCCGGCCTCAACGACCGCGACGATCAGGTCCGGCGCATCGCCGAGCTGGCTCGCGGTTTCGCGCCGGACGCCATCACGCTCAACACCGCCGTCCGCCCGCCGGCCGACAGCGAGGTCACTGCCTGCCCGCCCGAACGCCTGCATGCGCTGAACGCGCTCTTCGGCACCGCCGCGCGCGAGAGCGGCACCGAACCCTCGCGCGCCTCGGGCGAACTGAGCGGCGAGGCGCTGATCGCTTTGGTCGAGCGCCATCCGCTGGCGCTCAGCACTCTCGCCGCGACCTTCGGGCGCAGCGACGACGACCTGCGCACCTTCATTGAACCGCTCGCTCGCCAAGGCCGCCTGCGCCTCTTCGAGTCGCAAGGCACGCTCTTTGTCGCGGGATGCGGCATGAGCGAATGAATGACACGTCACCGAAAGGCTTGCCGACGATGAACGCGACCTGTTTGACCCGATGGCTGTTTGACCCGTTAGCCCTGCGTTGCGCGGCCATCGCGTGGCTCGCCGGCGCGGCGCTGCACGGCTTCACCGCCGACGCCCCCTCAATCGGCAACCGCCACATCCGCGTCGCCCTGCAGCGCGACGGACATCTGACACTGGCCGAGCCCGGCGCGGGCCAGCCCTTCGCAACCCTCGCATGGCCCTCGGAGGGCGCGGCGCGGCCCGTCGTCACGCCCTTCCGCGATGCCCGGCTGGGCTCCGGCCAGCGGTTGACGGTCACCCGCGCAGACGGCCGGCAGGATGCGGTCTTCGTGCTGGCCGAACAGCCGTTCGCGTTCTTCCAGTCGACGCTCAAAAACGGCGGCGCGTCGCCCGCGGTCACCAACCGCGTGCCTTATCCCGCGCTGGCGCTCAACCTCGGCGTGCCCGCCGCCGACCTCACCACGCTCGGCAGCGGTGGCTTGCTGAAGCTCGACAAGAATCCCGGCAGCTACATGTGGTCGGCCGTCGCCGATCCCGCCACGCGGCGCGGCGTGGTCGCCGGGTGGATCTCCACCGACCGCGGCAGCGGTATTGTGCGACTGGAGAGCGGCGACGGCGGCGTCCGCCTGTTGCCCCATCTGGATTTCGGCCGCCTGCCGCTCGCGCCAGGCCAGGAAGAGCCGCTTGAAATGTTCGCGGTCGGCTTGTTTGGCGACGCGCGCCTGGGACTGGAGGCCTACGCCGACCTCATCGCCGCGCGCTATGCCATCCGCCTGCCCCCGATGCCGACCGTGCATTGCACCTGGTACGTGGACGGCGCGTCGCGCGAGTCGGTGCTCTCCAACCGCACCGACTTTGCAGCGAAGGCGCTCAAGCCGTTCGGTCTGGGCGTGATGCAGATCGACGACGGCTGGCAGCTCGGCCATTCCACCAACGGCCCCAAGAAAGTTTTCATCGGCCACAACCCCGACGGGCCTTACCCCTCCGGCATGAAGGCCATGGCCGACACGATCCGCCGAGCCGGCTTCACCCCGGGCCTCTGGCTGATCCCGTTCGCCGGCTCAAGCGATGATCCCTGGTTCGCCGACAAGCGCGACTGGTTCGCCAAGAAGCCCGACGGACGCCCCTTTGACACGCGCTGGGGCGGCACCTGCTTCGATCTCACGCGCGCCGACACCCAGGCCTACCTCAAGGAGGTGATCCACACGCTCACGCATGCGTGGGGCTACCGCTATCTCAAGTTGGACGGCCTCTACACCGGCGCGTCAATCAACCTCAACTACATCTGCGACACCTTCCGCGAAGACGAGATCGGCCAGGCCGTGCTGGCCGACCCCGCCGTGACGCAGATCGAAATGATGCGCAACAGCCTCAGCCTCGTGCGCGCGACCGCCGGCCCGGAGGTCTTCCTGCTCGGCTGCTGCACGCCGCAGAACATGCGCAGCGCCGGCGCGGCGTACGGCCTCGTCCACGCCATGCGCATCGGCCCCGACAACGGCGCCGCCTGGTCCTCGCTGCTGCGCGGGCCTGAGTACGGCGCGTGGAACTACTTCCTGCACGGGCGCGTCTGGTACAACGACCCCGACCCGCTCTACGCGCGTCCCGCGCTGCCGCTCGAGCAGGCGCGGGCCATCTGCTCCTGGGTCGCCCTCAGCGGCCAGATGAACAGCAGCAGCGAAGAGTACGCCGCCCTGCCGCCCGAGCGGCTCGACCTGCTGAAGCGCACCATGCCCTCGATCACCGCCGACACCAACATCGTGTCGCGTCCGGTGGATCTTTTCGAGAACCGCGTGCCCGGCATCTGGCTCGCCGCCGGCCGCGCGACCGAGCGTCTCCCGCGCCGCCGCGTGGCCGGGCTGTTCAACTGGGAGAGCGCCGAGAAACGCTTCGACGTGCCCCTCGCCGCGCTGGACCTGCCTGAGGCGGGCGCACACATCGCGTTCGACCTCTGGAGCAACGCGCTGACCCCGCCGTTCCAAGGCCGCCTCGTCCACACGCTCCGGCCGCAGTCCTGCGCCGTGCTGGCCGTGCGCCCGGTGCTCGACCGCCCGCAGCTCATCGCCACCTCGCGCCACATCACGCAGGGGCTGATCGACGTCACCGCCGAACGCTGGGAGGCCGCCACGCGCACCCTCTCGGGCGTCAGCGAGACGGTCGCCGGCGACCGCTATGAGCTGCGCATCCTCACTTACACAGGCGACAGCGCCACGCCGGGACGTCCCGCGCGCGGCTTCGTGGTGGAATCGGCCGGCATCACCGGCGCCAACGGCTATGAGCTGACCGTCGCGCCCGGCGACGGACTCGCGGCGCGCCCGGACGACGCCTATTCAAACGCCAACACGCCCGACGCCCCGATCACGACGCTGCACGAGCCGGCGGTTGAAGAGGGCTTGGTGCGCGTCGCCTTCACCAGCGGCAGCGGCGGCCCTGTCGCGTGGCGCGTCACCTTCTCCGAACGTCCCGCAACAGCCGCCGCCGTTACCCGTTGATTTCAGAGTTCGCGGATGTAGATGTTTTTGAACTCGATCGGATCGCCGTGGCACTGCAACTCGATCTGCTCTTTGGGGAAAATCGGCTGGTTGCGGTCCCAATAGTTTTCCAGCACGGTGTTGTCCACGACCAGCGTGCCGTTCAGCTTGACCGTCACCTTGTCGCCGACCATTTTGATATAGAAGGTGTTCCAGTCACCGATCTGGCGGTCGGCGATCGCGAGCGCCTGGCTCGGATTCTTCTTGTTATTGTACAGGCCGCCGGACCCGATCTTCCACTGGTTGTGCGGATCCCAGATCTGCACCTGCGGCGAGCCGCGCAGATAAAGCCCGCTGTCGCCGCGCACGGTCAGCAGCCGCCAGTCGACGCACATCTCGAAATCGCCGTAATCCTTGGCCGTGGCCAGGCTATACCCCTTGCCGTCAAAATAGAGCGTGCCGCCGTCGCGCACGTGCCAGCTCTTGCGCATCTCCTCGTCGGCCTTCGCCTGCATCTCGGCCCGTTTCTCGGGCGCGGCTTTCTGACGAACCAGCGGATTATCAAATTTCTCGGCGCGGGTCACGCCCTTCCAGTTCGTCAGATCCTTGCCGTTGAAGAGCGCGGTGAATCCCGCCGGCGGCGTGTTGTCGGTCGGCTTCACCACCTGGTAGTCGGCCGGGACCTCTTTGATGCGGATGTTGCGCCAGTCCACGCGCGTGCCGTGCCCAAGCCAACCAATGTGTCCCTTGGGGTTGTGCAGGCCGGGGTGCGCCTTCTTGTCCATCGTTTCCTTAATGGTGGAGAGATCGGCGTCCACGATCACCTCGCCGTTCAGGAGCACCGTGATCTTTGAGCCGATCGCGCGGACCTCCTGAACGTTCCACTGTCCGACCTTTTTCTGAAAACCGCGCTTCGCCGGCACCACGCCGTAGATTGAACCGTGATACTGGTACGGCTGCAGCTTGGTGTACTGCGACCCCGAATCATCGAGAATCTGCAGCTCCATCGCACCGTAGGCCGCATCTCCTTTCACAGGTGCGCGGATACCCAGCCCGTTGTTGGAGTTGGTGTACAGCAAGAATTCGAAACGCAAAATGAAATTGTCATACTCTTTGGCGGTCATCAGGTTGCCGCCCTTTTTCGGATCGCAATAGAGAATCCCGTCCTCCACCTTGTATCCGTCGGTTGCGCCGACCCAACCGGTCAGGTCTTTGCCGTTAAACAGCGAGACAAAGCCCTCCTCGAGAGCCGGTTCGTCTGCCTGCGTTGCCCAAACGCCCACCAGTGCGACCGCGCATGCCGCTAAAAGATGCTTCATTTGTCTGTGCCCCTTTTTGTTTTACCGGCAGGAACCCCTGCCTGCCACCATTCCTCCCTTTATTTAAATCGAATGCCCGCCGAAAAGCAATCCGCGTTTTCGTTTCTCTTTTTCCCAGTCTCTCGTCTCGTCGTTCGAGAGCCATGCGTAAGCGATGAACCGTATCGTGCACAGCACCGTTTAAACACGCAGATCACTATCCTCTGAACCGTGTCCGCTGTACGGCGGCGTGAAACCGAAAGAGAAACCGTTTATGCCGATGATGCCGAAGACGATCTGGTGCGTCCTATACGCCACCATTGCCAGTGCGCAAACCACCGCCCCCGTGGATCTCGGCACGATTCTGGTCGAAGGGGCGCCGATTTCGAAATACCGGGCGGAAACGGTCTCGACAGCCACCTTCAGCGAGGCGCGTCCCGAAGAATTGCCGCAGACGGTCGACGTGTTGACCGAAGACTTCATCGCCGAGATGAATCCCACTGATCTGCACGACTTGCTGCGCTACCAGGCCGGCATCTACACCGGCGGCAAAACCATGCTCGACCGCACCTCGGGCCAGTACACGCTGCGCGGCATGCCGGGCAGCGAGGCGATGCTGGACGGCACGCTCGGCTTGGCGGGCTCGATGGGCATCTTTATGGATCCGGCCGCGTTCGAACGCGTCGAGATCGTCAAAGGTCCGGTCGGCGCCACTCAGGGCGGCGTCACATCCACGCTCGGGCCGTACGGCGCAGGCGGATCCATCAATCTGGTTCAGAAGCAGCCGCGCCCCGAAAGGGCCTTCACCGATGTCTCGCTGCGATCGACCCTGGGCGAGGACTTGCAACGTCACCGCTTCAGCTTGGACCTCAACGAGCCGCTCATCGAGGAACGGCTCACCGTGCGCCTGCCCCTCAGCTTCGAAACCGGGAAGCCCTTCTGGCTGCCCGACAACGCACGCTGGCGCGAATCGTTTCTGCTCGCGCCCTCGCTGCTCTGCCACGTGCGCGATGACCTGCGCATCGGGTTCTCGCTCACGCTCCAGCATACTGATCAGCCCGCCTACCAAGGCATTCCGGTCCACCGCGGCAAGCCCTTCGGCGGCTACGACTGGGACAGCAGCATCGCCACCTCCGGCATGCGCGACCGCTATCTCGGCCACACCGCGCAGACCTACGTGGAGTGGGACGCCTCACCGGTGTGGACGCTGCGCACCGGGGCCGGCCTGGCCTACTCCGAGGTCGACTTCGAACATCTGGGCGCGTCGGCCTTTGCGAATCCCGATGGTTCAATCACGGCGCGCGCCTACACGTTGCGTCCTTATGACCACTCTGAGGGCGATCTGACCTTCCGGCGCTACACCCTCTACCAACGCGCGACAGCCAGCTATGAAACCGGCCCGCTCGCGCACGAGACCGTCGTACAGGGCGATTTCGCGCGCAAGAGCGAACAGGGGCGCAGCTACTTTGAGTCAGTCGCCATGCGCAACGCGGTGCACACTTGGATCTCGGCCAATGAGCGCGACACGCAGGTCGACAAAGCCGGTCTCTTCGCGCAAGACCTCATCGCCTGGCGGCAATTCCGCCTGCTCGGCGGCGTGCGCGCCGACCGCCACGAAAGCAGCCTCGGCAACGCGGGCAGCAGCATCAGCCCGCGCGCGGGCCTCTCGTATCTGCCGACCGACTGGCTGGTGCTGTTCGGCAATGTCTCGCAAACCGAATCACCGAACTTCGGCTACCTGCGCGCGCCCCGCGAGGAACTGACCTCGTCCTGGCAGGCCACGCAATATGAAACCGGCCTACGCGTCGCGCCGGTCGAAACCCTCTGGCTGAACGCTTCGGTCTACACGATCAGGCAGCGCGATGTCCCGACGCTCATTCCGGATTCCACCTATTACGAGACCGAAGGCGAAAACGAGTCGCAAGGTTTCGAGCTGTCGCTCACCGGCAACATCCGCGACCACTGGTCGGTCTACACCTCCTATGCCTACACGCGCTATGAAAACAAGGCCACCGGAGACTCCTTCGACCGCTATCCGCCGCACGCGGTCACCGCCGCCACCTCCTACCGGCTGGAACAGGGGCCGCTGCGCGGCGTCGTGCTCGGCCTCGGCTATCGCTACCGCCACCGTTATGACGCTACGATGCGCGGCGCCTACATCGGCAAAGAGCACTTCATCGACGGCTGGCAGGTTTTCGACTGTTCAGCCGATGTGCCGCTCGCGACTTTCGGCGGCCCGAAAAACGTCACGCTTTCTCTGGCGGTCAAAAACATCTTCGACGAGCGCTACATCGAGTCTAACCGCCACTACTACCAGTGCTTCCCCGGCGATCCGCGCACGTTCGAACTCGCTCTGCAGGCCAGCTTCTGATTTGCGTAAATTATTAAATGATATTTTCGCTTTTGCGCAATAGACGCCCTTCCGGAGTGTGTTATGCTTCTTGGCGTGGACGGGGTTTCTCCGAAACGACAACGCTCAATACGCAACGCTTGGATGATTATGAAACGTGCATTTATCACTGGAATCACGGGCCAGGACGGCTCTTACTTGGCTGAGCTGCTGCTGGCCAAGGGGTATGAGGTTCACGGTATGATCCGTCGCTCATCAAGCTTCAACACGCAGCGGATCGACCACCTTTACCAAGATCCGCACATTCTGGGCACGCGCCTCTTCCTGCATTACGGCGACTTGTCCGATGCCGGGCGGCTGGCCAAGATGATGTACGAAATCACGCCGGACGAGGTTTACCATCTCGGGGCGCAAAGCCACGTCCGCGTCTCGTTCGACGTTCCGGAATACACCGGCGACGTGGTGGCGCTCGGCACGATCCGGCTGCTCGAGGCGCTGCGCGAGACCGGCATCGGCAAGAAGGCGCGCTTTTATCAGGCCTCCTCCTCCGAACTCTACGGCAAGGTGCGTGAGACGCCGCAGCGCGAGACCACGCCGTTCCATCCGCGCTCGCCGTATGGCGTGGCCAAACTCTACGGGTATTGGGCCACGATCAACTACCGCGAGGCGTACGGCATGCACGCCAGCAACGGCATCCTGTTTAACCACGAGTCGCCGCGACGCGGACCGACCTTCGTGACGCGCAAGATCACGATGGCCGCCGCCCGCATCAAGAGCGGCCTGCAGAACGCGCTCTACCTCGGCAACCTGGAGGCCAAGCGCGACTGGGGATACGCCGGCGATTATGTCGAGGGCATGTGGCGCATCGTGCAGCGCGACGAGCCGGACGACTACGTGCTCGCCACCGGCGAAACGCACAGCGTGGGCGAGTTCTGCGAGGAAGCCTTCGGACTGCTGGGGCTCGACTGGCGCGAATTTGTCAAACACGATCCGCGTTATGAGCGCCCCAGCGAGGTGGACCTGCTGCTCGGCGACGCCACCAAGGCGCGCCGCGTGCTGGGTTGGCAGCCCAAGGTCACCTTCAAAGAACTGGTACGCCTGATGGTCGAGGCCGACATGCGCGTGGCGCGCCAAGAACTCGCCGTGCAACAGGCTGGCGGCGTGCTGGAAAACGCCGAGTAATAGCAACACGTTACGGGTTGTCGCCTCCAACCCGAAACCAGAAACCCGAAACCCGAAACCAGAAACCCGAAACCAGAAACCCTCTGCCATGAACCCTTCCTCCCTCATCTTCGTCGCCGGCCACCGCGGCATGGTCGGTGCAGCCGTGGTCCGGGAAATGGCCTGGATGGGCCTGCGCCCGCCTCTCACCGCCACGCACGCCGAGCTGGACCTGACCGACCAGGCCGCGACGCGCGCGTTCCTGTCGCGCCACCGGCCGGACTGCGTGATCGTGGCGGCCGCGCGCGTGGGCGGCATCGAGGCCAACCGCTCGGCGCTCGGCACGTTCCTTTACGAGAACCTGATGATCGCCTCGAACGTGATCCACGGCGCCTTCGAAGCCGGCGTGCCGCGCCTGCTTTTCCTCGGCAGCTCCTGCATCTACCCGCGACTCGCGCCGCAGCCGATTCCGGAAGAGGCGCTGCTGAGCGGCCCGCTGGAACCGACCAACGAGGGCTACGCGCTGGCCAAGATCGCGGGGCTCAAGCTCTGCCAGTACTATCGCCAACAGCACGGCGTGCTCTACCACTCCGCCATGCCGACCAACCTCTACGGCACCGGCGACAATTACCACCCGGCGCACTCGCATGTCCTTCCCGCGCTGATCCGGAAATTCGAGGAAGCCCGCCTCGCCGGCGCGCATGAAGTCGCTCTCTGGGGCAGCGGCGAACCGCGCCGCGAGTTCCTGCACGTAGACGACCTTGCGCGCGCCCTGCTCTTTCTGTTGCAGCTCGACGCCCCGCCGGACTGGGTCAACGTCGGCTCCGGCGAAGATCTCACCATCCGCGAGCTGGCCGAGCAGGTGCAGGCCGCGGTCGGCACGCGCTGCGCCCTGCGCTTCGACACCTCCATGCCCGACGGGCCGCCGCGCAAGTTGTGCGACACCTCGCTCATCCGCCGCCTGGGCTGGCAGCCCGAGATCCCTCTGCACGAAGGCCTGCGCCGAACGGTCGCCGAATACCGCGCCGAACTCGCCTCCGGCACGCTGCGCGGGGGCTGATTTGTCATTGAGCTAAGCGGCCGTGGCCGGTATACTGCGGGGGGTGCTCAAGAAAGGTGGTGCGGCATGTCCCTCTCGCAAGACATTTGGCGGATCAACATCAACGTGCGCGAGCATCTGGTGGCGCACTACACGCCGTACGACGGCGACGAGGCTTTTCTCGCACCGCCGACCTCCCGCACGCTCGCGCTGTGGGAAGCGGTCAAGTCGCTGATGCAGGAGGAGCGTGCGCGCGGCGGCATTTATGAGATCGACAACACGCGCATCTCGACCATCACCTCGCACGCGCCGGGCTACATCGACCGCAGCCTCGAGCAGATCGTCGGCATCCAGACCGACACCCCGCTCAAGCGCGCGATCATGCCGTTCGGCGGCATCCGCATGGTGCAGTCATCGCTCAAGGCCTACCAGCGCGAGTTGCCGGCGGACATCCGGCATGTCTTCCAATACCGCAAGACGCACAACGACGGCGTGTTCGATGCGTACACCGATGAAATGAAGCTGGCCCGCCACAACGGCATCATCACCGGCCTGCCCGACGCTTACGGCCGCGGCCGCATCATCGGCGACTACCGCCGCCTGCCGCTGTACGGCATCGATTTCCTGATCGCCCACAAAGAGGCCGCCAAGGCGCGCCACGTGTTCGACGCCATGGACCTCGAAGCGATCCAGTTGCGCGAGGAGATCTCCGAACAGATCCGCGCGCTGCAGGAACTCAAGGCCATGGCCGCCGCCTACGGGTTTGACATCTCGCAGCCGGCGCAAGACACGAAAGAGGCGATCCAGTGGCTCTATTTCGCCTATCTCGCCGCCGTGAAAGAGCAGAACGGCGCGGCGATGTCGATCGGCCGCGTCGCGACCTTCCTGGACATCTACGCCGAACGCGATCTCGCCGCCGGACGCTACACCGAGGAGCAGATCCAGGAAATCGTCGACCACTTCGTGATGAAACTGCGCATGGTGCGCTTCCTGCGCACGCCGAACTATGACGCGCTCTTTTCGGGCGACCCCACCTGGGTCACCGAGGCGCTGGGCGGCATCGGCGTGGACGGCCGCCACATGGTCACCAAGATGACCTTCCGCTTCCTGCACACGCTGGTCAATCTCGGGCCCGCGCCCGAGCCCAACATGACCGTGCTGTGGAGCGCGCGCCTGCCGGACGCCTTCAAACGCTATTGCGCGCGGCTTTCGATCGCGACCTCGTCGATCCAATACGAGAACGACGAGATCATGCGCGAGAAATTCGGCGACGATTACGGCATCGCCTGCTGCGTCTCGGCCATGCGTATCGGCAAGCAGATGCAGTTCTTCGGCGCGCGCGCCAACCTGGCCAAGGCGCTGCTCTACTGCATCAACGGCGGCAAGGACGAGGTCACCGGGCAGCAGGTCGGCCCTGAAATGGCGCCGGTCACCTCCGAGTATCTGGACTACGACGAGATCGTGCGCAAGTTCGACCAGATCTGCCGCTGGCTCTCGCGCCTCTACATCAACACGCTCAATGTCATCCACTACATGCACGACAAGTACTGCTACGAGCGGCTGCAGATGGCGCTGCACGATGAAGACGTCTTCCGCACCGCCGCGTGCGGCATCGCGGGGCTCTCGGTGGTGGCGGACGCCTTCTCGGCCATCAAGCACGCGCGCGTCAAGCCGATCCGCGACGCGCGCGGGCTGGCGGTGGATTTCGAGATCGAGGGCGACTACCCGAAGTACGGCAACAACGATCCGCGCGTGGACGAGATCGCGGTCGAAGTGGTGAAAGCCTTCATGGGGCGCCTCTCCAAGCACCGCACCTACCGCCACGCCAAGCCGACGCTCTCGATCCTCACGATCACCTCGAACGTGGTGTACGGCAAGAAGACCGGCTCCACGCCCGACGGCCGCAAGGCGGGAGAACCCTTCGCGCCCGGCGCGAATCCGATGCACGGCCGCGATTCGCACGGCTGCATCGCGTCGATGAAATCCGTCGCGCGCCTGCCGTACGACTACAGCGAGGACGGCATTTCTTACACGTTCTCGATCGTGCCGGACGCGCTGGGCCGCGCCGACGACGACCGCGTGCGGAATCTGGTCGATCTGATGGACGGTTATTTCCAGGAGAAGGGCCATCACATCAACGTCAACGTCTTCAACCGCGAGACGCTGCTCGACGCGATGGAGCATCCGGAGAAGTATCCGCAGCTCACGATCCGCGTCTCTGGCTACGCGGTAAACTTCATCAAACTCACGCGCGAACAGCAGCTCGACGTGATCCACCGCACCTTCCATAAAACATTCTGAGGCGCGCCCTTCTGGTTCAGAGTCAGTTTATGCACAACCCCGCAGTCCGGTCGCGCCAGTGGCGTCAATTGTTTTCGTTAACGTTTGCGCACATGATCGCCGATGTCTATGTCGGCTTGATTGCTCCTGTCCTGATCCCGATGCGGGACCGGTATGGCATTTCGCTGGCGGCCCTGATCGTGATCACCTCCCTGCTGGTTTTTTCCTCAAATATTTTTCAGATCCCCGTCGGGCATCTGCGTGCGACGTGGACGCGCCCCTGGTTGATCTGGGGCGGCGTGATGCTGGCGGGCGTGTCGGTTTTCATCCCCTGTCTGCCAGCCGGGCCGGGCAGCGTGGCCGGGATGGTTGTGCTGGCCGTGTTGGCGGGGCTGGGTGTGGCGACGGTCCATCCCGAAGGGTTACGGGCGGTGCACGGGCTTGACGCGATCTCTTCGTCGCTGTCCACGGCGGTCTTCATGGTGGCGGGATTCATGGGCTTTTCGGGCGGCGCCCTGCTGTCGGCGACGCTCACCGAGCGTTTCGGGCTGGAATCGCTGACGGCGCTTTATCTGTTGGCGCCGCTGGCAGGCATCCCGCTGTTGTGGAGCGGCGTGCGGCTGCCGGTCGAAGCTGTCAAGCCCCTGCCGCAGGAGCCTCAGCGCGCCGAGCGTACGCCAACGGTGCCGTTCGGCACGTTATTTGCCATGGCGTCGGTCCTGGCGACCTGCTCGCAGATTCAGGGCACGCTGCTCCCCTCCTATCTGCACGAGGAAGCGGGCTACTCCCTGTCGTTCAGCGGGCTGTCGTTCACCTTGTTCGGTGTGGGCGGCATGGTCGGGGCTGTCCTGTGGGGCGCATTGGCGCCGCGGCTAGGCCATCTGCGCGTGCTGCTGGCCACCTCGTTGGCTGGTGCGCCGCTCACGGCGCTCTACCTGTGGCTGGCGCCGCAGACAAAGGGCGCGGCAGCGGTGTTGGCTATTACAGGCTTCATCGTCTATACGGGATTCCCGCTTTGCGTTGCATTGGCGCGTTACGCAGACTCTTCTCTGCGCGTGAGCCAGCGGATGGGGCTGATCAGCGGCGGCACCTGGGGCGTCGCCGCAATAGTGCTCTGGATCATCGGCCCGGTCGCAGAGCGCATCGGCTTGCGGCTGCTGTTACACCTGATCTGGATCGGCTATCTGGCGGCCGCCGCCATGACGCTTTGCCAGATGCGGCGAGCGGCCGCCGATCCCAGCCCCCGGTAGCGGACGCCGCAGTTTTTTGCACGTTACCGCCTTGCATTTGCATGTGCGTACGGCCTGTTTCAGATTCACATGCCAGCCGGGTTATGGCTTAATGTGAGGGACAGAACATCAGTGTCTTTCTCACAATGGGAGGTTCGGCATGACGAACGGATTGGCGATGGCGGATTATGCGATCATTGGGGGTTTTTTTGCCGTCATGCTCGGTATCGGCTTTTATTTCAGTGGCCGCATGAAGAGCATGGCGCAATTTTTCGGCGGCGGAAAACAGGTGCCGTGGTGGCTGGGCGGGGTTTCGTTTTACATGGTCAGCTTCAGCGCGCTGGCCTTTGTCATGCATTCTGAGATGGTCTACAAGTACGGGCTGGTCTCGCTGATCCTGAGCTGGCTGGCCGTGCCGGCCGCCGCATTGAGCGCCTGCCTGTTCGCGCGCCGGTGGCGGCGTGTGGCGGAGACCAGTCCGCTCGAATACATTGAGGCGCGCTATGGCAGCGGCATGCGCCAAGGGCTGGTCTGGCTGGGCCTTCCGACGCGGCTGCTGGATGACTCGCTCAAACTCTTCGCCATCGGCACGGTGGTGTCGGCCGGTCTCGGCTTCCCGTTCGAGACCGCGATCACGCTTTGCGCGGCGATCATTCTGGGTTACACCTTTATGGGTGGACTGTGGGCCGCGCTGGTGGCGGATTTCGTGCAGTTCGCGGTGCTGGTCGCGGCAGTGGTGATCCTGCCGTTCCTCTCGTTCTCACACGCGGGGGGGATCGGGAACGTGATGGACGCACTGCCGGACGGCTTCTTCAGCCTGACGCGTCCGGAAGCAGGCTACCCGTTCGTGTATCTGCTCTGCTACTTCACGCTGCTGTTCTTGAACTATTCCACCTCGTGGGCGCTGGCCCAGCGCTACTACTCCTCCGAAAACGATCGTAGTGCGCGCAAGGTCGGCCTGCTGGTGGCGGGGTTATATTTGATTGGCACGCCGCTCTTTTACCTGCCCGCGTTCGGTGCGCTGGTGTTCCTGCCGGACATGGCCAACACCAAAGATGTCTATCCGCTGATCTGCAAGACGGTGCTGCCGGTCGGGATGTTGGGCATGGTGATCGCCGCGATGTTTTCCGCCACGATGTCCACGCTGGCAGGCGACTACAACGCCGTTTCTTCCGTGTTGACCAATGATCTTTACAAGCGGATGATCGGACGCGATCTTTCTGACAAACATCTGCTGGTGGTGGGGCGCGTGAACACCGTCATGGTCGGGCTGCTCGTGCTGGGCATCACGCTAGTGATGCGCACGCTGCAGGGCTCCGGCGATCTGTTCAACACCATGGCCAAGGTGTTCGGACTCTTCTTGCCGCCGGTCGCGATACCCATGCTGCTGGGCATGCTGACGCCGCGCATCTCGGCGCGAGGTGCACAGGCCGGCCTGTTCACCGGCATTGTGGCGGGGCTTGCCGCATTTGTGCTCGGCGCATGGCATCCGTTCCTGCGCCGGGCGGAGTTCCTGACTTTCTGGACGGCGGGCGTGACGCTGCTGGTGATGACCATCGTCTCTGCCTGCGCGCCGGACACCGGCGGGCGGCGCGAACAGGTGCTGGCCTTTTTCGTGCGCTTCAAAACCAACGGCTCTGTTGAAAATGTGACAAGGCAGAAGGGCGCGGACACCTCGTTCTTGCCGGTCATTGCGGCCGGAATCGCGGCGGTCGGCGTGATTCTGATCGCGGCAGTGGTGTTAACCGGCGGCCTTGCGAAAGGTCACCTCAGCGTCTGCGTCGGGGCGGCGCTGCTGGCGGTCGCCGCCGGGTTCTGGTCTGCGGCGCGCAGACTTCGTTAAGCGTCACGGCTCGCATTTCTCAAAGCGGACACAGAGATCGGTGGCCTGCGTTTCTTTGTTTGTGAGACCACACCGCTGGGAAAAGGGGTTGACCACGAAATGGCGGCACCAGCCGCACGAATGTTGACGTTCGTCGTCCTCAAAGACGCTGGGCGTCCGGGGCTTGTCAGATTCCGTAAAAATCCGGGGCCGCCGCTGATCGTGTACAAACGGCGTCTCCCCGGCTGACGCATAACGCGCTCCGCATCCGGTGCAGACATAGGCCTCGCCGATTTTTTTGAACCCGTCGTAGACAGGCTCTTTACGTGCCAAGGTGAGTTTCCGGCACATGTCGCACTGGATTTCTATCGATGCTGTCACAGAGAAAAACCTGCCTTTCAGTATGAGACGGATTGTAACCGCTTGGGTATGCAACACAAGAAAGAAACTGTAAGCGATAGGGGAGTGCGAAGAGCATGCGTTTCTGGTGAAAAGGGGAGCAGGAAATCGGGAGCGCGGGCTCATTTTGGAGCGCGGCGGCTTGCCGCCGCTTTGGAAAGCGGGAGCAAGCTCCCGCACTCCACAGACCGCACGCGCGGCCCATCGGCCGTTTCCCCGCCTTAGCCCTGCCCGGGCCTCGTGGCGACGAGCGGATTACGA